>BNJT01000679.1_pt1 | contig 331744 bp, 399 predicted proteins | sample 8540491 | NCBI WGS metagenome assembly BNJT01 (sample SAMD00202455, study PRJDB9452) | human saliva metagenome | host: Homo sapiens | reverse complement strand
TAATACGTATTGGTTAATTTTCATTGTCCAATCAACATTTGAGTAGGACTATTTAAGTGGTGTCATCGTCTTATTACTTCAAGTTTAGTCGTATTATATCTCTGTACGTCTCGCATATTCCTACAAGGCTTTTTCGGTCAACCAAAAGGATACTACGATCTTAATAACAGTCGACGTCAACATATCTAACTACGACTGCAATCGTTGCAGTTGTGATAACTGCATTTTATATGGACTACGTCAGCAGATTACTTATATCCAGCTGGTAGAAAAGCTGGTGCAGAAAACATTCTTGCCAAATCCATCAACCCACAAGTTAAAGCTGCTGTATTAGGAGGTAAATAACATGGCTGTACACAATTAGTATTAAACTTTATTATCGCAGTGTTTTGGTTGTTTGTGACAAATAGTTACACAACAAATAACTTTGTGTTAGGGTTTCATCTTTGGCCTAGTTCTACTTTAGCCTCTCACACAGAGCGTTACCAGGTAGATTTATGTGTCATCACGCCATATCGTATTATTAAATTAGTTATTATTTTCTCTTATCGAACTGATTAAAGCTAATTTTTGATGTTTTGAAAATTATTATTAAACCCTCGATTAAAAATGAACCAGGATTCTTTGTTTATCACACAGATTTAAAAAGATTGGCAAATTGTCTTGCTGTCTAATTTAATTACATTAACACCTGGTACTAGAAAGTGCGTGTAAGGACTTTATCGTGTCAAAAATTTATATTCATGCTACAGATTTTTCAACTAAAGAGCAAGAAGTAGAAAGTATTAAAACATCATTAGGAGAAAATTGTAAGAGAGGTGGGCGAAATATAATGAATCATAATGTTATTAATATCGTTATTGCATTAATCATAGTTGTCATTTCTATGTTAGCTGGTGCTCATGCCTGCGTTGTGCTAGGCCCATCACTAGTCGATCGTGTTGTCGCATTAGATGCGATTGGTCTTCAATTAATGGCAGTTATAGCATTATTCAGTATTTATTAAATATTAACATACATGATTGTCAGATATTATGATGATTGGGTATATTAGCTTTTTAGGTACTGCAGTATTCCTCTAAATTTATGGACAAAGGCAGGTGGATTGAATAACGATCAAAATCATACCGATTAGTCTTTGCACGTATCTTTGTTATCGGTCGCTGCTTTAATTAGCGCCCTGGCAGCTATAGGATTATTGAGACTTTGAAGATGTATATTCACGTGCACTATTGCTGCCGGAAAAGCATCAACATTAGGTGCAATGTCATTACTATTTGGTACGTTTTATATTTTACTGCTACTCAAGCTGTTTGTAAATATGCACATCGTTGGTGATTATCTTGTATTTTCAATTTACAGGTCCCTTTCAAGTCATATGATTATGAAAGTACATATACATTAAAACGCCTTTATACTAGACTAAAAGTCGATGAAATTTCAGAAGACCAAAAGACACAAAATTGTAGATTATATAACAAAATCATGAATATAATCATCGACAAACAGCAGGTAAGATGACTCCAAAATTAGAAATGATTTTTACTGCGTTGTTTCTCTTTGACATTGTTACCTCTCAATGGTCTTTGACCACAGCTTCGCCCTTATCTATATATCTCTCTTTTAATTTAACTGCCTTTTCATGTCGTTATGTATTATGATATTAATACACTATAAATCGTAACGATTACGCTTTAAAAAGAGAGAGGTTTTATTACAGTGCACAATTATCGGCGGTGGCAGGACACGCAATCGCACAAAAACTATTATCAAGCTGGATTAACAACAGACCGATTAACAATCATCATTGACTCCACACGAAACTTTTGCCAAAAGGTTTAACTCATTTACAAATCGAATAGGAAAATGCCTTTATTTAAGATCACGATTGTACATCACGTACATCCACAACCGTTCCATCTAAAAACAACTGCCAGCAGCTCAATATACAAATGCTTTTATGGTCCTTATCAACGACCTGAATTGACAATGTTTATGATCATATTGCACATGCTCTCAAACAACATCAATTAGAGGATTGCTTGGTTTCAAGGTTTAGTTCAAACTTTAGGATAAACAAGAAGACAAAATGGCACATCAAGTTAGAAGATGGACAAATTATCACCACAGACTGCGTCGTTATTGCAATAGGGTAGTACAAATATTCCGTTTATGCCTGACATTTTAAAAGACAAACAGAATGTAAATCATATCTTCGAGAAAGGTTACACGTATCAAGTGGTATATGACAGACCGATCATATCGTTGGTAGTGGCATTACGGCTGCACATCTTTGCACTTAAATTGTTAAATCATGATAACGATAAAAAGATTCATTTATGGCTAACAAAGATATTGAAACACATGGACTTTGACGCCGATCCTGGTTGGTTAGGGTCCGAAGAATATGTCTACATAAGTACTAAAAGCATGCCTTGAAAGAAATGCCATTGTACAACGTGAACGTCATAGCCGATCAATGCCTCACGAACTGTACTTTACGCCTTACATATTAAAATGGTCGTATAAATGTGCATAAAACACCTAATCACCCAAATTAGTGGTGGTGTAATTAACACTGAAAATAATTCTGTTCCATATCAACAGATTATGGCTGCAAACTGGTTTTGAACAAGATTTTTATGTCACAACCACTTATTAAGCAATTAATACAAAATTATGATGCACACTCAACGAATGTAATTACCCTGTTATTTCCGGATTAGAAATTTGGATACCAAATCTATTTGTCGCAGGATGCTTTGCAGACTTAGAATTAGACCATTTGGTAGAAATGCTATGGGTGGCCGTAAAGCTGCCGGAACGCATTGAACAAGCATTTCTAAAACTACAACAATAGAAGGTGCAGAGATCCGCTAGCCGTGAGCGTTATGAATATCTCATGCAACATTTCAGCTAGCAGTTCTTTTTATTTTCAAAGGCTTTAATAGCAACTGTACCACGCATAACTGTAATTACTGTTTCTTTGTCATTCTTAATTTTTATATCCCATACATGTGTCGATCTTACCTCGATGAATAATTTCAGCCGTCGCGAGTAAATACTACGACCATTCTTTAGCAGAATGAATATGGTGGCATTCATCTCTCAAACCCAATGGAATAAATTTGGTTGTATCAATCTAGGTTGAAGCAGATCCTAATGAACATGCTGTTTCACCCAAAGCAATCGAAGCACCCTACCATGTAAATATCCAAATGGTTGTTTTACTCTATCAGTAACAGGCAGAGAAATAACAACTAAACCATCTTCCCAAGCATCTATTGACATCTCAAAATGTCTCTAATAAATGAGTCATATTTTCACCTCTTATGCTGAGAGCACCATAGCAGCAATAGTACCGGAAAATCATTAAAGGAATATTATAAAACAAGAAGTTTGGTACACATGTACGTCGCGTATACGATCAAGGTTGGCCATCAACATACTTAATCCCGCAGCTGGTCCTAATGATGAGTCGAATCACTTGCAGGTGAACCTGAGTCACCCAATGCACCTGCTGTTCCTAATTCAATGCGATTAATGCCATTGTATCTTAGTCCAATTGACGTGCTCCAAAAGGAATGAATAATGATGCGATAATAGGAATTCGCTGCAAATGACGATCCAATACCTAAAGTGACAATTAAACCCATCACATACATCATGATAATGCTAAATAATTTATTACCACCAGTAATACTTGTTAAAGTTTTAACTAATTCATCTGTCCGATCAGTAAGTAGCGTCCATTACACCAGCAACCATTTGCTGTTAAAATAACTACACCAATATAAGCCATACTAATATTTCAACAAACTTTCTAGCATCTAATTCATACCAATTTATATGCACGTGAAATAAAGAATACGAGTACCCCTGCCAGTGCACCAAAAATCATTGAATCTTGTAAATGTTTAGGACATTAAAATGTAGCTAGTATTGCCACAATGATTACTATTAAGATATATGGTTTTAACTCAGTAACATTGTCACTATCTGAAATTTTACTGTGTTTCATATTCACGTGGTTTACGATATACATATAAACCGATAAGTAAGCCAACAATATACCCCATTGAAGGAATAAGCATTGCTTTCCAAAATCATATATAAACTCAATTGGGTGATTCGCCTTTGCAAAGCCACTTTGAATTAATTTGCTGAAAATTTCCACCGAATCCATATGGTAATAACAATACGGGAAACATAAACCAAAACCGATAATCAAACCGATTAAACGTCTCATCTATTTTTAAGTCATTAAACAGACTTTGAAGAACATGGTGGGATGACAAATTCGAATGAATGCAATATGTACAGGAATTAAGTTTTCGACTCAAGGATACCTCATAGCCACAATGCAATGATTATTGTCACTTTGACTTTCAACTCTTGACCATCAGACTATTTTCAGCGTGAATTGCATTTATAATTTTTCCTACTAAATAGTCTGTGATACTACTCGTATGAAATTAATGCTGCAAATCCACCCTAATAAAGCATAGCTTAATCGCTACCCAGCACCATCGACTATATTTTTCCCAAATACATTTATAACTTTTTCTAATGCTCATGCCTGAAATTGCCACCAACTAGCGCACTGATAAATAAGCTATAACTACGTTTAATCTACATAAACATAGCACAATCATTAAAATTACTGCTATTACTACTGCATTTATCATATGACAACCATCCTTTATCACTCTATCGAACTAAAAGCGTTTATAGACTATATAGTATCAGTAGCTTTAACACCTGTCAATAGCAAACTATACCAATAATCTTTATTTTTAGTTAATTGTCTTTCTTAAAATAATTTTTCGCTTTCATTAAATTAAACAATTTCATAAGCCTGGAACACCAATCAAAATCCTAAGTTCTAAAAATGTAATATTAGTAGTCGTTGACTAAATGAACATATGCTTATAATATGCAATGCTAGTCAGTTGATTTATGCTCACATGATATGATTTATATTTTCTTACAATGAAAAATGCCTGATACAATGCCATCCTTTATACTCAAGAGTTAAATTAGAAATGTATCAAGACACAAGTTGTATCAGGTAAAATAATTAAATTATTGTTGTTTTAACCATTGTACTATCGTCGGAATCATAAACTTGTTGGCCCTTTTGGACCATTATATGAAGCTTTTATTAGTCGTTGCTGGACCCGCAATATCGAAATGAATGTGAGGTGTTTTGACCACTAAAATGTGTTACAAAACTTGCCGCAAATAGCGCTTTACCTTGTCCATTCGTATGGTTAATCTAAATCAGCGATATCACTGTGTTTAATACTTCGCACGTCTGGTTGCAGTAATCGGTAATTCAAAATACCATTTCATCGACTTCAGAACTTATTTGTAATATATCGTTTAATATCAATTACTATTCGATTCAAATGCAGCAGCTTATCATCGCCTAGTGCAACAATTGCTGCACCCATAATGTAGCAAAAGTCCATAATCACACTAGGCTGATATTGATTTGCATAATACACAGCATCTGCAAGGACTAATCTACCTTCAGCGTCTGTATTCATTACTTCTACTGTTTCACCACTTAATGCTGTAAATACATCATCTGGCTTCATTGATGCTTCATTTATCATATTTTCAGCACAAGCAAGCATCTCCGACAATATTTACAGGCAGTTGTAAACGACTAGCGCTTTAATGATACCAACGATATTCGCAGCGCCACACACATGTCAAACTTCATTGTAGCCATGCCATTCTTCGTTTTAATACTATAACCACTCAGAATCATACGTTATACCTTTTACCAACTAAGGCAATTGGTGCTACATCTTGTCTTTGCCATTATATGTGATGGTTACTAATCTCGGTTTATGCTTACTACCTTTACCTACTGCTTGTAAAGTCCGAATCCTTCCAGAAACTAGTGTCATAATCTTTAACATCTACTTTGACCTTTGTATTTTTAAATGATTAACAATATCTTCTGCAAATGTTTGTGGTGTTAATACATTCGGTGGCATATTACTAAAGTCTCTTGCCAAATTAATGGATTGGCCAATACTGATACCCTCATGAATGAAAATCTAATTCAATTAATGATTCACTAATAAGGTTTAAATTGTCTTAAACGGTGCCTTCTTTACTTGATTTATAAATTATCGAATCTATATGTTGCACGCTCACTTTGAATACCGCATGCCATTAATACATCTGATAACCCGATCATATTTTTGAAACAATGAATCCACAAGTAAATATGTATCTTCAATGTGTTCTGACTTTTATGTATTGGAAAAAGATGTCCCATATTTTCAACATATCTTGATAACTACGTGCTTTTTAAGTTTCCTAAACCAACTGTAATTAAACGATATGTTCTGATCTTGTACATCAAATGCAGTTGTATAAATCTTCCCAACTTTACTACCAATAATATGTTGATGTTTTAGTCTTTCAAGTGATTCTGTAATATCGATATGATTAAAAACTAATGCGCTCTAACTGATTTAAATGTTCTGTATACCAATAATCAATGTATTTATTTCTGTTGCTTAGTGTGTTATTTAATTTAAAAATTCATAATGTACCTCCTTAGATTTGATATGTTACTCACTTCAAATTGTGGTTAACATAAAGCCCCTTCAGTGACACTGAAGGACTTTATAAATGAATAATTTAATTTTATGTGTTTAGCTGAAACTTTATTTTTAAAAGCCCAGAATTTACCTTTTTGAATGCTAAAACCGATACCACTGATTTTGAATACCGCACGTGTATCAACTCACTTTTTCATGAATGCTGCTTTTTACCAGCGATAGCGTTTACCAAATACCATACCTACACCGTCATGTGAACCTAAAGAACAAACAGTTCCACGATCAACGTATTCGAATTCTTCAGTTGATTCACCGTTTAAGATGCGTTTAATGTTTTTTTAGCAACACTTTCACCTTTGTTGCATTGCAATTTGTGCTGTAGTTGGTAATGGACGTTCTTCTCCAGCTGGGATAAACGCTGAACAGTCACCAATAACAAAAATGTTGTCGTAACCATTGATTGTTAAATCTTGCTTTGTAACGACATACGTCCACGTTTAACGCCTTCAAATGATTCTTCCCATTAATTTACTACCACGTACACCAGCTGCCCATACTGAAGTACCTGCATTTAATTGTTGTTTTTCACCATCTACTTCAACTACAAAACCTTTTTCGTTATAAAGCAACGATTGGTGTAGCAATTTTAAATTCAACACACGGTCTTCTAAGTAGCTAACTGCGTGGTTAACTAATTCTTCTGAGAACATTGGTAACATTTTAGGTGCTGCTTCAACACAAGTGATTTTAACTTTGACTTTGATCCACACCATATTTGCTAGCATAATTCAGGAATTCTGTCTGTTAATTCACCTAAGAATTCAACACCAGTGAATCCAGCACCACCAACTAAGATAGATAAATCGTTATCATCTTTTCTTTGATGCTGCATAGTTAGCAAATTTGTCTTCGATATGACGTGATAACTCACGTGCTGTGATAACATTTTCAATTTGGAAAGTACGATCTTTCATACCTTCGATGCCGAATGTTTCACTAACGAAACCTAATGCTACTCACTAAAATATCAAAGTCATAAATACCTTGATTTGTTTCTACCTTTTTAGCATCACGGTCAATTTTTGTTACTTCTGCTTGAACAAAGTTCACTTTGTCTTTCTTCAAGACACTTTCCACAGGATATAATACATCTTCATAGTTTAGTCGTACCTGCTGATGCTTCATGCAACCATGTTGCTCACAGTGATATTCATTTTTATTAATAAGCGTACTTCTGCTTCTTCCGTTGATATCGCTTTTTGCAATTTAGTTACAGTTTGTAAACCTGCATAACCAGCACCAAGTACAAGTACTTTTTACTTATCTTGAGCCACTTTAATTTCACCTAAGCTTATATTTTTAACCAAATGCTGATAATTACTAGTAACAACTGGTCATTACTACTTTACCACAATGTATACTAGTTTATCATCATTTGTGATATTTAAGTCTTTTTAAATTATGTAAAAACCTGTGATGTTCACAGACATTTTTAATCCAATACTAATTTATAGCTTTTTATGTTATATTTTCAAGCAAGATTCAGTCAGATTGTGAAAAATTAATTAATCGTAGCCTGATTTCGATTAAAAATGTATCCGTTATCACTGTATCATTTAAAAATACTATTTATAGTCAGATTCTTAATTTTCAACAAGCTTTTTAATAAAACAAAAATATCTTTTATTGCAAAAATAGGACATAATCAAATATGTCCTTAATCGTTATTGATATCAATTTGTATCTCAAAAATTGTTAATCCATTAAAAAGTTATTTTATTAGCAATTTTCAGGATTACTCTGCAACTTTTGCAGTTCTAAATGAACTAACATAGCTCACATGAAGTAATTGCATTAGGATTGTCTGATTTTGAAACCGCCACCCATTAATGATTGCTTAAAATCAATAGTCGTACCATTTAATACTGGTCATCTTTCTTTGTCTACTAATACTTTTTAATCCAAAGTATTCTAAGACTTCATCATTTTCACCAGGCGCTTCTTCTGCACCCATACTGTATGTTAAACCAGTGCACCCGCCACCATTCACTTTAATTTTTAAATAGCCATCTGGCATTTACATTTGCTTTTAAGCTATATCTTTTACTTCGTAGGCAGCTGCTTCTGTTAATATAACTGTTGGCATGATAACCCTCCTTATCCATGTTTCTTTTTATATGTGCATATATTTTTGTAATAATTCTTCCAGCGAATCACCTTCAACAATATCACCATTTACTAAAGCATACAACCCGGCTGAACATATACCACAATGTGTCAGGCAACCATACTCTAACACATCGACATCTGGGTCATTTTCCAGTTGATTAAAAACATAATCCCACCTTTTGCCATGTTAGAGAGATAAATTTCACGATCGGATCATACTCACCTTCTTATTTCATTTGTTACAATATTATAGCATTTTAAACTGGTATTTTAACATGATGTGCTCAATTACCAACAACTGATGTTTTCTATGCCAGTTATGTAATAGTGCCTCTAGTTAGTCACAAATATTTATTTGTAGTCATTTTCATATATATAATAAGCATATAAATACATATTTACTAGGGGGTATTGATGAATCAAAGACACTTGCATTTTATAACTGTTCATTAACAAATATATCTATGCACTGATCTTTTCAAAATTAAAGTAAATATTAACATATAAAAGGGTACTTCATTATGAAAACTTAGTTTTGTTAGGCGGCGGATATGGTAATATGCGTATCATGTCACGCATTTTAACTACTTTTTACCACAAGATTATACAGTCACATTAGTCGATCGTATGCCATTTCATGGATTGAAACCAGAATTTTATGCTTTTAGCTGCGGGCACGAAATCAGATAAAGATGTTCGTATGAAATTCCCTAATCATCCACAAGTGAATATAGTTTATGGTGAAATTAACGACATAGATTTAGATGCTCAAATTGTCTCAGTCGGTAATTCTAAAAATTGATTATGATGAGCTAATCATTGGTTTAGATGTGAAGATAAATATCATCAACGTTCCAGGAGCCGAAGAATATACACATAGTATCTAAACACTCAAAGGCCTGGATACTTTCCATAGTATTAGTGAACTACCAGAAGGGTGCTAAAGTCGGTATCGTTGGTGCTGGATTAAGCGGCACAGAACCTGCACAGCGAATTAAGAGAAAGTAGACCAGACTTGGAAATATATCTTTATGACCGTGGGTCATGAATTTTAAGAAATTCTTCCAGAAAAATTATAGTATGTTGCGAAATGGTTCGCCAAAAATAATGTTACTGTTGTTCCAAATTCAACACACTAAAGTTGAACCTGGTAAAATATATAACTGTGATGAACCTAAAGATATTGATTTAGTTGTATGGACAGCAGGAATTCAACCTGTTGAAGTGTATCAAACTTGCCGATTGATATAAATAGTAATGGACGCGTGATAGTTAACCAGCATCATCAAGTACCAACATATCGTAACGTCTATGTAGTTGGTGATTGTGCTGATTTTACCACATGCGCCAAGTGCCCAGCTAGCCAAGTTCAGCGCATCAAATTGCTGATGTGCTTAAAAAGCAATGTTAAATGAACCATTACCTGACAAAATGCCGGAACTAAAGGTACAAGGTATCGTTGGGTCATTAGGGAGATAAGCAAGGTTTTGCATATATCATGGACCGCACTGTAACAGGACGACTCCGCTTTATTTTAAAATCCGGCGTACTTTGGTTATATAAATATCATATGTGTTAGTTTCAAAAAGCAGTCAGTTCACACTATTACTGACATTGCTTTTTGTTATGTGTATATTATTCATTCAAGTTTGGTCTATAAATCGAGTGATTTGTTTTTGTTTTGTATATAACCATCTGCTATATATTCATCGTTCATTGTACTAATGGATAAAGTAGTTCATCTGTTCTATTCTTTCAATAAATTGTAAAATCAGCTGATCTGTTGTTGTCATTATCTTTTGTAATATCTATATACGTATATTTAAATGATATATTTGGGTATTTTCTTTTTAATAGCGGCTGTAGCTAGTCATAAATATCTTTCGATGTTGGCGCATTAACGCACTCTGCATATATAACATCTGCTCCCATATACTACCACATTCACGTGCTCCATATATTTATCCCCCATTGGTTTGATAGATTTTTATTACACTATCTATTATAATATACTAATAAAGATTATCAAATTCATCTCGAAAGGAGACTTGCCTGATGCTCACTGAAGATACAACGATGTTCGATCAAGTAGCAGTTATTGAACGTCTTCGTCCATTTTTATTACGTGATGGTGGCGACTGCTCATTGACTGACGTGAAGACGGTATTGTTAAATTGCTAATTACATGGTGCATGGTACATGCCCAAGTTCTACAATCACTCTTAAAGTTGGTATTGAGCGCATTACACGAAGAAGTGCCTGCGTAATAGAAGTAGGAAACAAGTATTCTAATATAAAGATATTAAGTTAACAGAACATATTATGAATAATAACAAAGACAGGAATACTGAATTATTTATAATCAGTTATTACCTGTCTTTTTCGCCGTCAAATTGGACTGATGGGAAAAGTTTATTTTATACTATTTATCTGATTAATTATTTTTATTATTGCCACATATCCAAGCGCATATTTACTCATTCTATTCTATGAAAATTTAAAGTAATAAAAAATAGCACATACGCTCAATCAAAAATCGTTGAGTTATGTGCTATTTGTATTTTAATTTTAGGTTTATCTACTTCAGGTTGTGGTTCAATTTTCATATGTTTTCGCAATCGCTCATCCATATAAAACCCAACCTTTCCAAACTGATGTGTACGGCATCACTGATAACATATTTTTCATAATCTTATCAGTCATATCGTAAATTTTACCACCATTATCTCACAACAGTAGAATGGATATAAACCGCTTGACGACGTTCTTTATCGATACCAATGTGGTCATACCATACACCGTTTGATGGAATACTTTACTATTGAACATCTGCACCAGCAGCACGCATTGTTTTACAAGTAATTCTAAATCTTGGAATTCTGGAGAATTAACATTGAATTGTAGTCACGTCTAACTTTTACGCTTACTTTCTTTGAATTAATTTCCAGTATCGATCTCTAATACCAAATTTATTCGATGTGTATCAGCTTTTACCACTTTCAACTGCTTTTTGTTTCATCTCATCCCAAGAAGCGTCTGGTTTTCGTAGCAGGTTTAACATGTTCTAATGGAGATTTATCCATTGCAAACAATGATTTAATCGCTTTTATTTTAATCAATTGATTCTCTTTAAAACCAGAAATATAACTATCTTTAGTTTCCTTTTAGGTTTTTTAGTATAAGATTTCAAGTATTCTTTTATTGTGTACATGTGGAAAACTGTAATAAACGTTGTGCATAACGACGTTTTAATTCAGTAGACATGTTTTTCTGCTGGAACATTTGATTAATTTGAGTTTGAGACATACGAGCATCAAAGTTTTGATTCGTTAAACCATGGTTTGTAAACCATTGTAGGAACAATAAATGTTAATTTCTTACCTTTTTAATTTATCATACTGTGATGCAAGTTCAACTGCGTTAATTAAGTCTCGTAGAACCACCAGCACCTAATAAGAATGCTTTTTGTTGGCGTTATGCTTATTAATGCAATTGCAGGATTAAAATGGGTCATCTTTACCTAATTCACTAGAGCCGTATATAGGATAATACTTGTTTGATCTGTATAACTTATCTTGAATGAGTGTGCCTTTAGTACTGATCTGTCAATGAAAGTTCTATTATCTTCTACAGGTCTTTTTCATTTCACTAATCCTGTAAACCAACTCAGCAGGTAATAATAGAAAGACAATGAATACCGCTCCACTAATTAAAATGGGTAAAAAGGTTTTAATTTACCGTAACTCTTCTAATGCTTCAACGATTTTATTTGGTGTTGCCCACTCATCTCTATCAAAGTCCATAATAGATACTTCGATATCAAGTTTATTTTGAATCTCTAATAATAATCCAACTGTTTGAAAGAATCAATAATACCTTCTTCAAAATTTCTACGTCTGGATTTTCTTTTACAATACTCGTTACTTCGCTAATAAATTTAATACTTGTTCTAAATTCCATAATTAAATTCTCCTTTATTATATAAGTTTACCTGAGAAGATTAAAAAGCCAAATGTTACAAAGTGGAATGTAATCACAATGCTAAGTGCTGTTGTAGAACCATTTTTGCCAACGTGGCGGATGTTTCTTACGCCAACGTTCATAATAGCCACAACCTAGGAACAATGCTGCATGGTATAAACCATAAACAATGTAATACACTTCGATACCATGCCAAATTCCCATTATGAAGAAGTTGATTAAGAATGCCACGTTAGACACTGCAAATTGACTCTTCAATAATTTTTACGAGACATGTAGAATAAAAGATCTCATGTAAATACAATCTCTGAACCAGAATGATAATAGTCATATGCCATCTATTCCAGAAATCTTTTAATATTTTTCGCTTTGAAAAGGTTTATCGAAGTTTGGTGGTGTTTTAATACCGAATAAATACTCAAATGCTATCGCAAATAAACTATAACCTGCAAAAGTCAAAGAACAAATATAAGCTGTATGCGTACATATATACCACAACATTGACAAAGCCATGTAAGTCTAATTGTAACGGCATGATTGCATATGTGCTAATAAAGTAAGCAACAATATATTTATACAAGAAACCAAGCATAATCATGTGAATTGCTTTTAATACTAATTCACGATATTCATTGCCTGTTGGTACTTATCGTCTTTTAACGAAAAACGTTTGTAACGATCGATTGGTCCAGATGAAATCGTTGGGAAGAATGAAATAAATTGAATTAATTTCCATACTTTAATTTCCTTGATAGAACCATCACGAATTTCCATAATTAACTGCACACTTTTTGAATGTAACGATAAGAAATTCCTAAGAAACCAACAAATTAATTAATTTACTTTCATGGAAGTGAATCTGATGTCCACTCTAACCACTGTACTTTGTAACACTTTCACAAGTGCTAATGGCAATATTGATAAAACCATTACAGTTACAAATTTTGAAAATGAATTATTTTTGGTTTTGAATGATAATAAAACATTATCAATAAAACTTTAAGCCATACGACGTACACAAACTAATTAATTGAACACTTAAATACTTTTGGTCAAACAGATTATCGTTTATCAGAAGAAAAGATTAACACAATCATAAATGCTGTAACTAGCCATTATAAATGTAACTTCGCTACCTAAAAATCCAAGTATAATGACTGGTAATAATGCAATTAAAGCAATTAAGAAGAATGTAAAATCACCATAAGGAATCATCCGTTAATTACCTCTGCAATTTTCTTTTCTGTCAATTTTACCATTTGAAGTCAATGGCAATTGTTCCATCCATTCAAACTTTCTAGGAATCATATACTCTGGTAAGCGTGATTTCAAGTCATTTTTAATATTTTTAGTCATTTCTGCATTGTCCGTAACTTCAGTCTGTTGGCACAATTGCACCAATTAAATGAATAACTTTATCATTTTTATATACAGGTACAACAATCAGCTTCTTTTTACGAACTCATGACTGGCGTAATTGTGTTTCAATTTCTCTTAATTCCATTCTGTAACTCATTCAATTTGATTTGGAAATCAATACGACCTTTGAATGAAACCATTGACCATTTTCAAACTTCGCTTTATCACCAGTGTGATATGTACGAATACCGTCATCGAAATTAAATACTTCAGCTGTTTTTGGTCATTTTTAAAGTATCCTAAACTGTACACTTTTGACCTTCGATACAAGTTCACCTTCATCTGTAGTAGATAATCTTGCGCCTGGTCTTTCAACGCCAACAGGTAATGTCGGATATCGATCTAAGATTTCTTGTGTAATTTGAATACTTGTAACTGCTACCGTAGCTTCAGTTGGACCATATGTGTTGTAAATCGTCGCACTTGGGAAACGGTTTACTAACGCTTTTGCTGCTCTGTGAGGGTAGAATTTCACCACAGAAGAAGAATTCGTTAAGACTACCATATTGTTCTTCATTAGCGTTGGTAATAATAAACACATTTCCATAAATGATGGTGTTGATACCCAAATGTTAATCTGGTGTTGCTGTTAGCATTTCATTTAATAATTTAGGTTTTATTAATCATGTTTTTATCTACAAGATTTAATGTACCGCCTGATGCTAAAACATGGATAAATAGCCATTACAGATAAATCAAATGAAAATGGCGCTTGGTTTAAGCCATTGTTGTTCATTTCCTGATTTATTAAGTTCTAACATCCACTCAGTAAATTGAACTAAACTGCATATTCAATTTGAACACCTTTAGGTTCCCAGTAGAACCAGATGTAAAGATTGTGTATACTGTGTCGTTATCTTTAATCTGACTATCAAAAATTACTGGGTCTTGAGATGTTTTAATATCTTCTATTGTAAATACTTCGCCTTCTAAACTTTCAAATGATTCATCAGTCGTATTAAATACAAACTCTGGTTGAACCTTGTTAATAATCATTTTAATACGGTCTTCAGGAATTGAAGTGTCTACAGGTACATATCCACATCCTGCTTTAATGGCACCAATCATCCCAACAATCATATATGGTGACATGTGACCGAATAAAAATCATCGGTTTCTTTACTACCTTGTAATCGATGTGCTAATTTACTAGACTCATCCATTAACTGTTGATAAGTTAATTCATCAGTTGTAGTTCAACAGCAATGCTTTGTGGATTTGTATCCGCAAACGCTTGCAGCTTGTTAATAATATCTCGTCATATTAAGTCTCCCTCATTAGAACTCATTATAAATGAAGTTATTGTGTGTGTCGCCACTGCCATAAATTAAATATAAAGTAATAAATATTGCCAAATATATAGTGTTAATAAATATGGTTTGAATAGCTTCAACATATTTATTAGGTGGCTGTTTACTTTTTAGATTTCATATTGCACCTCTTAAAGTTCTTAGTAAAAACGCCTTTATAAAGACCGTTCAATATAAAATACGTTTTAAAAATTTGTTTTTACAATTCATTATATCGATATTCATAATGAAATTCAATTTTTAATTTTATAGATTCAACATAGTAATTGGTTGTCATCACTCAATTATTGTAAATGATACACTTTGTTGAGAACATCATTCATTTTAAAGGTTATTTAAACAATAAACAATTACAGTCTATACTAACAATTTTTGTTATATACGTCAAAATCAAATAAACTCATCACATTAATATGACGAGTTTATAATGTTATTGAATTATCATCAGCGCAAATATATACATTCGCAAGTCAAGCATAACATATTTAACAATTGCTTTGCTTGTTTTACCAATGATTAAAAACCATACTTATTTTCAATTTACTGGAGTATGTGGTACCTGATTTGTCATAACCGCTTCTATATTATTAATACATAATTGAATCATATTGTCCCGTGTTGTTACTGATGCGCTACCAATGTGTGGTGTAATCAGAACATTATCACGTCCCATTAATGGATGTGTATGATCAATCGGTTCATTTGCTAATACATCTAAACCACATGCTAAAATTTCTTTATTGTCTAGTGCATCGATTAATGCTGTTTCATCTACAATTTGTCCCTCTACCGATATTAATAAAAATTGCATCATTTTTCATTTGTTCAAATGCTTCAGCATTAAATTTATGATGTGTTTCTTTTGTAAGTGGCGCTGTACAGATGATAAAATCACTTTCTGCTAACAACGTTTCAAAAGAAACATATGTTGCATTAAAGTCCGCCTCTGCATCTTTATGTCTTCGATCGATTATGATAAAGAATATTAGTATTAAACCCTTGCAACCTTCTCTTGCAGCTTTACCAATATCTCCCATACCATATATTCCAATAGTTGAATTGAAGACATCTTTACCTGACAATAAATAAGGACCCCAGCTTTGCCATGCATCTGCTTCTACATATTTTTCAGCTTCTACAATACGGCGTGCTATAGTAAGCATTAATGTAAATCCTAATTCTGCAGTTGTTTCAGTAAGTACATTTGGTGTATTCGTGACAACCACGTTATTCGCTGCTGCACTTTCAACATCGATGTTGTCATATCCTACAGCCATATTCGCAATTACTTTTTAAATTTGGTGATTGCGCTAAAATTTCTCGCATCGATCTATTCACTTAATGTAATAAAACAAGCATCTGCGTCACGAAGTGCTGTCACAAAGTCGATCTTTAGGCATAGGCACCTAATGATTTTTGCCACATAACAACGTCACCAAGTTTACTTAATTGTTGATAAAAATTTATCTGGAATTTTTCCTCGAAACAACTATTTTTACCAAATCAATTCACCCTACTTTATAAAAATGACTATATCTATTTTTCTAATTCAGCTATTGCTTCATTTAAATCTTTAAAAGAATACGTTGGTGGCACATTTTTATTTTCGCACATCTTCTAACGTAGATACACCTGTTTGTACATGAATCGTATCCATACTCTACGTTAATACCAGACATAATATCGGTATCGTACAATCGCTCTACCATAGCAACTTCGGATTTATCTAATCCTAAAATTTCTAATGCTTTTAAACCATAATAATCGGTTCTGGTTTACCAACAATTGTGGCGATACACCTGTCGATACACTTACAACACTTGTAATAGCACTCATTACCAGGTAATAAACCACGCTCTTTAGGAATTGATACATCAGGATTTGTAGAAATAAATGTTGCACCATTTCTTACACCTAACGCTTGCAATCGCAAGCTTTTCATATGTAACTTGTCTCGTCAAGTCCAATAACTACATAATCAACATGCTCGTCATTTTTAATGACAAGTCCGCTTCGGTTAACGCAGTATTTAAACCACTCCACCTAACATATATACTGATGCTCCTGGTGATTGTTCTGAAATATAATCAGCAGTGGCTAACGCTGACGTTACAACCTCTTCTGGTTTAGCATCAATGTGCATTTCACGTAATTTTTCAGTTACTTGCTCAGGTGTTTTTGTTGAATTATTAGTTACGTATAAATGAGGAATGCCTTTACATTTAAATAATCGATGAATTGTTTTGCTCCATCAATCTCATCTGTTCCCATATACATTGTGCCATCTAAATCGATTAAATACGCTTTATACTGTTTCATTATTGATTTTCTCCTTTACCAAAAGCTGTTACTGGTACATTTTCTTGATGTAAAAATGTCGTTACTTCTGTAATAAATTGTTTGTAATAAGGTAATGCGTCATCAAACATTGGCATGATAATCTTAATATCTAAAGGCTGTGTAATCATATGTAAATTGTTTACGAATACCGACAGTTTTTATTAATCGCCTGCTGTGTTTCTTTAGTAATAACATTTTCTAGTTCTAATATATCAATCACATCTTTATAATTACCAGGATCCCTTAAAATAAATGCATCGATAATCATATTCCCTATATCTACCGATGATTCTATCAACATTTTTGAGCAATGCGTTCAAATGCATAATGATTGTGCTTGCTCTCATGATAATCATCAGTTAATGCTTGTAAATAGGCTAATTTCTGAGTTAGTTTATCTTTGTCTACAAAATACATTCCTTGTCACCTCTCACTTATATATATATCATAATTTTGCAGTATACTTCATTTGTCGTTATACTAACTTTACTACTTTTAAAAAGGAGTCGCTACAAATGATTGATATGTATTTATATGATGACAACGAAGAGAGTCAAGTTCAGTTTGTTGGTTTTGTTATCGAGCATAGTCGATATGATTTGATGTTAGTCCATACAAATAGACATTATGGTAAGACACTCGTACTTAATATGCAAAACAAATAAATTCGGTATTATCGGTACTGATGATTTAAAAAGAAGAAGGCTATATCGCTCATATTTTAGGTGTAAATGCTGAAGAAGGCGATGAAATTACTGAGTATTTAAATGAAGTCATTCATTAAAGATAAAAACCCCTAACTAGATTACAGGTCCATGCTTGAATTGCATGATTCCCATTTTCAATCTAGCTAAGGGTTTTATTAATGTTCAGTATCTTGAATGGTTGGCTTAATCTTCACATCTTGAAGTTTTATTGTCGTCATCTATCACATCAGACGGATGAACTTCTTCGATTAACTTTTTAACCTCTTGTTTAGACAAATGTCTTAATACAAAGTAAGGACAACTAAAGTTACAATATTCAAATATGTAATCTTGAATATTTGAAAAACGTTTACTCATCTCTGCTTTTTATTAGAATCTTTGTAAAAACCTTTTAATCGTAATCGATCGTAACCATAGTCACCAACTATGTAATCATATTTATCTAAAATATCTGAATACCTAGCAATAAATTGTTCTTCATTAAAACATTCGCGATAATTTTCTATTAATTCAAAAGTAATGTCGATCTACTTTTTATCAAATTCTTCACCTATCTATGATCAATGAAAGGCTCAGTTTATACTTTTAGTGTTTCATAAAAATAATGATTACTTCTATGACACGTCTCGTTTTGTACAAACTAAGCCTTTTATGCCTTTATTAATGGTTAAATATTAACTATTTAACTGTGCCTCACCTTGGCGTTGCTTTTTTCTTTAGCAGTTTACTTTACTTGCTCATCCGCATGATAAGAACTACGTACTAAAGGTCCAGCTTGGCACAATGTTTAAACCCTTTATCCATTGCCACTTTTCTTAATTTACCAAACTCTAAAGGCGTGTAATATTTTTGAACCTTTAAATGTTTACGTGAAGGTTGTAAATATTGACCAATCGTTAAAATATCTACACATCATTCGCATCGTAAATCATCCATCGTTTCATAAATTTCTTTCTATAGTTTCACCTAATCCAACCATAATGTGATGGTTGGGATATCCGGTTGTAATTCTTTGAACGACGTAAAAACTCTAATGTTCTGTCGTAAGTCGCACGCGCACGAACTCTCGGTGTTAAGCGACGAACAGTTTCAATATTATGGTTTAAATGTCAGGTCTTGACGCCACTAATGTTTCTAACGCATCATAGTCCCCGCCCATATCTGATGGTAAAAATTTCAATCGTTGTAAATGGATTTCTTTCTCAACTGTACGTACATTGTCTCAGCATAAACATTTGAACCAGCATCTCTTAAATCATCACGCGCAACAGCAGTGATAACAACGTGTTTCAAGTTCATTAATTCAACTGATTCAGCTACACGTTCAGGCTCATTTAAATCAAGTTCATTAGGTAAACCTGTCTTAACCGCACAAAAACGACAGTCTCTTGTATACGGCACCTAAAATCATAAATGTCGCTGTACGACGTGCACCCCAACATTCAGTATATATTGGACATTTAGCTTCTTCACATACAGTATTAAGATCCTCATCATCTTCTTTAAGTCCTGTATAGTTTTCAAGTTGTATTTAATTTTATTTTCAACCAATCCGGTTTTACGTAATATTTCCTCGTTTTTGTCGCCATAACAACACATACCCTCCCTGTTAAGTGTATCTTTTAAACATTATATCGAAATTCATGACAAAATGAAAATCCAATAATCTTACTTTTTAATATTCCAATAATTTTTCTTTTAAATATATCTCTTAAAAACTCTGCATTAAATACTCTTTTTGGTAATTCTTTTCAATGTTGGGAAAATAACGACCGAACGTATACATATCTATCAGTACCTAGTACATATTCTTTGTCGTCTTCGATTTCTTCTCCATTCAGATAGTAACGCCCTGTAGAATGAATGTACCCTAAATTATAAAGAATATATCCTCCAAATATATTCCTCTGAAACCCAAACCTTGTGATGTTCATACATATATTCTGTTTATTACTTTTTAGCTATAATCTCTTTTTAATTTCACACCAGAAAAGTCTAACCCTATACCATATTAATCGGATGCGGTAACATTTGATGAATGTCATATTCTGTCACTTCATCTTTACAATATCTTTTAACGATGCTAAGCCAGCATTGATGATGGCACAGTATGTGTATACTCACATACTTTGAGCCTAATCAGTATGCAGCTTCAGTTATGTGATTCATACTACGCTTAAGCACTACTGATGTTGAATTACTGAATTGGACATTTCACGTTTTTCCTCTTCTTCAAATGAAGTTTCAACTTCAGGTAATGTTTCTAAAGCGAATACTTTTGCAGTTTTATGTACTACTTTATGTGCCTCAAAAGTTAAATTAACTCTCAAGATACTACTATACTTTCCAGCTGCGCCATCAGTACACCATTATTGATTTCACCATGTTCAAAATAATGAGTGTACCTGACTACCAAAATGACATCAATTTCAGGCAATTCTTGGCATAATGTTTCATCGAAGAAAATGCACAATGACTTAGCACGATTAATACATCAAATTTACCTCGTTGAAGTTCAATTTTTCTTTTATGGATTCAAGTGATCGTAACAATCCAATTTAGTGCACGATAAAAATGGGGTACATAACGAATAGTATTTTCACACCGTCTATATCCTTAATATAAGAAGAAACGATATTATTTGGTAAATGACCCGATTCATCTATAACATTGCTACATGTCACTATAAATTTTGCTTCGTCGTAAAGGTGATTTAAAAGCTTCGTCGTGAAATGGTCATCCCTTTCCATTATTACCGATTGTTGCAACATCACATTTTGCTTCATTTAGTAATGCCACATTCTTTTTACCCAAAGTTGCTTCAGTTATAGGTGCGGATAAATCTATACGATCACCTAGATCAACATATAAAGAAGGGATGATTAAGTCGTGGCCGTGTTCTGCCATATATGCTTTAATGCGTTCGTATTCATGTAAATGACTATGAATATCGTTCGTATGATAAATTGTAAGCCTCAAAACTGACGTCCTCCTTTTTAAAGTTGTATTAAATCACGCACTGAATAATTAAATATATACCCATTAACAACATTACTGTACTCAATAATGTTACTACCGTATCTGACTTAATTGATTGATTCACTTTTTGACACTGATTTTCGCAACCAAACAACTAGAAATAATTAAAATGATTGCATAACCCCAAGCTACGTGACCTTGGAGCAATGTGCCCTATAGAACTCACGACACTTGAAAAGAAAATCATCATCATACTTGTTCCAACAGCTACATGAGGTGGAAATCTAAATACATATGAGCATTAGTGGCGTCATTAGTGCGCCACCTCCAATACCAAATAAAACCTGTCAATATACCAATTAAAAACGTTGTAATAAAAGCAAACAATGGTGGCACACTATAATGATATGTTTTCTACCTTTAGCGTCTACATAAGTCTTTTCATACTTGGGTTTATCGAAAATTTTAAACGGTTTAATCTTATTTCTTACCATTAATAAAATAGCTACGAAAATTAAAAAGATACCAAAATATAAATTAAATGACTCAAATGTTAAATATCTACTAATGAAGGACCCAAGCAATGAACCTGGTAATAGTCCAAATAAAAAGATGAACCATTTTTAATATCAACTTGTTTTTTGTTTTTTAAATATCCAAGATGAAGAAAGTCCTGTCACAATTAGAATGACTGAAGACGTCCTATCGCTACTTGTGTTGTAATATTATGTAGTAATCCATGTTCAACACTGAGGTAAAACCATTGTTGGAACGATAATAATACCGCCCAATGCCTACGATTGACCCCTATAATCGCTGACAAACCTCCGATTAAAACTAATAATGTAATTGTTAACAACATAGTCGTCGCCTCTTAAAAATAATTTTAATTGTTGTGGTGCTAACCCTTCATATTCTATATTCACTAATCGCTGATATGTTTTGGCATTATTTGCCGTATGACCACCAGAATTATTGTTAAATATGACGTAAACTTTCTAGCTTTTTGTGCTAATATTTGTGCCTTTTTGTGCCAAGTCTATTAATTCTTGCTCATTATAATCATCATAAATAGCGTACATCGCGCCATTCTCGATCTGACATATCTTTCTTTAGTCCAACCGTAATGATTACGTCCATGATAACGTACAAACGCAATTTCATTTGTGATTCGATTGACTAGAGGTACACGCCATCTTTCACTTGTGGTTCATCAACTACGTGCATGAATGATTTGATGTTCTGTTAAAAATGCCAATGTTTGTTCTTTAAATGCATCACTAAACCATGATTGATGCCTAAATTCCTACACACATTGGAAATGCTTGTAATTAGGTCTTGCATACAAAAATATATTTGATATTTTGTGCATTGCAGTCAAACCATGGCGGAAATTGAACCAATACTCATTGCTAATTTTTCTGTGTATGAGGGCTCTAACTATATTCTTAAATCGATCAAATAGTTCTTGTCTTTGTATCTGCAAAATGTTTTGTAGTCTGCATGCAATGTGAGTGCTTGATGAATTTTTGACCACAAATTCAAATGTATCAGGCGTTTCTTTTTATCCATTTCAATATATTTCTTTTCCGGTTGTATCGCATAGTATGTCGCATCTAATTCGACAACCGGAAAATGTCCAGTATATGTATGTAAGTTTTCATCGGTTTTTGGCGTTCTAAATCTTCATATAATGAATGTGTTTATCACCCCAACCTGTTAATCCGATGTTTATCATATATATCACCAATGTCATCATACCATATAATTTTATCATAATCATTTCAGCGAACTTTAATTTGATGATTTCGCTTGCATTATAATCATTTCAGCGAACCTTCGTTTGATGATTTCTGCTCGACACAATCATTTAGTGAACTGTTTGATGATTTCGCTTGATTAAAAATCTTTTCGCGATCTTCAGCTTGATGTTTTCGTTTGATTAGATTAGAAACGCAATCCACAAAAATGGCAAGCACTAAAATAATGTTTGGGGGTGCTTGTGCTTTGTAGATTGCGGTCGATTATTTATATTGCATGATTTGGATTAATTTGATTGATTATATTGGACATGATGGTGTTGGCGGGATGCGTTGTTGCTAGTCGCGGGCTTTGTCCACTCCACATATGTGTTAACTCTTTGTCGCCGATGTTTGCTGCGGCTTTTCTTATGCTACTTGTTAGCTCATTTTTGTATTGGATAATCTGGGATATCGCCTTCGTATTGGGACATTTCTTCGATAAACCTATTGTTGATACCGCGTGCAAGCTTTTCCACTAAACGCATTTGTAATGACTGTATCTGTTTCTTTACTATTTATAATTGCGTCCGCAGTAGTTCTGATGCATTACTATCTTGTGATGTTAAAAATGCAGTGCCCATTTGTACCCCCTTCTGCACTCTAAGACAATACTTACACAAACTCTCTACCGTCCATAATTCCACCAGCGGCAATGACCGAATTGAAACGACATCTCACAATTTAGTGCACTAAAGATATTGTTCCAACCATAGGTAATTGATTTTTAGGTTTTAAAATGAACCACGATGTCCACCTGCTTCACTACCTTGAGCAACGATACGTCCATCACCTCTGCTTTTTCATTCGCAATAGCTTCATCAACACTTGTTGCTGTACCTATAAGTTTGACATTCGCTGCTTTCAACCTGCTTATAATCTGTTCGCTTTGGAATTCCAAAAAGTAAAAACAACATACAGGCACTTGCTTTTTAATTATCGTATCAATATGACACTTAAATTGTTGTTCTTCGGTAATTTTTACAACCGGCTCTTCTAAATGTAATGCGCGTCGATAAGGTTTTTAACCATGCATTCATATTTTCAATTTGACTACTGGTATATGATTGTTGACTTGGTACAAAGACATTTACACCAAAAAGAATTTGACGTTAATTGGCGTGCATAATCTATTTCATCTTCTAATTGCTGCGTATTGAAAGCAACCTGCGCTCTATTGTGCCTAATCCACCACTGTTACTTACTGATGCAACTAATTTCGGTGTCGTACTTCCTGCCATACCTGCTTGTATAATTGGATATTCAATACTTAACATTTGAGTAAGTCGATTCTTATTCCACTATAGCTGTTCGCCCTTATGATAGATACGTTGCGATTTTTCCGTTGTTGAAATTGAATTTGCTGTTGAGAAAGTTTTTCTTTTTCCTTTTTATCCATCTCATCTTCACTTCCATACCTAATAATTCTTCAATTAAGTCTTCATGTGACACTATCGCTTCAGTACCACCAAATTCGTCCAACACAATTGCTAAATGTTTTCTAGAAATAGTCATCTTACGTAATACCCATTCAGCTTTATTGTGTTCATTCACATAATGGCTTAGCTGAATAGTTTGTAATTTGATCTTCTTTTTATTACTCCAAGCCAACAGATATTTAGAATGAAAACACCCCAATAATGTTATCAATATCTCCCTCGTACACTGGATATCTAGTGTATGGCTTATTCATAACTCGTTTCATAAACTTCTTCGTATGTCGCATTTGAAGCTAAAATGCCGTCACATTAATTCTAGGTGTTGTATCTACATCTTTTTACTTTTTAAATTTTCAAAATTAATGACACCTTCCAACCTACTCGTCTCAATTTCTCATTTAAAGCACCTTCATGTCCAGCAATTGCACAACATTGTTTTAAATTCTTCTTTTGAAAATTGATGTTCTTGAGGTTGACCCTTAGATAAACTTCGATTAATACTGTCCGTCAACTTATTTAAAAAGTAATGTGATAGGGCGAAAACACAATGACACAAATATTAATAATTGGATATACAAGCCTTGTTATTTTATCTGAAAATGTTGCAGCGACAGACTTGGGAATCACTTCGGAAATCAAAATGATAACAACTGTTAAAAACAGCTGATGCAATACCAACGCTAATCCCCCAACGTAAAGCCATAACTGTGTAACAAGTGTTGGTACAAAATATTCGCGACATTATTCCCAATTAGAATCGTTGTAATAAACTCACTTGGTTTTTCAAGTAACCTTTACAATGCCTTTTGCTTTTTATCACCTTTTGTCAGCTTCAGTTTTGAATTTTTGTTTTATTGGCAGCCGTTAATGCCGTCTCGCTTCCTGAAAAGAAAAACGAAATAAATATCAATATAATTATGGCAACGATCACGTGTGAGTCTCCTTATTGTCATATCTTATTTTTATTGTAGTTACTTAATTCCTGACGTTCTCGTTTAATAAACCAGTTAAAATTCATTATATATAATAGACTTACATAATGATAATTAATATGCATTTTTAATCATAGTTACTTTAATGCATTCATTAGTAAAATGATGCTATAGTTCGAGCTGTTTGTTATTAATAAATTTTACATAATGAAAAAATTTCAACAAATTCAGTTTATGACATAGTTATAATCATTTGAAACTATTATAATGATAACAAACTAGTTTCATAAATTTATTCTAATTATCTTTTAAATAACTTTTAGACAAGTACTTGTTTATATCCAAATATAGAAAGATGGATTAACATGTATTTTTGTTTTTAGCAATATTTACAATCATTAGTGCCAGTGTAAGTTTAGAAGTTATTCAATCTCAAGTATGTGCATCTAGCCATAATATAAATGCATATTATGCACTTAGTCGAAGCTTTTCACCTTTACTTTTTATTAGCTATCTTTAGTCATTCATAGTGCTATATTTTTGATAACTATATCCATTGCAACGATCTTAGTTCAATTTTTAGATGCGATTGTTGGTTATAAAAGTGAAGATGTTCAAACTTATGGTCCATTAGCAACATCTGTAGTGAACTTAATATTATTAATAGTTTTTCTTATTTTAACTCACTTATACAACGAATCTTAATCGAACTAATATCGAATTATCTAAAGAATATTTGATGAAGCTTTCAATTAATTTAATAAAGACCAGCACTCTAATGCCACAATCATGTTGTACTTTTGTGTTGTCGCTTTATCCACCATCAATGATTATTTTTACATTAATCATCGAACTGATATAAATAAGTACAAAGCTTATCTATCAATCCGATTTGTTATAAACAGCCACAGTAATGTGGCTTTTTGTTATATTCAGTATCAAAATGGTATCAATACCTACTTTCCGGAAGTCAAGAATAGTTTTAACAACGCGGTTTAAAGTTATCCGATACTACCTTCCATTTCGAACTTGATTAAACGGTTCATTTCGACCGCGTATTCCATTGGAAGTTCTTTGTACGTTCGATGAATCCCATAACAATCATTTCTGTCGCTTCTTCTTCAGAAATACCACGACTCATTAGATAGAATAATTGTTCTTCTAGAAACTTTTGAAAACCTTGGCTTCATGTTCTAATGATATTTGATCGTTGAATACTTCGTTATATGGAATTGTATCTGATGTTGATTCGTTATCTAAGATTAATGTATCACATTCAATATTTGAACGAGCACCTTTGTGCTTTACGTCCAAAAATGAACAATACCGCGATAAATAACTTTACCACCATTTTTAGAAATAGATTTAGAAACAATCGTTGAAGATGTATTAGGTGCTTTATGAATCATTTTAGCACCGGCATCTTGAATCTTGTCCTTACCAGCAAATGCAATGGATAATGTACTACCTTTTTGCACCTTCACCTAAAAAGAACACAGTTTGATATTTCATCGTTAACTTAGAACCTAAGTTACCATCTACCCATTCCATATTTCCGTTTTCATAAACAAAAGTACGTTTTGTAACTAAATTGTATACATTGTTCGCCCAGTTTTGAATCGTAGTATAACGAACGTGCGCATCTTTATGCACAATGATTTCCACAACAGCAGAGTGTAAAGAACTAGTTGAGTAAACTGGTGCAGTACAACCTTTTCTACGTAGTGTACAGAAGCACCTTCATCAGCAATGATTAATGTACGTCTCAAAATTGATCCCATGTTCTCAGAGTTAATACGGAAATAAGTTTGTAGTGGCGTATCTAGTTTGATATTTTTAGGTACATAAATGAACGAACCACCTGACCATACTGTTGAGGTTTAATGCCGCAAATTTGTTATCTGCTGCAGGTACTACTGAGCAAAAGTATTTTTGAAATAATTCTTCATTTTCTGTAAAGTACTATCTGTATCTTTAAAGATAATACCTTTTTCTTCAAGTTCTTTTCTCCATATTATGGTAAACAACTTCAGATTCATATTGAGCAGAAACACCAGCTAAATATTTTCTGCTCAGCTTCAGGAATTCCTAATTTATCGAAAGTTCTTTTAATTTCTTCTGGCACTTCATCCCATGAACGTTCAGCTATGTTCTGAAGGCTTTAACATAGTACGTAATGTCATCGAAAATCTCAATTCTAGATAAAGTCGCCACCCCATTGAGGCATTGGCATTTTTATAGAAACAGTTTAATGATCAGACGGAAATCTAACATCCATTCCGGCTCATTTCTTTCATGTTTAGAAATTTCTCATACGATATTTCTCAGTTAAACCACGCTCTGATCTAAAAATGGACACATCATCGTCGTGGAATCCATATTTATAATCCCCAACATCAGGTGCTTGTTTTGCCATTTTCAATCACTCCTGAATATATTAATACAACGGCGTGCGTAAAGAAAATTCATTTATATTTCATGATGTAAACTACTATGTTATGACTATCACTATGACTTTAAACTCTTTATGATGTAATTAAATCTTTTCATACTTTTATATGTCTAATATCAATAATCATCTCATGATTAACAGTATTCTGTATTTCTTCTTCAGTCGTACCTTCTGCTTTTTACCTTCTTATCAACAGTACCCTTTTTCCAATGCTTTCCAAGCTAATGTGGCACATTTAATACGAGCTGGGAATTGAGAGACACCTTGCAGCGCCTCAATATCTCCCATTTCTTCTGTAATCACGTAGTCTTCACCAAGCATCATTTTCGTAAAATTCTTGGCTCATTTGCATTGCTTCACCAAGTGAATGACCTTTAACAGCTTCTAGTCATCATAGATGCACTTGCCATTGAAATTGAACAACCTTCACCTTCAAACTTAGCATCTTTTATAATGCCGTCTTCATATATCAAATGTTAGTCGTATGCGATCACCGCATGTCGGGTTATTCATATCTACTGTCATAGACCCATTGTCTAAAGACACCTTTTATTTCTAGGATTTTGTAACGATCCATAATGACAGATCTATATAATCGATCTAGATTATTAAAATTCATAAGAGAAAAACTCCTTCGTTTGTTTCAATGCATTTATAATCGATCAACGTCTTCTTTCGTGTTATATATGTAAAAACTCGCACTAGCTGTTGAAGACACATTTAACCATTTCATTAATGGTTGCGCACAATGATGCCCAGCTCTAACTGCTACACCTTCTGTATCTACGGCTGTAGCTAACATCGTGTGGATGTACATCTGCTAAATTAAAACGTAATGACACCTGCACGTCGATCTTTTGGCGGGCCATAAATTTCAATACCATCTCAATTGCTAGACATTTGCTCATAAGCATATATCGTTAATTCTGTTTCATATTTGATGAATTGCATCAAACCTATATGTTCTAAATAGCGAATAGCTTCTGCAAACCAATTGCTTGTAGCAATTAGTGGAGTGCCAGCCTCAAATTTAGTATGGTAAATCAGCCCATGTGGCATCATACTTTACTTACAAAATCATATCATGTCGCCACCGAAATTCAATCGGTTCCATTTTTTGTAGTAATCTCATTTTCCATAAATAATACTCCAATACCTGTTGGTCCCTAGCATTTTATGACCACTAAAACTATAAAAATCAGCATTCGATATCTTGCATATCTAAAGTTTCATATGTGGTGCTGATTGCGCACCATCAACACTGATAATTGCACCATGTTGATGTGCAATTTCTAGCGATAGTTTTAACATCATTAATTGTACTAAAGTACATTAGAAACGTGTGCAATAGCAACAATTTTAGTTTTTATCATTGATCGTTGCTTTAATATCTTCTAATGTTTCAATTCACCATCTTTCTGTCATTGGTATAAATTTCTATGTCGCATTTTTACGCTTTAGCTAATCTGTTGCCAAGGAACAATATTGGCATGATGTTCCATTTCAGTTACAACAATTTCATCACCCTCTTCAACATTTGCGTCACCATAACTATGTGCTACTATAGGTTAATCGACGCAGTTGTTCCTCGTGTGAAAAATGATTTCTTCAAAATACTTCGCATTAATAAAACGATCGAACTGTTTCACGTGCATTTTCATAGCCATCTGTTGCTAAAGATCCTAATGTATGAACACCACGATGAACATTAGAATTATAACGTTTGTAGTAATCCTCGATACATTTAAACACTTGTACAGGCGTTTGGCTAGTCGCAGTTGAATCAAGATATGCTAAACGTTTTTATCATTTGACCTTTTTGATCTAGTATCGGAAAAATCTTTTGATGACTGCATGACGTCAAAATGAGTGTTCGGCCACTTCATTCACGACCTTCTTAAATAAAAATCCTAATCAGTAAACTACTGACGTTGTAGTAGTCTTATACCAATATCGACAGTCTATATCTATTACAAACTTTTACTCATATTATTTAGAAAACTTTAGCGTTCAATTACTTCTCCCAGTTGACGTTTATACGTCGTCGATAGGTAATTCACGTACTACTGGATCAAGAAACCATGTATAACTAGACGTTCTGCTTCTTCTTGAGAAATACCACGACTCATTAAAATAGTATAAAGTTGATCCGGATCGACACGACCAACTGAGGCAGCATGTACTGCTTCTACATCATCTTCATCAATTAATAAAGAATAGGAGTTAGCATCACCACGAGCATGTTTCAGATAACATTAATACACGTGATTCTTGGTTTAGCAATTGATTTAGTTCCACCATGTTTAATGTAGCCAATACCATTAAATACAGAAGATGCATGTTCTTTCATAACACCATGTTTAAGTATATAACCATCTGTTTCTTTACCATATTGAACAATTTTAGAAGTTAAATTTAATTTTTGATCGCCTGTACCTAACAACAACTGATTTCAATGCACTTGTTGAACGATCACCGTATAGATTTGTTGTATTATCTATAATTTGGCTACCTTCATTCATCAAACCTAGTGCCCAATTAATATGAGGCATCCGCATCTGCAGTAACCACGACGAATGATATGACCTGTAAAAGCCTTTATCTAAATAATCAACTGAACCATATGTGATGTTAGAGTTTGCACCAGCAATCACTTCTGAAACAATATTTAGTTGATTACTCTTCACCAGCTAGCATTTGATAAGATAGTTCTCAACATAGGTGACTTCTGCACTTTCTTCTGTAACAATGATGACGTGATTATAAAAGCTTGCTTGTTCGTCGTCATGTAAACACAACGTATTGTATAGGATGTTCTACAACAATATTTTTAGGTACATAAACAAAACATACCACCGTTTAACTAATGCAGTGTGTAGCGCTGTTAAATCGATGTTCATCTACATGTTACTGCATCTAGTCATAAAGTACTTTTTGTACTAAATCACTATGGTTGACTAAGTGCGTCAGATAAACCTTCAACAATCACACCATCATGTCGATGCATTATCGATCAACTTGTGTGTACGCAATCGTCATTATTATGTTGAATGATTAAGTTTTTCTGAGTTTCTCAACATCAATGATTTCTCTTACTGATCTGGTAATATCAGTATAAACTGATTGATAAACATCACCTGTTGTATCGTGTTGTTTAAAAACGAATCAAAAATCCCATTTTCTTAATTTTTGTTTTATCAGGTTTTTGGCATTTCTAAAGTTTCTGTTAATTTCAAACGCTTTTTACGTAACTCTGTCATCCAAGAAGGTTCATTGTGGGCTTTAGAATAATCAACAAGTTGTTCTTCAGAAATGTTCAAAGTTTTCAGTTGTCATCACTTTTTCCTCCTACTTGATGAAATTATATTTTACTTCAAATGTTCAGTTTTCATCATTTATAGATGAACATCTCATGCATAATGTATTTGAATATGATCTATTCAGCAGCACCGAACTCTTCTTTAACCCATTCATAGCCTTCTTCTTCAAGGCGTTTTAGCTAATTCTGGACCTCCAGATTTCACAACTTTACCACCGTACATCACATGTACTTTATCTGGTGTAATGTAATTTAAAAAGTCGTTGATAGTGCGTAATCATTAATGCACCAAACTCTTTCACCACGCATTTGGTTAATACCTTTAGAAACCACTTTTCAAATGCATCGATATCCAAACCAGAGTCAATTTCATCTAAAATAGCAATTTCGGGTTCTAACATCATTAATTGTAAAATCTCATTTCGTTTTTTTCTCCACCAGAGAAACCTTCATTTAAATAACGTTGAGCCATATCTTTATCGATATCTAGAAAAGTCCATTTTTTTATCCAATTTTCGTGATGAACTGCATTAAAGTTAATTTCTTGTCCCTCTTCACGTTTCGCATTAATTGCTGAGCGCATGAAAATCTGCATTTGTTACACCTGTAATTTCTGATGGATATTGCATAGCCAAGAATAAGCCTGCTTTTGCTCTTCTCATCAACGTCTAATTCTAAAAATATTAACGCCATCTAATAATACTTCACCTTGTAGTTACTTCATAGCTTGGATGTCCCATAATTGCAGATGATAATGTTGATTTACCAGTACCATTAGGTCCCATAATCGCAGTGTATTTCATCAGTGTTAATTGTTAAGTTAACACCTTTTAAAGATTTCTTTATCCTCATATAGACACATGTAGGTCCTTAATTTCTAATGTTGATGCCATTTTATATTCCCTCCGTAAAATATAAAGTTTTTCTTTAACTAGTTTATAATAATTTTTAATCTATAGTCAAAAAGACTTTTTGTAATAATGCGTTCAGTTAATTATAACTTACTTATACCTTAATATAAACAACTTCAAAACCCTTTTTATATTATTTTTAATAACTCTAAGTACAACTCTAATCCGCTCTTCTTTAAAAATATAAATGATAATAAGTGCACATAATTTCTCAAATGGATTTTATGAATTTAAAATATGTTATCATTCTACACTAGGACATTTGTAATATGGTATGATGCTATTTTATGATTTTATTCCAATCGTTTGAAAGGAGTTATTCATGCAACAATTTAAATGGATTAATATTCTAAAAGGTTTTTGCTAATGGGAACGAGTGACTTGGTACCTGTATAGGCGGTGGGACTACTCGCATTATTGTTAGTATTTACAATCAATTTATCGCTCAATTAGCGGCATATTCTCACGACGTGGCCAAGTTTTACATTTTTAATCCCCATTATAATTGGAATGTTACTGGCAATGCATCACTAAGTAATCTTTTTAATTATTTATTAATGACAACACATATTCCAACTATGTTTTTCTTGGTGGATTAATCATTGGTATCGTTCCATATTTATTGAAAATTTCTAACTATAAACGTCATTTACAACTAAACATTATACGATGGTTATAGCTGGTATCGCTATCTTAATTGTTATTACATTAATGAATAATGGTGATAAACATGCTGAGAAAACACTTACTCTATCAACTAGTCTTATTATTAAATATTTTATTGCGGGTATGTTGCATCTAGTGCTATGTTACCCCAGGTATTTCAGGGTCATTTATGTTATTAGTATGCGTCTATGGTACGGTCATGCTAGCAATATCTGAAGTTGTTAAACTTAACTTTGCAGGCTCTTCCTATATTACTTTGCAGTCGGATTTATGTGCTTGCTGGATTCAATATTTCAAGCAAAAATTATCCAGTATTTCCCTAACACATCATAAACTAATGACTTTTGCATTAATCATTGGTGTTGGTTCTCTCTCGCAGTATTTCCAGGTTTACCAACTAATATCGTGATGTGGTTCGTTTCATTAGTAGTATTTATCATCGGTTTTATTGTAAGTTTGACTTTAGGTCGAATTACCGCTGAAAATGAATAATCATTTTTTAGGGGTGATAAAATATTTTCAGTATCTCGTTAATCATATGCAATATATGTCTCGTTTTGTATACATATTATTGGATATCATTAGCGAGTTTTTCATCTAGTCAACATTAAAATAAATTATTAATAAATTTTGGTATCCACTTTTTAATACAAAACCACCTAGCCGATGGTTAACTGACTAAGTGGCATGTGCAGTGTATTAGGAATAAAAAGTAAAATTACTCGCCTTTGTTACCTTTTTACTTTATCAATAAAATCAGTTGCTTTTTCTTTTGCATTTTCAACGAATTCTTTCCTTTACCGAAGCTTATCTTCTTTACCTTCGTTTTCTAAATTTTATTATCAGTAACATTACCTACTGTTTCTTTAATATCTACCTTTTGCTTGTTCAAATTTACTGTCTCGCCATAATAAATGCCCTCAGAATAATTAAATGTTATATATAATACTTTACCCACTGAAAAATTACCAAACATTTTACTTAAATAATTTTTGATATTGATTTGACGTCATTTCTATACAACTAGCGAAATAGATTCATCTAATAACTTGAGGGAGTGGGACTGAAATAATAAAGAATCACTAATGATTTATGATGTATTAGTCATAGCCATGTGAAATTAAAAATAAGAATAAAATGAGTAGCACGCATGGTTACAGGATTTTACTTTTATCCGTAATAGCATCTCATTCCTAAATATCATATAAATACCTTGTTTAAATGAAAAAGCCCAGCAACATCACGTTACTGAGCCATTAATATGATTTATTTAGCATGAATAATCTGCACTATTGTATTTTTCATTAATAGTCTTGAATATCTTTAGATTGTAATACTTCAATTAATGCTTTGATTTTCTTATCATCTTGATGTCCTTCTTAACAGCAATTGCTTGCATAAGGATTATCTTTCGCACTTTCTCAGCAGCAATAGAATCTTTTTAGGATTTAGTTTTTGTTCGATTGCAAAAGTTCGAATTAATGATAACAGCACTGCATGCTCTCATTTTGATAAATTTTAGGTAAGAATTCTGCTGATTGTTTGTTGTTAAACTTTAATATCTTTTTATTCTTTCTAGTATATCATCAAATTTAGCATCTTTCAATTTTTAACGCCTTTTTAAGTTTTAATAGACCTGCATCATACGAAAGAATTTTAAGAAACGTCCTTGTTCAGCTGGGATTATTAGACACATAGACTGTTGCACCTTTTAGGTAATTCTTTTTAAACTTTTTATATTTTTTAGAGTATACAGCCATAGGTTCTAATTCAACATTCACCAGCACGATTCAATTTTATAACCCTTTATCCTTTACTTTCTGTATTTAAGTATGGTGTATGTTGGAAGATAGTTTCGCATCGATTTCACCTTTGTCTAATAATTTATTAGGCGTTGTGTAATCGTTAATTGGTTTGATTTTTAAATCATAACCTTTTTCTTCAATAATGGTTTTGCTTTTTCTAAAATTTCAGCAGTGGTGCTGGAGAAGCACCTACTGTGATAGTTTTCTTGTCGTCACTCCACTTTTCGCTTTCCACTACATGCAGCTGCAAGACAATCGCTAAAAGCCAATACTAAAATAATTCCGAATAATTTTTCATAGAAATATAATCCCCTTTATCTTTAGCGTTTATCGATTTTATTTGTAAGCCAATCCCCTAGGAACTGGATTATAAATACAATAATTAAAAATAAATACTGTTGAAACTAAAAATGACATCATTTTGATTTTCGAGTGAAACCTGTTAAAGTATGCTAAATTACCTAAACCACCGGCGCCAATAACACCTGCAACTAGCTGTAGAACCTACTAAAGCGATTGCATGTAACTGTAATACCAGACACTAAAGCGAGGCATAGCTTCCAGGTAAAAGTGCACTTTTCTCACAACTATCGAAGTGTTCGCTCCCATTGACCAAAGCCGCTTCGATGACACCTTTATCAATTTCTTTAAAAAGCAATTTCCTACGAGCCTTGCATAGAATGGTGCTGCACCAATGATCAAGTGCTGCAATGCACCTGTCGGACCCACTGATTGTTCCGAAGTATCAAACTTGTAAATGGAATTAACAATAAAATTAAAATGATAAATGGAATCGCTCTAAATAAATTAACAATGAAATGAAACAATCGTATAAAATAACCTTGCACCGATAGAGTTACTTTTCGCAGATAAAAAGATAATAACACACCTAAAATAAGTCCAAGTACAAATGCAAAATACGTTGAGACGATAGTCATGTATAGATGTTTCGATATTGCACGTCCAAACTTCTGGCCACTGAACATTTGGCATTGTAAACCATTTCATGTATATTTCACTATAATGATTTACCCATGTCTTAGCACCTCCACATTAACGTGTTGTTCGTGAAGATTATGTGAAATTGTCCGAAATCTTCACTTGAAATATGTGGAATATGAATAACTAAAAAGCCGACTGAACCGTTTTATGTATTTTTAATATCTGCTTCAAGAATATTACATCTAATATATGCGTCGTCGTCATAGACACGATACGATAGGCTCAGTGTGTTGTTGCACCAGCTAAAATTAATCTCACGATATATGCATCTTTCATCTAATGGCTCCAAATACTGTTAAAGATGTCTTCGAAAATCATCATTTAAATCATCTTTCACAAATCGTTTTGTCACATCGTGTTGTGGATTTTCAAAACACTGTGTCACTCGGTCCTTGTTCTATCACTTTACCACTTTTCCATTACTGCAACTTCATCACAAATTCTATCGTATGACATGCATTTCATGTGTAATAAGTACAATAGTTAAATTTTGTTGTTCTCTTTATTTTTCAATAGTAGATCTAAAATTTCATCTGTTGTTTGCGATCAATGCACTTGTTGCCTCATCGCATAACAATACAGTCTGGATCGTTAGCTAACGCTCGCAATACCCACACGTTTGCTTTTTGTCCACCTGATAATTCTGACGGATAAGCACTTTCTCTCGACCTTTTAGAAACCGACGAGTTCGACGAGTTCCAATGCTTTTTGTTTAGCTCTCCTCTATGGAACGCCTAGCAATTTCTAGTGGAAATCATATATATTTTTCACACAGTCCTTGACCATAGCAAATTAAAATGTTGAAAAATCATACTCACTTTTTGTCTTTTTTTTCGTAATCCATGTGATGGACAATTGACCTATATTGTCATCCATCTATACAATTTCACCTGACGTAGGCGCTTCTAAAGTTGATTAAACATTCGAATCAAAGCGTACTTTTTCTGCTCCTGAGAAAACCAATCACGCCATAAATCGATGCTCGGATTCGATGTTTAAATCAACGCGATCAACAGCAAGGACATCTTTATCCTTTAGTATGATAGTCGTTTAACAACTTTGGTTTACTCAATCACGTTGATTCCTCCTGTGTTGCTTAATCAAAAATAAAATGCTTTCTCAATATCGATAGAAAAATTGAGAAAAGCATATGATAATATTCTTTCTCTCATCTTCAAAAGTTATACTTTATGTGAATTGGCACCATTTCTATATATAGACGGTTGCCGGGCTTCGTAGGCACATCCCTCCACCACTCTCGATAAGAGTTTACGCATCATTTAATTTGTATTAATCCTACCACCGTACTAATATTTCGTCAATAACTATTTTTAAATTTTTCTAATCAAATCAGTCACTGACTGAAATGCGTAAATTCGTTTTTATCTCTTCATCTTTATGCATCAGCAATAAAAATCAGGAACAGACATGATTTGCATATCTCTTTACATACATTCAGGATAAAAAGTTTAAAGATCTATTTTTCTATAATGGTAATTGCAATATTTCATTAGCAATGTCTAACATCCTTTCTGAAACCTTACATGTTCCACACATTGGTGTATAACCAAAGATGAAATGTTTGTCTTTCCTTACAAAATGTAACAGTTACGTCTTTGATGTCTAATGAATTTATTCATTTACTAAAACTAACCTTTCAGTTTATTTAAATATTCGGTAAAAGGGTCGTTTTCTTTCTTACAAGTAAAACCTATCGTCTTTGAAAGTACATGCGCCAAATATTGTTTGGGGCACTCGCAACTTGACAGAAAACGTTTTATCAATAAATATATGTTCACTTTCACTCAAATAACGTTTAAACCAATTTTCTAATTTCGATCACCCTTCGTCATCAGAATCGGCTAATACAAAAACTTGTTTATCATACAGTGATTTCTATCATATCATCAAGCTTTATCTATACTCATTGTTCCATGAGTACAAATGATATTTGACTGGTTCTGCAACAACCTGTTGCACCCTTTTCTTATCAGATTTTCCTTCAACAATTATCACTTTATTTACAATAGCCATCATCATCACCCTTTTTAAAATCAATAAACATCTGTCACTGTATCATTTCACAAAAATTGGTATGAATAAAATATAAATCACATTTAAACTAGCTTAATATAATAATTATAAAACTCAATGTTTGACTAGCTATAACATTTAACATAAGCAGACTAAAGGCTAAGTCAAAAATCAACATCTAAAATCTACAATGTTATCATTATAATAGTTAACCAAAAGAAAAATACACCTATAACAAACTTTTCAATTATAAGTGCCCCAGCTGGCGGGAAAGTCAGCTTTACAATAATGTGCAAGTTGGGCCCCAACACAGAAGCTGGCGGAAAAGTCACTTTATAATAATGCTACAGTTGGGTGGGCCCTCAACATAAAAGAAATACTTTTCTTTAGAAATTAGTATCTTATGCATGAGTTTTACTCATGTATTCCTATTTTTAAATGCACATTAGTTGTGGCTTATGAAAATAACTCACTACATTATAAAATCACTAGTGGTTCTTTTTCATTTTTGTCCCACTCTCTAGATCGATCTATAGATACTACACTTATTAAAGTAATATATTTTTAGGATTCTCTTAGCTGCAATCCCATAATACATGTAATCATCAAACTTCATAGCCTCAAGGTCAGTGAGATTTCACTAAGATATTGGCAATACCTAAATCACCCCATATAATCGAAGAATTACCATCTCTTGTAGAATCAATTTTGCAGTAAGACTCTATCATACATTTTCAGTTCTCGATCGTTCGTTCTTGGATCATTTGGTAAAATATGGATAACCACCAAGTTGATTAAATGGTTCCTTAGCAGTGAAAATGTGTTACACACAGGTTCCATTAATTCATCATAACCACCAAACATTGATTTTAGCGCGGAAGGATGGATTGACTTTATTCCACAATGCAAGTACGTCCTCATCGTACTTATAATCAGTACATGTAATAGCTTTGTTTCGACAATCTAAATTTTATAGAAAATGCTCCACTGAACGGGATATCCTCATTATAAGCATCTAATGACTTCAAATGCGCTTGAATATTTTCGAGTGATAAATCTGTAATTGGCTCTTTTATATAAAAGCAAGCCTTGAGTTTTATATTGTTTCCCTTTTAAATTTTTCAGACATACCATACATTTCGATCTTCTGACTAATCCAAAACTGCAATATCCCTTCTTTTACAGGAAATAATTCTTGTTGTTCTGGAAAGATTATCCAAATTAATCTGTGCTAACAATACCATTGGTACATTATTTTCATCTAATGGTATATCTTTTAAAAGATTTTAAAATGGCATTCCACCAATCTTACTCTGGTTTAATGTTTCTTTCATCTCTTTTAGGTCCATTTCAATACATGGTAGTACTGGTAAATTACCGATTTTACAGATTCTACAGAAACAGTTATATGCTTTTTGCTCCTTTTAGAAAGATGACTAACGTCTTGAATGTTTAGCATATTAACTTCTAATTTTTTATTTTAAAAATAGGCTAAATTCATTATTTCCATCATTCTTGAATAATAAAATGTAGCAATACTCAAAATATTAGTACCTAATAATTTTTCTTTTCATATTACTTTATTTTCTTCTCAGACTAAAAATAAACCCTCAATCTTAGATTAAGGAGTTACCGGTGATTATTCACCAATCATTTCAGAATATTTTTCAGCTGATAATACAGCTCAATCTGACTTTCATCACTAATTTCTACTTTTACCATCCATGCTTTTTCGTATGGAGATTCATTTACAAATTCGGGACTATCTTCTAGTTCTTCGTTGACTTAACTACTTTTACCAGAGATTGGTGCATATAATTCTGATACAGTTTTAACTGATTCTACGCTACCAAACGTATCCCCTATTAATTTCATCATCTGTTTCTGGTAATTCAACGAAAACAATATCACCTAACTCGCTGTGCGTATTCTGTGATTCCAATTGTTGCTACATTACTCCTTCAACTTTAACCCATTCATGCTCTTTTGAATATTTCAATTCATTTGGTACTGCCAAGAGAATCCCTCCTAATTGATCTTACATCATTAATGATGCCATAAGGCTGATGCTATTCAACCATATTTATAAAAATTAACAATTGTATAGCTTATTTCATTTTACATGTAATGAATCTAAATATCGAGATATTTAGTAAACGTTTATACTGTACTTACGCTAACCAAGTCTCTTTATATCGATCTTCTTTAAATCTAACGTTATCTTATCGCCTATTACTGCTAGAGGACGCTTTTACTAACATACCATCAGATGATAACAACTCTAACTCTTTTCATCATCTGATAAAGTTTGTAATTTATTTTCAAATCAAGCTTCACGATATTTCGCGCCGTGTGTATTAAACAATTTATTAATTCTACGCCTGTATTTGCAATTATTGTTTTAAATTCATTTATATGTAGTGTATGTTGAACGATATCAATTGGTTCACTCTACGCTATATTCATCTAAAAACTTTCTATGTCTTTTACAAGTTGTACAATTTTATATGGTAAAATTTAATCATACGACTGCAACCTCCTTTGTATGTATTTAAAATAAATATATCATTTTCCATAGCAAAAGGCTTTTCATTTTGAAGCTAAAAATATTATGATATAAATTTTAGCTATAATAAAAATTATTAAACTATCTAGAGGAGTTAGCTTTAAATGCAACAATCAAAAGTAATGAATCATTTAAATCTGTAATTACAGCGATACACCTGTAATCTGTTAAATTTGAGGCAGGATGGTGCCCTAGACTGTCGTGCTATGGATTTATGGATTGACCCAATCGTAGAACAATATACTGATTACCAATGGTATACTCGTTAATCGTGATGAATTAGAGGATGTAGTTGCAGAAAATGAAGTTATGGGTATCCCTAGCTTGTTAGTATTTTAAAAAACGGCGACAAAATTGCACACCTTTCATTCAGCAAATGCTAAGTCACCGACGAGTTGAATCATTTTTAGCAGAAACTTTTTAAATAAATACTAAAATAAAATGTATATATTTCTGACAATAAAAAGCTGGACTGTGATTGTACCGACTCTAATAAGTTAGATTAAATCTCTAACTCGATAGATGTCCATCAATTCATGACTCAGCTTTTTATTAATGTTTCTATAATTATACATATTAATATAATGTAATTAAGTTTCTATTTTTACGTGGTGCTTTTAGGCATATCTTCTTCTAAATCCGTTAAATATAAGAATCCAGCAAAGAACTTCATCTTTCTTTATACCAAGTGTTTTTCTACTTTAGATCATAGATATATAATGGCGATTTCAACATGTACCTATTCCCGCTTCATAAAGTAACAACATAAGATTTTGTGCATATGACCAAAATGCAAAGTAGTTTTCCATCATTTTGACGTTGTCTTGGATTCGTTTTTGTAAAATACAAGTAAATAACATGCCACCTAGTTTCGCGAACTGCATCATAATGACATTGTTGCTTATCTAATTCATTAGGAAAATGCAAATTTAGAAATATCCTACTCATATCTCCTAATCTGTCTTTTCGGAACATGCACAACTCTCCATGGTTCCCTCATTCCGTGATTTGGAGCATCCAGCAGCTTTCTCAATTGCTTGATATAGCAATGCGTCATCTATGTGCATATCTCTTTTAAATTTTCACACTTCTTCTATTAGCTATTGCTTGTTGAATTCCATCTAAAATCGCTCCTCCACGAACAATGATAATATTTCAATTATAAGACAGCACTTACACAAAAAGCAACCTAATTCATTTTATTAGTATAAAGTCGCTTGTGCTTTTAAATCAGTAACATCAATCTGTCCTGGAGCTGTGGTTCTCCGATACAACCATAAGTCAATGCACCACCAAAAACGCCTTGAGCCGTTCTACTTATTAGTCAAGTTTAGACATTGAAATACCAACAACTTTTGCAGTCCATAGTATCGACAAATGTAGACATTAGCCTGCAATAAATTTAACACATCATTTTTATTATGTGGCATTACTTGCTAATTTAACGTATATTCTGTTGAATTTTTTGCATTTTTATATATAAATTGCAATTCATCTAATGGAGGCGTACTTTCGAAATTATGATGTGATATAACCACCCCTTTATTATACTGTTGCAAGTGTGTAATGATTCGTTGATGTCAAATGTCAATATCTGCTTGCCATTCTATATCAATCATATCTATGCCATTGATATTTGCTAAGTCTGATATTAAATTAAGATACAGTCATTTATAAATTGCCCATAGCCACCTTTTGTAACTTTCTGTACGATACGTAACTAATAATTTGAATGAATCTTGCATAACCTTCAGCTTTGTAATCATTTCTGCCACTCGATCAACTGTGACATTTTCAATTTCGATCAATTCGTCAATTCTAACACGTCTATTGCATCAATACGATGATTAATTTCTTTTGAATTAAAGTTTCTTCGATAGATAATTGTGGCGCGATAGTCGCCACTACTTCCACATGTGTCATAGTAAACCCTCATTTCCAGATACTCATTATTTTTTATTGTAAAACAACAACTATCCTTCAATCAAACAATGCTATAAATGAAAATGATTAAGGTATTTTCGAATGGGTAAAGCATAAATGTATTTTTAAATTAGGAGGTTACACGAATGGCAATACATTATGAAACTAAAAGCGACGAATGTTATGGACGTAAAGGACATGTTTATACTGACGATCGAGCGTTAGATATTGATATCCGTTCCGCCTGCTCAAAGCAGATGGTAAAAGCTACTAACCCGAACAATTATTTGCAGTAGGTTATGCATCTTGCTTCAACGGTGCTTGACCTAATTTTAAAAGCAAAACACAGTGCGTGATGCTCATCCAGAAGTAACACTAACAGTGAGACTGAAGATGATTCAGACTCAGAAAGTCCTAAATTAAGTGTTTCAATTCGATGCGACAATTATGTTATATCTCAAGAAGAAGCTGAAAAATATTTACAAATGGCTCAAGAATTTTGTCCATATTCAAAAGCGACTCAAGGAAATATTAATGTCATTTAAATGTAAATGTTGTAGATTAGCATTAACTTAAAGAGATTATTCAACGTTATTAATAAAATTCACATAAAATTAAAACGTTTGCCAACCAAAAACTGGTTGGTTATTTTTCTATTCGTGAATTGAAAATTTCTGGCAATATTTAACTGAAAAAGATTGTACCTTAGTCATCATAAATGTGACCGGTTCCAATACTGGCTTGACTTCTTCGCATACCGTCTACAAATAAAAGTCCAGTGTCGACCAATAACCAATTCCATATTTCCTGAACTTAAAATAAATATAATTAAATTGATAATCCATTTACAAGAATGCATATAAATCAGTGATTGCAAAATTTTAATAAACATTTTAATATGTAATTAAGAAATTTTAGTACAAAATCTTTCTTAATAATGATTAAGGAGGTCAGTAATGATTGAAATTAAAACATTAACGAATAATGTTTAATGAGTATAAGAGACTTGTTTTCGACAGTCAATGAAGAATTCACTCAAGATTCACATTATGAGAATCAAACAATGACTGACACCTTAATACATGACATTTTAAATCAAGGTTCACCTGAAATGTATTGTATTTGGCTGTTATGAAAAACGAAACACTTATCGCAACAGCTACCTAGAACAAATTCGATACGTTGGAAAAAGAAATATAAATCATTAATTAAATACAACTTTGTTACTAATAACGATAAATCGATTAATAGCGAGCTCATTAATTTCATTATTAATTATGCACGGCAGAACAATTACGAATCTTTACTTACATCAATTGTGTCAAAACAAATATAGTGCTAAAGTTTTCTATAGTGCACTAGGATTCGACATTCTGGTTTTGAGAAAATGCAATTAAAATCGGAAATACCTATTTCGATGAACATTAGCTTTTTATGATTTGATTAATAAGTAATACAGTTTTATATATTCTACATTTCTCATAAATTCAAACATATAGGTTCTATTTTTCATGAGGCTGGGACATAAATCCTAAAAAACAGCAGTAAGATAATTTTCAATTAGAAAATATCTTACTGCTGTTCTCTATTTATACAATACTTCGTATTGAATGGCTTCGCTTTTCCTAGGGTGCCGTCTCAGCCTCGGTCTTCGACTGGCACTGCTCCCTCAGGAGTCTCGCCATTAATACTACGTATTAACATGTAATTTTACTTTTGAAAATACTTTTATAAGACACTTTCGTATAATTTAATAAAATACCACTAAACCAAATTAACGAGGTGCCTTATGTATAAAAATTATAACATGACCCAACTTACACTACCAATAGAAACTTCTGTTAGAATCCCTCAAAATGATATTTCGCGATATGTTAATGAAATTGTTGAAACGATACCTGATAGCGAATTCGATGAATTCAGACATCATCGTGGCGCAACATCCTATCATCCAAAAATGATGTTAAAAATCATCTTATATGCATATACTCAATCTGTATTTTTCTGGTCGTAGAATAGAGAAATTACTTCATGACAGTATTCGAATGATGTGGTTAGCTCAAAGATCAAACACCTTCTTATAAAACTATTAATCGTTTTAGAGTGAATCCTAATACTGATGCGTTAATAGAATCTTTATTTATTCAGTTCCATAGTCAATGTTTAAAGCAAAAATATTATTGATAATAATTCAATTTTTCATTGATGGTACAAAAAGTAGAAGCTAATGCCAATAGATATACATTTGTGTGGAAGAAAAGTATTCAAAAATCACGAATCGAAATTGAACGAAAATTCAAAAAGCATTATATCGTGACTTAGTTGAAGAAAAATAATACCAGAGATAAAAGAAGATGGAGATAGCGATTTAACAATAGAAGAAATAGATTTAATTGGTAGTCATTTAGATAAAGAAATCGAAGATTTAAATCATTCTATTGAGAACGAAGATTGTGCTCAAATTAGAAAAACAGACCCGTAAAAAGAACTGAGATTAAGAAGTTCAAAAATAAATTTGATGATTATTCTGAAAGAAAGAAGTAAATATGAAGAGCAAAAATCGATTCTTAAAAGATAGAAATAGCTTTTTCTAAAACTGATCGTGATGCAACTTTTATGAGAATGAAAGAAGACCATATGAAAAAAATGGCCAACTTAAGCCAGGATACAATTTACAAATAGCGACAAATTCTCAATTTGTTTTATCCTATGACCTATTTCAAAACCCAACAGATACTAGAACATTAATTCCATTTTTTTAACAATGATTCAAAATACCTTCGGTTATTTACCAGAGTATATTGTAGCTGATGCAGGTTATGGTAGTGAGCAAAAACTATATGGCTATTATAGATGACTTTTAATAAAACGCCACTTATTACGTATGGCATGTTTATTAAAAGATAAAACGAGAAAAGTTTAAAAAGTGACATTTTTAACACTCAAAATTGGAAATATTACGAACTTAATGATGAATTTATATGTCCTAATAACAAAAGAATAGGTTTTAAAAAGATATGCATACCGTAATGATAGATATGGTTTTTAAACGTGACTTCAAGCTATATGAATGCGATGACTGTTCAGCATGTTCTTTGAGGCAACAATGCATGAAACCAAATTCGAAATCCAATAAGAAAATCATGAAGAATTATAATTGGGAATACTTTTAAAGCCCAAAATTAATCAAAAAGCTTTCTGAACCAGAAACGAAAAATCTATAGTCAAAGAAAAAAATTGATGTAGAGCCTGTTTTTGGATTTATGAAGGCTATTTTGGGTTTCACTCGAATGTCAGTTCGAGGAATAAATAAAGTTAAACGAGAGCTAGGTTTTTGTATTAATGGCACTTAATATAAGGAAAATAGCAGCTCAACGAGCTGTACATTATAAAATACATATCAAAAAAAGCTGATTTCTATCAAATAATTAATAGAAATCAGCTTTTTTTACATTACCTAAGAACTTAATGTCCCAAGCCCTTTTTATTTGGTATGATATCAGCCAGTCAGAATATTCTATGTTTTAGGGGTGTCAAAAACTTAATGCAACACCAATTATTCATGGTTTATCTTTAGCGATTTGGTCTAATTTTACCTTTGAGGCATCAAAATGTATTTACTAACCAAGGAGCTAATCAGCTAAAATATAGAGTATGTATTGCCTGCAATAGTACAGCCAGGTTGTCGGGACAGCACACTTATTATTATTGCAGTGGTGAGGAGTATCTACTCATTATTATGTCTTTACCGTACTTCAAGCAATTGTTATATAGTTGGTTTTAATTTTTCTTGATGTATATGGCAGACCATTTGGTGCATGATAAACCTCAACAGATGAGAAGCTCAAAGTGATGTCTCCAATGAAAACAAGTAAGTTTTTGCTTTTATCAGTTTCATTACTCAATCCATATGCTATTTTAGATACAATTGGTGCTAATTGGTGAGTAGTGCTGCATTATATGGTGGCAGCAATAAAATTGCGCTTTACAATCGCTTGTATAGGCGTTTCATGGTTATGGTTCTTTTACTGCAATTTTCAGGGAAAATGGTTGGATCTAATTGATAAAACCGAAAAATTATTAACAATAATCAATAAATTATCAAGCATAATAATTATTATTGTTGCTCTGATGATATTACAAAAACTTATTCAATTATTATTCTAAAGCGTTATATAGTTAGATTTTTAAAAAGCGTTATACAAAAGACATACTTGTGTCTATGTATAACGCTTTATTTATTATAAATTTGACGATTAACTCAACAAATTTAAATGTTCCATTGTCATATTCAAATTTCAGGATATTACAATTAATGATATTATGCTTTAATGCTTCATCTAGTTTAAGGCAATATCTTAAAATACTCCCATTATTGTTCCATGACTCACGACTAATGCATTATTCTTTGCTTTTGAGACATAATATCATGTAAAGTTTTCACAATGCGTTCTTCAACTTGCTGCTGCCTCTCCTTTGAAAGGAACAATTCGATCTCGAATAAGTCCTCAGGCTTCAGTGAGATTATCAAATAGATAGACGACTCACCTTTCAAATATTCAAAAATGCCATTCCTTCAGTCCCTTAAAACGTTGATACGATTGGTTAGGTGCAACATTTTCAAGTGTGTCACTTGCGCGTTCTTGCGTTGATGATGCATATAAATCGAAGTTTTATCCCTCAGTTTCATAATAACCATGCCTTTTGAGCTTGGAGCAATTCCAAGTTCTGTTAGCGGCGAATCTCCAAATCCCTGAATTAGTCCCTAAATTAAAACAAAGTTTGTCCGTGGCGCATTAAATATACCCGTTTTAGCCAACAATAACACCTCTTCAATAAAAAGTATTGATAGCTCAAAATGTATTCCTTTTTATTAAAAAATGAGTACCAAATATATTAAACCATTATTTAAACTTTTTCGGTAGCGAAAACCTTGCTTTTGATGTACATTTTTCATAAGTAATGATGATTTTGGTTTAAAAGATAATGTGACGGGGTAAAACGCAAATGAGTACAGACTTTTAAAGGAGTGAGTGTTTATGGATAATCATAATCAACTGTAATTATGTGAATCCACAAAATGTTTCACTTGACTGGGAATGTTTTATAATTAGTAAAAAGAAATGTTGTTAGATGGGTACCAAAATGAACTTATCAACACTTGTTAGATAAAGACATTATTACACCATTTTCGATAAGAAATGATGAAATAAAACTTTAAAACAGAAAAAGATATTTGGGATGTACCAATACATCATAATTGGTACTACTCAAATTAATTTGCCATATATAGCTAATAAGCTCTATTTGTAGTTTCAATTAATTGATGATTTGTGTAATTAGACATCACATATGCTCTAATTACTTGGTGTCTTTCTTCTAATCGAGGGAATGCTTTATCTCACTAACGTGTTCGGCCAATATACCAAAATGGTGTGTTATCATTTTGAAAAACCCATGATGAAATGTAAAAACGTCATAAGACTTGCCCCTTCATTTTATTAAGCGCTATTTAAAGTATTATTAATCTTATCAGAAAACTACTATTTGTAAACTGTGCAAAAGTGATTTTGCACATCACATCTGATTTAAAAATATTAACGAATTATACAACTTTTTAAGAGTTTTTAGTATGTAAATATTCTTTTCATATTAATACTATACACCCCATATATGCTCACTTGTTTTGAATTAATAAACTTTAGTATCTCTACAAATAATATTTTAAAATAACTATACTTTTTATTTACCTATTGGAAAATAGTGTTATCATATTTTATTAAGAAGCTATTTTTATACTAGTAGAAGTGTCAAATCAGAATAACATTTTGTTAAATAGCTATCAATATAGTTATTACTACCACTTTTGTTATCTTTTAATATTTTAAACTCACTATAATAATAAAGATTTTAGATGATTTATGTTGGTTCCTGCCTGGTATTATCATTTGTGGTGTGATACCCATCGTATCCCTACCATTGCAATGATAACTAAAAACTGGTTATGAAATATTATTTTTATAAATATCGTACTCGTTCTCTATTACATTTTATCCTATTTTTATAGTTTTATAGGTTAATAATTACGGTATATAAGGAGGGTTTCACATGTCTTTACATTTTGCAATTCTGTTTTGGCTAGCATTAATTTTCTTAGTTGCCGCTACGTTTATACTCGTATTAATGACTGGCAAAGAATCTAAAAAGAGTCCTATTTCAAGTTTCACTGTCATTCTCTATATTTTTGGATTCGCATATTAATATACACATTTATATTTGGTGTGCTATAAAATGAAATTATTTTTATATCCAGTCCGAAACGTCTCAATGATGTTTCAGACTGTTTTTATGTCATAGATATTTCAGACTCTCATACTTTAATATTTAAGATATGTTTTTGTCTTCATGCTTATTAAAGATTACAATTCTAATTTACAGACTATTTACATATTTCTTCAACAAGGAGCTTTTAGTGAACTATATTAAACGAACGATAATTTTTACTTATATTATTCGTTGTCGTATCCGCAATAAAACCTCACCAAAAACAATTGCAGATAATAAGTATTCAGAAATTCAAGATGACAAATTCCAATTACAACTCAGTGATATTATTGTTACAAAAGGCCCTGTCATGTGGGGATTTTGGTCATTGTAGTATCGCGATTGATGATAAAACGATTTTACAAATTGAGGGGCTCAAGGACAAACCAACTACACAACTCTTCGAATCTTTTTAAATATAATTATGCAAGTGGCAAAATGATTGGATGAAAGCTTTATCGTTGCAGCTATCCTGATGCAGGTAAAAAGCGGCTGAATGGGTTAAGAAAAACTATGAGAATACAAATCATCGTTATCTAGTTACATTAAATTTGAACAGCAAAAATTTACGTATTGTACTAAAATTATCTACCAAGCTTATAAATTTGGTGTAAGTGAAAAATCAGTTAAAAGTTATGGATCTACATATTATTTCACCCTATGCAATTAAAAGATAATTTTATAGATCCATACAAACTAAGGCTTGTTAAAAGCTTATTAACACAGTTTCATCAAATAGTTAAATTAGTTTGTGTTTTGCAATAAATTGGGTATAGATTACAAAATGATATTTCAGGAGGCCCAATATTTTGAATGAACTAACTAAAGAACAAAAGTATACAATAGCTAAATTTTACAAATTATATATTGAACGTTCGAATAATGGAGAAACAGAAACAGATCGCTAACTTTTTGGCGATGTTAAAGATGCACGTGAAAACTATTTTAAGTATCGTGATTATCAAGACTTCTTAACTAACTGCCAAATTTTAATTCAAAACAAATATAACATCTGGTGAAGTTTTGGACGATAACATTTACAATATTTCTATTTTAAACAAGACATTTATTGAATTCGAACAAAATTTTGGTTGAACATGAATGTCTCAACCATAAACTTTCTAACCCTATTTTAAAGCAGGAGTGAAAAACATACATGAGTGAATGGCGTATTAATAATCAAATCTACAAAACCTTTTTAATACAACAAGCGGAAAAGCAATTGTCTATTGTTAAACCGTTGCCTAATGGTAGCTTCCCAAATACTCACAGAAATAAATTTTGCAGAATGGCAATATTAGTAACATCGATCATTCTTTACTTGTTTCGTAGACCAAAGCATTAGAAATAAGTATATTTGACGCTGTAAATTAAAACGCAATATTTTATTTAATTATTTTAATGTTTCGCCTTTTAAAGTGAAAAACAAGATTACTGAATTATTATGAGATTTTTAAAACAATAAATATTCTCAATAATTAATCAGTCTTAATAAAAATTAACAAAAAGTTGATTAGTTAAATTATTAATTAAGTAGTAAGATATTATGCGATGTGGATCCCATTATTGTTAAACATTTTGAGTGTTTATATTACTTGTTATCGACATATACAGACTTTCTAATTCTCGTCATTATTAAAGTTCTGCATTAGCGCTTTTTCTATTCAAAATCAAAGTCGGACAGATGAAAAGTAAAAACTTTTCCATCAGTTCGACTTTATTTTAGAAACCATTATATATTGTTAAATCTCCACCTAAATTTATTGGACATAACGGCTAGTGCTTTTACCACACCAACTGTTATCGATTTAAAGATAAAAAACAGCCCTATAATAAGGACTGTTTGAAGAGTTAAATTACATTTTAACTACGTTTGCAGCTTGCTCGCCACGGTCGCCTTCTCAACGATGTCGAATTCAACTTTTTGGCTTCTTCTAATGATTTGTATCCATCTTCAGCGATTGCTGAGAAGTGTACGAATACGTCGCTCACCATCTTCTCTTTCGATGAAACCAAAACCTTTTTCTGCATTGAAACCATTTAACTGTACCGTTATTCATATTGAATACCTCCGTCGTGCTTTTGCACTAAATATTTTGTAACAAATTCATAAATGAAAAAGGAGAATATTCTATATAAATAACTCACATTTTCTTCACGCTCTTTGTATTACTTAACTTTCATTATACACTTTTTAAATATAGAAGTAAAGCATTATTTTTATTTTCTTGATAATACACATTGAACTATATAGTAATATTCCATTTAATACTAAATTTAAAATTTTTATTTTTCTAATATTAAATACACTTGCTTTTTGATACTATTTACTTTTTAATTCTGAATTGATAATAAATCATATCGCTGATCCAAAAATTATAAAGTGCCACTAGCAGCAGTGACTACTTTTACAATGAGCATTATTGACCTGAATCAGCGTTGTCTTCGCTCCAAATATTTAATTTCTCTTTTTCGCTTGTGTCACTGCTTTTTCTTAAAAAGTTGTTCATGTGTATTGTTAGGTTTTATAAACATAAGCAACTTTTAGCCAAGCTCTCTGACGAACTAAAGCTTCGTTTACCATTTTTCCATCAGCATAAATATACGCTAAGCCACGTCCATATTTATCAGTTCTTTGACCTTTGTCAAACTCGACTTCAATTTTTCTTTGCATTTTCTACCATCGTAAATGCACTTTGCTTCAGGACCATATTTCTCACACTCTTTTTAGGATGCTTTGTTTCAGGTGTATCAAACAACAATAGTCTAAATGTCATTGGTTGACCTTTGTACATTAATTTAACCGTATCACCATCAATCGCTTTTAATTAATGTCTGCAGGTTCTTTATGTAATTTTTAGCTGAAGTTGCACTATATACTATTGCGATCTTCAGAACCACTTCTATTTACGCCGTTATCTGTTTGTGATGCATTTGCTGAGCTACTTAGACTTGAAAACTACAACTAAAGTTAACACTAAGCAACTAGTAGCGAAAAAGAAAACCTCTTTGCGTATTGCTCTTTCTGAAAACATTACTGATAGCCATCCCTATAAGTAATATTGAAACAATTACCATACATATGCTACAGCACTTAATAAGTATTCTGTCATAACTAACACCTTTCTTCTTTTAGTTAATTTTAATATTAACGTTAATTAATTATAATTCTACATTTTTACAATTAATTAATAAAAATTTAATAATTATAATAAAATAACTATACTTACTTTTTATGTATTTTCTATATTTTAGGTGTCAGAACTTATATATCTAGCCTTATTTGTAAAATTAAAAAGCTTCCACAACATGAATCGTTGCAGACTATCATATCGAGACAAAGAGGTTTATTAGTGTCTCATATCTATGTGGAATTTGAAAAGATTATTTATAATATTTACAGATAAATTGTCATTTAAAAACGAGATGTATAACTTATAATTTACTTTGGATTAGCGTTGTAATCCATTATAAACCTTATCAATTTGTTTATTGAAATAGTTTTGATGCGGTTTGCTTAATGTGTTAACTTTTTGTTTGGCTTTCATCCTAGCATCAGCACTTTGTGTATCTTTATAGTTCTCTACTAAGCTTTGTGCTTCTTTAACACGACTCACGTCTAATAACGCGTTTGTCATGGTCTGTGAAATGTGATGAGTCAATTTCACTATAACCAACCATAGCTCCTGATTTACTGCACTATTGTTAATATGTTGAACTCTATCAGGTTTGAAATGCTATTAGATTTATATTAATTTGAGCATGTTCAACTGTTATAACTTTCTCTTCCGATACAATTTCAGTAAATTGCTTAGTATCATTTGCGCCACTCTCTGTCACTAATGCGTTTGCGTGATTAGAATGCCATAATTGAGTTGCAATAAATTACAACTCCATTGTTAGTACTAGTACTTTCCTTTCATTTGTTTATGCTCCCTTATTTGCTTTGATTGTAAAACCGACTTTTTCACCCTGTTTTCTTCGCCATTGAAAAATTATATACCAACATTTTAGAAACAATAATTAACTTGCGATGAACAAACTATTAACAATAATCTTGAGTCTTATATTTATCTTAATTAATAATATATTTATTTAAGATTATGTTACTTCCAACTCAAAGTAGAAAAACGGTATAATTTGTTGATAGATGTATATCACTTAGCGTAAAATACAGCCTACAACCACATAGATTGTAGACTATATTTAAAAATAATAGGTATTTATCATATCTCGTAAACTTAGTGCCAATTTTTATACTCGTGGTGCTGGTAGCTACCCCTAAATTCAGGAACGTAGTGTGTAGGGCTAAGAATCTTGGAACATGATATTGATAATTTACATTTTTGATATTTAATGATGGTTTCAATTTTATAACCATTTGATTGTGAAAATGAGAAATATTTCTCACACCTTTAACTACTTTATAAGAATAGTAAGTATTTATAGTCATATGCTTTATTTACTTTTAGCATTTTGATGTGTTGCTGTTGTGTTATTTTGGAAAACTTGGTGCATGCATACGATGTGAATTGTGACCATATGGTGGAATTACCTTGAAACTATTTATTTGTGGCACAACACAAAAGTGATTAATTTTTAATGCTAGCATGCCCTGGTGTAACAAATTTATGCGCGTGATATCCAGGAACTGCAAAAATGATGCTGATAATTAAAGATTGAGATGGATGTATATCTAGGGCGATTCTGATGGTTTAACAATAAAGTGTTTATTAATAGAATCCTTTTGCATGATTTACATGTTTATGTACATGTGTTGATTTGTATGAAGTAATAACTTTCTTGTAGTGGGTTTGCGTAGTAATGAAGTGTGGTTTACTTTGTTTTACGTAATAAATCATTTTACTTCGGGCCTTTTTAGCAACAAAAATGCTTTATCAATCGTTAGAAGCTGGATTGTTTGTTGTTACATTCACGCGATTATTGATTTCTTTGTACTCTGGGTACAATGTTTCCCAATTTTGATTCTGGTACGGCAAAGTTTTTATCTACAATTTTACTTGCTGCTAGTGATCCGAAAATCTTATTCAATTTGTCTTCAGAAACTATAAAGTTTTTATTGTCAGTTAAATTACTAACATTTACTTTTGGTGCTTTTTAAATTCATTGTAAGATGGAATAATTTTATTAATTCCTGATTCTGGAACTACAAATTTTTGTCAACACTCTCTCTGTCACTGATGCTTTAGCGTTATTTGAATTGATAAGTTGTGTAGCAAATAGCGTGCTCATAGTTAAACTATAATTTCTTTTTCATCTGTTATTTCTCCCTATATAGACTCAATATTATAACCAATTTAATTTTCCTGTTATATTCACTAACAGCATTATATACCAGAATTTTTCAGTATAATAATTAACTTGAAGTAAACGTTGTCTTAACATTTTTATTGTTTTTCAGCTTAAAAATTAATTATTGATATTGATAGTTAAGCATATATAATCGTAATATAAAGTGAAAAAGTGTAACAGTCCACACCTGTTTAGAATGTGGACTATATTGATTGCATCATTGAAATGATGACTTTGATATTATTTATTGCTAGTTTAAAATGTTGTTATTTTTACGGCAAACTCATTATTTGTTTCTTTGCAGCCATGCATTAATATTATTTGCCATTATATACTTTATTGATTTGTTTATTAAAAACGTTTTTGATGACCTTCACTTAAAGTATTTACTTTTTGTTGTGCATTTAATCGGTTCTTTATAACTATGTGTATCTTTATAATTATCAACTAACTTTGAGCTTCTCTAACGTGTTCACGCTTAATTACACGCTTCTCACGTTCAGTTAGATGAGAAGAATCAATTTGACTTATACCAACCAGCGATCCTGATTTTCTACTCCAGGTAAAGCAGACGTTTCTTCAAATTCAATAAGATGATTATGCGTATGATTTGAAGTTGTTGGTGATTGATGCGTTGTTGTGAAATCGTGACTTTCTACCATTTAATCCAGCCAATTGTTTTGGTGCATTATAAATAATTTGTTGCTGAGTTTGACGCTCAACTGTAGGTCATAGGTGCCTGTGTCGTTGTTTCCAGTATATGTAGTCGGTGTTGTTGGTTTCTTTGATGGCGCAGAAACCACAAGTTTCTGTCGTTTTCGTTGTCGTCTCTGTCATATTCTAACGATACAACTGGTGTGTTATTTTTTATATTTTTGTTTAGCTAAAATCGTTCTTTTATTTCTTTAAATTTCTTTTCATAATTAGCTTTTTGTTCTTCAGTTACTTTCGTTTATTTTAGATTTGTGATTTTGAGTATTTAAACTTCTTTTACTTCTGAGATGTATTCGCTTTTAGCTTCTTCTGTATCTGCTTTTTAGTTTTTGCCATTACTATATTTTCTTCATTACTTTCAACTAACGCCGGTATATTCAACGGCCTATTTTCATTGACTTTCAACAAAAATTCATCAATAATTGATTCCAAATCTTTAATTCTATCTTCAAACATCCTTTTGTTTTTAGGAATTTTATCCTCTCTTTCATTTTTCGACAAACCAACTATCATATCTAATTTATTATATAAATTTTCTCTTGCATCCTTATTACCAAAAAACGTATAGCCTAACATCAATACTTTGTTTTTCCAACTCATTTAGTTTAACATTTGCTTTGATATTCTTCTTCGTTGCCGTATCTTTAATTCTGGATGCTTTTTCTTCTATTTTTCTTGGACTCTATATCGAATTCCTTTTATTTTCTTGTAATGATTCATAAATCTTCAAATACCTTTCATGTGTCAGTCTCAATATATCTGCAGGTATCTGTATATTATTTTACTATAGTAAGCTATTTTTCTTTCCTCATCTATAAATTTATTAAGTCGTCTATCTCAGCAAGAAACTGATATTTTTCGTTAATATCTTTATATTCCAGCTCGTCATATCCATCATCGATCTTGAATATCAATAGAAGTAATTAATTTATTTTGCTTTCCTCTTATATTGTTCTAGACTCCAATTATTACTCTTTGCCCTGATCATGATAAAAGCTTTTGATGACATAGTGGATTCTTCTCCCCAGAAAAACCACTGCACTCGCACGATTGCTTTCCCAAATTTGTGATACACATAATGCTCCCAATGATAAAACTAGCAATTTATTTTTCAACTGTATTTTCTCCCTTAATTTTCCCTAATTAACAACCTACCCATAACTCCTATCGCCAAGCCAAATTATATAACATCTACCTTTTTAAAATAATTAACGTTGATGAATTAATTATTAATTATATTCAAACAATATATTTGAAAATTATAGCCAATTTTTACGGTGGCTTCTTCATGAATCTATATGATTAATTTTAATATCATTATTACTTATTTCTTTATCTTTATTTTCTCTTCTGAAAAGTAGTAATGAACCTAATGATGCTAATAATCCCTCAAATTAGTGACGTATTTGCTTCATCTTCAGAACCCGTATCAGGTAATGGTTCTTTTACTATCTTTAGCCTCATTTTTATTAGAAGCATTAGTACCATTTTTAGGTGAATTAGGCGGCACTACATTATTGTTAGAACCTGACTCGGAATCGCTATTTGAATCACTTTCTGAGTCGGAGTCACTATCTGATTCTGAATCGCTACCTGAATCTGAGTCGCCGTCTGAATCTAAGCCACTGTCTGAGTCTGAGCCACTGTCTGAGTCGGAATCATCATCTGAATCTGAGTCACTGTCTGAATCTGATTCGCTATCTGAATCCGAGTCACCGTCTGAGTCGGAATCACTATCTGAATCTGAGTCACTACCTGAGTCTAGAATCACTCGCTGAATCTGAAATCGCTGTCTGAGTTCTGAGTCACTCATCTGATTCTGAATCGCTGTCTGAGTCTGAGTCATTATCTGATTCCTGAATCGCTGTCTGAGTCGGAATCACTGTCGGAATCTAAACGCCATCTGAATCTGAGTCACTGTCTGAGTCGGAATCACTGTCGGAATCTGAATCGCTATCTGAATCTGAGTCACTGTCTGAGTCGGAATCACTGTCGGAATCTGAATGCATCTGAATCTGAGTCACTGTCTGAGTCGGAATCACTGTCTGAATCTGAATCGCTATCGGAATCTGAGTCACTCGTCTGAGTCTCGAGTCGCTATCTGAATCTGAGTCACTGTCTGAGTCTGAGCTCACTGTCGGAATCTGAATCGCTATCCGAGTCTGAGCTCACCGTCGGAATCTGAATCGCTGTCTGAGTCTGGAGTCACCGTCTGAGTCTGAATCGCTGTCTGAGTCTGAATCGCTGTCTGAATCTGAGTCGCTATCTGAGCAGGGAATCGCTATCGGAATCTGGGATCACTATTCGAGTCTGAATCGCTCGCTGAGTCTGAATCACTCGCTGAATCTGGAAATCGTTTCGCTGAATCTGAATCGCTCGCTGAAATCTCGAATCGCTTTGCTGAATCTGAATCACTTGCTGAATCTGGAATCACTTGCTGAGTCTGAATCACTTGTTGAGTCTGAATCACTTGCTGAATCTGGAATCACTTGCTGAATCTGAATCACCTGCTGAATCTGAACTCAGCATATCTGAATTAGAATCACCACCCGAATCTGAACCGCTATCTGAACCTGGGTCAGAATCTGAATCCTCTGGAATTGGTTCAATTTCACTAGGGCTTCATCAGGTTGTTCAGGAACAACTGGTTTATCGATACCGTCACCAGAACCCCGATCCGTTATTAAATGCTACTGTTGTCCCATGACATGTATCTCCATATAAAAATTAGAATCATAACCATAAAATGTCGAACGTAGTGCTAAATCACCTGTACTAGCTAGGGATCAATATGGCCATTAACAACTACAATATATGGTGCTGTAATTTGGTCATCGTCCGTAGGAAATTCTACTTTGTATTGATTAGCATTTGGAAATGAAATTTAACTTGATTAGTTACATCTTCAAAATCGCTAGGATTCACATATAATAACTTTCAGATAAATCATTAGCATTATCGACTCTATAAACTTTAATATCAGTGTTTTTGCATCTCATTAACGCATTACTCTTTGTATTAGGAATTAAATTACCTAGTTAAGGCAGGTAAATACAACGTTATCTCCGCTTGGATTGACATAAATTGTTTTAAGGATACGTATTATTTGTTTTATCGATTCGACTAATCGTACCTTTAATTGATAAATTATGGAATTGTCCATATTTTCATAGTCGATTACTACTGTCTTACTAGCAGTATTGGTTCCTATGCCAGTTGTCAATGTCACATTACCTGTCTTTTGTAACATTTTCAGGGTCAATATAAGCTGGCATAGTAATATTGCTGTTACATTTTCTTTATTATCAACATAGTCTGTAAATGTATAAATAACATTACCATCACTATCGATTACACCATTTGCCAATACTGATCTCCAGCCACAATTGGTGGCACTTTAGCAGCTGAAGTTACACCATTTAAGTTTAATTTTTAGGTACAGTTATTTTGAATGTGTCACCTTTAACAGCAGAATTAGGCACCGAAAACCATAATTCAGTTTGACATAACCTGCTTTGGTGCGGATACAGTCGTACCAGAGTCAACAGTAACTTTCACATCTGTCAACTGATTCGTATTATCTCGTGCCAGCTGCCGGTGCATCTGCAGCTACAGCCGCTAAACTAAATGCTCTCTTTCTAGGCGCACTTTGTATTAACCGCTTGATTAACTAAGCATCTTATTACTTGCATCTGTATTCTGTGGAGCTGATTCATTGTTTGAAGGTGTTGCTTCAGTTGAAGTATCTTGCGTTGTTGAAAACATTTTCCTTCGCATTTGTAGAATTTTGAGGTGAATTTACAGATGATACTGTATTAGTATCATTGTAGTCGTTTCATTACTTGTTTGATTCACTAATTCCTCCGCATTTGTATTGCTTGACTGAGTTGTCGCCGGCGTAATAGCTTCGATCTGCTGCTGCCGCAGTAGCTTCCACCAGTTACCGGAGTTTCTTCCGTAGTTGCATTTGTTAATGCTGATTGTGTCGTTTCTCGTTGTGCTGGATTTTGCGCCACACCTGTTCTCTGCCATTATCAGTGTTTGACGATGTTTTCAGTATCACCCACGCTTGTGTCGTCTGTTTTAGGTGCAGCACTAACGCTACTTGAATCATTACTTTGCTTTCGTTACTTGCGCTATCAGATTGCGTAACACTATTTTCTCACTTGCATCTGCTTCTTTACTGTTGAGTAGTCCAAAAACCGATTAACGTACCTACAAGCACTGAAGCTACGCTAATCGATTTTTCCGAATTGCGTATTTTTCTTTTTCTTCATATTCATTTTTATTCTCTTTTTAAAAAAGTCATTTTATATTAAATCTATATACCCTTTTAAAGATATATTTAATCTCTGTTAATGAATTATACACTAAAATTGCATTATAGCAATTAATTTGTATCGATATTTTATTATCCACAATAATACTTTTTACTAACAACATTTTATTTATTGCTATTTTAAAAATTGCAACGACAACGCATCGATTTCATTGCAAACATTTTTATTATTAATATGAACTCTGCCTAATGTAATCCTAGCTTGAAATCATATTTTCAAAAGCAGATGTGTAATTTATGGTACCTGTTTTTCCCGCTAAACTGTTCACTTTTTAATTCTTTAATTAAAAACGCTTCGTCTGGTATACCATCATATGGTGGATAAATGTCGTACATACTTGCGTTGATATCCTAGATTGGCATAATACGTCGGCCATCCTAATACACTGATAAAATTATATCCTTTAATATTGCTTCTCGTTCTAATGCTTTGAATCAATCGCTTCCCTATACCTTTATTTTGATGATGAATATCAACAGATACAGGTGCTAACACTAATCCAATTTCCCGTTGTGCCTCGTTATCAAGATAAACTTCACTTAGTAAACCGTGCCTCTACAACTTCATTTTGAAGAACAGCAACTAATTCTAAGTTATTGTCATACGTATCACTTAGACGAATTTGGTCTACTAGCTCTGATTCATTACCATAACCATGTTCACTATTTTCAAATGCTGTTCTAATTAATCAGTCAACTTGAGCAAAGTCATGTTGATGTATTTGTCTAATTTGCATCTTTGCCCTCCTTTTAGTTCTATCTATAGAAAAATGCATTACAATATAAAGTAATATTTTTATAGTAATGACGCCATTATTTCATTAAAATTGAAATGATATTTTTCGCAATAAACAACTACCCTCTTAAATCAATTTTTAGATAACTGCAAATCATAAATTTCTTTATTATTATAAGTATTAAAACGGTCGATTTGACCTTTTAATATAACTTCCTGTTGTTTGCGACTTACATTATGATAACAGTCATACGTACATTCAAATCAGCTTCATAACCATTGTTCTCAATCGTTCTTTTCTAATTTTTCGTACACATTTTTATTAATTGGTAACATGTACCCTTCTTTACTAGGTAAAATATTCACGTATTTCTGGAATGACTTTATCATTACCTCAATAAAACCTCTATTGCAATTCTTTTTAGCAGCACCGCCACCTAAATTATATAGTTTAATATAATCTTTATGATGATGCTCTTCTGTTGCCGAATTCATTATATTAAGTCGATCCTCCTCCCTTTATAATAAAATTTGGTTAAAAACTAAAGCTGGCAGAAAGCTAATTTTCATTTGATAAAGTTGAACTGAAACTGATACAAAACTAAAAATAAAGCCACAATAAATGTTCCAATAGTATCCTATAGCTGAAATAATGTTAATCATTAAGATATCAACCTCCCATATGAAATTTATATGATTAATTTCAAACTGAAAAGCATTTTACTTAATCGTTTATATCCAAAACAATCATTTTAAACGTTATATTCTGACTCGCTCATATAAAAAGTTTTGCTTTATAGCCTTAAGTAATTTTTAACCATCACATGATTATTATTACGGCAATCTATTTGTATTGACTAAAAATACAATAACGCTTTGAGAGCTCCCATCTTTGACCAGTATTTTCCAAATTAATAAAACACTTTTCTTCAATACATATTTATCTCATACAAATAAGTTGATATTTTTACAAACGTAATTTCTTAATAAATCAAAATTTTACATTTAAATCTTTCGATATATTACAAGTTTTTAAAAGTAATATATTTCTATCAATAAAAGTAATATAATATTAGTAATTATAGTTTCATTAATTTATTGCAACATAATATATCATTATTACAAGAATTATTTAATATCATCTTAGAATCTCACAAAATATCAACTTTGTTTAATTACTCAAATGATAAGTCATTTAGAGTTTTTAAAATAAACTTTTGCGAAATAAAGGAGACATGTTAAATGAAAAAGTAATGGGGATATTATTAGCAAGCACACTTATCTTAGGTGCTTGTGACACTCATCAAGATAGTGCAGAGAGAGAGCACTAGTCACAAAAAGAAAGAAAAATGACAATGAAGAATTAAAATGAAGAACTTAAAGAATCTAAAAGCATATGGATATAAAAATTAAAGGCGCATACTATTGTTAGTGACAAATTTTGAAGCTAAAATAAAAGAACCGTTTATCATCAATGAAAAAGATGAGAAAAAGAAATATATCGCTTTTAAAATGGAAATTACTGCTAAAAAGACGATAAAGATTTAAATCCATCTTCTATTTCTCATGACTATATTAATATTACCAAGATGATAAAAATACAGTAAATAAATTAAGAGATGGTTATCTTTAAGTGATAAAAATATAAAGATTGGACAGAACATAACCAAGATCAAATTAAAAAGACAAAACTGCACAAGCCATGTCTATCTATGAGTTAAGAGGTGATGGATATTAATTTAAATGTCCATAACACTCAGAAGATAAAACAGTTGATTCTAAATCATTCAAATTTAGTAAACTTAAAAACCGAAGATTTTTCTCATAGAGCGGAAACAAGAGAAGAAGTAGAAAGAAAGAAAAGAATTTGAAGAAGAGTACAAAAAAGAACAAGAACGAGAGAAAGAAAAGAAAAGCAAAAAGATGACGACCACAGTGCTTTTAGATGAAGTATAAATTTTTGAATGCTGCATTTAGCGTTATAATCTTTGTTGTTATTATTGTCATTATAAATTAGCTTACCTACACTCATAATGACACACTAATTTAATTAGTTAACATAACAAAAAGAGTAGCTCGCCTACTCTTTTTGTTGTTTTGAAATGGTAATTTTTGAATGACTCGATCATAATTTCACGAATACCATGCAACATTTTTCGTGAACTCATTTTTCAAAACAATACTTATCGATCAAAATAAAACCTATACACATAGTTAGCTATGCCCTTTAAAAAGTTCTATATTATATTAGTTAAAAATTTGTAAACAGTTGGTGTAATAGTAATTTTCAATTAAAAGCGCATAAAAATGCCACAGGTAAAAATATTAGCAGGTAACACTTTACTATTGATTTTAATAAAAATGCAATTTTGGCAATGTCTCTTTTCTTTTTCTAAATAAATTCATTGAATCTAATATACGCATTTAATAAGAATAACATTGATAGTTCAATGCTTGTTAAGCATATTTCTTAAAAATACCATGAGGCAAAAATACCAATATAGCTATCCCTTCTGTTTAATTTATATGAAATGTAACCCCAATAATAACCGACAATGAATAAATTGTAGAAATTGTAGGAATAAAATACAAATATGGTATTGGTATGCTATCGATAATATAAGTGACACCAAAGGAACTATAAAAGCATTATTAACAAATATCTCCAAAAACCCATTAAAATTATAAGTCACTTTGTATGATTTAAATTCTTTACTAGAAAATCACTAAAGTCCTGTATATTCATACCAATTATGTAAAAATACTATTATTAGAATCAAACAAATAAAACAATTGAATTGTATAAATTTGTTACTGCGTTTCAAAAACGAAGATAAACTCAAGTCATTCATTGATTACGCCCCCATCTATAATTACTATTTCACTCAACAGATACGTTCACTGCAAACGATATCATCCTTAAAAATCGATTAAAAACAGCTATATTAAAAACCTTTAATTTTACCATATGAAACTATCACAACTTTTCCTCATTACATTTAAACAATATATCAAATTTAAGTCAATTAAAAGAAAAATATAATATTTATAAAAATCTTGATCTCTAATTCTAAACTATATATTTAATTCTCTTATTTATGATACTTTAGCTTAATTAATTTTGCAAATAAAAATTTTACATTCTAAAACTCTAAGCTCAACTTTTTGACATTTATTTGACACACATCCCTTTCCTTATATCTCAAAAACTAATTCATAATCACTTATTACTCTTTCCTCCATCAAATAAACACCTATACAAACACTGCTATTTCAATACTCACAACTATTTCTGACAATGCATTATCCCCTGAAAAACACATAATAAAAAGCCCACATCCACAAAGGTTGTAGGCTACAAATATGGAGACGGCGGGATTTGAACCCGCGTCCAGAGGTCCTGATACAAATCTTTCTACGTGTGTAGTTTATCGATAAAGTTTTCGCATCATGCAAAAGCGATAAACAAACCAACATGATGCTAGCTTGATTATAGTTTCTTCCAAACAGACTTCAAACGGCAGTGTTTAGCATATCCTACTAGGGTTGAATCGCGTTAACAGCACATAGGAGATGCTGTTAGGCGATGCAGAGTGCATTAGGCAGCTACTGCGAAATTATTGTTTGATTTGCCAGTTATTATAAACTGTGTGTGTTGATGACGGAGCCAACCCTCCGACACGCTTAATGAGCCTGGGGGACCCCTGTCGAATCCATGAACGTCCCCTGAAATAATAAATCTAACAAATCATACTTTTGGTAATTCATAAAAAGCAATTTGATATGCAACAATCATATTAAAGATAGCCCGATTAAGCAAACTGATATCGCTTAATAACGGGCTTTACATCGCGCGCAACATCTCGTTTTGACCGCTTTTTCTTTCAAAGCTTGACGTTTATCATATTTCTTTCTTTACCTCGTAGCAACACCAAGTAAATACTTTTACAATGTCCATGCTTCTAAATATAGCTTTAACGGACAATAGAATAACCAATTTCTCGTAGTTTGTTCACCTAATTTTAAATGATTTCACGTTTATGCAAGAGTAATTTTTCGAGAACGTAAGAGGGATCATGATTAAAAACGATTCCTCTTCGTATGGTGCTATATGCATATTATTCAAATACATTTCACCGTCTTTTAACTTGCGCGTAGCTATCTTTTAAAGTTGAGCACTACCTCGACGAATCGATTTTATTTCTGTACCTTTAATAGCGATTCCCGCTTCAATCGTATCTTCAATATTATAATCATGTCTTGCTTTACGATTTTCCGCTAATGTACCTGGTGATTTCTTCTTAGCCATTCATTACTCACCCTCATTTGCTGCTTATTTTTCTTTACGACGTGCTTTCTTTTCACACTTTTTATCTTTATAAAATGGCTTATGCTTACTATTACCTTGATTTATCATTATTACGTTGCATTTTTTTACCTTTACGTTGCTTTACCTTTTTTTCTTACTACCCTTTACTCATCACGATTTTCGATTTAGTCTAAAGATTTGCCACGCGTTTTAGCTTGAATCGTTTTACCTCTTGCTGGTCGCTGTGAGCGGTCATTTTTTTAGGTAAAGGTATTCCAACAATTTGAAAATCAATTAATGCGTTCATTCCACATCAACATGCGTCACTTTAACCTTAACTGTGTCACCAATTCTAAATACTTTAGCTTGACGCTCACCAATTAATGCCATTTGACGCTCTTCAAAACGGTAATAATCATCAGTCATATTCAGCAATATGAACCATACCTTCTATCGTATTTGGCAATTCTATGAAACATACCGAAAAGTTAGCATACTGAGCTGATCAATACCTTTCAAATTCATCACCAATATGTTGAATCATATATTCTGCTTTTTTTCAATTCATCAGTATCACGTTCTGCCTCAATAGCACGACGTTCACGTTTAGATGTGTGTTCAGCTAACTCTGGCAATTTGTCTTCCCAACGCGTCACTTTCTTTGTTATCCATTGATTTCTCAATTAAATACTTTACGGATTAATCGATGAACTGTTAAATCAGGATAACGGCCTATTGGTAGATGTAAAAGTGCGTATAATACTCAGCTGATAAGCCAAAATGTCCCAAGTTCACATCATCATAATGCGCTTGTTGCATTGAACGTAACATCATTGTTGAAATGACCATTTGTTCAGGTCGACCTTCTACTTCTTCTTGAACGCTTTTGTAGTGTTGTTGGATGAATATCTTCGCCAGTGCCCTTTTAATCATGATGCCAAAAGTTTGTAATAAAAGTCAAAGAATTGTCTTAATCGATCTGATTTTGGTTGCTCATGCACTCGGTAAATAAAATGGTACATCTAACTTATTAAAATGTTCAGCAACTGTTTCATTTGCACTAACATGAAATGATTCAATTAGACGTTCCCCTCGCCACGTTGTCTTAATTAGAACATCTGTTGGAATACCGACTTCGTCAATCCAATACTTTTGCTTCACTAATATCAAAAATCGATTTTCACCACGTCGTTTTCGCATTTGAATCAAACGATTTAGATAAATCTTGAGCTAAATCTAATATAGGCGTTAAATTTCTTTATATTGTGCACGTGAATGTTCAGAATCCTTTGATCAGTAATAATCTTTGATTTAACCGCATCATACGTCATTCTGATAATTGAATGTATAACACTATCAAAAGATTTCATGTTTTAACAACGTCGACCACTCGTTCATTTGATTTCCATTCGACAGCTTAACGTTAAACGATCAACATGAGGATTTAATGAACAAATACCATTGCTTAATCGATGTGGAATCATCGGAATCACACGGTCGACAAGATATACACTTGTCGCACGATCATAAGCTTTCTTTTATCTAAAGCTGAATCCTTCAGTTTACATAATAACTGACATCAGCAATACTAACAGTCAAGCTGCGTATTTGCCATGTTCGCTAATCTTTTTACAGCTAATTGCGTCATCTAAAGTCTTTAGCATCAGCACCATCAATTGTGATTGTTAATTCATCACGTAAATCATGACGGCCTTTAATTTTCAGTATGGTTCATATTACATCAGGTACTGCTTCAGCTTCTTGTAATACTTCATCAGGAAACTCGATTTCTATGCCATGTTGATAGATAATAGATATATATCTACGCTAGGATCATTTTTATGTCCTAAAATAGCTGAAATGTGTCCTTCTGGATTATCTGAACTATCAGCATATTTAGTAATTTGAACTAGTACCTTATGCCCATCTACTGCACCTAAACTTTTGTCCTTTAGGAATGAAAAGATATCTTGCATAATACGTTTATCATCCGGAATAACAAACTGAAAATGTCTATGCTTCACTATACGTACCAACAACTTGAGTTACTGAATGCTTTCTCAATCAGACTTTTACTTCACCTTCAATTTTACCTTTATGTTCACCTTTAGATTTATGAATTTCTACAATTACAGCATCTCCATCTAAGGCACTGATTGATTTTTGTTGGGGAATAAATATATCTTCCATATCCTCATCTTCAGGTCTTAAGAATGCAAAGCCTTTTTATTTTGACTTAACGTTCCCTTTTGATCAATTTTGAATTTGACCTTTGTTGAACTATGCTTTTTGATATCTGTCTGTTCTTGTACGTTCAATTAAACCAGATTGTTCTAATTCAACGAGTACTTTTAATTAAATCTCTAAATGAGTCGGCACTTACTTAAACCTAAGGCATCTTGAAAATCTGACACTGACATAGGTTCATAGTCAGGTTGATTTAATCATCTCTTCTGATGGATTGCTTTTAAATTCATTATGCCCCTCCTTTCTACATGTTAAAATCTCTTTTACTCTGACCAGTCCAATGACTCTAAAAATTGATATAAATATCTTCAAATACTTGTTCTTTTTCTTTATCAATCGTAATCACATGTCCTGATTGATTGATACCACTTTGATGTCTTTGTCATCAGAATCTACATGGTTATATATATAATTTGCTGATTGTGCATCAATCATATTGTCGTTTTCGCTTTGAATCACTAAAATATGGGTCAAACTACCTCATCAACATGATCTTTAACTCGCATCTAATGCTTCACTCAGTTCTTTCAAGTTTCAGTTGGTTTGAAATCGATCCATTTCATTATCAATAGTCTCTTTGATCTTTTACCTTCATACTTTTTAAAAGTTACGTGCATACTCTAAAAAGCCTTCATAAATGGCACCTTCTAGTTTTGCTCACCCATTGGTGCACACATCAGTTACAATACCCCTTTACATCTCTATTTAAAGCTTAGTTTTTAAAGCAAAATCCCCACCTAATGATAGACCAGCTACAACAATTTCTATCATAACCTTGTTCAACAAGATAATCATAACCATCTAACGCATCTTTAAACCAAACGAAAAGGGACTAGATTTCAGTATTTCCTCTGGTGGTGCTGCGTGACCTTCATATTGTGGTGCATACGAAGTATATCCTTTTTGTAAAAATCGACCTAATTGACGTACATCAGACGAATTGCCTGTAAATCCATGTAATAATAACACTGGGCACGTTTGCCTTCTTCAAAAAGAAAGGTTTTGGTAATTTTATCTGCATAAATCTAACGCTCCCTTTGCATACTTAACTAGGCTATATATTTTCACATAGCTTATTGTTAAACTATTACATTCTTTAATTATAAATAAAAAGCCTGACATTTACATCGCCGGACCTTACATACCAAGATAACTTATGCAAAATCATAAGCACATAATATTGATAAAATAATTGTTAATCTATTTAAGAATAAATCGACGCCACGTTGTTTTTGTTTACTGAATAACTGCTCAGCACCACCACTGATGGCACCTTGAAAGTCCACTGCTTTTTACCTTCTTGGAGTAATACAACAGTTATTAATGCAATACAATCAATGATTAATAATACGATTAAAAATGTACGTACAAATTGTCCTCCGTTCCTTATATACGACAAGTAGTATATCATATTTTTATTGTTAAAATCAATTTTCATAGCGATTAAATGTACTTTTTACGTTTGATAGAAACAACAAGTATAAATCAGCTACGCAACCGAACCTATAATAACGATTAAAATTGGTAATGTTAAGTACGCACTGTGTGCAGCTTTTTATTGCATTGAATTGTGATTGATAAATTAATCAACGTAGTACAAACTATTTGATACATAAACTGCAAACATAAACCACCACATAAGTATGTCGATTCCAAAAGTGATGAAGTCTGCTAGATAAGCCAAAATATACATACTACCAGTGAATCTAAAGCTGTCTAAAATGTAATCAATCGTTTATCTGAAGTGTTTTGATCGTTAACAAGTAATGCTTTCATAGTGTACTATCCAACGGAAACAAAGTAATGAATAATCAATAGCATTGAGAATACGATTGATGCGTGCTGCAATAAAGCGTCCTATTTTAATTTCTTTATTGGTTCTATCAGCATTTGTTTACTCTCATATATTTAAATACGTTCTATAAAACCTTTTATTTAATTTTACCTTTTTAATAAAAAGTGAATACCCTGTCATACAATATCTCATTTCAACTATAAATTTATTAGTACCAGTCTAAGAATACAAGTTAAATATGTGTTATTAGTTACCCCATGATTATTAGTCTGTTATGACATACTAAATAAAAACCTACCACAGTCTCAACTCTGTGGCAGGTTATAACATAGCCGTGAACTTTTTAAGCGTGAACTCAAAAACTTTATCCAATTTATACCGATATTAAATAATCCTCACCAAATCTTATGGCAGTAATTTAAATGTTTAAAATGATTATTTATCTCGGGTTATAGAATGATTTGATACCGTCATATTTATGCAGTTTCACAATTCATCTTCGATACGTAATAATTGATTGTATTTAGCATCACGGTCAGTACGTGATAATGAACCAGTTTTAATTTGACCAGCGTTTGTAGCAACAGCAATATCAGCAATTGTTGTATCTTCTGTTTCACCCTAGAACGGTGAGATACAACCGCTGTATATCCAGCTTTTTGAGCCATTTCGATAGCATCAAATGTTTCAGTTAATGTACAACGATTTGGTTTAACTTTGATTAAGATTGAGTTACCAATACCCGTTTTTCAATACCTTTTAGATAAAATTTCAGTGTTTAGTTACGAATAAATCGTCACCATACTAATTGTACTTTATCACCGATACGATCAGTTAGTTGTTTCCAACCATCCCAGTCGTTTTCGTCCATACCGTCTTCAATAGTAATGATATGGGATATTTGTCACTAATTCTTCTAAGTAGTCAACTTGTTCTGCAGCTGTATCGTTTTGCACCGTGTTCGCCTTCGAACTTTACTGTAGTCATATACACCATTTTCATAGAATTCTGATGAAGCACAGTCAAATCCTAAGAATACATCTTCACCTGGTTTGTAAACCAGCTGCTTTGATAGCTTTGATAATTGTTTCAACAGCATCTTCAGTACCTTCAGAATCTAGGAGCGAAACCACCTTCGTCACCTACTGCAGTTTCTAAACCACGTTTGCTTAAGATTGATTTTTAAGTTGTGGAAAGATTTCTGCACCCCAAACGTAATGATTCTTTGAACGATTCTAGCACCTACAGGTAAAATCATGAATTCTTGAATGCAATTGAGCATCTGAGTGAGAACCACCATTAACGATGATTCATCATTGGTACTGGCAACTGCTTACCATTAAATCCACCTAAATATTTGTAAAGTGGTTGACCTAATAAAGTCAGCTGCTGCACGTGCTACTGCGATAGAATACACCTAAAATAGCATTTGCACCCTAATTTACCTTTGTTTGTAGTACCGTCTAATTGCGATCATCATTTTATCAATAGATACTGATCTAATACTGAAAAATTCACCTTCAACAATTTCTGGTGCGATGATTTCGTTAACATTTCTCAACTGCTTTAGTAACACCTTTACCTAAATAACGTGATTTGTCTCCATCACGTAATTCAACAGCTTCATGTTCACCAGTAGAAGCACCTGATGGTACTAATGCACGACCAAATGCGCCACTTTCAGTTAATACTTCTACTTCAACAGTTGGGTTACCACGAGAGTCTAAGGACTTCATGAGCGTAAACATCTGTAATAATTGGCATGTTTATAATCTCCTTTAAAATAGTTATTATATAATTATTATAGCCTTTTATTCTTTTCATTTAACATAAATGATAATACTATTATATCTATAAGAGTCATATACGTTGCTGTCAAATCTTAACATCTTTAAAGCATCATATTAGTGTTTAATCAAAGATTCACCTGTCAAGTCTTCAGGTTGTTCTACATTTAATAAATCTAATAATGTCGGGTGCTAAATCACCAAGACGACCAGTTTTCTCTGAAAATGTAACGCCTTCTTTTGTTACAATCACTGGAACTGGGTTTGTTGTATGCGTAGTCATTGGGTTGATCATCATCCGTCAATACTCGATCTGAGTTACCGTGGTCAGCAGTACATGATTGCATGACCGCCCATATCAATAATTTTATCAACGACTTCACCTAGACATTCATCTACCGCTTCGATTGCTTTTGATTGTTGGTCTCAAGCATACCACTATGTCCAACCATATCAGGTTAGCAAAGTTTAAAACAATTAAAGTCCAAGTCACCTTTATTTAACTCTTCTAATAATGCATCTTTAACTCATATGCACTCATTTCAGGTTTCAAAGTCATAGGTTGCGACTTTTAGGTGAATCGATTAAACGACGACGTTCACCTTCAAATTCTTCGTTACGTCCACTCACCATAAAGTAAGTCACGTGAGGATATTTTTCAGTTTCAGCGATACGTAATTGTTTAAAGTCCGTTATCTTGTGCAATTTCACCGATTGTATTATTTAAATCAACTTTTTCAAAAACGATAGCCGCATCGACATTGTCATTATATTTAGTGAATGTTGCATAGAATAAGTCGTTTAACTTTGTTCATACTTTAAAGCCTTCGAATGCTTTATCAGTAAAATTTCGATAAGTTGTAGCTGCTCTATCAGGACGGAAATTATAGAAGATCACTGCATCTCCACTCATTAACACCGTCATTTTGGTCTCTCAACGATGAAATGGTACAATCGAATTCATCTGTTAAGCATCATTTTATTAATTTGCTTCAACACCTGCTTTAGCAGTTGCAGTAAAGTTGGGCATCAAAATTACGAATAGCATTGTAAGCTTTTTCTTCACGTTCCCAACGTTTGTCACGATCCATTGCATAATAACGACCTGATACAGATGCGAAATTGACTACCTAATTCTTTAAATTTAGCTTCAGTTCTTCTGATATTTTCAAATGCGGATTTTTCGATCAACGTCACGACCATCTAAAAATGCGTGACGTATACTTTTTCTAACACCTTGCTTTTTAGCTAAAGTTCTAACAAAGCAAATAGATGTTTGTAATGACTGTGCACACCACCATCAGACAATAAACCAAAAGCATGTAACGCTGAATCATTGTCTTTAACATGCTTTATTGCATTATTTAAATACATCATTTATCAAAGAAATCCCGTCTTCAATTGATTTATTGATACGAGTTAAACTTTTGATAAACGATACGTCCTGCACCAATATTCATATGACCCAACTTCTGAGTTACCCATTTGACCTTCAGTAGTCCAACATCTAAAGCCACTAGCTTTCGATTTGAGTCGTTGGATATTTGCTGTAATATCGATCAAAATTAGGTTTGTTTGCTAGTTTCACTGCATTACCATGTTCGCTTTCGTGTTTGCAAAACCATCTAAAATAATTAACGCAGTTGGTTGTCTTAGCCATGATTATTTTGCACCTTCTAACAATTGTACGAAATCTTCAACTTTTAAGTGATGCGCCACCTACAATGCACCCATCAATATCTGATTTGTGCCATGTATTCTTTAATGTTGTTAGGTTTAACACTACCACCATATTGAATACGAGCTGTCTGCATACTCTTTTGACTTGATAAGTCAGCAATGTTTGACGTACGAAATGCACACATTTCATTTTGCATCTTCAGATGTTGATGATTTACCAGTACCGATTGCCCAGATTGGTTCATAAGCAATTACAACTGATTTAAGTCGATCTCAGATAAACCTCGCAACAGCTTTTCTTTAACTTGGTTACCCACAACATCAGTTAGCTTTTACCACTTTCACGCTCTTCATCTGTTTCACCTACACAAACAATTGGTGTCATTCGTGATTTGAAAATAGCGTGCGCTTTTTGTTAATTTCTTCATCTGTTTCGTGGAAAATTCACGACGTTCAGAATGACCGATAACGACATATTTAACGCCTAGTCTGACTAATGCAACTGGAGACGTTTCACCCAGTGAACGCACCATTATCTTCGAGTAAGCATTTTGAGCACCGATTTTCTAAACCCTTTTGCTTTTACCATCTTTAACTAGCAGTAGTTAATGCATCTAATTGAATTGTTGGTGCACAAATTACTGATTCTACTTCTTTTCGAATCAGAGTAATGTTGGTACTGCATTGACGAAAGTCTTTTGCTTCTTGTACTGTTTTTGTTCATTTTCCAGTTACCAGCTATAATTGGTGTTCTCATTAATGACACTCCTTTAGTTTTTGTAAATATTTTTGAAAAAGTGATGATACACGATGTCATCTTGTACTGTTTTCTGCAAATAATGTTGAAAGCAAAACATGACTATCTACTTTAACACATCAGCTTTATTATTTATTATTAATTGCTTTGATACCAGGCAATTCTTTTACCTTCTAGGTATTCTAATGACGCACCGCCACCAGTAGAAATATGAGTGAAGTCATCTTTCAAAACCTAAATGAGATTGCTGCTGCAGCTGAATCACCGCCACCGATAATCGTAATTGCGTCTTTTCAGGTAGCAATTGCTTTACATACACAATTGTACCTTTAGCAAAAGTTACTGAACTCGAATACACCCATAGGTCCATTCCATACAACAGTATGTGCACCTTCTAATTCATCTGCAAATAATCTCTACAGTGTTTGGTCCAATATCCATACCTTCTTGGTCTGCTGGAATTGCATCTGATAGATACTACAGTAATTTTGGCATCATTAGAAAAATTCTTTAGCAACTTTAGTGTCTACGGTAATACAATTTTATCACCATGTTTTTCTAATAAATCTTTAGTGAAAAGTCGATTTATCTTCTTCCAATAATGAAAGACCAATCTTTTACCTTGCGCTTTAAGAAAGTATGTCATATACTCCGCCGATGATAGATTTTATCAGCTATGTTAACTAAAGTTTTTGATGACATTAATTTTGTCAGATACTTTTGCTCCACCTAAAATAGCAACAACTGGTTTTATCGTGATCGTTAACTACGCCACCAATAAACTTTAATTTCTTTATCCATTAAGAATCCAGCTGCTGTTTCTAAATGTGTAGAAATACCCAACATTAGACGCATGCTCACGGTGCGCAGTACCAAAAAGCATCATTTACAAACACATCACCTAAAGATGCCCAGTATTTACCTAATTCTGCATCATTTTTAGATTCTTTTTACCGTCTAAATCTTCATAACGTGTATTTTCAACTAATAATACGTCGCCTTCTTTTTAAGGTCTTTAATATAGCCCCGCAGTTTTTCGCCACGTGTTTCTGGTACGAAAACAACTTCTTTATCTAATTTCTTAGATAAGTCTTCAGCAACTGGACGTAAAGTTAATTTTGCTTTTATCACTCTTCTTCACTTTACCTAAATGTGAAAATAGTACGATTTTACCACCTTGTTCGATGATGTATTGAATTGTAGGTAAAGCTTGAACGATACGTGTTGTCATTAGTAATTTCACCGTCTTTTAAAAGGCACGTTAAAAATCAGCACGTACTAGGACTGTTTTACCTCTTTAAGATCTAAATCAGAAACAATTTTTAGCCATGGTGTTTCCTCCTTGTAATTAGGAAATTTTATATAAAAATAAGCGGAGAAGCGTTTGTGCTCCCCGCTTACTCATAAGCTTTAATTAATGCTAGACAGTTCTGAGCACTAGCGTATTTGACTATACTAAAATTATTTAGAAAGTTCAGCCAAGTATGCTAATGTACGAACTAATTGTGCAGTATATGACATTTCGTTATCATACCAAGCTGCAACTTTAACTAATTGACGGTCGCCAACTGACATACACGAGTTTGTGTCGCGTCGAATAAATGAACCGTAAGTCATACCCAACGTCTGAAGAAACGATTTCGTCTTTCAGTGTAACTGAACGATTCGTTTTGAAGCTATTTTTCATAGCTTCGTTAACTTGTTCAACTGTTACGTCTTGTTTTTCTAATACTACTGTTAATTCAGCTAATGAACCTAGCTACAGGAACACGTTGTGCACCACCATCTAATTTACCATCGATTTCATGGAATAACTTTACCGATAGCTTTAGCAGCACCTGTTGAGTTAGGGATGATGTTTTCGCTGCTGCACGTAGCACGACGTTTGTCACCTTTTTCTGTGAGGTGCGTCTTGTGTATTTTCGATCACCCTGTAAGCGTGAATTGTAGTCATTAAACCTTCAACTAAACCAAAGTCATCGTTTAAAACTTTTATGCAACTGGTGCTAATGAGTTTGTAGTACATGGAAGCACCTGAAACAACTGTTTCAGAAACCGTCTAACTCTTGGTGGTTTGTAAAGTTGAATACGATTGTTTTTAAGCTCACCAGTAGCTGGTGCTGAGATTAATACTTTTTAGCGCCTGCTTCAATATGAGCTTGTGCTTATCTTTATCAGTGTAGAAACCAGTACATTCTAATACTACATCGATATTTAAAGTCTCTCCAAGGTAATCGTTTGCATCTGGTTCACTGAATGATTTAACTTCTTTACCATTTACGCGGAAACCACCATCAACTACCTCTACTTCACCTGTGAAACGACCTTGTATAGTGTCATCATTTTAATAAATGCGCTAACATGTCGTCATCTGTTAAGTCGTTTACTGCTACAACTTCAAGACCTTCTACTCTTGAATTCTTTCTGAATGCTAAAACGACCAATTCTACCAAAACCATTAATTGTTACTTTACTGCCATTATAATGCCTCCTTTAAAATGATATTTAAAAAGTTATTAAACTTTTTATCTCTTATTCAAGTATTATCTTTGCTGCGGCTTCACTCAGTGATTAACACTGTATTCTTGGTGCAATCGTCAAGTATGCTTTTAATTGCTTCACCTTTTCGATTTGCTCTCCTGCAACTGCAAAAATAAAAGTCTTTTTGATCTCAGGTCTTCTAATTGAAGTCCAATTGTTTTAACCTTATGGACTAATTTGACCTTTGTGTATCAAAATAATAACCAAAATGCCTTTCGACAGCTTCTGATGATGCTGAAGTTGTTCAATGACCTTTCAGGTGATTGACGTCGATGCGCCATCTTCAGCGCATCACCAATGCCGTGTAATATAACGTTTGCTTGCTTGATTTTGTCTAAAGTGTTTATGACTGATGGCTCTCAACAATGTGCGTATGAGTGTTGTTTCACCTGACATTATCAGGTACATACATCGTCGTATAATAACCGCCAGCTTGTTGTGCCATACTGACTGCAATTGTGTTTTGCCTTTGAAAGACAACATTTTCGCCTAGTCCACCTCTGGCTGGAACGAAGAATACATTATATGGGTAATAAATGAATTGCTTCACTCAACACATGCCATCGTGGATCCGCCAGTTACAGCAACTATCGCGTCTTTCTTGTAATATGCCTTCAAGTAATTGACCTGCTTGTCTACCTAATTCTGTTTTTAACAGATTGACTATTATCAGCATCACCAGGAACAACATGAACTTCCCTTAATTTGAAATTTATTCTTAATACCTTCTGACAGACGATTATCATCTGCATAGATATCAAAGTAACCTTTCAATTGCGAAATCAGTTGCTCACCTTCAGCTGTAATTTCCATTCCGGTAGGCTTAACTTTTATCAAATCTTGCTTTCTAAGCATATCTGCTTCAGAACGCAGAAACACGTTCAGTCATATCCATATGTTCGCTTAAACTTCTGACGTCCGACAGGCTGATTTTAGAGATAGTAGTAAGAATAGAAAACGTTTCATACATTTTTATCTATGAGATCCGGTATAAGCTTTTTGCTGTGCTTGCAATAAGTCTTTCACTACTACCTCCTCCTTATATTTATAAATGTAATATGATATGTCACAACCAGTGGTTGCTCTTTTAAGTCCTGCGTGGGACAAAAATTAACCTCTTTACACTTGCAATAGTACTATTCTATTTCAAAAATTGCAAGCATAAAACTTAAATTTTCTAAATAATTTGATAAAGCGCTTGTAATATATTTTCGATTTTGTTATTCAACAAAACGTTTTATTTTATTCGCTGTAGTCAAATGTATACTCTTATACTGACTCGCTAATCATTTGCTTATTATTTGAACTAAGACATAAATCAATGCTCTAGAATCCGAAAAGTCACATTAGTAGTAGTTGACCGAACGAAAATGCACTTGTAACAAGCATTTTTCAATTAAAGTCAGGGGGTCTCAACACTGAAGCTGGCGGAAGTCAGCTATTAATAATGTGCAAGTTGGGGTGGGCTCCTAAACACAGAGAATTTCGAAATGAAATTCACAGGCAATGCAAGTTGGGGTGGGGCCCCAACATAGAAGCTGACGGAAAGTCAGCTTACACATAATGTGCAAGTTGGCGGGGCTCAACACAGAAGCTGACGGAAAGTCAGCTTACAATAATGTGGAAGTTGGGGTCAGACGACGAAATAAATTTTAGTGAAAATATCATTTCTGTCCCACCTCACTCAAAATAAATTTCACTATCCGCTAAAATAAACAACTAACTATTTAAGTACATCATCTCCCCTAATTAACAATTATAAAAATAAGAACTAATATTCGAGACAACCTAATTAATTGTAGTTGTCTGTCATACTGGTTCATTTTTGTTTGACTAAATACTACTTATCATTAGCATTATTTTGTTTATTTGTTGTTGATTGGCTATTTTGTTGTGGTGCTTGTGGTTTTGCTTTGCTGATTTGATTGATTGTTTTTGTTGATTATTATTTGGCTTTGGTGTTGGTTGTTGCGGCTGTGGTTTAGGCTGAGCTGGTTGTTTATTATCATCAGTTTTCTTCTGATTATCATCTGATTTATCTTGAGATGCTTTGTCATCCTTATCTTTCGACTCATCCTTTGATGCTTTTATCATCATTCTCTCTCTTTAGCAGGACGTTGCTTTGTAGGTGCTTGTTGCCGAGGTGGCGTACATATTGATATTGGATTCTGCTGTGGCAATTGCTGATATTGGTTTGCTTGTGAATCTAGCTCATTCTGCTCTTTTTCCTCTTGTTGCTTTTTCTTTCTCTCTTTTTCTGCATTTTCTTTTTGACGCTTTTCTTTTGTTCCTGCTTTTGTTCGTTCAATATACGTTCTTTAGCTTTATTCGAAACGATCTACATATGCAAAAATTGCAAAATACTAATCCTCCGAGTAATATGCAATACTGTCGCAATGCTAACTACTTTCGCTGTTGTACTCATTTTCTTCTTACTTCCATCTTCATTTTTATTGTAGTCGTAATTTTGATTCGACATACTCTCCCTCACTTCAAACTAATTTAAATATAGAAATTATCACGCAACCATTAACATTTTCACAACTAATTTGTTTACCTAGTTTCTACAAATATTAATAAACATTTACTCTTTTTGCCTTCTTCAACTTAAAAACTGCCTTCACTATTACTCACTCGTAAATCGGATTCATTTTTACAAAGAAATAGTAGTCTTATATATCTTAACATTTAATAACTAAATCAAACATATTTTGAGCCTTTTGAAAATTAACATTTTAACCTTTTTGATTTTACAACAAATTATAGCTACGTATTGAAAAATTAAAGATTGGTTTAAGTGTTGTGTTAAAAGTTTTTATGTTTAGATTGTTATATTACTATGTATTCTTAAATTTGTTTAAAATTAATGCTTTTAAATTGATGTATAATGGGAATAAGAAATAATAAAACGACCCGCACGATTAACGTACGGGTCCACTACTAAAGGGAGTCAAATTTTTACCTTCGTTTGTATCATGCAGCGTTTTACACATACTTTTTAAGAGATGTTTATCTCGTTATCGAAGGTACACCTTTATTATAACTTATATCATTTTTATTAAAATACAATTCAAAAAGTTATTGACATATTATTGTCTAAATAATGTATAACCTTTGAACAACAATAATGATTATTAAAATAGTAACTAAATACAAAAATTACATGGGGTGAATGGATAATGAAACAATACTTAATTACTGGTGGACTGGTATGGTTGGATCTCAATTAGTTAATGAAATTAAAAATCAGATCTCACATATCACGATATTAACGCGACACGACCAAATTTCAAATGATAAGAAAATTTCATATGTCAACTGGGTTAAATCTGGGTGGGAACACAAAGTTCCTCAAAATATCGATGTAGTCACTCAACTTAGCAGGTGCTACACTGAATAAACGATGGACACTGGAATATAAAACAAACGCTAATGCTAAGTAGAATTCAATCTCACGCAAGCTTTTATATGAATTGTTTAAATCACGTAATAAAGCACCTAAAGTTTTATTTTAATGCTAGTGCCACTGGTTACTATCCTCCTGATTTAGTTTTATGAGTTATACAGAAGTTTATAAAACTTTACCATTTGATTTCTTGCCAGATATTGTGTATCAATGGGAACGTTTCGCACAACAATTTGAACAATTAGGTACGCGAGTTGTCATCGGTCGTTTCGGTATGATTTTATCGAATGAAGGCGGTGCGTTACAAACAATGAAACTACCATACAAATATTACATTGGTGGTAAATTAGGTTCTGGTCAACAATAGGTATTCATGGATTCATATCAATGATTTAATTCAAGCTATTTTATTTTTAATAAATAACGAGTCAGCTAGTGGTCCGTTTAATTTAACTGCACCTATACCTGAGCGTCAAAATTTATTTGGCTACACTTTAGCAAGAGCTATGCATAAGCCCCATGAAAACTAGTACCAAGTCTTGCAATGCGTCCTCATACTTGGTCAAATGTCAACAGTAGTATTGGATACTCAAAAAGTATTACCTAATAAAAATTCAAGCATTGGGATTCCAATTTAAATATAGTAATTTAAAATGGCACTTGAAGATTTAATTAAAGAATAATCAATACCATTAATGAGCATTAGAAACAACATATGTACTAAATGTAATGTCTAGAGCGACTTTACATAACAAAGGATTGAAATGTTCTTTTCAGATGTCTACTTTGAAGGAACATTTCATATAGTTACGGTTCAACTAGCTTCATTCAATCATATTTCCGCTCAAAGTATAGTAAACAATTTATTGACACCTCGGTTTACTTTTATACAAAAGAGCAGACTGCTTAGTCTACTTTACTTTGAATTATTTTGTTTCAGGTACCATCACTTCATCAATTAAGCTTACATTCTTTAGCTTCTTCTGCAGTTAGTAGTTATCACGATCTGTGTCTTTTTGTATTTTTCAATATCTTGACCAGTACGCTCTGATAAAATGCGGTTTAATTCTTTTCACGTGTTTTTAAAATGTGATTTGCAGCAATTTTCGATTTCAGTTGCTTTGTCCTTGAGCACCACCTAATGGTTGGTGAATCATTACTTCTGCATTTGGTAACGCGAAACGTTTACCTTTTGCACCAGCTGCTACAAGAACGATCCACATTGATGCAGCCATACCGATACAAATTGTTTGAACATCAGGTTTAATGTGTTGAATTGTATCATAAATCGCAAAACCAGCTGTTACACTTCCACCTGGTGAATTAATGTATAATCAAATATCTTTCTCTGAGTCTTGCGCTTGTAAGAATAATAACTGTGATACGATTGAATTTTGCTACTGTTGTCATCAATTTGTGAACCTAACATAATAATACGGTCTTTTTAATAAACGTGAGTATATATCATATGCACGTTCACTGCGGTTTGTTGTTTCAATAACTGTAGGAATTAAATTCATCTATATTTCCTCCTTGTAATAACTGTTACTCATTATTTTTATATTAAGTCGAAATTTGGTCAAACACTTTTGACTTTAAATAGTTACATTGTTTGACGCTTTTCTCTTTCCTTTGTAAACTGATAATATCTATTTTAGATTGTACTTATTTTACTTCTCATAGTACAGAGATATGATTACATATTTGCTCCTTTGTGGTGTAATGGATAACACGTAAGATTCCGGTTCTTAAGATAGTTCAATTCTCTCAAGGAGGCTGTTTTAATAAAATACAATACTTTTAATACTGAGAATCCCGACAATGTCGGATTCTTATTTATGCTGATTTTGTTTTTGCTCTCACTGATCAGGGACTTTCAGGGACTCAATTAATTATCACATTCATATTTTCTTATGACCAAATTGGATACATATAGATGCTATTTAATGAGAAAATTAGGCATCACTTGGTTATTGAATTTCCTTCATTAAACTTTCCAGCTCAATTTAATAGTTAGTCGACTATTATTCATTAAACACTTTTTTTAAATGATAAAAAGTGTTTTTGATAATCACTACCAAAAACACCTTCTTACTTATAATTCTATTTGTTCACCATTTCTAATCTTATCGGCTAAATCATTAAGTTTTCTTAATCGGTGATTTACACCTGATTTTGAAATTGGACCAGTTGATACCATTTCTCCAAGCTCTTTCAACGAAATTTCTTGATGTTCTACCTCGAATTCTAGCAATCTCTCTCAACCTGTCTGGTAAATTTTCAATACCAATTTCTTTATCAATCAATTTAATGCTCTCAACTTGTTTCATCGCAGCACTAACTGTTTTATTTAGATTTGCTGTTTCACAATTAACGAGTCGGTTAACAGAATTACGCATATCTCTTTACAATACGTACGTCTTCAAATTTTTAATAACGCTTGATAGCCACCTATCAAAACTAAGAAAAATCCGAAATCTTTTTCCCGCTTCTTTTTAAATACGTAATACTTCCTTTTTCGCTCTAAATGTTTGGCATTCAACTCATAACTATTCATTAGTTTCTGTTAAGCCTTCTGCATGACTCTCATTTTGAGAAAAATTTCAAATGGTACGAAGATGTTTTCAGGGGTTATTCACTGAGCCACCTGCCAGAAAAGCTCCTCTCAAGTAACTGCGTCTCATTTCATCATCTTGAATCATTGAACGATCAATTTCATGCGTAAAAATGCCGTCTTTTAAAAATTCCTAATTCATCAAGAATTTCTTTTCGCTTTCATCTTTGTACGACAAATATAAATATTATAAGTTTCATACGGACTAATATTTCAACTTCCACATTAAAGATACGTTTAATCAACGAATAAATACGTCTCTGCCGTTGTTGCATTTTCCGTTTGAACATTTATAACAAATTGTTGATTTGAGATCAAGTGCACCATTCATTCGAATCAGTGCACTGAGCTCTGCTTTTGCATTCATTTCATCGACGTCTATTCTAGTTAATTCATTTTTCATTTCTGATGCAAAGCTCATCGTACAGTCATTCCTTTCTTATTTAAAAACATGATTCACCTTAGAACCACTGTCTATTTTTCATACACAGCTCTATTATCATATCATAATATGATTACGTTCTATATTATTTACGTTTATCACTTGGTACGAAAGGAATAGTACTAATTAATTCTAAAGCTATGTCATAAATCATTGTCGATAACACTTTAGTATTATGTCTTACTAAATGATTTTCAGAAATTTCAACTAAATTTGAAGATGTTTTTACATTTATGCTTTCTTTTTCAAGTTCAGCCTTATTAACTTCAACTGGTTTTAGAATGTTTTTTTCTTCATATTTTTCAAAACTTGAGCATTGAAAGTTTGTGTACTACAAATGACATAATCAATAAACGGTTGTCCAGCTTTGTCTATGAATCGCGTCGATACGTATCTTTCACGCTATAACCATCTGTTTCCCCAGGTTGCGTCATCACATTAGAAACATATAGCTTAGGCGCATCAGAATGAATTAACGCATCTGAAATACCATTGACACATAAGTTAGAAATAACGCTCGTATATAATGACCCTGGTCCAAGAACGATTAAATCTGCTTCCCTTAAAGCATCGATTGCTTCTTCCATTGGTTGCACATCGTTAGGTTCTAAAAACACACGATCAATTTTTATGTTTTAGAATATTTGTTTCTCCAAAACAATTTCTCCATCTTCCATAACAGCATTTAATTGCACACTTGTATTTGTAGATGGAATGACTCTACCTTTAATATTTAAAATTTTACTTAATGCTTTAATGGCATGTCCGAAATCATTCGTAATATTAGTCATACCTGCGATTAATAAATTACCTAATGAGTGACCGCTAATTTGATTTTCTTCAAAGCGATACTGAAAAAGTTGGCTTAAAACTGACTCAGAATCACTTAAAAGCTGCAATCACATTTCTGATGTCTCCTGGTGCTGGTGATATCCATTTCATCTCTGATTTTCCCTGTACTCCCACCATTATCAGCAACTCGTTACAATCGCCGTAATATCAATTGGGAATTCTCTTAACTCCCTAGCCATAACTGATAAGCCAGTGCCACCACCGATAAGTACAACTTTTTTATTTGTCTCATTTTTCTCGCCACTTTCAATATGTGCGTCCCTATGATGCACATAAACATTATATTCAAATACTTCATTTAGATAATTACCTAGTCGTTCTGTTACATGCTACATGTATCGATGTTGTCCACCCTGTACAACTGATGGCAATTACTAATTGAGATTTCCTTCTTTTTATACCCGTATCATAAAAATCTAACAAAATCAGTTAATTTTTCAAAGAAAAATCTCCGTCTCTTTCCATTTCATAACATAATTATAAACGTCTTCTTTATCTAATCCTGTTAAAGGTCTTAAATCTACTACATAATATGGATTTGGTAAAAATCGTACATCAAATACTAAATCTGCATCCATCTGAATCTCATGTTTAAAACCGAAACTTGTGACATTAATTGTAAAAGTTTCAAACTCTTCATCTTCATAGTATCGACGAATGCGTTCTTTTAATTCTTTAGGGTGATAACTTTGTAGTATCTATAACAAAAATTAGCTATACTTCTAATTTGAGACAAATGCTCTCGCTCATCATTAATTGCATTGATTAACGATCTTTACCTTGTTCCATCAAAGGATGTGCACGACGCGTTTCCTTATATCTTGAAATTAATTTTTCAGTACTGCTTCTAAAACATAACATCAATGATGACGTCACTTTCACTTTTTGACTTTATCCACTACTGCAACTAATGAATTAAATAGTTCCTTACCTCTTAAATCAATTGCACTGCCACTTTTCTTAAGGATGGATTTCCTTGTTCCATCAACTCTACAAATTTAGGTAATAACACTGGTGGTAGATTATCTACACAAAAATATCCCATGTCTTCTAAACATTGAATAACCAAAGATTTACCTGCGCCAGATAAACCTGTTACAACTAATAGTTCACTTTTTTACTCTTTTCATTATTATCCATTATTTTTCACCCTGCCAAAAACGAATTTCATGATGTTAATTTTAAAATGTTCTATGACAAAATTACCAACGATGTTTTTATATTTATTTCCAACTATGTCTAGATTAAATTTCTAAAATATATACATCATTTAAAGGGAGCTTGGGACATAAATCAATGTCCTAGGGTCTATAATATTATATTGCTAGTAGTTGATCTGAATGAAAATGCGCTTGCAACAAGCTTTTTCAACTCTAGTCAGGGGTCTCTAACACAGAGAAATTTCGAAAAAGAAATTTCTACAGGCAATGCGAGTTGGGGTGTGGGTCTCTAAACACAGAGAATTTCTGAAAAGAAATTCTACAGACAATGTCGAGTTGGGGTGTGGGCGCTAACATAGAGAAACTTACGATTCCCAGTTTCTACAGACAATGTGAGTTGGCGGGGGCTCAACTACGAGAAAGTTGGACGAAAAGTCGCTACGATAAGTGCAGTTGGGGTGGGACAACGATAAAGTATCTTTTCCATAGAAATTAGTATTTCTTATGCATGAGTTTTACTCATGTATTCCTATTTATAAGTACACATTAGCTGTGGTTAATGTTTAAGAACCACTACATAATAAATCATTAGTGGCTCTTTATCATTTCTGTCCCACTCTCCATAAAGTTATAAGTTTAATATAATATATATACTAGAACTCATTGAAACGCACAAAATGATACGTACTAAGTTCTAGTTTTCCTATATAATTTGCTTTTTAATTTTAAAAGTAAGACATTATTTTTAACGCTGTGATGACACTATTAAAATAAATATCCAAATAATTTTATAGCTCAACATCTTAATTCGACTTCGAATTAAGCTTCACTGTTTAAATGTTCAATATATTCCGCTGCACTTTGCGCTGCAATACGCTACATCGCCAGTAGCAGGTGACACCTGGCGTAAACCTTTGTCGCGAACATCTCCGCTGCAAAATATTCTGGTACTGATGTTGTCATATCATCTTTTTGTCACAATATAACCAACATCATTTCGTAATACCTAGAGTCTTTAAATGGCGCTGCTAATGGTTTCATACCAATATAGATGAATACACCATCAGCCTCGTGTGTTTCTTTTCTGAACCATCTTTTGTAGACGTTAATGTCACAGAACCCACTTGGCCGTCTTTTTCATTAATTATTCTCAAAAGTATGACTCCAAATAAAGTCGATTTTATCATTTTTGAATGCTCTATCTTGTAAAACATACGTCTGTGCACGTAACTCATCACGACGGTGAACGATTGTTACTTTGTCAGTAAATTTAGTTAAGAATGTTCCCTCTTCTACTGCTGAATCACCACCACCGATAACGAATAGGCGTTTTATTTTAAAGAATGCACCATCACATACTGCGACAATAACTTTACACCGCGTCCACCAAGTTCTTGTTCACCCGGAACACCAATTTTCTTGTATTCTGCACCTGTAGCAATAATAACCGCTTTCGCTGTTAATTTTATTACCAGTTAATCACTTTATATTCGCCTTTTATCTTCTACAGATTTAATATCTCCATATTGATAAACTGCACCAAACTTTTAGCGTGTTCAAACATTTTGTAGATAAATCTGACCTGTAATCATTCTGGAAAACCAGGGAAGTTCTCTACTTCTTCTGTATTAGCCATTTTGACCGCCTGGAATACCTCTTTTCAATCATAACTGTTTTTAAATTAGCACGTGATGCGTATACTGCAGCAGTCATACCAGCTGGACCTGCACCGATAATTGCTATATCAAAATCTATTTCAGCCATTTCTATTAACGCTCTCATTATTAATCATTATGCGCATTATATAATAAATCTAACTTTTCATAAATCTATATGCTCAAGAGAAATTCAATCATTTTGTTCAGTTTATATTGTGTTATGCCTAACCATGTTGTAATTTGCTTCTTTGTAACGTTTTTCGAGGTTGATTTTCTAAAATACAAAATAAATAAACGCACCGATATATGGCTCAACATCAGTTAAATCTACTTTTCAGCAATTATGAGTTCACCTTGATTAATCCACTCTGCAACCATTACATCATTTTTCACTCTCACAAATAATTCATTATGGTAAAGCGTTAATAAGCCGCGATGAATATGAAGTCTCAAATTTATTGACGTTAAACCTGAACTAAATACGTTAAATATAATTTCTCATAATTATTTAGATTTTTCCAGAAACCTGCCAAATACTTTCGTCATCACAATTTCTTTTACCATTTAATCGATCCAATAAAAATACCATATAAACGATAATGACTGTCATCACTTTAGTAATGGCAAAATATGTTGGTCAAAAACTTCTTTGCTATTTTCAATTACCCAACGCATGTCCAATTTCCACTTTAGAAATTTGCTCCAATTTATCCCAGTAGTAATGACTTTCGTCTTCTTCACCTAAATAATAATAATTATATGCTAAAGCATTGTACATTTGAATTGATAAAAATTTCCCTTTTTTATATAAAGGGGCTACAACAATTGTTGTGATGCATGATACTGCTTTTAAATAACTTAATACAATACCTAATTTTAAAACTTTCATCGTCATTCATAGGTACAACTTTGTTTAATATTTTTAAATATTTTTGATATTGTTCATTTTCCTTAGTGTTATAAAGTAGCAGTATAATGGCATAATGCATATATATCTGTACCACTATCCTTTGTAATAGTGCTTCGTACAATGCTTTAGCCGTATCATATTCACTCGAAAATATAAATAACACATTGCCACATAAATTACGTACTACACGATGACTCTTTGAACTTTGTGGTTGATGTAAGACATAATTCTTTGCATCTTTTAATCGACCTTGAGAAAAAGATATTGGAATAGTATTTTGAACTACAAACAATTGAGCTTCAAGTTCAATTTGTTCTTCACTTTGATATTTCACATCAAACATTCGATCACAATTCATCTCTATAATCTTGGTCGTCGCTAACAATAACATAATTAATACCAAACAAGAATGCCTCTGTTTGGTCTCGTTAACTTCAATGTTGAGCTGACTCAATTCATAAAAGCTATCTTCTAGATGCCTATTATAAATAATATTGTCATAAAATAAATGTTCTGCTTTTAGCAATACCAAGTTGCACTAGACATTGTGCATAATCAATTTGAATTTCAGATCGTCAGGTGACAATCTAACACTTTTTTCAAAGTATTCAGCAGCTCGTTTATATTCTCTTTGTTTAAACTTCTGTTTAGCCATTTTACGATAAATGCATCATCAAAAAGTCATTGGAATTACATTTTTATTATTCTTTTGCGCCATAAAATTGTCACCTCCTAATCATTTTTATATACATAGGGTTGCTACTATGCAAAATCCATTATCCGGTATATCTTTTGAAACAACCGTACCAGCTGCAACTTTTTACATTGTCACCAATCGTTATACCGGGTAAAATGGTAGCATTTGCACCAATCAAAGTGTTAGATCCCTATCGTCACTGGTCCATAACGAAATTCATCAACTAATGCTTCATGCGTCAAAATTTACATTGTAACCAATAACACTGTTACTACCAATCGTAATCAGTTCTGGGTAAAAATATCTAACATTACTTTATAAGCTATCGACGATTGATTACCGATATTAATATTTAAAAAGTTGTTTATATATATGTCTTTTCAGTACCATACTTGGAATAAATTTTCGAAAATTCAATGATAATTACATTCTTAAAAACTTTCGAAAATTTAACAAGACGGTATACACGCCATAAAGGGTTTGTATGATGATGTGTTTTTGATAAAAATTTCCTCAAACTATCACTACTTCACTTTTTGTTGGCCATGGAAGCGCTCCCCAACTTTGCTATACAACGGTGGATTATACTTAATCCTTCTATATACAATTAAACTTATACTTATTAAAATTAAAAAGAATTGATACAATTGTGCAACTCTAATATTACTTGTGAGCATTAAGCTATCTGTGCGTAATCCTTCTATAAAAATCGACCAATTGAATACCAAGTTAAATATAAAAAGAATGTTTTCTCCTAATTTTAAATGTTTACGAATATTAACTAAGATAATAAATCCAGCGACATCCCAAAATGGATTCATATAAGAATGTTGGATGATAATATTGGCCGTTAATATACATATTTTCTATTATAAAATTAGGCAAATGTAATTGTTCTAAAAAGCGCGTGACACCGATCCACCATGTGCCTCGTGATTCATAAAGTTACCCCAGCGTCCAATTCCTTTGCGCTAGAATTATACTTGGCGCAACGATATCACCAATTTGAAATGGGTTTAAATTTTTCACTCTTACATACTAATAACACCAGCAATAAAGCCACCTATTAAACCACCATGTGTGCTATTCCACCATGCCATATTTTAATAATTTCACTTGGATTTTCCGCGTAATATGGCCATTGGAAAATCACAAAAATAGATTCGTGCCGCGATAAATCCAAATAGTGCACTATAAAAATAATATCTACTAAAGTATCTTTATGTAATCCTGCTTTTAACTAGTGCACGTTGTGCAAACAAAGTAACCAAGTAATATTCCGACAGCAATGATAATTCCATACCATCGTACACTCAGTGGTCCCTAAGTTAAATGCCACAGGATACATATAGTTAAATACAATACCCATTCAACCTACTCCTCACTCTTATGACTGTTCTTGATAATTTCTTCATTTAATCTTTCACTAAATTCTTCGGCCGTGTTAATGCCCATGATATTTAATCGATAGTTCATTGCAGCGACCTCAATAATTACCGCAACATTTCTACCAGGTCTTACAGGTATTGTTTTTAGTGATTTCAGTATCTAAAATACTTAGCGTCTCTTCATTAAGACCTACGCGGTCATACATAACTTTTGCTTGTTCCAGTTTTCCAAATTAATATTTAATCTAATTCGTTTTCAGTTAATATTGAACCCGCGCCAAATAAAGTCATAACATTGATAATACCTAGTCCACGTATTTCTAATAGATGTTCTATTAACTTTTGGTGGTTTCCCTATTAGTTCATCTTTATTAATTTGACGTATTTCTACATTATCATCTGCTACTAATCTATGCCCACGTTTAACTAATTCCAACGCAGTCTCACTTTTACCTATTCCTGAATCACCGGTAATTAGTACACCAACACCGTAAACATCTACTAAAAACACCATGTAAAGATGTCGTCTTTGCAAGTGCATGCTCTAAAAACGTTGTTAAGCGACTCATTAAACTTGTAGTCGCATCTTTAGCAACTATAAGTGGGGTATTTAATTCTTTTTGCAGCTTCAACTAATTCTTCTGGTGGCTGCAATCCACGTGTCTAATAATTGCAGTAGCGTTTCTGGTCTGCATAGTTTACGCATACGACCTGCGCGATCCTTATCTGGTAATAAATTGTAAAACGATAGTTCCGTTGTTCCCTAATAGTTGTATTCTATCTGACGCATAATGTGAAAAATAACCTGCCATCTCTAAGCCCGGTCTTGATATATCAGCATTTTTAATTGGCTTCGATAGTCCTTCTTCACCAGCGATTAAATCTAACTTTTAATGTTTCAACTAGTTTTTCTGTCGTTAACATGGGTTCACCTCAATTGTATTTATCCCTACTCTTACATCTCTTCTTATCATATCAAAAATATAACACCAATCTACATTGAAAAAGCTAAAATAAATATTAATTGTTCATTATTGTTATTATTTTACAAGTCAATATCAATCATTAATTTATTGCTTGCTTAATTTACATGGTTCATATCGCCATAAAAGTCCGAGCCAAAAATCAATGACCTAAGCTCTACAATGATATATTGGAATTGAGTTAGCGGGGCTAACATAAAAGAATTTCGAAAAGAAATTCTACAAACAATACTGATTGGCGGGGCCTCAACATAAAAGAAATACTTTTTCTTTGAGTAGTATTTCTTATGCATGAGATTACCTCATGCATTCCTATTTTTAAAGTACACAATAGCTGTGGCTAATGACAAAGAACCACTACATAATAAATCATTAGTGATTCTTTTGTCATTTCTGTCCCACTCCCAGTTCGATTTATGTTTAGCTACTCTAGATTGACCCTATCTTAACATAATTCTTTTTACGCATCTTTTCTTTCTACTATTCATTACTAAATTAATAAAAAGAAGCGAAGGATAAATTTATAACATCCTTCACTTCTTTTAATCTTATTATCTTCAGTATTTTTGTTTATCTCGTTCAAGTACTTCTTTTAAATACTTTCCTGTATATGATGACTTTGTCTGAGCAATATCTTCAGGTGTGCCAGTCGCAACAATAGTACCACCGCCACTACCACCTTCAGGACCTAAGTCTATAATATAGTCTGCTGTTTTGATAACATCTAGGTTATGTTCAATAATTACAACAGTATCACCATTTTTCAACTAATCGGTTTAATACTTTTTAATAATCTACTAATATCGTCAACATGTAACCCTGTGTGTCGGTTCATCTAGGATATAAAATAGATTTACCAGTTGAACGTTTTGTGAAGTTCAGATGCAAGTTTCACGTTGAGCCTCACCACCTGATAACGTTGCAGCTTGTTGACCTAATGTGACGTATCCAAGACCCAAGCATCAACTAGTGTTTGTAACTTGCGCTTAATCTTAGGAATATTTTCAAAAAATTGTGTTGCTTCTTCAACAGTCATTTCTAAAATGTCAGCAATATTTTTACCTTTGTAAGTAACCTCTAGTGTCTCACGATTATATCGTTTACCATCACACACTTCACAAGGAACATAAACATCAGGTAAAATGCATTTCAATTTTTATAATACCGTCACCTTTACAAGCTTCACAGCGTCCACCTTTTACATTAAAACTAAAACGCCCTTTTGATATCACTCAATTTTAGCTTCATTTGTTTGCGCAAACACATCACGTATCATCAAACACACCAGTATATGTTGCTGGATTAGAGCGTGGCGTTCTACCTATCGGTGATTGATCGATATCAATAATTTTATCAAGTTGATCGATACCTTCAATCTTATCGTACAATCCTGGCTTTACTTTTAGATTTATTAATTTTTGAGCTAATGATTTGTATAATACTTCGATTTACTAATGAGCTTTTACAGAACCTGATACACCCTGTAACAACCGTCATGATTGATAGTGGTATGTCACATCAATCCCTTCAGATTGTTACTTCTAGCTCCACGTATAGAAATTTTACGATGCTGAAAGCCGGTCTGCGATATTCAGGGTACTTCAATACGTTTCTTACCACTCAAGTATTGTCCTGTTAATGAGTATCTTTCATTACCTTTTGAGGAGTACCACTAGACACAATCTGCCCTCCATGTTCACCAGCACCAGGACCTATATCCCACTAAGTAATCAGCCGCACGCATTGTATCATCATCGTGTTCAACTACAATTAAAGTATTTCCTAAATCTCATTTCTTTTAAGTGTATTAATTAATCGATCGTTATCTCTTTTGATGCAGTCCAATTGATGGCTCATCTAATACATATAAGACACCAGGGTCAAACGCAGACCCAATTTGCGTTGCTGAATCGAATACGTTGTGCTTCACCACCTGAAAGTGTACCTGAAGCTCTGTTTAACGTTAAATATTCAAGTCCCACATTATTTAAAAAGTGAGTCGAAATAATTTCTTTTCAATATTTGATTTGCAATCGCTTGATCTTGTTCTGACAAATCAATGTTTTTATAATAGTTCAGCGCTTGACTGATTGAATGTTCGACTACTTCACCAATATTTAAACCACCTACATAAACAGATAACGCTTCACGACTCAATCGCTTTCCATGACAAGTTTCTGCAAGGTAGTTCAGTCATATATTTACTCATCATTTTCACGTGTATATTCAGAAGGAGATTCATGGAATCGTCTACTTATATTAGGAACTCACACCCTCGAAAAACCATTGTTCGTTTCCTAGTACCACCTTGACGTTGTGTAAATGTAAATTCAATTTCTTTGTCACCAGAACCATACAATAAAATATCACGTTGACGTTCTGTTAACTTTTTAAAAGGTTTATCCATATTGATTTTATAAACTTCACAAACACGTTTTTAACAATGTTGGATAAAAAAATCAGAACTCGTCGGTATCCAAGGTTCTATTGCACCTTCGTTTAGCGTCTTATCTTTGTCCGGGGAACAACCAAGTCTACATCGACTGTTAACTTTTTGGCCTAAGCCATCACATGTCGGACAAGCACCAAAAGGACTGTTAAAAGCTAAACATTCTGGTTCTAACTCTCCGATTGAAAATCCACATATAGGACAAGCATGGCTTTTCTGAAAAACTTAAGGTCTTCCCCGTCAATGACATCGACTGTTGAGTGTCCTTCTGACAAGCTCTAAGGCAGTTTCTATAGAGTCAGCTAGTCGTGTTTCAATTCCATCTTTAACAACTAATCGGTCTACAACAACTTCTATTGTATGATTCTTGTTCTTATCTAAAGTGAGGTACATCATTTACATCAACAATTTCGCCATCGATTCTTAAACGTACATAACCTTTTTACCAATATCTTCGATTAGCTTTTTCATGACTACCTTTTACTGATGAGCGATGACAGGTGCTAATAATTGAATCTTTGTACGTGCCTCTAATTCCATAATGCGGTCAACCATTTGTTGTACTGTTTGCGATTCAATTTCTATATTGTGATTTGGACAGTAAGGTTTACCAACACGTGCATATAACAAACGTATATAATCATATATTTCTGTTACTGTTGCTACAGTTGATCTTGGGTTTTTACTTGTTGTTTTTGATCCATTGAAAATTGCTGGCGATAATCCTTCAATTGTATCAACATCTGGTTTGTCCATTTGGCCTAAAATTGACGCGCATAGGCACTGATGATTCAACATAACGTCGTTGTCCTTCAGCATATAGTATCGAGAATGCTGATGACGATTTACCTGACCCAGATAAACCTGTCATAACAATTAATTTATTTTTTAGGTAGTTTCGATATCATACCATCTTTCTAGATTATGCGCACGATGCACCTTTTACTACTATGGATGGTTCTTTCATTTACTTGTCACCCTTCTGCTTTTAATTCAAATAACATATCTCTTAATTCTGTAGCTTTCTCGAAATCTAAATCTTTTCGCTGCTTGTTTCATTTCTTTTCTATATTTGTCGATTGTCTTTTGACGTTCTTTCTCGTCATCTTCTTAGGTATCACAGTTTGTGCTGTTGTCATTATGTTTCGTCATTTTTCAACAGTAGCACTAATTAAAGTCATGTATATTAATTGTTTTAGGTGTAATACCATGTTTTCTTATTATGTTTCATCTGTATTTCTCGACGACGTTGTGTCTCATCAATTGCATACTTCATCGAGATCAGTCATTTTATCGGCATACATAATGACTTCACCTTTATCGTTACGCGCAGCTCTACCTATTGTTTGAATTAGTGAGCGGTTAGAACAGTAGAAAATCCTTCTTTATCTGCATCTAATATGACAACTAGAGAAACTTCTCGGTATATCAATACCCTCTCTTAATAAAGTTTAATACCTACGATAACATCATGTACCCCATTCGTAAGTCTCTAATTATTTTCAATTCGTTTCTAATGTCTTGATTTCTGAATGCAGATAATTAACTTTTTAATACCCGCTTCTTTCTATGTATGTGGTTAAATCTTCACTCATCTTTTTAGTGAGCGTTGTAACAAGTACGCATCATCATTACGACTCAACCCTTGATCTTGAATTTCACTTAATAAATCGTCAATTTGATTTTCAGTGGGATCGCACCTCAATCTTGGGATCCAGTAAACCAGTAGGGACGAATAATTTGTTCAACCATCTTATCCGTATGTCTCCAATTTCGTATGGTCCAGGCGTTTGCGAATACATACACGAGTTGTTTTGTCTTTTCTTCAAATTCTTCAAATTTTAATGGACGGTTATCTAATGCACTCTGGTAATCTAAACTCCATGATCACCAAAACTTGTTTACGCGCTCATGTCTCCGTTATACATGCCTCGAACTTGCAGGTAATGTCACGTGTGATTCATCAATCATTACTAACCAATCATCTCCAAAAGTAATCCAATCAAAGTTATATGTGTGTCGAACCCAGTGAGTCGTAAAGTTAAATGAACGGAATAGTTTTCAATTCCTGAACAGAATCCCATCTCTCGCATCATTTCTAAATCATAGTTGGTACGCTGTCTCTAACCTTTGCGCTTCTAGTAATTTATTCTCATCTCGTAATTCTTTTCAATCGTTCTTCCAATTCTTTTTCAAGCCACGTTCAATCGCTAACTTTCAACTTTTCTTCTTCACGTAACGAAGTGAGAAGCTGGGAATATCGTAAAATGTTCTCTTTCTTTCAACACTTCACCTGTTAGGTAGTTAACTTCCTCTGGATACGGTCAATCTCATGCTGAAAAACTCAACCCTTATACAAAGTTCTTCTTTTAGAGGCTGGGGAATATTTCAACTACATCACCACGCACTCGAAACGTTCCTCGTTGGAAAATCGATGTCATTTCGTGTATATTGCACATCTACAAGTTTTCTAAGTAATTCACTTCTATCCATTTCCATACCAACTCGAACAACTTACTACTAAATCTTTTATATTCTTCAGGATTACCTAAACCATATATACAACTTACACTAGCAATAATAATTACATCATCGCGTTCAAATAATGCACTTGTAGCAGAATGTCGTAGTTGATCAATTTCATCATTGATTGAGGCATCTTTTTCAATAAAAGTGTTCAGTAGACGGTACGTATGCCTCTAGGTTGATAATAATCATAGTAACTTACAAAAGTATTCCACCCTGTTTTTCAGGAAAAATTCTTTTAAACTTCACTATATAGTTTGTCCTGCTAATGTTTTGTTATGCGCGATAATTAACGTTGGTTTCCCAACTTCTTTTAATAACATTACTCATCGTAAATGTTTTCCCTATGCCAGTAGCACCTAATAAAGTTTGATGTCTTTTCCCCTTCTATTAGCCTTCCACGATTTCTTCAATTGCTTGCGGTTGGTCACCTTGAGGGCTCAAAATCAGAATGTATTTTTAAAAGGATAATGTTCAACATTTGTCACATATGCCTCCTCTTTCAATCGTATTATTTATATTTTCACAGCTCAACTCATTTGCTTTCTCATTACATATTTTAGCAAAAGTGGTCTACTAGCAAACGTTTGTTCGTAAAAATGTCGAACAGTAAGAAAACAAACATAGTTGTGCTAACTATGCTTAGCCTTAAATCAAATCGTTTTATCTTGTTATTTTTAGTAATGTAAATACACATTATATTAATCATCATTTTGTTTCCAACAAATTTGTTTTGAAAACATTATTTTTAAAGTTAATCTTAGCGATCTTCCATCTTGATGTTTGCTGAAATTCGAGTCGATGCATAAATTTTAAATAACCAGCTAACATATACTACATCAATAAAAATAATCCACTCGTTATGGAAATACTCTTTATAGATTGAGGCACTATTATACCTAATGTCAGAATAGTACCGACCATTTACTTCTTGTTATTACACTAAATAATACTACAAGACACATGGAAAGAATGCTGCGCTATAAATACTGATATCATTCATTTTCCTCTTTCTTTTATTTAAAATGTTCATGGTTGTTTCTCTTAATTCTGTTCTAGGTATAAAGTTTTTCAGTCAACATTTCTGGAGATGATATTATTAATAAAATCTTGTACAGATGCTAAATGGTCAAATTGAATAATTGTTTCTAGACTCATTTCATAAATTTTCGAAAAATAATTCTTCGGGGATTACGTTTTGTATTTCTCCAAATGTTTCATAAAAACAAATCAATTTTATCAGCAACTGAAAGTATTTGGCCTTCTAATGAATCATCTTTACCTTCTTGCAGATCGTTGCTTATAAAACATCTCTATATTGTAGTGGAATTTCTTCTTCAATAAAGGTCTCTACCATTTCTTCTTCAACTTGCGAGAAATAATTTTTAATTCACTACTCGCATATTTTAACAGGTGTTTTATATCACCAGTAAACACTTCACAGAAATCGCGGTTAATGCTTTTTCATATAAGCTTTTTCCAATTAATCTTTCGTCCATGATATTCTTCAACTGTTGCTAGATATTGAGCAATTTTAGTTACTTTAAAGGAGTGTGCACTGAAACATTGTGTTCAAAATATTTAAATTTTCCAGGTAATCTTATAGAATCTTTCTCATATCTGATAATCTTTTTAAAAATATTGATGTCACACCCATTTCAATTACCTCCTCCATTAATTAATCATAAATTATACTTTCTTTTTACATATCAATCAATTAAATATCATTTTAAATATCTTCTTTATATAACTCTGATTAAATGATACCAAAAATCCTCTCATAACTGTTACTTAAACAGGCTGAGAGGATAGTCTTGTCTTGATATATTACTTAGTGGATGTAATTATATTTTCCTGGATTTAAAATTGTTCTTGAAGATTTAACATTAAATCCAGCATAGTTCATTTCAAAACAGTAATTGTTCCATTAGGGTTTACAGATTCAACAACACCAACATGTCCATATGGGCCAGCAGCTGTTTGGAAAATAGCGCCAAACTTCTGAGTGTTTTATCTACTTTTAAATCCTGCAACTTTTGCTGCGTAATTCCAGTTATTTGCATTGCCCCATAAACTTCCTATACTTCTACCTAATTGTGCACGACGATCGAAAGCTATAATATGTGCAGTTTCCATAAGCATATAAGTTCCCTCTGTTAGCAACTGATTTATTGTAGTTATGTGCAACAGGCAGTTTGGTACTGATTTTTGTGCTTGAGCAGGTTTGTATACATTAACTGTCTTAGCTACTGCTTGCTTTAGGTGCTTGCTAACTACTACTTTTGAGACGCGTTGTGTATTGTTTTATCTACCTTTTTAGCTTGGCTTGCTTTTCTTACTGGTGTTTTAACCGCTGTTCTTGTTTCACTTTTATTTTGAGGCCAAGTGGAAATCACGTCACAGGAAAAATTAGGTGTTACACCAGGATTGTATGAATATAATTGATTCAACGTTAGTGATGCTCTAATGCAATCTTATATAATGAATCGCCAGCAACTACTGTATAAGTTGTCGGTGATTGCGTGTTTTGTAACGAACATTTTGATACATAATTATGTTTGAACAGGTGTTTTTTACTTGTGTGCCATGTTGTTGTGCATGCTGCTGCATTATTTAAAAGCTAGCTAACACTGGCAGAAACCGTCACTGTAAGGTCATCTTGCTGTCATTCCTTTGCTGTTGGTATTTTAAGTATGCAAAATACTATAGCACAATACATTTGTCAAAAGCTATTGTTATAATGATGTAATCAAATGGTTAACAATATAAAAAGAATACAACCTTTATCATAGTGTAAAATGTATTCTACCATGTAATTGAGAACGTTTTCAACGATTAATTCAATACCTTGAAAATCGCCATAGGTAATATTACTAAATGCACACTGCATATGTTGTTTTAACAAATACAACTTTCAAAAATATATTCTAACTCTATCTACCGAATTGTACTTAAATATTCATAAAACAAATCATATTCCAAAAATCTAATTTACAATTTATTTAGCTACTCTTTTAAAACCACCGACGCCCCTAGAGCCTCGGTTTGTGAAAATATATATTAATCGTGCGACATTGTGCCAGTCTTAAATATGATTCGATAAATGGTCCAATGTCTCCATCCATCACTGCATCAACTTTACCTGTTTCTTCGTTCGTACGATGATCTTTCACCATTGAGTATGGATGGAAATACATATGATCTAATTTGACTTCCCCAGCCAATTTCTTTTTGTTCACTACAATTTCAGCCATTTCATGTTCTTGCTCTTCCAATTTTAATTGATATAATTTAGACTTTAACATTTTTCATAGCTGCTTCTCGGTTTTTAATTTGAGAACGTTCATTTGGTTATTAACTACTATACCTGATGGGTGGTGGGTAATTCGTATTGCTGATTCAGTTTTGTTATTATGCTGACCACCTGCACCAGAAGCTCTAAATGTATCAACTGTGATATCATCCGATTGATTTCAATCTCTATTTCATCATTATTAAAATCAGGAATCACGTCACATGATGCAAAATGATGTATGACGACGTCCTGATGAATCAAATGGAGAAATTCGTACTAGTCGGTGTACACCTTTTTCAGCTTTTAAATAACCATAAGCATTATGCCCTTTGATGAGCAATGTTACACTTTTTAAATCCCTGCTTCATCCCCAGGTAGATAATCAACAGTTTCAACATTTAAAAGCCTTTCTTCTCACAATAACGTTGATACATTCTCAAGAGCATATTGCCCAATCTTGAGACTCCGTAGCCACCTGCACCCAGGGATGTAACTCTAGGGATTGCGTTATTGGCATCGATGAGGCCCATCTAATAATAATTGCACTCGTATTCATCCACTTTAGCCTTAAAATTCATGACCTCTTGCTCTAAGTCTTCTTTCATTTCTTCATCAAATTCTTCTTGTAATAAATCCGCAGTATCCATGTCATCTACTTCTGCTTGTAGTGTTTTATAACCATTAACTATTGCTTTTAATGCATTATTTTTATCATATAATATCTTGCGCTTTTCGTTTGGTTATCCCAAAATTAGGTTCTGCCATCATTTCTTCATATTCTTGAATATTAGTTTCTTTGTTCTCTAAGTCAAAGAGACCCCCTAATTTTGATGTTAAATCTTGATTATACTCTATCTATATTTCGTTTGATCTCTGATAATTCCATGCATTCGCTCCTATTTATATTTCAATTCAAGTCATTGATTTGCATCTTTTATAATGCTAAATTTTAACATATTTTTGTTAAATAACAATGTTAAGAAATATAAGCACACTGACAATTAGTTTATGCATTTATTATTAAAAATCAGTACATTTATCATCGACATATGCCTAAACCGATAAAACTCAGTACATAACAACGTTTACAGCTTCTTCACATAAAGTATTTAACGCTTGTAATATAAAAGACTCTCCCATACCAAACTATAGGTGTTTAATTGGAAGCGTTATTTTATATCATTTCACTTTTCCATGGCAATTTTTGAATTTTTACCACTACCACATGGACAATCATCGTTGCGACCAACTGATCGCCTTTAACGATTGGTTTCGGTTTTACTTTTCTTTACCATCTTCAGCAGTTGAAACGTGCTCTGCTTCACCAAACTCTGTTGTTTTTCACGTTCAATATTATCTTCAACTTGAACTACAGATTTTAAAATGAATTTACAAGTATCTTCTTCGATATTTTGCATCATGATATCAAATAATTCATGACCTTCATTTTGATAGTCACGTAATGGATTTTGTTGTGCATAAGAACGTAAGTGAATACCTTGACGCAATTGATCCATCGTGTCAATATGATCGGTCAATGGCGTATCAATAGAACGAAGTAAAAATCATACGCTCAAACTCATTCATTTGTGTCTTCTAAGATATCTTTTTGACTTTTGATATGCTGCTTCAATCTTAGCCCAAACGACTTCGAAAATATCTTCAGCATCTTTACCTTTTGATATCATCCTCTGTAATGATCACCTTCTTGTAAAGAAGATCGTCATTAATGTAGTCGATGAATGGTTGATATTCAGAGCTCGTCATCTGCTGTATTAATATAGTGATTGATAGCTACGTTTGTAACGTTGAACGTAGCATCGCATCTACAACTTGAGACCGTCTTCTTCATCAATCAATACTATTACGTTTCGTTATAGATAATTTCACGTTGTTTACGTAAATACTTCATCGTATTCTAAGATACGTTTACGCGCGTCGAAGTTATTACCTTCTACACGTTTTTGTGCTGATTCTACAGCTCTTGATACCATTTTTGATTCAATTGGCGTAGAAGTCATCTAAACCTAGATTTCGGTTCATCATTTTCTGTAAACGTTCAGAACCAAAACGAATCATTAATTCATCTTGTAAATGATAAAGTAGAAGCGACTATCCCTTTATCACCTTGACGTCCAGAACGACCACGTAACTGGTCATCAATACGACGAGATCTCATGTCGCTCATGTACCTATTACTGCTAAACCACCTAATTCTCTCTACGCCTTCACCTAATTTGATATCTGTACACGACCAGCCATGTTGGTGGCAATAGTAACAACACCTCTTTTGTCCAGCGCCTGACAACAATTTCAGCTTCACGTTCATGATCGCATTTAACACATCATGACGGATACCATGTTTTTTTAAGTAAATTTGAAATATATTCAGAAGTCTCAACTGCAACAGTACCTAGTAGCACTGGTTGCCCTGCCTTGTGTTTTTCAACAACATCTTCTACTACTGCATCAAATTTACCTTTTTGGCTAATATAAATTAAGTCAGACTTATCGTTACGTTGCACTGGGTTTTGTTTGTCTGGAATTTGAGTTACTGTCATGTTATAAATATTTCTAAATTCTTCTTCTTCAGTTTTAGCTGTACCTGTCATACCCACCAAGTTTATTGATACATTCTGAAATAGTTTTGGAATGTAATAGACGCCATAGTTTTAGATTCATTTTTGAATTTGAACGCCTTCTTCGCTTCAATAGCTTGGTGTAAACCTTCAGAGAAACGACGGCCTGGCATTGTACGTCCTGTAAATTGATCGACAATTAATACTTCGCCATCAACAACTCATATAGTCTACGTCACGTTGTAATGTAACGTGCGCACGTAAAGCTGTGTTGATATGACTAATAACTATCAACATTTTGTACATCATATAAGTTTATCAACTTTGAAACATACGTTCAGCTTTATCCGCACCTTGTTCTGTTAAATGTACAGCTTTCGTCATCGTATTTATAATCTTCGTCCTGCTTTTAAGCATTTTTGCAAAAACATTTGCTTGTGTATAAAGTGACGTTGACTTTTTCAGCTTCACCAGAAATAATTAATGGCGTACGTGCCTCGTCGATTAAAATGAGTCAACCTCATCAGACATTGCAAAATGTAATGGACGCATTACTCTCGTCTTCAGCATAGATTTCACCATGTTATCTCGTAAGTAATCAAAACCTAGCTCATTATTAGTACTGTAAGTAATGTCTTGTGCGTATGCTTCACGTTTCTTCGTAGTCTGTCTTTACTAGTTTTAAGTTTAAACCTACAGTCAGCCCTAAGAAGTTATATAGCTCAGCCATTTCTTCACTTTTGAACACTTGATAAAGTATTCATTGACTGTAATAACGATGTACACCTCTACCAGCTAATGCATTTAAAGTATGTTGGCATTGTCGCTGTCAATGTTTTTACCTTCACCTGTTCTCATCCTCGCAGATATCACCTTTATGAATGCAATACCACCCATAATTTGAACTTTTCCCTATGCGTCATATTGAATACACGTTTGAGCCTTCCTACAGTGCATATGCTTCTGGTAAAATTTTATCTAAATAATCATTTTAGCTTTTTGGCTTGTCACCAATGTCAGCTGAATTACTGCTTTGGAGTCTGTTTCGTCTTTTATTACGAACCTCTTCATCAGTTAAAATTGCCGTTTTCTCTCTCTGAGCTGATTGTACTATATCAACAAGCTATACCTAACTGTTTAATTTCTTTATTATTGCCATCCAAAGAAATGATAAAAATCATTTCTGTTCGCTCCTTTAGCAGCTACTGTTTGGCCTACAACAATATATCTGTATCATTTATAAGTTGTGGAAAATCATACTTTATTTACCTCACTCAGTAGATCAAATATAAATATATTTATGACATTACTCTCATTCATAGGATCTGCAGTTGTCAACAAGTTTATCACTAATAAATATATTCTCACACGCAATTATACTCTCCTAATAAATTATATTATAAACCATATTTCACGATTTCTCTCGACCTGGACTATACAATAGACTGAGCTATTGGTATTACTTAACATTTCATATCTACATATACATCCAGCTAACATTAGCATAGTCACTCCTGTTTCATTCAACAAAATTACATTATCGAACTATGAACAGTCATAATTGCTTTTGGGTAGAGCACTCGTGCAAAAACACAGAGTGCTTTAAACTAATTTATTGTTCACTAGTTTGAATTCAAGCGGCTTACCGTCTTTACGGCGGCAAAGCGATACTTGTTCCATCTAAGCTCTTCTGTCTGTGAATACAAAAAGAAGTCAGCTGAATCTAATAGGATTCATTTGTAATACCACGCTTCTTCTGAATCCATTGGTTTTAAGCTGAATTCTTTTGAACGAGGTAAATTTCTATCTCGTTATCATCGTAAGCGCCATGGCTATCAACTTGTGTTTCTTTGCATTTCTTGTAATTCGGCAACAAACACTTCGCCAGTCTCCCCGATCACGGCTCTTACGATTAACACGTGTTTATATATTTTCGAAACTTGTCTTTCAAGTTTATTATTAATTAAACTTTTCTAATAATACCTGCGTATAAATCATCGTGGTTTCGCTCTCTTTCAGTCTTCCTAACGTAACATCAATGGAATTGTTACTTCACGTTTTAGTGGCTGAATTTGAATAAGTTTTCAACTTTTAGCATGCGCCACTGCATTTGGGCACGTCATTAAAATAACGTTCCAACTTGCAATTTTTCCTCAACATAGTTTGCGAGATAGCATCTGTGATAGTGAGGTTATCTCCAAGCAATTTCAAATCTAATCATAGTAATCTCTCCTTAAACCTCTTTCAGTGGTGACTCTTTATTATGTAACATACGCTATCATCGTGCAAAACGCAAACACTTTGAATTTTCTGATATTTTTAGCGTATAATTTACACTGCACGATGAGTGTTAATCCAGTTGTGTAGAAATATCGTCCAACGAGTAATATTTCCTCGCCATTTGACTTAATTCCGTATCAATAATAAATGGATTTTTCATCTGCCAGACGCTCTTTCTTAGTTAAATGAGCTGTTTTCGGTCTAGTTTGACATCTTTACTCTTATCAAAGCGAATCCCTTTAGCTTTTAGCAGGCACTGCTTCACCGGGTTGAAATGTTCCTAGATAAATCTGCAAAGCCAAGGACGAAGGAGATTGGCACTAATGCAGTGCAGAGATGCTCTGTAGTATTTCAAATCAAATGTGCCAATAATTCACATGATAGTCTTTCAAAAATTTATACTGATGTACCATCTCTTTCATTAAACCGTCACATTGATTGACCGTATAATTGTTCCATTAAAATTAAAGCCTGCTGAATAGAAACTTGCAGTCCAAACAATACGCCTTTCATCTTACCGGGTCTAAGTGTTTTAAGCACCTTTGAACATCGCCTGCTTTTTGGCCATCCATCAAGTTTAATATTGTCCCACTCTCTCTTGCATCTGTCACATAATCTATTAGGGTTTCCTTGAACAAATTATAAATGGTTATATTTTCTATATAACTTAAAGCTTACAACTCAAACAATTATTCATCAACTCAAACCTCTTTTAATGCTAATTTGTTTTCATCCTTTTTGAGTCTCTGGCTTCGAATCATATTCATACTCTGCATCCTTCATGAGAAAACAATACTTTTCCAGTGGGACATTCTAATTTTCGTCCAACACGTCCAGCAAATTTGTATTAAAGCCTCTTGAGTGGCCAGTGATGCATCGATACAACAACAACATCCAAATTTGCCATTGGTAAATCACGTGCACATTGCTCGTGCGTAAGACATCGAAATGGCCATCTCATAATTGTTCAACTTTTAAAAGCGAAAAACATCCTCGCTATGGACGTATGTTAATTTAGTAATTTTCTGCTTATAAACTGAGTAATCATCAGTTTCTATATTGTTACACCAGTGTATAAACGTTGATTACTACTGATCTTGTAAAATTCTGGTATAACATTTTCTGAAACTTCTTATTATTAAGTTTGAAATAACGATATTTAGGAACTGGAGGTGATATGATAAGCGAGCTGGCAATTTACTATATATTTCGTGGGGAATCTCTGACAGAAGTTGTTTCGGTGGTGTTGCTGTCAGTATAAATTCGTTGCACGTTCCAACTTTAGAAGATGACTGGTCAATGCATGTTATTGTAGCTTTTATCCATTGATAAAGGAAAGGCATCGACTTGCATCAATATAGTATCAAAAGTATGCTGTTTGAATCGGTAAAGTTGATGCACAATGCATACTAACAAAATGCCCTTTCAAATTGTTGAAGCTCTGATTATGCTGGTGTAGTATGTCTATATCTCTCATTAAGAAATGCGTCTTTAATACGTTTCACTAATTTCTACAACAACATCTACACGCGGTGACTGGCACAATACTAGTATTATCTCCTGTCGTCTTGCAGCATTGGATGCCTTTGAAACATCATTTCTGTCTTACCTGCACCTCCGTTACGGCATATAACAAAATCAGTTTGTCTCATTCTAAATGGGCTCGAAACAATATGTTCTGGGGGCGCTAAGACTGCTTGTCTCACATTTCATTCAAATGAGGAGATGATAATATGCTTGTGATGAACTTCTGCGAACTCTCTGTTATTTTATATCTTGTTACATTATCCATCTCGACCCAGTGATATACAATTTCTGCAATATGCAATTTCTTGGAATGTACTGAGGTTACATCTGATTAAACAAGCTTTGGATTTGTACTTTCGTCACACTGAAATACGGGCTAAAGTTTGAATTTTGCTTTCAGTGACACCTGTTACTTCTATCATTAGTAGAGTGAAGTATGCAAAGGATGAATTTTAATTTCCACTTGTACTGTTTTAATGCTTAAACCCTCTATTTCAACGTAGAGCCTAATATTATAATGATTTTCTTGTATCTCTAGCATTTTGACTTTCAAATGATGAAACATTTAAACCATGTACAGAGACAATTTCCACCATAAATAGACTCTTTAATTAAAACCCAAAGAACAATTGTAATCTTACTCCAATATAGCCAAACCAACCAAACCAAACAAACAACAAAACACCAAACCAAACACACAACCAAAAACCAACAAACCACCACCAAACACCCAAAAAAAAAACCCCAAACAAAACAAACCTTTTCTAATGCGAATGGTACCTTTTTAGTACGAGACTTTTCTTTCTGGTATAATCTTGCCATCTTCAAACTTAAGAACTGGTTTCTACTTTCAATAATGTTTCCAACCCATGCTTGAGCACAGTAATTCTGACCACTTTTTGTAAATTCTTTAAGTCATCAACAATTAAATATGCCTGTGTGCTCACGCATATTAGCAATCATCAATAATTTGCTGTGGTTCGCATCCTTCTTCAACCATTTCAATAGCGTATTACACGCATCTGTCAATCATTGCTGCAAGCTTACTATCAAATGCATGTACATTAACACCTTTAACCATTTCCCCTGCTTGATAACTAGATTGATAACTCGACTAATCCCACTGGATAAGCAAATGACAAATGATATCTATGTAACCCTGATCTGTAGCATTTCATATTTAGTAATCCATTCGCCAATTGCTGGTTGGCTTGTTGTCGGAATCGTTTGAGACGATGCCATTTTATAAAAATTCTTCAATTGCTGTTTCATTACTTTCTGTAAAGTTCTTTCCATCATCAAAAGTCACACTTTAATGGCGCTATTTGAATATTATATTTATCGATTAAGTCCTGCGACAGATAACTTGTAGAATCGGTCATCACAGCAATTTTCCATAGTCGTCCTCCTAAAAATATACTCATAGCAATGATACAATATTTCAGTTAAAAAGAAAATGGCAATCAAACGATTTATAGTCATGTCATTTTCAGTGTATAATGAAGATTAAATAATCTTAAAGCTTATGAATTAAGGAGTTATTATGACACAAAATATCATTACTGTTAAAAGAACACATTATTGAGAAAAATGTGATTAGTAAATCAAGATTCATTGCTCATATCAAACCTGTTCAAAATGAAGATGAAGCTAAAGCATTTTATGGCTGCAATAGAACATAAAGATGCCTCATAATTGTTCTGCATATACTATTGGACCTGAAATGAATATTCAAAAAGCGAATGATGACGGTGAACCGACAGGAACTCGGTGTCCCAAATGTTAGACATATTAAAAAGCTCGATGTTCATAATGCGTGTGTCGTAGTAACAAGATATTTTGGTGGTATTAAATTAGTGGTGGCGGGTTTAATTCAGCGCCTATAGCTGGTGCTATTTAGAGACGTCATTTTATGATGTCGGACGTGTCGAACTACGAAGCAGTACCAGTATAGTAACACTGAATTGTAGTCCAAACTGGTAAATTTGAATATGAATTATGCTTTCAACTCATTTTATGTTAAGAAACCAAACTTACACTGATAAGTAAGCTACTATACGATGTCGTTAAAAGTGACTATGAAGCGTTTATTAACTTTTTAAATCAAATGACTGCAGGAAATTTTCGATTTGACTGAAGAAAACTCAAAAGCAGTTACCTTCGATATACCAACTGAATAAAAATAAAAAGCACTATCATAAGACGGTAAATATCAATTGCGTATTATTAAACGACAATTAAGTACACGTTTATGGCAGTGCTTTTTATATTTGAAAATTTAATACATAAAATTGCAAAAGTAAAATAGCCATATAATACAAATTATCCCATACAGCTATGCTTTCATTCCCTATTCCTCTTTTATGTGACGATTTGACTAATTAAATTTCATATTGGTCGGTAGTTGTTATCTATTAATCCTGTAAATTCAACAATTAATTCAATACTAGAAATATGATTAATACAAACATTAATACAACACCTAATGGTGGCGATACATACAAAATAATGCTCGAAAAGACTAAATAAAATAGGAATTGAATAGATTAATAATACTGTTTTGTCTATGTAGCCTCAAAAGCTAATAGTTTATAGATGCAAAATGCGATTTATCAGCTTGCATATATGCTGCCCTTTTTCACACGTCGAATCATTGCGAACAAAGTATCAATGAATGGAACTGCTAAGATAACAATTAGGAAGAACAATGCAATAATTGTAATATTTTTGAATCCGAGTAAAAGAATCCGATGATAAATCAATCATTAAAGCCCCACTATCACCTAAAAATATTTTGGCAGGATGGAAATTATATAAAAACCCAATTAAAGAGCCTAATAAAACACAACAAATCATCGTTATGAAAAATATTAGCTTTGTAAAATTGCAATGAATCCTATTGTAATGAGTCCGATTGCGGAAAACACCCGACGTAAACCATCGAGTCCATCAATTAAGTTAATTGCATTTATAATAGCAACAAATCAAATCACAGTAATTGGAATACTAAGAAACTCCAAAATGAATCGTTTGTACCCATTGGCAACAGAAATAAAATCAATAGTCACACCATAAAAAGCAACTACTAAAAGGCAGCAGCAATTTGACCAACCAATTTTATATACAGTTTCAAATCGTAGATATCATCTAAATGCCCAATACGTCATAATAATCCACCAATAATAAGTGGTTTTGATTTCTGTTTCAATAGGATGACCAATCAAATACCTATTAAAAATGAAAGAGAATCACTGTACCACCCATAATCAGAAAGGATAGGTTTAGTGCGCACTTTTCTAAATTTGGTTTCACCACTAACTCAGTTTAATCTTTCGATATTGCAATAACAATTGCGTTATCGCCAAACTGACAATCATTGTTACTGCAACTAGTAATAATGTGATCCAGCTGTTGCACCTTCATCAGATATTGTTAATTGTTTTACGTTATATTTATTTAATATTGTCTCTTATGAATGATATATCTATTTTCTACGTATATCTTATATAGCTTTATTATAAATTAATTCCGCTCAATCAATGATATCCTACATTATACAACTATACGATTCATTTCTTTTATATATCGCCTATTAGTCATGTTTTTCACTCATATCATTTAAGGCAACATTTTAATATCAAAGTCTGTATCATACATTAATTTTATATATACCACGACATTGTAAGTTTTCACTTACAATAGCTAGTGGTCAATTAAAGGAGCTCGATTCAGACATAGTTCGAAAGCTTACTTCATATACAATATATCTCATATAGTCGCTGGAATCTATTTATTCCATCGCTTACAGTATTCAGAAAACAAACGTATGGTCTAAGGGCTTATGTCACTTGTTTTAATGACATCGTATCTATATTATTATCTGTCTACCCTATCCCTTATCGTGAAGATTATTTAATTCACTTTAACATTCTGTTCCTTTATTGTTTTTAGGTAGATTTACCAAATATGGTCTATACATTATCTGCTTTAAGCAGTAATTGCTTTCAATTGATGTGAAATTGTAGTATTTAACAACCGATTATGTACGGTGTTACGTTGATTGTTATTGCACGGTACAGTAGTATTGACCATTTTAAAACAAAATGATGTCTTTTACTTATTATTACTTAATGTTTGTTAAGCATGATCATTTTATTTGATTTGTCGCGTTAGTGAAGTCCTCTGTTTAATTACTATCGGAAGTTATCATTTTAATCCCTAATTTCATTTAATTATCACTTTAGCTTCTAGCGATAACATTTTAGTCGATATTTTGGCACTTTCTTCTCACTCGTAAATCGTTATGAAAACGAAGATAAATACGATACTTAACAGGTCTTAGGTAATGTGAAAAGAATTTGATAGACATTTAAATGAAATCTCACGAAGCTGAAAAAAGAACATCAAAAGTATATGTAGCTTATTATAATCGATATCGATGGCTTTAAAGATGTCAATGATACCTACTCACCCAATCAGGTGATGCTGTATTAAAACAAATGTCTTAACTACTTAAAACTAGTGTGCCGAATCAATTTAAAATTTTTAGAAATGGTGGCGAAGAGTTCTCAGTTGTCATTCACAGATTACCACCCATCAAAAGTGTTAAATTGCATGAAAATATTCGTCGTGGTGTTGAAAAATCATCATTCCATTTACCAAAACAAAGAAGTAATTAAACTGTCAGTGTCTCATATTGTGTTGGTTATTTAACAGATGACGATCCGAAAAATCACAGCGTAGAAAGTGTTTAAGACGCTGACGATATGGTACATGTAGCTATCAAAGGGCGAAACAAAGTAATGTTTAACCCTATTATCAATTTATAATAACGATACTGTTAATCTTTTCTGCTATTATTAAACTCAGTCATAACTAGCATAAAGATTAACATTTTACTATGTAAATTTGAACCATACAAGTTCATCTACATAACACAAAGTCTCACTATTGAAAGTTAAGTAACAAGTTGTAAAACTTCAATTGTCTCTAAATAAATAATACATATCATTGAGGTGAATTGATATACCAGATTCAATCACTATTATAGATGAAAACAAAGTGATTGATGTTGTATTAATTGTGTGAATTTTTACTTGAATCAGGTGCTGAAACATATCGAGTTGAAGATACAATGAACGTATCGCCATAGTTATGGGCCCTTTATAATACATATAGTTTTGCTGTCTCAACTGCAATTATTTTTCATTAAACGATCGAACAAGTACGAGTAATTCGTGTACAAGAGCGTACAACAGCTTTGAGAAAATCAGCTTAACGAATAGTCTATCACGTAAAATATCAAATAAAGAACTCACAATTGATGAAGCTAACTGAATTTATTCATTTAAAGCATGCATCATTACAATATTCTTTTCAACGAATTTCTCATTTGCAGCTGCCATTGCATGTGGCTTCTCTCTATTTATGTTTGGTGGTGTCGCATCAGATTGTTGGATTGCAGCCTTGCTGGCGTATCGCATTTTTAACATTCAGCTTTCGTGCAACGCTATATACAAATTAAATTTTCTCAGAGTTTGTTGCAGCGCTGTGGTTATATCCATTGCAGCCATATTTACTAAATTAGGCATTGCAACCAATCAAGATATCATTACTATAGCCAGTGTCATGCCACTTGTCCCCTGGTATATTAATTACCAAATGCTATTCGAGATTTATTAGCCGGGTGAATTACTGCAGGTATGTCTCGCTGGTGTTGAAGCTGCATTACCGTTCCCAATCGGTGCTGGTGTCGCACTCGTTTTGTATTAATCATTTAAGGAAGGCTGTTAGCATGCTATTTTATTTATTTCATTTTACAATCAGCTTTATATCAACAGTACTTTTCTCTATCATTTTCAATGCACCTAAAACCCCTTAGTAGTAGCTGTGGATTTGTGAGTGCCATTGCATCGGACGATTACCAGATTAACGGTAGATTTAGGAGTTTGAGTAAAAGTTGGCGCTTCATTTTTGGGAAGCTTAATATCAGGCTTAATGAGGTCATACTATGAGTCGCAGATATAAACGACCGGTAATTATATTCATAGTGCCAGGCATTATACCATCTAGTACCTGGTGGTGCAGCTTATCAAGCTACCGTTTTTAGTATCGAATGATTATACAAGTGCTGTAAATACATTTTTAGAAGTACATGATTTCAGGTGCAGTTGCTTTCGGTATATTGGTTTCTGAAATTCTATTACCTATACACACGTATCAAACAACTGTATGGTAAAAATCAAGGGTAAGAACTTATAAAAATCCTACATATGAATAATAGAGTTTAAGAGGTCCGAATATAATGAAGAACCAATTGATCGAATAGATTAACAAGATATATGACAATTGATACGCAATCTGATCCAAAATCTAAACAACACCTTCATCTGAAAAAGCACTGGATTTGTTACATTTATTAGAAAAGAATTACAACAATTAGGATTGACAACAGATGGATGAAACATGGCCATTTATTTGTTACATTAGAAAGTAACATCGATGTCGACGTCCCAACGGTTGGATTTTTGCGCATGTTGATACATCACCTGATTTCAATGCTGAAAATGTTAAAACGCAAATTATTGAAAACTATGATGGTAAGCTACAAACTAGGCAATACTAAACGTATCTTAGATCCTAAAGTATTTTCCAGAACTTAACAGTTTAGTTGGTCATACACTAATGGTAACTGATGGTACATCGTTACTAGGTACGATGATAAAGCGGGTATTGTGGAAATAATGGAAGCTATTTTAGTTATTTACAAGAACATCCTGAAATTAAACATGGTACCATCTCGCAGTTTGGATTTATACCCAGATGAAGAAATCGGTCGTGAGTCCCATCATAAATTTGATGTTGACCGCTTCAATGCTGATTTTGCTATATACTATGGATGGTAGTCAATGGAGAATCTACAATATGAAAGTTTAACGCTGCTGAAGCGGTTATTACTACGCCACGGTGTGAAATGTTCATCCTGGTTCAGCTTAAAAATGCAATGGTAAACGCAATACGTTTAGGGTGAACAATTCGATAGTGTTTGCTACCTGATAGTGAAGTTCCGAGCGAACAGAAGGATACGAAGGCTTTTATCACTTAATGAACTTTTACGGTAACTGTTGAAAAAGCAAACTTTGCAATACATTATTCGTGATCATGATAAAAGAAACAATCTGAATTGCGTAAGAAACGTATTTTAGAAATACGTGACGATATCAATGCCCATTTTGAAAATTATCCAGTTAAAGTTGATATAGTCTGACTATTTTCAATATGGCAGATGATTACCATTTGACCTCACATCATGATATACCTAAAACGTGTCTTTGCCAAATTAGATATCTCAGCAAACACTGAACCTATTCGTGGTGGTACAGATGGTTCACAATTGTCATTTATGGGGTTACCAACTCCAAACATCTTTTACAGGTTGCGGCACTTCACGGCCCATATGAATATGCATCCATTGATGTTATGGAAAAGCATCAAGTAATCATTGGAATTGTTGAAGATATCGCTGAAAATCACGTAAACCGATTATATACTAGTTCAACTCAGGCTTAATTAATAGATATACGCTACATTCAGTGCAATGATATGTAGATTTTTCATATCTACATACTTTCGATCTTCTAATGCTGTTTTCATAACCATCATAAATGTTATTAACATCATGACAGCATCACCAATTTAGTCCTCTTTATAAACCTCAACATTAAAATGTGTTTTCAATAGTTTTAAAGATCTGTACTGTATAATGCCTAATTTGTAACCCCATCTTTAAAAGTCAGTATAGTTTCTGGGCATATCGATAAATGTATTAAACATTGCTGTAACACTTGTGATTCAAATAAATCAAACTTTTCAGCAGTTGCACAAATTGCAATGGCAACCTTTTGATGTTTATGACAAAGTTCTGCAATACGCAATGTTGTCGTTTCTATGACCGATCTTTTCATTTAACCCTTTACTCCAAAAATAATTAAATCCGCTTGTTCAATCTAAAGTTTTCTAAATGTGTGAGTTGGTCTACTAATGCATGACTTGATTTAAATATTTCAGCTTGATACAGTCCATTACTAAGACTGCTGTAATTCACCAGCACCACCACGTCTCAACTGGGACCAATTGCAATTTTCAATTCACTTTTAAATAACTCACTAAAATACCAAATTAAATTATCGATCTCGTCGCTTGATTATGATTCAACTGATGCGCATCATAAGTTTGCATGATTTCACTTTAGCTTACCATATAATCACTGACTCTGAAAAACGACATTACTTCTGAATTCTTGCACTGTTTTCCATTTTTAGGTGTGAAGTCTCGACATATCCATCCCGACGAATATGTTTAATCATACTCCAGCACCTTGTCTCATATCTACGACACGCCCTTCGTCATCCCTTAGAATGGAGCACCCACGCTTGCCTAACGTACCAAATGCCAGCATCAAAACTATCGATCCCACCTAGTGAAAATTACAACATACGTTTTGCAGTCGTTATCTAATGCATGTTTAATCATTTCTCCTAAACCATAACTCCTGTCTCGTTCAACAATTGGTACCTTTTTATAAATTCCCCTCGATAACGGTCATCCCTGTACTCAGCTCTGTCCGTAAACACCTTCAATTTCCCATCTACATCTGCACTGCATGTACTGGTGTAGCCACGATACTTTTGCCCAGATTGCCATATACAGAATCTAATAACTCATGTCTTCCATTAAACAATGGTACTTGAACTACCATCTGCAGTTCTCAATCTGGCTTGCAACTGCCTCTTCAACACATTGGTATCTATTAGCTTGATAACTCGAAATAATCTCGTGAAACCCATCCATGGCTACTAATAACTCTCTACAACTGCTTGACCACCTTTACTTTATTATTTGTTGTGATACGTATTCATATAAAAGATTAATCTTAAATTTTTAGATTTTATCTCGTGATTATAGTGACGAACATTTTGGCCATGACTTATGATTTACTAATTATTATTCCAGTAAATAACAGTATGCTTCTTTTGGTTTAGCATATATTTCCTATTAACCAATCTCTACAAATCATGTTTAAATTTTCTTATTGGATCTCGTCGTTTTCCAAAAATATTTTCAATAAAAATACTCTGAATACATTATACATATGTTTGTAGTACTAACTTAACTCAAGCTTTCTAGGTGACATAAAATAAAAGGTCAGAACATCATTATAGCCAAATCCACTCTGATTCCACACGAATTTAAGTTGTGCCATTCACGTCTAGTGCAGTGTAAGGCAAAACGTTCCAAACTACAGTTTCATTATTCTTTCTGCTTGTGCTAATGACAGCGACACAGTGATATCTGCTGTGGTCCTCGATTCCAAAACCATTTCACCATTTACAAAATAAAATGCTTGAGGTGATTCAGCGTTTAACGTCTCGTAGCAATATAATCCTGACAAATCGCGTTCTTGTTGGACAATCAAATAATAACCGTCCATCGCGTCTCATATAAAAATTTATTAAATCGACCGTACGCATTTGCCGATATTGGACAAGTTTCACTATGTCTGTAATACAAAAACATATTTGTCTCCTCAATAACCTCTTCAAATTGGTCGAATTGAACTTAGCTTTATAGCCACTCTGTTCACCTCTCATATTTATCACATTTAAATAGCATCTGCGTGACATATACTATAGTTAATATCAATGTTTTACCATATACACATAGTAAGTTGACATGTTAACCATAAATTCAAAATTTTTACTTTGAAAAATGATTATGAGTTAGTACCTTCAATTTTCTTTTCAAAGCTCCAAAGCAGCTTTATCGCCGTGAGTTATATCTATATATACCCTTTTTCGGCAACTTATCTACATCGACTTTTTGATAACTTCTCACTAACCTTTATTGTTTTCAATACGTGTAATATAATAGTTTCTGCAGACTGTAATACATTTCTATTGCGTTTTTCCTTGCATTATTAACATGCTTAATCACCACATAATAGTTTGCTAATATCGGTAATCTGCTTTTCAATCATTAACTCTAATGTGATTTTTAATCGCGCCTTTTAACTTCGTTTCTCTCTTTACTATTATCATCTAGAGGTTCTTCGTTTAACGAGGTATCTCTTAACGCTTTTATTATTGTGTTCTCTAATTTTGTCGTAAGATTAGTTTGCTTTCACTTTTATTATCCAGCTAATTTAATTTCCTGATTCAACTTTGTATCTATCAAATTGTTTTCGCAGCAATCTAAAAATGTCTTCGTTATGCTTGATGAGATTGATTACATAAACCTATGAATAATTGATATATCGCATCCTTCTTCTCATTCTTGCAAAGCGTCATATATTCTTTTTAATTTCTGCTTAACTTCATTTGTATCATCCAGGCAAATGACTGACTTATAATATGCACTTCAAATTTAGGTATAGAGATGCGTTTTAACATCTTCTTGTAGTGACCTTTTAAATTCCTTTGGCTATCATATCGGTTGTACTCAGTTTCTGCTTAGACGATCGATTTCTTTCAAATGTATATTATCCATGACATGTTGTACTTTGTGTTTTGCTCAACGTCTTTAAAATTTGCTTAGTAAACTGATGTTGTGCCTCTTTTCTTTCAATACCACAGCACTTATTACTACAAATAAAATCGCTAAAACAGCGATACACAATTTTCATGGTGCACTCCTTAACAGATTCATTGCTAGCACGTGTTTATTAAGTGAAAATGAATTATGTTATAGCATTCCAGACTTTATCGTGATTAAATTAAATTTTCAATATCAAAGGAGCTTTATCCATGTATTCAAATGTTCCAACCATTCGTGATGAGTGATTTAACTAATTGTTTCTCATCTCCAAGCAATACACTGGAAATTCGAATCATTATTATTCAACCCTCTTAGACAGCCTAGCAAAATATACAAAACACATATTGGCGTGTACGCATCATTTTAAATAATCCCAACAGAGCTAATTTTAGATATTTTGGGTAGGTGTGTAGAAAATTTGCATTGATATTACATCCTTAGATGAAAAACGCTTAAATTATGTAGGGTTTTTATCGTTTGCATCATAAATATACTAAAGAAAGTTATGATGGCGAAGTTTAACAATTTTCATAGAACTAAAACAACAGGTGCTGTCTACATATCATTCATTCAAATGAATACCCAAACATTTTGAATCTTTATCTTGCACTTGATTACCTCTTCTTATCAACTAATGATGATATTGCTTTGCACTCAATACAGCACCAAATATTGCGTGTACATACAGCTTAACAATTAGACAATATGAGATGCAAAAGCAACAATACTTTGATCCATGTATACTTATAACGACAACATGCCGTATTTTATAATTATACTAAATTCTAATACTTTCTTTTCAAATTTTCGCAATGAACTTTTAAAATTGGTATAATACTATAAGGATATTAAAGACATGAGAAAGGGATGTACTGAGAAGTGATAAACAAAGACATCTATCAAGCTTTACAACAATCTCTATCCCCAAATGAAAAATTAAAGTTGATGAACCTTTAAAACGATACACTTATACTTTTGAAAACAGGTGGTACGCCGACTATATATACTTTTACATTACCTACTAGCAAGAAAGTACAAAGCGCTGTTAAATATGCCTGTCAAAATGAGATTCCTGTTACATATTTAGGAAATGGCTCAAAATATTGTATTATCCAGTGAAGGTGGTATTCATTGGCATTGTAATTAGCTATTATCACTAGCATCATACATCAGCATCTGATGATGCTGCGACCAGCCAGCCGGTAGCGGCGCTGCACCATTACTGATCTCTCGTACGTGTTGCTCGTGATTACGCACTTACTGGCCTTGAATTTTGCCGGTGGCATTCCAGGTTCAATTGGTGGTGCAGTGTGCTGTATGAATGCTGGCGCTTATGGTGGCGAAGTTAAAGATTGTATAGACTGTGCAGGCTTTGCGTAAACGTGAACAAGGCTCGAGTTAATTGAAACTTGCAACAAAAGAATTAGAGTTAGATTAATCGTAATAGCATTATTCAAAAGAACACTGAGTTGTATTAGAAGCTGCATTTACTTTTAGCTCACAGTAAAATGACTGAAATACAAGCTAAAAGTGGATGACAGTTTAACAGAACGTAGAGAATCTAAACAACCTTTAGAGTATCCTTTCATGCATGGTAGTGCATTCCAAAAGACCGCCTGGTCATTTTGGCAGGTAAATTGATACAAGATTCTAATTTGCAAGGTCACTGCATGTATGGCGGCGTTGAAGTTTCAACCAAACACGTTGGTTTTATGGTAGTCGTGAGACAATGGAACTGCTACAGATTATGAAAACCTTATTCATTATGTACAAAAGACCGTCAAAGTGTAAATTTGGCACTGGGTCTACGTCGTGAAGTTCGCATTACTGGTAGAACATCCAAAGGAATCGTAAGTTAAGTTGAGCTTTTGTCTATGCTTCTAAAGTTTATGGTTCATTAATCGATACTCAGAAAACACGCTGTCGCCATTATTTTACCAGAAGAAGATATTATTGCTATTAAATTTAAATGTTGCTTAATAAATACTATCCATGCTATAAGTGCCACAGTGAGTTTGAAAAGCACGCCGTCAGCGTTGGTCTGAGCCTTCATTTAGCTTGAAAAGCAATCTTATGCGGTGTGTGCAAACACGAATTAACAATCAATGAATATATGATGGTGAGAGCGTTGTCCAAATTGCCAAATCTCGGTTTAACAATCGCTGCTGTAAATATCACTATCATATTTATTTTGAAATCTAAACAACATAGGCCAAAACATTATGAGGAGTGGGTCAGACATGATAAAAGCACCGCTTCTGTAGAATTCCTTTTGAAATTCTCTATGTTTGGGCCCCCGCCAACTTGCATTGTCGGTAGAAATTGAAAATCAAAGTTCTCTATGTTTGGAGCCACTGGTATTGGATGAACTTGTTACAAGTACATGTTCATTCAACCAGCGACTGACAACAAAACATTTTAGAGTCTAGGAGCATTAGAGAGTTGACGTCCCAGATTTTCCTAGAAGAAGAGAGAGCAATGATTAGACTCAACCATTGTTCTCTTTTAAGAATTATTTTACAACTTTATCAAGTTCCTCAAATTTTGTTTAATTGTAGTTGTAGTTTGATCCAGCTGCAAGTACCATAATTTCGGACCAGAGTATATACTTTGTCTTCTTTAGTGCTTTAACATAATACAGGATTATTTAATGCTTGTTTCTGCAGCTGAGTTTACCACTTATCGCTTGAGCCTCTATCCATCGCTAAGAAGCGCATCTGGATTTTCTTTATTAACATATTCGTTGTTAGAAACATTTTTGTCCATGATTGCTATTACTTACTATCAACTGCATTGAATCCTAAATGTATCGTAAACTAATCCACTCAAAACGACCTTTAGGTCCAAATGTTGATAGTTCACCTCTCGTTAACTAGTAAATACATAACAGTTTTATTGAAGTTTTTCACGTTTTATCTTTCATTGAAGCAATTTTGTTATCTAAATTCCTTTATTTAATTTCTTTGCAGCTTTATCTTCTTTATCGTAAAATTTTACCGATATTTCAGTGTTTTGTTTCATTGAACCAATTCAGTTCTTTTCATCTGCACCAACATAAACAATTTTCGCTTTAGGTTGCAGCTTTTGAATTCATCTAAATTCTTTTGATTAGCTGTACGTCCAGAGATAAAGATTGGCTTCGGGTTTCGTCGCAGCAATTTTATCCAAAATTCACTTCTTTTAAATTACCAACGTTTGTATATTTACTCATCTTTAAATGATTTCTAAGAAATTCAGAAATGACTTACCGCCTTCCCCTTTAGGTACGCTTTTACTTTATCTGATAAGCCCATTTCTTTCATTACATCTAATGCGCCATAGTCTAACACAACTGCATTTTTAGGATGGTACTTTCAACGGTTTCTTTAACTTTTACAGCGTCACTACCATCTCTCGCCACGCATTTTATAGTTATTTTCAATTTTACTGTCTCTTAGGAACCTTTGGTTTCTGAGTTTTGATTGTTCTTTATCAGAATTGTTACCGCATGCCGCCACAGCTTATTACTGCTAATACTAAAATATAAGACTGTTTTCTTCGCGCATACACATTCTCCTCTTTTGGCATTAATCTGTGTGCTTGATGTGAAATATAAATAAATTGCTTTACGTTCCTAACCTCTCTTTAACTATGGCGCATCACCCCTTTAAAAGTGTCTCCAAAGTATCAATCCTTAAGAGCTACTGTATAAACAAATCCTTTGATTTTGCTTATATGTTCAATTTGAATATCTGCATGTCATATAGTCACTTAAAACACTACTTTGAATGACATTATCTTCAAATCCGACTAACAACTGCGCTGTCCGTTTTCAGTGCTACAACTGATCACGAATAACAGGACGCAAAGTTAATATCATGTAACATAAATGACAATCGCTTTATTCATTTATGTACGCTAACATAACGTTTGCATAGAAATTTGAACAGCATGCTCTCATATCTAAATTGTTTAATGGTTACATCTAGCAAAATATATTCCAGTATCTTGTGCTAGTGTCAGTTTGCAATGTATGCACGCTGACGTCGTCCACCAGATAATGACTTAATAGTACGATTTCCTGACATCTCAGAAGTTGCAGACAAATCTAGCGCATCATTGACAATATCACGATCCTCTTTCGTCAAACGACCTTTTAGAATAAGGGAATCGTCCAAAAGTTTCACTAACCGCTCTGCACTACGTAATATTTCATTTCAGTATGGTTTTGTTTGTTTTAATATAGATATTTTTCTGACAAGTCATTATTTCTTATAATCAGACATGAGCTGTCCATCTATTTCACTTCACCGTTCTCAAAACGAATTAACCTACATATCGCTGAAAGTAGCACTCTTACCCGCACCATTAGGTCCAATTAAAGAAGTCAATTTACCTTTTTCGATATCTGTGCTACTATCTTTCCAACATCGTATTTTGACTATTTATAGTTTTAGTTAAATTTTCAATTCGACCATTGCGCATTTCTCCTTCTAACTAATAGATAAATCCAAATAATCTCGCAATCAAATCAATAAAGTATACTACTATTTCTGTCGTGAAGCTTCCAAAACACATTTCTCAACTACCCATTGCGTACTAAATAAACTAATCCAACTCAGCCAAATTGTCGCAATTAAATATATACTCATGTTCATGCGTCTTCGATGAGTTCATGCGCTAGATTTACAGTTAATAAACCTAAAAATGTAATTGGTCCCACTTAGTAGCAGTTGACACAGAAAACTAAAACTGGAGACTATTACAAGTAGAATCTCGCGTTAATTTTCATACGATATCCCAAAGATTAGTGCTTCAGCACGACCTAAAAGCAATGCTATCCAAATAAGGCAGCTAGTAAACTGTATGACCAATAAGATACTAATAGCACTGCTGAGAAAGTAACTAAATCTCGAAATTCGAAGCATTTAAAATTCACCAAACATACTCACTTTGTATTGCTAAAAATGACTCAGGATCCATAATCAGTGAGATAAAACCTGTTATGCTTTCTAAAATGTTCCTAAAAGGGACACCAATAAGTAAAGATAAAATAAAGTCATGAAAAATGTCCGATTTTAAAGATACCTTTTGGAATAGGATTAGTGCGAATAACACCATCGTTATAAGTGTTAATATAAAGTCTCACATACATTTTCAGTAACCCATACCGATTGAATTCCAAATAAAAAGATTGGCAATACTTTGATAAATAACAACTGCATCCACATTATTGATGGTGGCCAATAGACAGTTTGCCATTTGTAATCGCTGAAAAATCACCACGAAGTTGCAGTAGCAGCACCTTACTAAAATAATTAATATGAACTTTCTTAAACGACTTGGAAAATTGATATTCAAATATTTCAAAATCAATACTACAAATAAGTACAGCATATACTAATTAATAACGCTACTGCAATTAAAAGCATTTATTTTTATTATTATGTGCTTATAATTTTCCTACCCTTTCTATAAAGTGCAAGATAGGAAAATGGATTGTTCCAAATACACCTATTGTTAAACCAATATTTTATTTCGGCATGGATAAACAACAATTCTGCCAACTATACTCAGAAAATAATACAGACAGATAACACCTAACATCATCGTATGAGGGATAGCATTTTCAAACGATCGCCTCGATAAATTGAAATAACATTTGGTATTACTAGTCCCTAGAACTGGTAATGTTCCAACAGTCTACCACTACCAATGCTGTAAATAGTTGCGGTAATAAACAATGCGATGTTAATTAATTCCTTTCGGACTCAAACTCTAAATTATTAGTAAAGTCTTTACCCATTCCTACAATCGTGAAATGATTTATGCAAAAAGATATGTCAATGCTAAAAGAGGAACACTTTAAATATAAAACTCCTCATGAGCGGTCCGCGCTCTGTGATAGTGGCACAGTTCCCGTTGCTTACCCGGTTACCAATGGCATCAGACAGCATCTCGTGCTTGCAATAGGATACGAAGATTGTGGAAACCTGCAAACATAATCCCACCCATCATAATTCCGAGAAGCAGGCTAAAAATGACATCTTTCACTTTTATGGGTAAATCAATAGATTTTAACAAACACGTACCGCAAATACCCACTGAAATAACAGCAAATACCAGTTTTGGCTAAAATATGACCGGTTGGAAAGAACAATAGCACTCAGCTAATACCTAGTTTGCGCCTCCATTCCATCGTTCCAGCTGCTAGTCGGACTCACAGACCTATTTTGCATCATTTGTTGTTGCATTATCAAGCTTCACGCTAAAGCCAACGAACTTCCAGCAATTAAAATACTCATCGTCCTTGGTACCATACGGCGAGAATGAAAATATTCCGCTGTGACTCAGTTAAATGTAGTAAATCTTAATGGTGATAGTTCACTCACACCTATGAAACAACGAAATAATTGTCAACAATATTAGTGACTAGAAAGCAAAATATTTCCCTTTTAATAAATGCTTCGATTACAAATTTTTCTCCCTTTTAAATTAATGATAATCATTATCATTGATAATATTTCTCATTAATAATGTAAGCGTCTGACCATAATTTCAATAGCCTTTCAAATAATTTAGTGTCAATTTTATTGATATTTGCACAAACTGAAATTTAATTTTTCTGGAATGTGTATTTATGGTTTGCTTAAGTAAAATAGAACACTAATGGGAAGATTTTGGATGTCTCGGGAATAGTGGATGATAAAAACTACTACGATTGATTTAGTGTAGTGGGAGTTCTGTAACATTAGCCTCAGCTAATGTGTACGTAGAAAATAGGAATACATGAGTAAAACCTCATGTGGACAGTGATAATTTCTAAAAGGAAAAAGTTTTCTGTGTTGTGGGCGCCTCTGAACTTGCCTAACATTACTGTACTTTGACTTTTCTCGCCTGCTTTCTGTGTTGCCCACGCCAACTACTGCCAATATAAATAACATTTGTACATCTAGAGCATTGATTTCTTTACTCAGACTCATAATGAGTTAGATACCCATATGCAAAAGACCTTCAACATGTAGGAGACAAGACGAAACGAGTCGGCTCCTTTCATGTATGAAGGTCTTTTTAAAACTAGTGTTATTTGTTGTCAAATGCAAAGTCACCATCTTGTAATGCTTCTACGTTTTGAAAATGCTACTACATAACATCACCTTTTACCGAGAAGAAGTCATGGTTTTGGAAGTTGTTGTATCTAAGGCATTCTCAATGATTGGGTTAAATTCACGTTCCTCAAAAATAAGGTTCAAAGCCTAAGTTTGAAAGTGCTTTTGTTCTGCAATATCATGTAACATAGTTTAGCACATCTTCAGTGATTCCAAGATGCATCGTCATAACATGTGTGTGTACATGACTCTTCATTTATATACAAGTCATTTAGTAATTTATACATTTCTCGATCTGCTGTTTCTCACTTTCAGATAGATCTCATTCTGTGCATCTAAACCGGTAAATACACCATGAATAGATTCATCTAAAAAGAATTTTACGAATGATTTCACCTGAGTGTCATTTTCCTTGACCAGCAAGATATAGTGGATATTGAAACCTGAGAAGAATAAGAATGTTTCTAAGAAATACACTCGTAACTCGAGCCATATATGATCGTATATCAAGCTTCTTTTTACCCCCAAAGTTTGTGATAATTAGCAACAATTTTACTAGATTTTGATATTTTAAATGGGGTTCTCTAAAACCCATCTTATCTAATAGAGTAGTTGGTTTCTACTAGATGGTAATAGTGTTGTGAAGAAATATGTAGAATAACTTTTCGCGTGTGATTTGCTCCATCATCGCCATAAATGAATAAACTAGCTTTTTTCCTTAAAGTCAGTCGTATGTAGCATAACTAAAGGCATGCCATCATCTGCTTGATGTGTATCTAAACTGTTAAACCAGCTAATGCTTTTTAAATGTGTCTTTGTTCAGCTTCAGATAAAGTCTTCCAACTTGCTATATCTTTGATACTTTAAATCTGTTTCAACCCACATTTGAGAGATATTTTGTCTCCAAAAACATATTAGTCATATCTTCTTGTGTGTTCCAATTTACCGCTATCATGAATATAATCCTCCTGTAATATTTACTAATTAGACAAATACAGACATAGCAGTCCAATCATCTATACTAATTCCAGACCAGATGATTAGCTGTTTGTCATTTTCAACATTTAATTGTTAGATAGCACAACTTTGTACATTCTACTACACTAATAATTTATTTCTAGTATAGTAAAGTGATTTTTAATCCTTTATGAGTGCGTATATACATAATCTTGCTAACTCACGTATGAAATTTCAGAATTAACATAAGGATCGTTGAGATACCTTGGTCAATATGCGTTTTGAATTGTCGTGCAATTAAATCGATTAATTTCATCTGATCGAGTATTGAATGCTGATTTGTAGTACCACATTGTTTGCGTGACTAAATGGCATAGATAAAATGTTTCCGCATTACCATAAGTACGACGTTCAATTTGGTCCAACGATTGGCATTACAGAACTTGTTGCATTTTGAACATAAGCAATCTTTGTGTCGGAGCAATAGCTAATCTATATGCGTGATATAAACCATATTGTTCAACATCTTGTTGTAGTTTCTTTCCAATCCTCAAGTAGGAATATCATACCATCGAATAATTCACGTACCTTTTCGAATTGAGGTTCAAATTCTTGAGTTGTATAGAACTCCAAAATATTTGCCATTAGTATAATCTAGACTTTCTCAAAGTCTCGATATTTGATACCACGCTCTTTTGCAGTGATTTCCATTGAACGTTCGATGGAATAATAGTTCATCATCATAAAGAGATATATTAGCAAAAGTCTTTTGCTTCTTCAGACTCATAGCCAATTTTATAGCTAGGTAACCATGTAAGTTCATTACACTAAGATCCAACAGAATGTAGTTCACTGTCGCTTTTTCTAACTCTGGTGCATTTTGAATATTTGCTACATCACTCACAACCGTTAATGCGTGTCCATACCAGGGTGAACTGAATCTTTGAATTTTTCCGCTTTCCCATTACATTACTAATATTTAATGAGCCTAAGTTACAAGAAATATCACGTTTTAATTTCGTCTTCAATACCATAGTCGTTAATAATTGAAGTTTCTTTGAAGTTGGAAAAGATTTTCCAGAGCATAAGTTACTATTTTGAATTTTGTCCAATGTTTGAATTCGGATGCACTCTGTTAGCATTATCTTTCAAACATTAAATATGGATAACCTGACTGTAGATTGTGTTTGTGCAATTAAATTCTAACATTTTCACGCGCATTCTTTTTCTTTTCTCAACATTTGGGTTTGCAAACCATAGTCATCATAATACTTTTCTAAATCGATATCACGTCTAATGTCACACCATATTCCTTTTCTTTAACTGTATGAGGGTCAAAACATATAGAAAGTCTCACTCTTCTTTTAGCTAAATCAGAAAGAATTTAGATGGAACAATTAAACCAGTTGATATTGTAGATAAACGTAAATCCTTCATCCGCATTTACTTTTCTTTTAGTATCTAAAATTCTTCAACATCATAATGGAAGATATTTAAGTACACAGCACTCAGCACCAGGGCGTTGACAGTCGATCTGCATAGCTAAAAGCCACCTTCAAGTGACTTAGCAATAGGTAAACGCCTTTTCGCTACGCCTTTAATTCCTTTGATTGCTTCACCACGTGCACGCAATTTAGATAAGTTAATTGCCAACGCCGCCCCAATTTTACTATAATTGTTTTGCAGTTGAATCAATAAGTTAATTGAATTTAAGCTGTCATCCACTTCTAATAAGAAACATGACACTAGCTCACCACGACGCGCACGCACCTGCGTTTAAAAATGTTGGGTGTCGCCGGTTGAGTAACGTTTGTTCCACCATAGCAGAAATAAATTGTTTTTAGCTTGTCTAATATTACCATTTCGCTAGGTATAAAGTGCAACGATTGCGACGTGCTGATTATAGTCCTCTAAGAAACTGACGTTTTTATCATTTCGTTTTTCAAAAGCGTAATCCTGATAAAAATCTTACTAGCTGACATATAACTAGCAAAATGAAACAGGATTGATTTTTGACATAATCAGTAATTTCAATTAGATTCTGCTTCGCTATAAATATCGAAAACATTGAAAATAAAAATCGTTGTCAACTAGATAACGTAAACGCTCGATTTCAGTCGTCGAAGAAATCATGTCATGGACTTTCTTCTAGATAAGCTACTCAATGCTTCTTGGTCTTTTCTCAAAACTCAAAAGAAATCCATCTGTCTCTTTCTCTTGGTCACTTACTATTTAATTCAATATGATTGTACTTTTCCTTCCATGGTTTTCATTGAAAATTACCCACCTTGTCCTTAAATTCAATAACGTCTTTTGTTTTGTCCCTTGTAACTTCAAACTTCATCATAAAGGGACATTATACTCCCTAGATATGTGCTATGGCTTTAGCGAAATTTAGTCGTCCCCTAATTTCGATTACCGCTAGCTGCCACACCTCTGATGTAGTGATGATTTAACATCTAAAAAGATTGAACGGGGCTGCGGCACCTCTCCAAATCCAATAGTGCCAGTAACGATAATAAACGGTTCATGAACTGGTTCCATACAATTTTCTGCTGTAATCTCAAGCGTATTTTCAAGTTCTGTTCTCTTAATAAAACGACCGAGACATCTGTCCAGTAAATGAAAATATATTATTTTCATTGGACACCTGTCTTTCTTCAACCTTTTTAAATGAAGTAGCTCATTCCAATTATGCTTTAACAACTTATGGTTGGCTATAGAGTTTATCTCAGCACTGTATTAACTATAAATGAAAGCTACTTATTTTCTCAAATGTAAACTAAATTGCATAGATTTATAGTTTGAGAGGAAAAGCTTTATGTGCTTATATGGGATGAATGTATAAAAATCACTATATGTAGTGTTTTACATCATTGGATATCTTCCATTTGCTCAGTACATTTTCTATATGACTAGTTAATTGATAATAACTATTAAATTTCTGTAAGTTAATTACTTTTTAAAATGTAAATTTCTTCATAAAATAAAGCATTTGCATACAAAACACAAGATATTGTGTTCCTTTTGCATCTCACCTAACACTATATTATGTGTTTCATTATACATAAGACACACTATGATTTAAAGTGCCATTTTCTAATCGAGATGTTCGTAAAACGTTCCAACTTAGGCACCAATACTAAATTAGAGAAAAACTTGAACATTTAAAAAGAAATTTTTAGTAGATATCTACTTGATAAATCTGTGTCAATCTCAATTGTGTCAACAGAAATTCAAGAAGAAAAGCTTATTAGTCTCTTTTGATACTTGAAATTCATATTTGCCTATGTAATAACACAAACATTCATAAAAAGTGTAATGCCCTATTATTTCCGACAAATAAACACAGAACGTTTGTTCGGTACAGTCTAATATAGTCTTTTATAGTAAAATTTCAACCATTTATGCATGTGTACGTTGTGTTTATGCTAATATAGACGTTAATTTTATATAAAAGAGGCGATAAAATTGAATCCTAAAGTAAAAGGTATCATTGCCATTTTAATTTCGGCTATTGGTTTCAGGCTTTATGCTCAGTGTTTTTCGGACACGCAGGTGACCTTCCTGTTTTCATCATTAGCACGAAACTTAGTAGCAATGCTTTATTCCATTATTATGCCCTATATTAAACACCATCAGCCACTGCTAAGGTGAGACTTCTCAAAGTCAACCTTATTAATAACACGATCGGCATCTTGGACTTATTGGTGTATTGTTAAATATTTATGCATGACGTATATGGTACTCTAGTGATGCCGATTCATTAGTGAACTTTCAATCCTTCTCTGGGACGATTTTATTAAGCATTGTTTTTCTTACATGAAAAGGTAAGGAAGTATCAGTACAGCAATGATAATTGCTATTTTAGGTATGCTTTTAATAGTGAAACTCTGAATTTTCATCATCTATGATTCCATCATTAGCTGCTTTATTCTCAGTGCATGCAGCATCAGCATATACATGTGTTCGAGCACTTAGTACAAAGAGAAGCACCATATACACTATAGTAGTTTTACTTCTCCTATATTTCTGTCATCGTTTTAATACCTTTTCACCGCACATACTCTATGAAACCAATGAGTCAGATGCAAATACTTTTTATCTATTAGGGCTGGCTTAGCTGCCGCACGTATGGGTCAAATTGGTGTTACATTGGCATATGCTTTGCAGCAGCAAAGATATTTCTATTTTCATGTACCATCTATAATTTCTCACAGCAATACTTGGATTTATTCTATTCGGAGAATCTCCAGATTTCTGTATGCAACATTAGGTTACGTCGTTATTATCGGTGCAAGTTATTGCTATTGTTTGAAAAGCACGCCGAGACGCCAAAATAATATAAATTTAAAGGAGCGCTTTACATGGCACATGGCCGTCAACAAGATGAATTACAAGATATAACTTTGATTAGAAATCAAGACCAATGCTTCACAATTCCCTTTGACTATCGTCCTGATGTATTAGACTCGTTTTGATAATAAGCATCATAGGTCGTGACTCATTCTCTTGTAAAGATCTCAACCGTCCAGAATTTACATCATTATGTCCAATTACTGGGCAAACAGATTTTGCACAGCTATCTATATCGCATATATCCAAATGTTAAAATGGTTGAATCTAAAAATCTTTGAAGTATACTGATTTGAGTTTCAGAAATCACGGTGATTTCACGAAGATTGTATGAATATTATTATGAATGATTTGATAGAGCTTATGGACCCGTACATTATCAGCAGTCTGGGGCAGGATCTCTGCCACCACGTGGTGGGAGATTTCTGTCGATCCTTATACAAACCATGGACGTCCAAATTCTAAATATGATGTAGCTGAGCATCGTTTGATGAATCATGATTTATATCCCGATAGATAATCGCCAAATGCTGTCAATTTAACAACCGACACCAATAAGTTGATTTTTCCTAACTTATTGGTGTGTTTTCATTTAGCTATTGCAATACAGGTTGCATTAAAAGATAACATTTTATACCTTCAAAGTACACAAAAGAATATTAGATACGAATTAAACAACATTTTATATGAAACCTATTGCACTTTAACGTCAATAAGTATATTTTATATTATCTCTAATTAATTGTGCGCGCTTAATAACAGAATATTCTCAATATTTTATATGTGATTTGTTGGAATATTTAGTTGATAAGGCACAGTCAAATTTACTTAAACTATTGTATTAGAAGAGAGGATGGGATGTATACATGACACAACAAAACTCCATGGAAATCGAATTCAGAGACGCACCTCAAACAGGATTTTTCGGGCATCCTCGAGGACTAGGCGTACTCTTCCTTTCTGTAGAGTTCTGGGAAAGGTTTGAGTTATTGGTGGCATGCGTGCTACTTCATTTTCCATATGTACTTTCTGCCGTAACAGATAATGGCCTATGGAAATTGATAAAACAGCGCTATGTCAATTATGTCAGTTTATGGTCTCATTAATCTATATGACACTCGCTACCAGGCGGATGGATTGCTGACAGAATTACAGGTACTAGAGGGCGCTACTTTTATTAGGTGCAGTCTTTACGTGATTATCGGACATATTTGTTTAAGCTTTACCATTTGCATTAATCGGCTTATTCACATCAACAATGTTCTTCCATCAATATTGGTTCAGGCTAATCGAAGCCAAACATTTCAAATATCGTTACTGCCTATATCCTGAAAATGATAGACGTATGGATGCAGGTTTGTTATTTTCTCTATATGTCGAAGTTAATAATGCACTATTATCACCTGTTATTTTGCAACACTTTGTTAATGTTACTTCACGCCTAGATTCTTGATTTGCAGCAGCTGGTATGGCACTAGGTGTAGTATGTATAGCCTCTCAACCACCGCAAAACTTAGGTAGCGTTGGTGGTATGAAACCTGCGAACCCATTGACACCAGCTTTCGAAAAGAAAAAGTATGGATCCTATTATCGGAGTGTGGTTTTACTGCAATTGTATTAATTTTATCGTTGTTAAACACCACATGCAGGCAAGGTGCATTAACTAATCTCATTATCATTTAACTTAGTTAAGTGGCCACTGTTTTAGTATTAGGTATTGCATTACTTCAACTCATTTTACTTCACTGATGTAAAATGAAGTACATGTCACTGATACTGAACGTTCCTCGTGCGTTAAAGCATTTATTTCCATTATTTATTCTTGTAATGGTGTTCTGGGGCTATTCAAAGGCAGTGTCTACTGTGTTAAACATATATGGAATTGAACATTCAGATATGAAATTAAACTTATTTGGTTGGAAAACAAACTTTGGTGAAGCGATTCCTTCCAATCAATTGGAACCCATTCCAATATATTTATTACTTAGCTCCAATTATTTCCTGTTTTATGGCAAAAGCTTGGAAATCTAAACACAATCTAGCTGCACAGTAAAATTTGCAATTGGTACGTTCTTAGCAGGTGCGTCATAAGCATACTAATTGGTATTGGTGGGTTATGCACTCAGGTTCATCAAACTTCTCAGTTAACTGGGTTAGTTTTATCGTACATTATTTCGAGATATCGGTGAGCTATGCTTACTACGCAACGGGTACAGTGCTGGCTGTAAGCTAGCACCTAAAAGCATTTAACAATGCCCAAATGATGAGTATTTGCACTGACTCAACGCTTCTGCACAAGCAATCAATGGTACTTTAGTTAAGTTAATACAGAACCCACTAGGTCAAACAAATTACTTTTACTGGAATTATCCTAGGTGTTGTCGCACTGTTGTTACAACAATTGTATTAGCATTCTCACCTTTAATCATCAAACGTTACGAAAGGTATACACGTTAATATTAGTTTGGCCTGTAATTCAAAAGCAGCTTTGGACATTAAGTTCTATAATTGTAAAAAGCTGATTTATTAATTATTTGATAGAAATCAGCTTTTTGATATGTATTTTATAATGTACAGCCTGTTGAGCTGCTATTTTCCTTATATTAAGTGCCATTAATACAAAACCTAGCCCTCGTTTAACTCTTTATTTTATTCTCGAACTGATATCTCGAGTGAAACCCAAAATAGCATCATAAATCCAAAAACAGGCTCTACATCAATTTTTCTTTTTGACTATAGATCGTTTCCTGGTTCAGAAAAGCTTTTTGATTAATTTTGGGCTTTCTAGTATTCCCAATTCATAATTCTTCATGATTTTCTTATTGATTTCGAATTTGGTTTCATGCATTGTTGCCTCAAAGAACATGCTGAACAGTCATCGTATCTATAGCTTGAAGTCACGTTTAAAAACCATGTCCACATTACGGTATGGTATCTTTTAAAAACTCTATTCTTTCTTGTTATTAGGGCATATAAATTCACTATTGTCTGTAATATTTCCAATTTTGAGTGTTAAAAATGTCACTTTTAAACTTTCTGCTTTTATCTTAATAAAATAGCGCATACATGTAATAAGTGGCGTTTTTATTAAAGTCATCTATACAGCTTACATAGTTTTTGCTCTACCATAACCTGCATCAGCTACAATATACTCTGGTAAATAAACTCGAAGGTATTTTGAATCATCATATGGAATTAATGTTCTAGTATCTGCTGGGTTTTGAAATAGTCATAGGATATTGAGAATTCGATCGCTATTTGTAAATTGTATCCTGGCTTTAGTTGGCCATTTTTCAGTGGTCTTCTTTCATTCTCTAAAAGTTGCACTACTGATCATAGAAAAGCTATTTCTATCTTTAAGAATCGATTTCTGCTCTCATATTTACTTTTCTTTTTCTTTCAGAATAACTCATCAAATTTATTTTGAACTTTAATCTCAGTTCTTTTTATGGGTCTGTTTTCTAATTCTGAGCACAATCTTGTTCTCAATAGAATGATTTTAAATCTTCGACTTTTTTATCTAAATGACTACCAATTAAATCTATTTCTTCTATTGTTAAATCACAATTCTATCTCTTTTTATCTCTGGTATTATCTTCAACTAAGTCACGATATAAATGCTTTTGAATTTTCGTTCAATTCTGGATTCGTGATTTTGAATACTTTTTCTTCCACACAAATGTATATCTATTGGCATTAGCTTCTACTTTTGTACCATCAATGAAATTGAATTATTATACAATAATATTTTGCTTTTAAACATTGACTATGGAACTGAAATAAATAAAGATTCTATTAACGCATCAGTATTAGGATTCACTCTAAAACGATTAGTAGTTTTATAAGAAGGTGTTCGATCTTGAGCTAACCACATCATCTGAATACTGTCATGAAGTAATTTCATTCTACGACCAGAAAATACAGATTGAGTATATGCATATAAGATGATTTTTTAAAGCATCACTTTTGATGATAGATGTTGCGCCACGATGATGTCTGAATTCATCGAATTCGCTATCAGGTATCGTTTCAACAATTTCATTAATATATCGCGAAATATCATTTGAGGATTCTAACAGAAGTTTCTATTGCTAGTGTAAGTTAGCATGTTATAATTTTTATACATAAGGCACCCTGTTAATTTAGTTTAGTGGTATTTATTAAATCATAGCGAAAGTGTCTTATTTTTAAAGTATTTAAGTGAAAATTACATGCTAATACGTGGTATTAATGATGAGACTCCTGAGGAGCAGTGCCAGTCGAAGACTGAGGCTGACGGCACCCAGGAAAGCGGAAGCCATTCAATGAAGTATTGTATAATAGAGAGAGTAGTAAGATATTTTCTAATTGAAAATTATCTACTGCTGTTTTCGAGACTTTATGTCCCAGCCTCTTTTATGAGGTTTTGCTAATTAAATCTTGCAGATATCAGTATGAAATAAAAGCTTAATATGCTCGTTATAGGCAGCTATAACTATCTCGTCCCACTCTATAGACATCAATGTCAGTTATTACCATTTTTCTCTATTTAAAACATATTTTTGGTATTAACGCAATTAAAAGTGGGTGTTATGTATTTAATGAACCAATTTTGAGATAGTGAGGCTAAACTTCTTGGAAAATAAATATACACACATGGTGTCCTCTTTTACCACTATGAACACAGTGGATTAAAAATATTGAATCAAGGTATTGGGAAGTTACAGCAGCATTAAGTCTCAATCTAGTAAGCATCTTTCTATTCAATTGAGTGAAAACGAGAGAGTGACATTATTAAATGCTGCCAAGAAATCAAAACGACTATGCAAAAAGATGTAGATATATTATTTGTCTTGGCTTGGTGATGGCACGGTTAACGAACTTATAAATGGTGTGCTATGTCACATGACCTTCAACTCCCCTATTGGCATTTTACCAGGCGGTACTTTTAATGATTTTACAAAAACGCTAAATATAGCACCTAATACATAAACAAGCCTAGTGAACAAATGAGTTTCTGCACAAGTTGGTACATACAGGATGTAATTAAAATAAATAATCAATATGCACTCAACTTTGTTGGAGTTGGAGTCTTAATTGTTCAAAACGCTGGTACGTACCAAGATGGTGGTCCAAGATATATTTAGTGAAATTGAGTTAGATTGCATCTGACTGTCAAAACACTGCTAAATCCAACTACAATTTAATTATCAATTATCAATAGATGATAAAGACATATTCTGGCGAAACGACCACGATACTAACAGCAAATGGCCCATTCATTGGTGGTAGTCGTATACCATTGACTGATTTTGTCTCCTCTAAGATGGTGAACTGAACAGCTTCATAATGAACAGAGTTTCAGTATTTTAAAATGATCATTTTTAAAAGCGTGATAGGCATGAATTGGAAATGAAATCACTCAAGGTATTGAGCATATACCTGGTAAAAAGATTTCCACTTACAACAGTATCCAAGCAATGAAAGTTGATATTGATGGCGAAATTTCATTCAGAAACACTATTGATATTGAGGTTATGCAAATGCCATTCGAGTTTACTTACTGTCAATGATTTGCCAGCAATCCGGAACGTATCTGACCTGATATTGCTATTAGGTTTGGAGTGTAATCACTAAGATTTCAACGCACCTTATATTCGTTTTCTATTAGCTTTAAAGCTGTTACACTGTTTCACAGACATATAATTTTGGCGCATGCCACTAAAATGATTGATGTTGGTATTTTATCATGTAGTGGTTTTATGCGTCTTTTCAGATCTATAGAGATCCAGGATGGCAGTGCACTGCCAGTAGATTAAATACATTCATCACGATTTATAATAATGAGATAGACCAGACATTTAGTGAGAGCTGGGACGGAAATGATAAAGAACGACCAATGATTGGTTATGTAGCGATTCTTTTATCATTAGTCACAGACTAATGTGTACTTTGTGAATATGAATGCATGAGGGACACGAGCACAGAAAGGCTAATTTTCAAAGCAAAAGTGAGTATATCGTCAGTCCCACCCTAACTACATGTATCGTCTGTAGAAATTGATCCAATTTTCTATGTTACAGACCCACAACCAACAACAAAAACCAACACCCAGTCAACTACTGCCAATATAGTGTTAGAAAGTGTCTAAGGCATAAAAGTTCATCTCGTGCAATTACTTTATAGCCTATCCATCCCTCGTCTTTTCTCTAGCAAATTTTCTCAAGTGATATATTTTATTTCTCAATATTATCTAGCCTGTTCTACATCTTTCCAGCTATTCACGCGTCAAACACACACACATCATAATCCAATATAATCGCTACCAGTAAAAATTCAAGCTGTCAATGTCATCAAAAAACAAAACCACCAAAAAAACAACAAAAAAAAACCAAACACAAACACAAAACACCACCAAAAACACAAACAAACACAACCCACACACAAACAAAAACCCCAAACCAAAACCACACAAAAAAAAAACACAAACCCCAAAACCAACCAGCTCAAAAATTGATAACACAATGATTTCCCAATGTATCTACCAATACTTCATCCATATCAACCGCGATTGATTTGCGGGTCTACATTTAATCTTCTCCTCAAAAATATCGATGACCATTATCGGTATATGCAAAAGCAATTGATACAAAACAGTATCATCTGTTGTTTGCTGGCGCACTGAATACTCTCACCCTCATCATTCCGCACTGCATTGAGCTTGAGACGCCAAATCAACGTTTCAATGCTCTACAGTTATAACAGCAGTAGTTGACTGAACGAAAATGCGCTTGTGACAAGTCTTTTTCAATTCTAGTCAACCTTGACAACAACAAAAAAAACAAACAAAGGGGTGGGACGACGAAAATAAATTTTGCGAAAATATCGACTCTGTCCCACTCCCCACTTACTATCTCGCATTTAAAGCTCTGATAAAAGGCTTCTAACATTTTATCATTTTGTTCTTTAAAACCAATTTGTAATTCTAACACCAGTTGGAAACGACTGCGTAATAACGTAATACACTACACTTTAAAAAGTGCTTCATAAAGTTCATTTACAGCTTTTGTGCATAAATATAAAATCTCGTTTGACTTTGGCAAGCAAATACTCACTTTGAGGGTAGTGACAAAATCTTTCGCGTTCATACCATTTTTATGTGTTACCTCTTGTAACATTGTCAGATGCTTTCAAGTGCTGCAACCAAGCTGCGTATTTCAGATATACGTGTGTCACATAAATGGTGGTAGCCCAATGATGTTCCATTTTTCAATCGCATGTTCACTTGCTACCACATATCCTAAGGCACGTAAAACCCGCTAATCCATACGCCTTTGAAAATGTACGTAATAAGGAAAGGCATTTGTCATACTGTTTACCAAAAGCAAGTTGTAGCCAAGGCGAAGATCTCTGCTGTCTGCAACTCAAAATAAAGCTTCCATCTATAATTACTGTACGTGTAGAGGTACTGAGAGATAAAAACGAATCTAAGCTTCCCATGATTAAAATATGTACCTGTAGGATTATTTCGATTACATAACCATACCAGCCTGACACGTATCTTTCATTAACTTCTTTTAAAAATACCTTCTAAATCGAAACTCACCATCTTTTAAAGGTTGCACTTGTACTCACATTGGCCGATTCAGCTAAACTCGCACTGATGATACTATTCGAATGTCGCTTCAATTTGCAACAATAGTATCCTGCGCATTAATACAGCTCTAGAAATCATTAATATAACTTTCATCTAATCCCGCACCAGCCATAAAATGCGTGATCGATACTACATTTAAATGCTTGTACTAATCGCCGCTTTTAATGTCGCGTGATCCTAGACTCAGGATAATAAATATAACCCATCTAAGTGTGCTGATATCCTTCGACTTTAACTTTGGGCGATGGTCCATACAAATTTCTCATTTGATGCAAAGTTTATATAAATCTCCTCCAATGCCATACTTTTCTTTCAATGCCCTTGGAGATAAACCAGGCTGATATGCTGATAGTTGATTAAGTTGTTCTTCTCATAGTAAAAACAACCTCTTAGAATTAACTGAAATTTTAAAAACTTGTACTCATTATGGCCTGCTCCTATGTTCTCTAAAATGCATACATGCTAGTTTTCTACATCATAATAGCTATACATTTGTGTTTAACATGTCATATAATCATTATTGCATGTTTTAAATTGAACATAATTATAGATTTAGATATAACAACGCCACATGGAGATATGATTTGGTGTACGCATCTTATGTGGCGTTGGTCGTTATTATTGATTAACTTTTGCTTTTAAATAATCTTTCGCAACTGCGTATAAGGGCTCCTCATTTCGTGCTAACTGTTGCTATGGTTCATCATTTGCATATCTTCACTCTAGATATTTTGTTTTCTAGTTTCAGTTTAACGGTTTCTTAATTTCTGGATGTTTCTTTTAAAAGCTTTCTTTAAATAATGATGGTGCTCCTTGATATGGTGGAAATACGTGCTTATCATCTTTTAACACAACACTATCATCATTATTGTTTTAATTCAGCAGTCAGTTGAATATGCATCTACTAAATTAATATTACCTTTGTGCGACGTAAACGATATCCTCAACCTAGGGTTCCATTGTACGTATGTTATCTAAATTTGTAAAATCATAGACCTTTTGAACAGCTTTGTAACCATCTGGACGGTCATATTAAATTCCAAATGTAAATCCTGGGTAAGTTTGACTGACCTATGTTAAATCACCAATTTAGTACGTATATTATGTTATGTAAAAATCACGTTTTTACAGCTAAAAGCATACGTATTGTTATACTTCATTGGTTTTGTGACATAGTCATTTTGATATTTTCTTTTCAAGACTTTAGCTTAGCGTTCATAAACTCTCTCTTCTTTTTGACTTCAATGGTTCTTTTTGTTGAATTCACCTAAAACTGTTCCAGTAAACTCCTAAATACCCATCTATACTCGTCAGATTTTAGAGCTAATAAATAAAAATGCTGTTTTGCTATACCATCTTTCACTTCTACAGCTATGGTCTCCTCTTCTATTAAAATTTTGTACATATTTGTAATAATCGAAGGCTCGGAGCCAAGCTTTCCAGCTAACGTAATTTTTACCACCTTTTGTGCAAACATAGGAATAGCGATAGCCAGTATAATAATCATCACTATAACACCTAACGTCATCAATAACTTTTTATATAGAGATAATTTAGCCATACATCTTAAGAATTAAATCAAATATAATTGCCAATAAGGCTGCTGGAATTGCACCTAATAATATCAACGATGCATTGTTACGGTCTATACCTAATAAAAGGTAAATCTCCTAGTCCTCGCCTCCGCACCAATTAATGCTGCGAGTAGTTTGCTGTGCTACCACTATTACCATAGCCGTTCTTACACCAGCCATTATAGTAACGGGCATTGCTATCGGAAGTTCGATTCTTTAGTTAAACGTCTAAATGGTTTCATACCTATACCTTTAGCTTCAATGAGTGGATGGATCAGCTTCTTTAATTCCAATGTACGTATTCCCTTAAAATTGGTAACAACGCATACACACTGCAAGCGCAATAATTGCTTGGCACACGACCGACATGCAAATAAAGGAATCAGTGAAACCTGATATAATGCCAACGATGGTATGGTTTGAAGAATTGCCGCAATATTCATTACGATTTCAGATATCGTTTTAGTCTCTTCGTTAATAAAATACCCACGGTACCGCAATAGCAGTTTGCAATCACAATGCGATAAAATGATATTTGAATATGTTCTATCATTGTCGAAAAGGAGTTTGCCCTTTACGTTCACTCTCAATATGTCGAAAAGTTAGTCATGTTGAGCTACCTCGCTTTTTCTGGGACAACATTTGAAGACCATCTTTCCTATCAATAACATATTGACCTTACGCTAATCTTCTTGCATGACAAATGACACACGCTCAAGCTCTCTGATAAAAGCTGATACAATACTTCCAATTGGTTTGATTTTGTGCACAAACAATTTGGATAAGCGCTCGTAGATGTAACTCTCATCGATTGGTTTCATAATATCCAAGTCACGGACTGATTGCGTGTCTCTTCCAACACTATGGCGCATCATCTTCTAAATGACTCACCATAAATTGTTTTAACAAATTCACTTTTGAGGATTATTTTAAACTCCTTCACAATGTGTGTGTCAATTTGTTCAATATGCTCTTCCCTCTCATCGAACAAATCTTATCACCAAGTTTCATCGCCTCTTGAATATCATAAGCCAACAAATATGATTGTCTTCTTAATTTTGGCCTTGTAATTCAATTAAATCATCTTGAAGTTTTTCTCGGCTGATTGGGTCTAATGCACCAAACGGTTCCATCCATTAAAAATAACTGAGTGGATCGAGCTGCTAACACTGGTATAACTCCCACATTGTCGTTGCGCTGACAATTCATCAGGTTTTCTGTTTTTATATTTTTCAGGTTCTAATCCAACCATTTCAAGTAATTCATCTACTCTTTTTATCTATCTCTTTTTCTTTTCCACTTTTCTCATATTTCCAGGCGCTTGTGCAATATTTTCTTTGATTGTCACATGTGGGAATAATGCAATCTGCTGCAATACGTATCCAATATCCCAACGCATTTCGTATACTGGATAATCACTTATTGGTTTATCTTTTCGGAAATAAATACCTTAACCTCTTACTTAAGTGAATGAGTCGAGTTAATCATTTCTTAATGTCGTAGTTTTTCCACACAACCTGGAAGCCAATTAGCACAAAGAAATTCACCCTCATTAATATTGAAACTAATGTTATCGACAGCAACATGTTTGCCATAACGCTTAGTTACATTTTAAACTTTCTAATCACTTTGCCACCTCTCCTTACAGTAACAAAACCGAGAGTTAACCTTATGTATGTATTCCCTATTTAGCTTCACGTTTATTACAATTTTCAAATTTAAAATGATTTATCCTTGAACTTTTTAATAAAATAAATGAATAATAGGTAATCTCCAGTTAAGAAATAGTGTTATTTTGACCTTGAATTCACACCCAGTAAAACAAGGAATGCTTTACTAGGTGTCTTCACTATACTGGCTTTTATAATGAATCTGTTTCTATGCTGGACAGTCAATGTTTTAATTTGTAACTACCACCATACGCCATCAATATTAATCATATCTTGTTTCGGAAAGCAGGCTTTACGTTTAGCAAAATTCCTCCAACGTGTAACTCAGAAAATATACTTACAGATTGCTATCGTTAATTTGTCACTTAACTTTTACGAACTTCTACCAACTGGACTGAATAATACTCGGTCCAACCCCTTCAACTGCGTGTTACTTAAATAACTTTTCAGTCAGCTTTTTGCTTAAATGGTGTTGTGAATACTTCCTACTTCAATACTGAGCACTTTTTAATTGAAGTATCGCACTACTAATATTTCATCATTTCTCATTTTAAGAACCACTTACGAATCTTAATTCATCTATTAAGTGACTTAATTCTGATGTTGTGTAACCTCTCTCACTAAACCATGGGTTGAAATTTGATCAGCAACTCTTATAGCCTTAATACAATCTTGTTGACTCTCCTCTTAACGCTTGAATGATAACACTATAACTCTCTTGTTGTTTGCCATACGAGCGATGCAACTAATAATCATCTTAGCTTCTTGTGTCATATTATATGATTTATCTTGTTGAACACAATTACTACATTGTTCACATTCTTCTAATTTTCATTCGGTTCAAAATAATGGACAATTGTTGCTTCTAGACATGTTTTTGTATATTGAATCATTTTGAAGTTAACTTTTCGCCCATTTTATCTTATATAGTACTTCACCAGCTTGAGAGACTGTTACCAAAATACTCGTGTAAATTGATATCGCGTTCAAGCAATAACAAAAATACATCTCACTTTTCAGCTGTCACGACCTCGCACGACCTGGCTTCTTGATAATAAGATTCTAAATCTCCAGGCATATTACAATGAATAACGAGCTTCGTACATCGGATTTACTCACTACTGCCAACACCAAAAGCATTTGTAGCACGACTCACTTTAACACGATCGAAATAAGAAATCATTCTGCGCTTCTTCTCTTTCTTTTTATTGCTCAAACCTGCATGATATATATAACACTTTCAATTTTCTGGCTTTCCTAAGGCTTCCTTGAAGCTCCTTCAACCTGCTTACGTGTGCAGAAAGTGGCATAATACCTGCCATCTCTGACATCGTGTGTTTCGAATATAGTCCAATATAAAATGACGCTGGATAAGTAGGATTTACTTTTAAAAATTAAGTTTCTACGCTTAGTACCTCGTTTTCATGAATTTGCGTCGGTTTGAGCGACATTTTAACTCTTTCTCTAATATCTTGCTGTACTTCAACCGTGGCAGCTTTAGCATCAACGCTATTATTATGTAAAATCTTTGAGGCACGTAAATACTTTTGAAATAACACTCTTGCACTCGGCCTGAAATCCACGACCCCATTTAGAAATACAATGCGCTTCATCAAACGCGACTAAGTGAATCTTTATACGCTGAAGCATATTTTATATCGGTTTTCAAATCGTTCTGGTGCAACTTATACAAAATTGAATTTCTCCATTTGATAATGCTTTTCAATACGTTAGTGCTCTTTTTGAGTCAAACTCACTATTTAGCAGCTTGAATTCCCACTCAGCTTTTAATCGATCCTCCACTGATCTTTGTCATTAATGACAGTAATTTAGTGGACTTGTGGCTACAATTGTTGTACCACCTAACAATAAACCTCCTGGTACTTGATAGCATATAGACTTACCTCCACCAGTTGGTAAGACACTCAAGCACATTACGATGGTCTAATACTCTACATATGTTTCTTCTTTGGTCCTGGCCGAGATGCATTTCATACCCAAAGTAATGCGATAATGTTTAAGTTGCATCATAAATCGAATTTGCTATTGTTGTTCTTTCAATTTCTTCTAACTCACTCCATCTTGTGACAGTCTAAATCATATTGAATTTCAAGTGTTGTTCTTTTTCTTCTGTTTCCAATTTCTTTTAATCTTTCCCATAATCTGCACTGCCTCTTAAATTCAAGTGAGCGCATCAATTTCGCCCATTCTTACTTCCCGCTTGTTCTATGCGTTTAATCAATTGTTCATATTCTACTTTTCAACATATGATAAAACCATTTTTCTTACGTACAGTTGTAGAAGATTTAGATTGTTGCTCAATGTGGATTTATTTTTATCTCTAATGATATAACTTTCTATAATCTTCAAAGCTGCTAATCTTTTCCATCTGACCATCATGAGATAAAGTCCAATATATGACTGTGCAACTTTATTTAAGAAGTAGCGGTCGTGGCTTACGGCGGTAATCACTCAGCCCACCGAAAGTATGAATATAATCTTTCAAGTATTGTTAAAGTCTCAGTATCTAAATCACGTTTGTCGGCTAGTTCATCTAACAACAGAACAGTAGACGCTGGGTGCACGAGTAGACGTACAACACAAAGCGCTTTTGCTCTCCACCAGATAATTTATAAACTACCATGAGTTGCACTTGGAAATAAAAATCGTTCAAGAAGTTGTGTAATACGACGCGAGGTTCCATCTTTTTCTGCGATCTCACTCTTCTTCTCTACGTAATCAACTCGTGTCACGAATATCTCTATCCAACAGGGTCTCACCAGTTTGCTTGAAAATAAGCTACTTTACAACCGTCTGCCCAGTACTCAGTCCACTCCTTCGAATTGTTGGTCTTCTCACTCAAAATATTTAAGAGCGTTGTGTTTACCAGCTCCATTTGGCCCCAACAACACCAATACGCCTTCACCTTTTGAATAATTTCCGTCAGATGTCTCAAATAATACTTTATCATTACTAGCCTTTGATAAGTCTTCTAATTCCGAACACTTGGCTTACCTAATCTTGAATAAGCAAGATCCAATTCACTTTATCGTCTTTATATTTGCTGGTTAGCTTTCGTTTCTAGGTCATTAAATCGATTAATTCTAGCTTGTTGCTTTTGTAGCACGAGCCTTAGCTCCAGCCCTCATCCAAGCAAGTTCTTCCTTATATAAAAAGCTTCGTTGCTTTTTGTTGTTGCTTTTGATGACTGCTACTCTCTTTCAGCGCGCATTTCACATAAGATTCATAGTTGCCAGGATATGACGCTAACTTACCTCTGTTTGGTTCAATAATCTCTAGTGGAAACTTCATTTAAAACATCGATCGTGGGTTACGAATAAAACGGTATGAGGAGATTGTTTACTGCACATAATCGATCGACCAGCAGATTGATTCGAAGTCTAAATGGTTCAGTAGGGTTCATCTAATAAACTAATAAATCTGGTTTGTTCTATTAATGTTTGATGAAGTACAACACGGTTTCAAGGTTCGCCCATGGATCATTTTCTTTTAATGTATTTAGTAGTATCATGTATACCTAGTGAGAGGATTGGTTTTAATTTTCGAAGCGTTATAGTCCCAAGCATCGTGTCGATCCATAGCATCTTGCGCATCCATCATTCGTTGCACCGACATTTATCGCTTTTGGTCATCCACATAAGCTTGTACTGCCTGCTCATATTGCTTTAGATGATGCGTAAAGTTGTTGTATCAGAACTTAATACTGCATCAAAAACTGTCATATCTTCATTAGGGTCCTGTTTCTGGGACGAATATCGAATTCGATATTGATTTGGATGCATAACATTGGCTGTAAAATCATCATCAAGCTACCAATTACTTTTAACAACGTACTTTTCCACTGTACCATTTTATGCCTACTAAACCTATTTTTCACCTTCTGAAATTGATAAATCTAGATTATCGAATATAATCTTATCGGCATAAGATTTATTTAAATATTCAATTTTATATGCTTCCATACCCATCTTCCTTCTTCTGTTGAAATCTCTACGTGCTTAACATCAGTTCTATACATTATACACCTTTTGAAATCAAAAAGAAATCGATACTGTTAAGTGTCATAATTTAATATATTGTTGCTTCAACTATAAATAAAACTTGATGAGCTTTCTGATGACTATGCTAATCAGCCCTTTACAATATACCTTTTTATCAACACATATAATGTAAAAACATAATATAAAAAGAACATAATAGAAAACCCGGATTGATATTTTTATCAATCCGGGTTCGTGCTTAAATATTATGAGAGTTTTCGCTTTTAGGTCCTGTTTTCATCTCATACTTCGAAGGATTTACCTTTTGAAGTCTGGATTTTTGTAGAATCTAAACAAATCACCATTAAGCACGTTGTCACTCATTTCGAGATCCCTTTTCAACTTGCTTTTTATATTCTTTTCAAAATCAACTGGTTGAGTAGTTATGAGTTCATTATTTTTATTAGAATAAATCTTGCCATTAACATATATTTATAATCTTTTGTTATAAAGTCACCATTTCTGAATGGAACTTACTTGATTATGACCTTTAGAGAATACAAATCAATGTACCGAACATTAAATAATTCTTCGTGTCTATACCAGCCAAATGTAAAATTGTTGGCATTACATCGACTTGACCAGCATATTCATTATGATACTCACCAGATTTACCAGAGATTTTAACCAGAAACCAGTTCTGTTTTAAATCTGTAGAATTTAGCTGGTGTGATTTTCACTAATAGTTTTTCCATGGCATTTGTTATGGTTTTCAGAGATACCATAGTGGTCACCGTAAATCATAATCACTGAATTGTCATATAATCCTTTTTCTTCAAGTCATTTACATATATTCTTCTAATGCTTCGTCTAAATAACGCGCTGTTTGAATATAACCATCAACTGTTGCAGTCACCAGTGTTTGACTTCTCAATAGTCGCATCGTTTCATGCTACACTGTGAAATGGATAGTGGTTTAGTCAAACGTAATTAAATGAGAATAGAATGGTTGATTTCATCTTTAGCTAGATAATTAGCAGAATCTTTAAAGAAAATCTTTGTCTTTCAAGAGCCTAAGTTTTACAACGTTTTATCTCAGACATATCATAGTATGTCGCATCATAGAATTTATCGATACCAAAGTGTTTTGTATACTTGGTCTCTGTTCCAGAATGTTTTATAGTCACCGTGCATGACATCAGATTTGTAGCCTTGCTGTTGATCTAAAATTGCTGGTAATGACTGATACGTATTATCTCCTTTTAATGAAAAGGCAGAACCTTTGTGGTAAAAGCCGTATAAACTGTTATCCATTGTAAATTCAAGAGTCAGATGTTTTACCTTGACCTGTTTGATGGAAAAAGTTTGGGAAGTATCTATATTGCTCTTTCCCACTTGATAATTTGTTTAAAGAAAAACAGTGTTACTTCTTTACCATTCACCTTTTTTATTAATTAGGAACGTTTGGAAACTTTCTAAATGAATCTTTAATAATATTTTTCTTCTTTCTGCTACCACAATATTCTGGGTTAGGCTCTGTTTGACGTTTTTGTTTTCGTATAATTTCAATACTTTTGTTAAAGTCATCTTCAGATGCTAACGCTTTTTGTTGATTATTTTCGATGGTTTTAACACCATCGTATACTGTAAAGTTATATGGTCCTAAAGTACTTTCACTAAATATTTATGGTCAAATGTACGTGTTAATAATTCTGGTCTAGTCTGATCTCAGCAAAACGCTAAGTTTAAGAAGAATAATGCTACTGAAGCCGCCATCACGACTAGGAACAAATTTCTTACTGAACATGCTTTTTGTGTCTAGCCATTTTGTTTTTAAATATTAAAATGAATAAGTAAAACTAACGTATCAATAAAGTAAACAAAAGTCATACCATTTGAATGATGCCTAACTGCACCACCCATAGATTCAACGTTTACCTACTTGGTTTAAAAGTACTAAACGTTAAGAAAATCAGAGAAGAATCTAAAGTATACAACATTTGCATATAATAGGAACGTCAATAAGAAGCCACTATGAACATGAACCAAAATGCTTTCTGCCTTTTAGAAAGAAATAGAAACACACTTAAAACTAAAGTGCGATTAAACTATATGGATTCATCAATAATATTAAGTTTTTGTACTAAACCTTTAACACCTAAAGAAAAATCAACATAATAAGAAAAATACGTCTTCAAGGTAATCGTTATACGGTTAATAAGAAGAACATAAAAGAGCTAATTTTCTTTTGTGAACTCGTGATTCTTTCCCCCGTTATTTAGATAATAAATCTTGCGAAAGTACTTGAATAAATTAGATATTAACATTATGTAGTTAATTAATAAGTGCGTTTTAAAAGTTAACATTGTCATAATTATAGTACTACTTCAGATTCAAGTTTATAATTTTCATTACTTGTAGCTTTCAACTTTGATTTAACGTATTTTGGGCTAGAACTCATACTTTGCTTGTGTAAGTTTCTTTATTTAATATTATCATTCAATTAACAAATTTAAAATTTGTAATCAAGTGTAATAATAAGCATAGCTCAATTAATAAATATAGAGTAATTTTAGTCAAAATTCAAGTAAAAACACACTTTTATCTTTTCATTTTACTGTGAAAACGAATTAGAAAATGATACATTTCGCAGATAAAACACAGTATTATTTCATTATACATTAGGAGGAAATATTTGCATCGGACTCGGTATGAGCTACGTACCAAATATTATTTCATCATTTCTAATTTGCATTCTATATTCTATTCCATGGAATAAATTGGTTTAACCAGTTACTATACTTAACAAGGTTCTTTTCAGCCGTTAAAATATCTATAAATTGAAATTTCAAACGTGATCCTTTGCGGTTTTTGTGCTAATTTCGTTAAATGATAACTTGCGATTGTACCGATTTGCGGGTAGCTACCTGGCGTAATGATCGTTTTAATACAGGATAATAGAGTGTAGCCATCACGCTTAATTTGTATCGTTCCTTTTGACAGTCTGATACGTGGCATATCTTCATAAAAAGCTTTGATCACCTTCAAGCATCATCCCCATGCGTTTGCTGCTCGTTACTTTATAATCATGTTTCACAAATCTTTGAATGGCATCTTCTTTAAAAATCTTCCGTACCTTTATTTTAACGACATAAATACATCAGACATATAATTAAATGACAAGGCGTATCCCGTCAATACCCCAATCTGTTTTGTTTCGTGTGAGCAAGGTTTTCAAATAACTTATGATGACGAGCTGTATAACTTTAAGCTGTTCATCGCCATCTTGTAAATGTTCTACCTTTAAAAACCACCAATTTTTACATTAAAGTCGGTTAATTCAATCCTATCCATGCATCTAATTCAAATCCGCCTCCCACAGCTAAATAGCACTCGCGATGTATACTTGTTTCTCTAAAACTTTAAAACATCGCCTTTATCTAACAAATACAATTTATGTGGAGATATAGTCATATGCTCAGTGTAAGCTTTTGACATTACCTCGCTAATGCAATCAGCGTAGGTTCTGTAAAACGAATCGTTGCCATTTTTATTAGTCATTTCAAAGTTGCTTCGTTCTTGTCATTAGCAACTCAATCGATTAGCAATTTCATGTGCTAAAGTATCAAGTGCACCACATGGAATTACACCATCATGTTCATATCCCTTCTACCAAAGTCCTGAAAGCTACTGAATAAGCCACTTTTCTCAATTATGATTGACATCTTTAAACGCTCCTACTTCTAATTCATTTTTCATTGATAGGTCTAAATTTAATATTATCGCCTAACTTTAAGCGTGCGAAATCTGATTCTTTTCGGATTAAAAAGTGATAATGGTGTATAACCAATAACTAACCAATCATTAATTGTATCCGTTGTTACAATACCGCATTTTTCCCTTCAAGTACTACAGAACCAGCTGGAATGAATCTGTTTACTCGTGTGATTAATATACACTTCTTATTTAATCCAGTTAAACAAGGAAACGCAGGTGAATATCCATCATCGAAAACAAAATATTGCGCCTTAGAATGTAATTCAATAAAGTTTCTAGCTTGATTTTTGTAATGTTTTAAAAGTGATTCTAAATCCGGACCATATTTCCGAACCATACACAATTGGTATTTCAATCAAATCTTGCTGGTTAAAATCATGTTTTATGTTTAAATGAGATCTGATTCTATTAGTGCTTTCATGTATAAAAGGTGATTGTATATTATGGTGTTTAATCATATCTCCCTTGCGTCATAGACAATCATCATGTCTGATTCTGATGGCACAATTTCTATAATAAATGGATAATTTTGTTCAATTAAATATGAGCGAAGTGTTAATAAATCTTCGGTTAAACTTTTAGATACTTCTTTTTCAATTGCGACTACAATGGCTTGGTCACCTTCGACTATATATTTTCATTTGTACACCTCTTCAATATTTGGTTACTTTACTTTCATTTTTAATTATAGAATCGATTGAATAGTTCATTTTACCTACTCACTAAATTTACTGGTGATACATTAAATCCATTGCCCGCACAACAAAAAGGCATGAGTTCGTGAATTAGTAGCGCATACAAGGATAAAGCTTATAACAGTAGTGGAATTGTTGCTATCAAAAGAACAACATATATTCTATTTTCAGATAGCACTCGATTCACTAATCGATAATTTACGTATACAAGAATTAACAACAGCACAATATAAACAATAATCATATTTGGCCCCATTTAATTTTTAAATTTGTTTTCACATCATTTTCTACATTATTATCATACTAATTTTAAAGGCAAAGGTGGACATCGGCAACCTCTCGTAAACTATTTATCAAAAATAAAACGTATCTCATTGTTATGATATTTATAAATCAATTCGTTTTTATTAAAGTCTTTTCTAACAAGTTTGTCACTATCTATTAAATAATCACGCATGCATCCTTTTAAGAAATCATCTTTATAACTTGTGTGTACCATTTTCCATCCTCTTCAATGACAATGTTGCCAATATCAAATTCAAGGACCTTGCCGTCCTCTGAAGTTAGTCAATATTAAATCTGTTTCATGATTGTGAGCTAAATGCTTTCGTTCTGTCGTTTTATTATTTTATAAAGTTGGATTAACTACTTTGGGCAACACTTTGAAATTTTGCTGTAAAACTACTTTTTCTCAGGTAAAGGTGACACTATCGTTTCAAATTCGCTTTCAGCATTTAATACGATTTTAAGTCTATATTGGCCACTGTGATACTTTTGTTGTTACATCGTTTAATCATTTCGCCATGCATGTTCATCAAATTTAAAGTTTAATCGCTCAGAAGAACATTTTATGCGATTAGTATGTAAGTAAGTCTAGGATATGTCCATTATCAATTTTCATTGTTTCAAATAATTGCATTATAACATCTCCAAAATCTTGGTTTTGCGTAAAATTCATTTTACTTCATCTTTTGAGCAGAATCAATTGTAATACCTGCTCCGACTCCACAAATCGCTTGTCCATATTTATACTCAATAGTACGAATCGGAATATTAAAAATCATTTTTATCATCTTCAGTTGGAAGTAATAGTCCAATTGCTCCGCAGTATATACCACAGGTGAACTTTCTAATTGTTTAATATATTTCATTGTATTCAGTTTCTGGTGCACCTGTAATCGAACCACAAAGGAAATAAGATGTTAAAATTTGAGTTAAGTCTGTATTAATTTTTAAAGTTCCACTTACCATCGAAGTCATTTGAAATACAGTTTTATATGCCTCAATAAAAATAGTTTATACACCTTAATTGAGCCACTCTGTGATATTCTCCCTATATCGTTTCTTAGTAAATCAACAATCATGACATCTGCACGATCTTCGAAGAAAGTTTTGCAATGTTTTTATAATACTGTCGATCTTCAGCTCTGCTTTACCTTTCAGGCATCTGTCCCTCATCGGTTTGCTTATGATAACGTTATCGACATTGTTAAATTGTCCTTTTAGAAAAATAATTCTGGTGAGATAGACGCTACTTGGATTTCATCAGTTTGTAATAACGCAGTATAATTACCATTACTAAATTGAGTTAATCGTTCAATATAAAGTACTAATAGGATAATAAATGTTATCCGTTAAGCGCGCCGTATAGTTCACTTGATACGTTTCGCCTTCAACAATTGCTTGTTGGACACGTTTTAATATTAGTCATCATAACCTCAGAAGATTCAACAAATGAAAAATGATGCTTTGATACATAAGAAGTTTGATGTTCATATGTTGAATTTCTGCTTTCCGCTTTTTCAAAACCATAAGCTACCGTAAATATCATCTTTAGCTAATGAATGTGTACATAACATGATTAAAATACTTTTGCCGCTTCGTAACTTAAATATAACACGACATATTCACTCTTGTCGTTGCTGCGCTTGTGCAAAGTGTATCATCTCACATCAGCCAACTTTAGTAGCAACATACTTTTATAAACCCCTTTAATTGAATATGGTATTGCTTATATTCATTTTCAGTTAAATAGTAGTGATAATTATATTCTATTCTCACAGTAATCACCTACCTTCGATATAATTAACTTGTCGATAACCGTATTCACTCAAAAATAGATTCAGGATGATATTGCACACCAAAAACTGGAAATGTAATATGCTCAAATGCCATAATAATCGCTTCATCGTTTTTGGCTGTAATCTTTAAAGCAATTTGGAAAAGTCGCTCCGTCAGCAATTAATGAATGATAACGCATTACATTGAAATTTTGAGGCAGTCCCTTGAAAAATACCTTCATTGGTATGGCGTAACTGTGTAGTATGTCCGTGTACAGGATGATAGCCGTGAATGATATTTCCACCAAAATAAGACACGATACATTGAAATCCTAAACATACACCTAGTATAGGTACACGCTGATAAAATTGTTCTAACACTTCATTCAAGATAGGATAATCATCCGGATTACCCGGCCCAGGCGAAATAACAATTGCTTTTTGGCTTCCATATTAATGATGTCTTCTATCAGCAGATTATCATACCAACAACTTGAACTGTTAGTTTCTCGTTTGAGTCTTAATATAGTCTATTAAATTATATAGTAAATGAATCATTATTATCTATGACTAGAATCATTGTATACCCGTTCTAAATGTGTTTTTATTTTTATATGTATTGATGTAGCTAAAACTTTAAAAAGCATTGTCATTATCCTAGACCTTGATTTTAACTAATATATGGTATATTCTATTCATCGTACATAAATGAATATCAGAGGTTCCTTTGCTGAAACCTCTATAGTAAAACTAGACATTGAAATTTCAAACATTCGTTGGTAAACCTTTTTATATATATATTATAGGAGCAACCCATTTCTCTTTCGTCTATCTTTTATGGAGATAGGCTATTTTATAAATTAAAACGGGGCTTATCAATGCCATTAACCTCTTTATTAATATTATTAATGATAGGAGCAATTACAAAAATGGAAAGTGTATTAGTAAATGAAAAAGCCATCGTTGTCTTTAGTGGTGGTCAAGACAGTACAACATGTCTCTTTATGCACATTTCAAAGAAGTTGAACTCGTAACGTTTAATTATGGCCAAAGACATGATGCATCGAAATTGAAGTCAAAACAAATTGCACAAGATCAAGGAATGAAACATCACGTTTTAGATATGTCATTATTATCACAACTTACTCCCAAAACGCATTAACACAACATGATATGGAAATACTGACAATGAAGATGGGTATACTACATACATTTGTTCCAGCTAGAAATTTACTTTCTTGTCGTTTGCAGGCGCTCTAGCTTATCAAATTAGCTAAAGCATATTATTACAGGCGTATGTAGCCAGACTCTTTCAGGCTACCCAGACTGTCGCGATAGTTTTATAAAATCAATGAACGTAACATTCGCTTCTAGCTATGGACAAAGATTTTGTCATTCATACTCTTTAATGTGTTAAAACAAAGCAGAAACGTGAAAATTAGTGATGAACTCGAAGTTTTAGATTATATCGATACACAATAACATGCTATAACGGTATCATTGGGGATGGCTGTAGAATGTCCAGCTTGTCATTTACGTCAACGTGGACTAAATCAATATCTTGAAAGTAAAGGAGCGCTTTAAAATGTTACAACAAATCTATCCTAGTACAACGCATCCATATCAATTCGAATTAAATAAAGATTTTAATTTTCGGCTGCACATCACATTCTCTTGTGAAGAAGCAGGTATTTGTCAAAATGTCCATGGTCATACTTACTTTTGTTAATTTAACAATTGTCGGTGATAAAACTAGATGACACTGGCTTCTTAGTGAACTTTAGCCATTTGAAAAAGATGATACACGTGTAAGTCCAGACCATCAACTGTTAAATAACTTACCTGCTTTTTAAAAACAAAAATCCCTTCAACTGAAATCGTAGCGGAAACAATTTATCAAATTGTTAAAGAAAATTTGGCATCGCTCGAACACCAACCAAAATGTATTCAAGTATTTGTAAGAGAAACACTCAACAAGTTGTGTTGTATTTAGACCAAAGGAACAGGTGTAATTCAATGGCTAAAATTCCTGTACTCGAAATATTCGGTCCAACCATTCAGGGTGAAGGTCGAGTAATCGGTAGAAAAACGATGTTTGTGAGAACAGCTGATGTGATTATCGCTGTAGCTGGTGTGATTCTGCATTACTTGGGATGGTAGTGCTAAAGGCGATATAAAACTCGATGACCGCTGAAGAAATTTATGATGAATTAAAACGGGTGGTGGCGATTTATTTAATCACGTTACAATTTCTGTGGTAACCCAGCATTAATTAAAAGGTATCCAAGAGTTAGTTGACTTATTTCAAGATAAAGGTATTTTTCAGCGCACTGGAGACACAGCGGTAAATTCCAACCTGGATGACACAAATTGATGATTTAACGATAGTCCAAAACCACCAAGTTCAACTATGACACCTGATTTAAAAAGTTAGATGAAGTGATTACACAATGCGTACACTTCCTCATTAAACTTAAAAAGTGAGTTGTATCGACGATAAAGATTATGATTTTGCCAAAATGATACACCACCGTTATCAGATATTCCCTTCTATTTACAAGTTGGTAACCCATATTTATCAGACAGCGTAGATAATCGCGTCCGAAAAGTTGTTAGAACGCTACGAGCAGTTGGTGGATTTAGTTATGCAAAAGTAATGATATGAATCACGTTTATGTGTTACCACAACTTCATACATTACTTTGGAGTAATAAAAAGGTGTATAAAAGGATAACTTATTTTTACTTTTTACAAGTCATATCTAATGAATAACATATATTAATTGATATAATAGGTGATTGAAGTATAACGAACAGGAGTCCATCATGATTGTATATATATTAATTATATGCTATCGTCGTACTTATAACTGGATTCAATTTATAGGTACTCAAATGCAACATTTATCATTAAGTGCAATGTTGTTATCTATTACGATAAACGCCCTTTATAAATACATTCATAATTGATAAATATAACTTTATTACTCTGTGTACTATAACGATGTTTATCATTTTGGACGATACTACGTTTTACATTGATAAAAATTAAAAACCTGTATACATTACAGACCAAAAATTTATTGCTATCATATTAATCGATTGTTTGTCAGTTTAACGCAACGTGTTACCGACTTTTCAAGTACACAATCAATATATATGTTCTATTCCATTTTTAGCCCCCTGCCATTTTCATCATTGGTGGTATTATGTTGTTTATTTCAACATTTAATAGCTTAGATGAAAACTGCTGAAAATAATAACAAAATAAAGAAACTAATGATTAAAGGACTTATCATTATTAACATTTCATTTATCGTTATGATGGTTTTAACACCATATTGGTACTTGTATTTAATCGTCTATCTTATTTTCTTGTTGTTTTATTGTAGTAAAAGTTTATGAAATTTTACAAAACTAGACTGAGAAAACACTTCTGATATTCTTGGTTCAAAATATCAGAAGTGTTTTGTAGTATTATCTAGTTCAGATAAATATTTTCTCACCTATGCCCCTCCTCTATTTCGACTCCTATTTATTTAAATCAGACAATTATTTTCATTTTCAAATTATTCTTTCTTCAATATTAAGTTGTTGACATTTAAACGAAGTTAAGAATTGTTAATGGCATATTATTTGCCTTCATTTTAAACTTAACTTATCAAATTGAAGAAATGAGAGTTAGGCATGAATACAAAATATAGCAGTTGGTGCTGTTGCTCTGTATTAACTTTAGGCGCTTGTGGTAATTCTAATCTACAAAGATCAAGGTAACAAAACTGAACAAAAACAAAGTCAGAAGATAGCAATGTTAAAACTGATAAAAACAAAACACCTAACAGGTACATTTCAGTTCTAAAAACGGTGAAACTGTTGAAGGTAAAAGCTGAGATTAAAAATGGTAAATTAATGCTTACTAACTACAAATCATCAAAAGGTCCAGATTTATACGTCTACCTAACAAAAATGCATGACATTAAAAACGGTAAAGAAAATCGCAATGGTTGACTACGATAAAGAAAAACAAACATTCGATCTTAAAAATGTAGATTTAAGCTAAATATGATGAAGTAACAATCTATTGTAAAAAGCTCACGTCATCTTCGGCGACGCTAAATTAAAAATAATCAATTTCTGAGTTAAACTTTTTTATTTTACAATATACTATTACTATACTTTACAAATTTTAAAACATACATTACACTCATTACTCATCGGAAAAGCATATGATCTACAGCCCCTAGCTTGTGAAATCATACTTTCCATCAATATATATACAACTATTAAATCCTATAAGATTGCAGAGCACATAGTAAATAGAGCTTGAGGTTTGTTTACTTAAGCAGCAGGAGCTCAAACACTTCCTGTTCACATAACACTACAAATCGCATTATGTTGCTGCAATCTTATGTTTATATAAATTACACACAATAAATAGAAAGAATGTGAACATCATGAATAAATTATTGCTACTCGTTACATTTATCATTCGTGTGGGTTCAGGTATTGTTATGTTAATGCAAGGCTACGAAAAATTAACGGGCGGATTTACGCTGAAAAGGTTTAGTACCAGTCATCGCTAATAATACTGATTCACCAGAGTGATATAAGTGGTTTTTCGCAAATATAGTTGCACATACGACGTCATTATTTGATATTGTTGTCCCACTCGGAGAGATTGCAATTGGATTAGGTTTAATTTTTGGAGTTTTTGCATACTAGCTAGATTTCTTTTGGAGCCTTGTTATGATAAATTATATCTTAGCAGATATGATATTTACGTATCCTCTTCAATTAACTTTCTTTATCCTTTTTACTAATGAGTCACTCATTGTTAAAACAGATTTCACTAGAAATCATTAATTACTTTAGAGGTCGTAAGAGCAGAGGTGATAGATGACCCACTTATCGATCGTGATGAGACAAGACATTGTAGACATTTTCGTCAAACCTATTTTGAATATAAGAGGTTACAAAAGTAACTACTGACAACTAGCGGTAAAGAAGCAATTTCTTTACTATCAAAATGATATTGATATCATAGCGTACTTGATATCATGATGCAAGTTAATGGTTACGACATTGTCAAAGAAAATGAAAAAGGCAAAAATTAGATATCCCTTTATCTATTTAACTGCCAAAACACAAAGAACATGATACCATTTACACCTAACTAGGGTGCAGATGACTATGTCAAAAACCATTTTAGTCCAAGGGAACCTCGTCTTTACGTATTAATAATTTACTTACAAGAATGAAGAAATACCATCATCAACCAGTTGAACAACTGTCGTTTGATGAATTAACACTTATTAACTTAAGTAAAGTTGTGACTGTAAATGGTCACGAAGTCCCTATGCGTATTAAGGAATTTGAGTTATTGTGGTATTTAGCTTCTAGAGAAAATGAAGTTATTTCTAAATCAGAATTACTTGAAAAAGTTTGGGGATATGACTATGATCGAAAGATGCTAATACCGTGAATATCCATATACACCGTATTAGAGAAAAATTAGAAAAAGAGAGCTTTTTACAACATATACCATCACAACTGTATGGGATTAGGATATAAATTTGAAAGGAGCCGATAATGGTGTTATCAATTAGAAGTCAAATCATTATTGGCGTCGTATCGAGTATACTAATAACTTCAACTATTTTAGCAATTGCATATATTTTAATGTGGTTTAACGGCCATATGACACTAACTGACCTTAACGACAATAATTACAAGCTGTTTAACCTTATTAATATGTAGTATTTTTATTAATCCACTTATACATTAAGCAGTTTAATATAAAAACTAAGCAATTTGCTAACGGAAATTACGCAAGCAATGATAAAACGTTTAATTCACCAAAAGAAATTTATGAATTAAAATCAATCTTTTTAATAAAAGTGGCTTCTGAAATTACGCCAACAAATGAATCAAATTAAATCCGAACAACAAAGAAAAACAGAACTGATTCAAAAACTTAGCCCATGATTTTAAAAACACCTTTAGCAAGCATTATTTCATATTCTGAAGGACTACGTGATGGTATAATCACAAGCATCATGAGATTAAAGAGTCATACGACATATTAATTAAACAAGCAAAACAGATTATCAACATTATTTGATGATATGACTCATATATCACTTTAAATACAGGTAAAACATATCCCGAAATTAATACAACTAGACCAATTACTTGTATCAATATTTGCAAACCATATGAGCAACGTATCAAACATGAAACCGCACATTAGAAGTGAATTTCTGTAGCGAAATTGATGCATTTTATCAATATCGAACGCCACTTGAGCGTATTTTAACAAAACTTACTTGATAATGCGCTCAAAAATTTTCAAATGTTGGTAGTCGCATTGATATTAATATTAGTGAAAACAAAGATCAAGATACTATCGACATTGCTATTAGCGATGAAGGTATTGGCATTATACCAGAACTACAAGAACGTGTATATTCGAACGTACATTCAGAGTAGAAAACTCTCGTAATACAAAAACGGGTGGTTCTGGATTGAGGCTTATATATAAAGCTAATGAACTCGCGCAACAAAATAACGCAAAAATCAGTGTGTAAGCAGTGATATAGATGTAGGAACTACGATGACTGTAACATTACACAAATTAGACATTACGTCATAATCCGATTTATTTATAAAAATAAAATGCAAAGACTAAAAAGAAGCTCCCATTAATGAGGGCTTCTTTTGTTTATTTAGAATAAACTTTATGGGTATCCTTCTCATCATTTTCAATACTTGAAAGATTTGTAGCTTGAATAATATATTTAGGACGTGCTCAACTTCATAATATATCCTGCCAATATATTCACCTACAACACCAATTGAAATTAACTGTATGCCGCCTAATAATAAAAATAGCTGCAATCGTTGAAAAATATCCCGGAATATTAACACCAGATATCATAATATTGATGAATAAATAGATAATATATAGCACGCTTATTGAAAAAGATAAACAAGCCAAGATAAATCATCATTCTCAAAGGTTTACTATTAAAGGAAATCAATCCATCAATACCATAATTAAATAACTTTTAAAGGACCACTTAGATTCTCCTTTTTGTCTCTCTCAACATTTTGATACGTAAACACTTTAGTATTATAGCTATCCATTCAAATAACCCTTTTGAAAATCGATTATATTCTTCAAGTGATGCAATGGATTTAACAGCTCTTTTTGGCTTAAAAGTCTAAAATCACCAACACCATCATCAAATTGTACTTTCTACAAAGCAATTAACTAACTTATAATACAAATGGCTTTAATGTTTTGAGACTAAAATTTTCACCACTTCTATCACGCTTTGCAATCACTGATCATAGCCTTCCATAAAACCTTCAACCATTTTTCGAATATATTCAGGTGGATGTTGCAAATCACAATCTATCATGATGACTGCATCAAATTCAGTACTATGCTGGTAACCTGCAATCATAGCTGCTTCTTTTCCAAAATTTCTACTAAAAGAAATAAAGCTGACATGCCTATCTATTGTGGCAAGATGTTGCATTTCATCTATAGTGGTATCCGTACTACCATCATCTATGAAAAGCTATTATAATCATAGCCTTTCACACTACTATCTTGTGAAAGTATTTCGAGTTAATTGTTGATGTGTTTGTGTAATGACTTCCCTTTCATTAAAACAAGGAATGACGACTCTAATTTTCATCTATGTCCATCCTTTTTATTTAAAAGATTTTGAATGTACCTGAGTATTGTTTTATCAAATAGTAAAAACCAACTCATTTATTTTTAATGTACACATTAAAAAGGCATTCATAAACGTAAAATTTAACATCCAGTTATTTTAAATCCCCCACTTTTCACATCATCTGGATTTTTACCTTGTCTTGCATTTCTATTTAAAGCATCAATTTCAGCTACTTCTGTTAATTCTAAATTAAAAATCTAAAATATCTATATTTTCTTGAATGCGTTTAGGTGTTCTGAGATTTTGGAAATAATAATTCTATTAGTAGTGCTAAATGCCAACGTAATACAAATCTTGTGCTGGTGTTTTATGATATTTTTCAGCAATTTTAACAATGACAGGGTTGTCTCAGTAGTCCTCTATTTCTCATCAAAGGCATCCATGCAGTCACTTTAATATCGTGACGATCACAAAAATTCTTGTAATTCTTGTTGGTTAAAATATGGATGTACCTCAATTTGATTCCACCATTGGTTTTGATACTTTTGATTGAGCCATTAATTTTTCTAGATGATGAACATTAAAAATGTACATACACCTATTGCTTTCTACCTTACCTTGCTCGTAAAAGTTCTTCCATAGCTTTATATGTTTCTAAAAATAGACCATCTGCTTCACTAAGGCCAATGTATTAGAAATAAATCAAGATAATCAGTTTGTAAATCAATCGATTTGTTGAAATATTCGAATGTTTTTCTCATAACCTTGATAGTCATTCCATAACTTCGTTGTTATAAACAAATCTTCTCTATCGACGCCATTATCCTTTAATGCTCGTCCTAGTGAAGCCCTCATTATCATAAAAGTATGCTGTATCAAACGCTCTATAGCCTGCGTCAATTGCAGCATTTACAACTTTAGTCATATCTTCGTCAGAGATTTTATAAACACTCTAACCCAACTGAAGGCATCGGGTATCCATTATTTAATATTTTGTATCTCATTCAACATCTTATACTCTCCAATCTATGTATCTTTTATATCTTTACATTACCCTAAATTTTTCAATACAAACTCAATTAATATGAATTATCGCTTTCAATAAAAATATCTCATTAAATCATTAAAGATATTGAGTTCCACTATTTTCACTTTTTCATTAATTTTAGTCAAAAATAACCAACCAAAGATGAATTAAATCATTCTTAGTTGGTTTATATATTAATATCTATTCTGATTTTTCATCTTCATCAGACTGTCCGATAGTAGGTCTCGCTTCATTAAATTCATAGTTTAATATCACCCAAATAATTTGGTGGTTATCGATTTCGAAACAACCCAGCGATCATAAGTTGTATCCACGTAATCATCTTTTTGTAAATTGGTATTACGAGATTGTAACCATCCACCTATCGTATCAATATCCTCAGAGTCATCAAATTCTATACCGAACCTCTTCAGTTAAATCATCCAATAGTACTCGCCATTTACTTGGAATGTCTTATTATCAATTTTAACGATATCATTCACTTCATCATCATCAAAATTCATCACGAATTTCTCCAACGATTTCTTCTAAAATATCTTCCATCGTTAAAATACTGCTGTTCCACCATATTCATCTATAATAAGACTCATATGTACATGTTCACGTTGCATTCTAATTACGCATCACTGATACGTGTTGTCTCTGAAATCATTGGCAACTCATGTATATAGTTTGCTATTTTAATCGTTTTTCCAGAAGCGTATTCAGTTAAAAATTCTTTGACGTTAATAAATCCTTTAATGTGGTCTTTATCACCATCACTGCAGTAATTGGATAACGCGTAAATTGATGTTCTTTATTGTTTCTAGTAATTCGTCTACATTAAAAGGGTTTCATTTAGTGTAATCATTTGAGTTCTAGGTACCATTATATCTTTTTGCACGTCTTTCATCGAATGAAAAGATATTTTGCATATATGCCAATTCAGTTTGGTTGATTTCTCCACCATTATAACTATTGTTAATAATAATTTTTGATTTCTTCTTCTGACATTGCATCAGTTTGGGCATCAGGATTTACACCCAAACATTCTAATAATAACATCGTGCAGAACCATTCATCAGCCAAATCAATGGTTTCATAATGTTACCGAAATAGAACAATGGTCTTGCATATACTAAAGCAAGCTTTTCAGTATGTTGAATCGCTATAGATTTAGGCGCTAATTCACCAAGTACTACATGCAAATACGTAACGATTATAAATGACACTGCAAACGAAATCGTCGTCGTTAATGCAGTTGGTAAATTGATTGCTTCAAATATTGGGTGTAATAGCTTTTCAAACGTTGGTTCACCAAGCCAACTCTAACCCTAAAAGATGCTACTGTTATACCTAACTGACAAGCAGAAAGATAATAATCTAGATTAGCAATCATCTTTTTACTATTTTAGCAGGTTTATTTCCTTCATCTGCTAGCTGTTCAATTCTTGTTGCTCTAATTTTTACTAATGCAAATTCTGAACCAACAAATACAGTGGTTAATGCAATTATAGAATAAATATAATCAAACTAATTATGGTCGAAGTTTCCAATTAATCTCCTATTTCTAGGATTCACCTCCATGTTATATGTGTCACCCATGGGTAACACGCATTCAAATTTATCACTATGACTTAAATTTCAACCACATGTTATCGCCTTCCCATTTAGACACCCCAGAAAAATGTTATTGTTTATTTTATCATAATATAAAGTGCTTATGTTAACAGATTAAATCTATTGCATCATTTAATTATGATTATTTATTAGCTAAATGTGTGAACCTTACCTTGTTTTATTGTGAGATTTTACATTCATATCATCATCTAGAATAACAAGATTCGCATCCTTATTTACTTTAATACTACCTTTTCATCATCGATACCTAATGCAATGGCTTGATTTAAACTTGTTACTCGCCATAAAACGATCCAATGTATCACCTGTAAATGATATTAAGTTACGTAACCCATGATTCATTTTTAAAAATACTCACCAGCAAGCGCACCATTTGCAAGACGTACTTGCTTGGTGATTGAACAGTTACTTTTTGTCCACCCAAATCATATTCTCCTTCAGGCATACTCTTTGCACGCATTGCATCGGTAATTAAATAAAAACGTTCATTACCTTTCATACGGTAAGCAATAGCAACCGATGCCGGATGAGAATGTGTGCCATCAACAATCATTTCGGTATGTAGAGCATCATTCAACCATGCTGCTCCAAAACACCTGGTTCTCTATGCTGGAATGGCGTCGCTGCATTATATAAATGCGTGACATGTTTAGCTCCTCGCTCAACAGCTTCGACTGCTTCTTCGTATGTTGCCACTGTATGACCAAATTGAAAAATAATGTCATCTTTATACGTTTCAAGCGCTTCTTTTGCACCTTCAACTTCAGGTGCAAACGTCATAATCTTTATTAATCTGTTAGTAGTCTCTTGAAAAATGTTTAATTTTTATCGATAAATGGGCGTACAACGTATTGCAGGATGTTGAGCACCAACTTTATTTTTCAGATATAAAATGGTCCTTCTAAATGTATACCTACAATTTCCGCTGCATTGTGAACATCTTGCTCGCTTCATATTTAGCAATATTTGTAAGTGCTTTATCTATTTTATCAGTAGATTGCGTCATTGTAGTGGCCAAGCATGATGTCGTCCCTTCAGATAACAAATTTTCGGATAGATATTTTAAGCCATCGTATGACCCATCCATTGCATCTTGACCATAACCACTCATGAATATGTATATCAATCAAAACCTGGTAATACATGACGACCTTTAGCATCAATCACTTGAATTTTTATTTGTCGTATCATTATCAATTGCTGCTTTATCATCCCCTCTCCAATTCGCAACAATCTGTCCATCTTTCACATGAATGTAACCATTATCGATTTTGCCATCTTCAGTATAAACTTTGCCGTTATATATAATTAATTTTGACACGTATAAACCCTTCTTTATTTATAAATTTTCACTTTAAGACACTCATATTTTTACTATATCTGCTTTGTTTGGCATAACTTTTTGTAAAATATTAAAAAGTCTATACATTTGTGGTGTCTATTTCTTCATTCATTTATCTAAAAATAAAAACACCTTCATATCAATTCATAAAAACTGAATTAATAGAAAGTGTTTTTACAGCTTTGTATAAGCTACCGTTAACACGATGTATAAAACTAACATATATTCATTGAACTTACAACTTAATATGGAAGCTTTTGCTAACAATCATTTTACATCATTAAAACTACTCGTCCATTGATTTTGAAGCTTCGATTTCAGTTTCAGTTAACTGGGTCTGATTAAAACCGTAAATTAATGCTGAAAACTAATGTACCAACTAGGAAGTAATAAGAGTTTGAAGTGTGCACCATCAGTACCAACAATTACAATAATTCACCATGTAGCGAGTAATTGAGAACCTAAGCCTCAAAAGCAATTGCGCCACCTATACCTGGAAACCAATCATCATTGAAGGAATAACACGTAATGATCGGCAGCTGCAAATGGAATCGCACCTTCTGTAATAAAGGACATACCCATCACATAGTTAGGGATAATTGAACCACGTTGTTCTTTTTGTAAAATTTACGTCTGAAAATTAACATCGTTGTCGCAATTGCTAACGGTGGAATCATACCACCAATCATTGCAGCTGTAATTGGTGTCATTACCTTCAATCAACGCACCTGTTGGTAAAAACATATGCCGCTTTGTTGAATGGACTGCCCATATCAATCGCCATCATAGCGCCAATAACTAAACCTAATAATACAATATTAGAACCCTGATAAATTGTTTAATCCATCTAATAACAAATGATTTTTAACCAAGATGCTGGTGGATTAAAGGCATAAATCATCAATAAGCCTGTAGCTGTCACTGTCAATAGTGGGTAAATTAACGTTGGTTTTAACCTCTAATGCTTGTGGTAACTTACGTGTCATCGCTTTAACACCTTGCGTTAAGTAAACCTGCTAAGAAACCTGCACATATACCTCACCAATAAATCCTGAACCACCTGAAATTGCTAATATACCACCTACAAGACCGAAGCGAAACCAGGTTTATCCGCAATACTACGTGCAATGAATCCAGATAAAATTGGAATGATTAACGCGAATGCACTTTTACTACCTATGTTCCAAAGCTGCTCTGGCAAACGCATTGTACTCAGAGCTTTTTGGATTAAATGAATTTGTCCAAATAAAAATACAATTGCCATTAAAATACCACCAGATATTACAAGTGGCAACATGTTAGAAAGCACTGTTCATTAAGTGTTTATAGAATGCTTTACCTGGGCTTAATTTTTCTTGACTGTCATTTTTGAGTTACACTTTTCTTTGACCATCACGGGCAACAAAAGGTTTACGACTTGTATCTAATGCTTTATTAATTAATTCTTCAGCGTTTAATACCATCTGCTACTGGTACTTCTACGACATTTTTACCATCGAAGCGATCCGTCTCAACATGAACATCAGCAGCAACAATGATACCCGTTGCATTTTCAATATCTTGTTCAGTTAAAATGGTTTTTAATGCCGCTTGAACCATTCGTTTCTACTTTAATTTTCATTACCCATCTTATCCGCTTGTTTTTCAATGCGTCACGTGCCATGTACGTATGTGCAATACCTGCTGACAAGCAGTTACCAAGCAACACATATGGCTCGTTAGATTGTTTAGATGATTGTTCTGCAGTTGCAACTTGTTGTGCTTCAGCTTCGCCTCTTCTTCTTTTGTCACTTCATCATCAGCCTCATCTATAATCGCTAGTACTTCTTCAGGTGATGAAGCACGTAATACCCTCTCGCGTACATTTTCATCCATTAAAATACCAGACAACTTAGCTAAAGCATCTAGATGTGTTTTGGGCGCCACCTCTGGCGCTGCAATCATAAAGAATAAATGAGCTGGTTGCATATCTAAACTTTGTAATCTACACCTCTTTAGATTTACCGAATGCGATAGCTGGAGACTTAACTGCGGCCACTTTCGCATGTGGAATAAAGCAAATACCTTCGCCGATACCAGTTGTACTTTTCAGATTCTCGATTGTGAATCGCTTCCTTAAATGACGCGACATCACTTAATTTACCTGCTTTTGTTCAATTGATTTTACTAACTCATCAATAACACCATTTTTGTCATTTGCCATTAAATCCATTGCTATCGTATCTTTTGTTAATAACTCTGTTACTCTCATTATTTTCACTCCCCATCAAGTACGCTAATCGTAACTTAGATTTTTATTTTTCTATAGCGTCCCGCGTGTGCGTTAAGTCCTCATCAAATGCCGTGCAGTACCGCATGCGACTGCTTGTTGGAATGCTTTTCAATCGTTAAACCTGAAGCAATTCCAGCCACCATGCCTGCAACTGTACTATCACCAGAGCCAACTGTATTAACCACTTTCCCTTGTGGATTAACTGCTTTAATACTGATTTCTTTATCAATATAAATAGCACCATCACACTGCCAAGCGAGACACAACAGATTGCGCACCTTATCAACTAACAAACGACCATATTTAACAACATCTGTGTCTGAGTTCACTGTTGTATTAAACATCACTTCTAATTCATCTTTATTAGGTTTAATAAATAGTGGATGATATGGTAAAACGCTTTCAGCCAATTCTTTTTCAGCGTCGACTACTAATTTAGCACCTGTCTGTGCTGTAATTTGTGCAATTTTGCGCATACGCATCGCTTGAATACTACTTGGTACACTTCCAGCAACAATAACTATATCTTCGCTTGTTGTATTTTTAATTTGTTGTAACAGTTCGTTCAAATTGTGTTGACGTTATATGAGGACCCGGTGCATTGATTTCTGTTTCTGTCCTGTTTTTAATTTACATTAATACGTGTATCTTCATCAACTTCAATAAAATTCGATGAATTGCACTGTTATTTAATGTATCTACAACGAATTTCCCAGGAAATCCACCTGCAAATCCCAAGGCAGTTGACTCAACATCCAATGTCTTTAAGACGCGAGACATTAATACCTTTCCCCAGCGAATTTATATGTTGTTGTTGCTCTGTTCAAACCATCAATTTTAAAATCATTCGTAAAAATGACATAGTCAATTGAAGGATTGAAAGCTCACTGTATAAACTATCAAAAGTCCCTCCTATAAAGTGATACTTTTTGTTGGTATTCTTTACGATTCTTGATTTAATGCTTTTCAGATGTGATGATTGTCGTACTTTCTAGCAAAGGTACACGAGCAAAATATACTTTTGATTAAAACTTAGAAAATCGATCTATAAGTACAAATGATTGATTGGCTAATGACATTGCTGTTTTGTTTAACTAATGCCTCTTGCTCATCGGGAGTAGTTAATCCAAGTTCAATATTCAATCCATTCATCCTGATAAAAGCTATCGAAAACAATATCGTCTTAATATCTCCATAGCACTAGAACCAATCGTAGCAAGTGTATTTTCTTTAACTTGACCACTAAAGCATAATTGTTTTAATACCTTTTTAAGTAAAAGCTCTACATGTGTTAAACCATTGGTTACCAGCAATGATATCTTTCGCTTGAATATATTTAATTAGCTCCAATGTAGATGAACCAGCATCGATAAATAAGCATTCATTATCGTTGATTTGATTAGCTGCTATTTTAGCTAATCATTTTCTTTTTCATCAAGATTCGTTGCTAATTTTTCGAGTTAAATTCGCCCTCAACCATACGATTTTCTTTTTAACACTGCACCACCATGCACACGTTGCAATTTCCCCTAATTGTTGTGAGTTTAGATAAATCTCTTCGTATTGTTGAAGCACTGCAACCAGTTCGATCTATTAGTTCTTGTAAAGTCAAAAATCTTTGTGCGAAAGTTCTTCTAATATTAACTCGTGTCTCAGTAATTATCATCATCACCCCATCTCACTCTGTATTATAATGAGTACGCTTTCACTTTTTCAATCATAAATTACCAAAACAATCACGAAACACTAAATTGTGACGATAAAATTACATTTTATGTTCAAATACTCATTTGTAATGACTGTTTACGCATCGTAAAATGCTAATTATCAAAGGAGTGTGGCAGAAATGAATTTTATAAAATTTCATCTCTGTCACACTCTGAATCTTGCCCCCATACTTTTTGCTGTTATTAATCATTCATGGATAACTGCTCCAATTTTTGCCTTTAGTTATTGTAATCAAATCCTCAACAGCTATTGTGATTTGCATTGTTCGAAGCCCACCACTCACACTGATATGACTATAATTTTCACAGGATTTGTCAACGACTGTTGGAAACAATGTTTTCATACCAACAGGCGAACACCACCACGAATGTATCCTGTTACATTTTTCAAATTATCTAAAGGCATAAGCTGCACATTTCTTCTCTCCAACCAAAGCAGCTGCCTTTTTCATATCTAAAGTTTCACTTACTGGGATAACAAATACAAAATGTTCATGTTTTGTATTTTCTAGAACAATCGTTTTAAATACTGTTTTAACATTTGCTTGTATGAGTTCTGCGACTTCTGCACCACGATAAATGTTCTTCTGGTATCCTCAAAGCTATGAACTCTGTATTTAATTTTTGCACGATCAAGCATACGCATCGCGTCTCGTTTTTCTTATTTTTAGCCATTTCAACACCTCATTTATACTTCTTCAGAACTATATTAACATTTTAAAATACATTACGGATTGGTTGATTTTGACATAACATTTACATCATTTTTATAGTTGAATTCACCTTTTTAAATTAAATTATTGTAAAATAAAAACAGTATATCCAATTAGAATACACTGTTCCATCTATTATTTCGTTATTATGCCTTGATTTTGAAATACTTACATGTTGCTTCACTAGTTGAATTATCATTGGAATAACATAATTATATCCATGATTTGTCTTAGAAATTCTTTTCTAAAACCATAATTATCATTGATAGTTTATCTGCATAACGATCAGCACATAACTTGGCACCTTTTGTTCGTTAAAAAGAATTTGATTTATTTTGCATTCACACGATGTTTAAAATGATTTTGCTTTTTCACATTTTCATTCACTTTCAGATGCTTTTAGCAGTATGAATATTGAGAATATCCATTTTCTTTTATAAGTATCTTCAGTTGATACATTTATCGCGTTAAGCGTATTAATTGTTTTAGTACTCCTTAGCACGCATCTTCATTTGTTGCTATATTAATAAACCAATTAAACAAACGGTTAATATTACAGCAACAAAGCCTAAAAATAAATTTTTACTGTCATCCCCTTACCCACATTTCCTTACTCATTTTATCATCTTAACACATTAACGTTAATGAATTAGGTATGTGGATTGCAATTTAAAAAGAATGTAATATTTGTAACATGTTTATTACTCAAAAATCATTTTTGTTACATATAACATTTAAATATAAAGAGTAAAACATTTAGTCAATCGAATCTTTTAATGTAAAGCATCGAATTTTCTTAATAAAAATTCATAAGAAAACGATGCTAACTCATTCATACATTACGCTTTACTTTATATCAATATGCACCAAAAATACTTATGCTACATATTTTGTTCTTTCAATTTTTGCTCTATGTTGCTTTTCAATTAAAACAATAACAACACCTGCTAATGAAACACCTATAGCCATATAAATTGGTGCTCATGTGTACATCAAATAACGCACCTGCGATTAAAGGACCTATGAAATTACCCATACTAGTGAATGTCGAGTTCAATCCGCCTGCAAAGCCTTGCCTTTCTCCAGCAATATTAGAAAAATAATTTGTAATGGCTGGTCGTACTCACATCGAAACCTATGAAGACAACAAAACTGATTAACATTATTGACCAATAGCTATTAGCAAAAATCTAATAATATTTAAGACAACAACTGAATATAATAATGACCAAGCTATAAATGTTAACTCTGAGAAATACTTCATAAATTTATCGAAGAAATAGATTTGGAAAAGTGCCCCAAATATACCGCCACCCGTAATAGCAATCGAAAATATCTTTAGGTGAATAATTTACCTTTTGTCAGCTGTGTAGTAGTGAATACAATGTTTCAAATGCAGATAAACCAAACGATAATACAAGTGTTAAAATAACTGGTGTAATAAACACCTTTCCAGTTAATTTTCGTTAGCAATTGTGGCTCTAACTTTTGGAAACCACTTGTCGTAGACTTTTTCGGATCGTGAATCAATACAATTGACATTATAAATGCTAGAATACCTAATGCTCCTAAAAGTAGCAAATGGCATACGATGTGAAACTTCTGCCATAAATCCACCAATCCTTGGTCCTAAAATGAATCCAGAATTGATAATCGCTGACATGTAGCCAAAGTTTTTGCTTTTTGATGGCTTGGTGAAATGTCAGCTACTAAAACCTGTCACACCAGGCATTACCATACCAGCACTCATACCACCAATCACCTCGATAACATCAATACCGAAAAATTGTAGCCATCTGCAGAAACATAAATTCTGGATCACTGAAAAACAAAATTAATCCTATACATATAATGAATTCTTCCCTAATTTGTCAGCTAGCGTACCACCAAACGGCGATATAATCATTTGAGATAACGCAAAAGCAGCAACTAGTAATCCTAAATCACTACCAGTTAATCCCAAATCTTTTTAAATAAACAGGCAAGACTGGTATTACTAAACCGATACTATCAAGAAAATATTATATATAAGACAAAAATCTGTTTATTCATATCACACCTCTTTTTCTCCATGTCATGCTTAAAGCTGTTATTCTTCTTTTCCACGACAGTTGCAGTAATTCATGCTAAATATTCGTAAAAGTTTCTATATTGTATTACAACATTGCTACATTTGGACAATATTTTTCTTTTGTAATATCACTATTTTCCATTTAATTTGTATAATTAATGACGATATTAAAAAAAGGGATCGATCATGAAATTGCAAAAAGTAATCATACTATACTACTAGTGTTGGAAAAAGGAGAAGATATCAGTTGAATGTATAACAACCTTTACAGATGACCAAGACTTAACATTTACATCTGTCAGCGGCATTGGTGCATGTGATGACGTTGTATTAAAATTTTTCAATTTAACAACGAAAACAATACGAAGAAAACATATTACTGAGCTACTGGAATTGACGAGCTTATTAGGTAATATTTCGTCAGACAATGGTCATTTTGCACATTTGCATGCTACTTTCGGTACTCAATCATATGAAACTTTAGCGGACATCTCGCTAAGCAATTGTTTCTGCAACTGCTGAAATCATTCTTACTGTAACTGATTTGGACATTCAACGTTCATTCAAAGATGCAGTCGGTTTAAATTTACTCGATCCTCAGCTAGCACTTTTACTTTTTAGTTGAATCAAATTTTATTACAAGTTATCATAAGTGCTTAATCATAAATGCATTCTCGTTTATTAATATACTTCAACGAGTTAAATTAAATTTTAATTAGGAATTGAATGCGTTTATAACTATCATTTGAATGAATAACTTTTTCATTAGAAAGTAGTGTTTATTATTGATGCAATCTCGATATCATCGCTAGAATTTACTTTTTAATTTTATTTTATCGTCTCCCTGAGACTAAAAATTTTCAATTTATGACTTTTAAATTTGTTTTAGATATATATACCTTTGAGCTTAGTCTATTACCACGATTATTCAAACCGAATAAAAAGTATGAATGCACATCTTTATCATATATAGTTTTATATTTGTGTTACTTTTTACCAAATACATTTTATATGGTAACTGATTTAATCCATTTGAACCAATTTCCAATTCAACTTTTACGCAGGACTAAATTTAAGTGAGTGGAAACACTTTTACCTATTTACTGCTTGGTGTCTTCTTAGCGGTTTATGTGATGATTTTAATCTATTTTGAAATCACTAACATTGACTTCTCACCGTTGGCTTAATAGATTAATTGTTGTCACTAATGTTTTTAAATGGATTCAAATTTATATTGGTCGTTTTCTTACGCTATTCCGTTTATTTCTTTTTAATGTAGCCCTTACATGTCTTTAAATCACATTCTCAGAAAGTTCAACGCTTAAACACTACATGTTTGTATGTTTTTTGGTTGTCATGCAAGCAGCAATTCTATTATTTGGAAAAGAGTGCGTTTTGAACAAGTGACAATAAATATAATCGTTTTAATAGTATCTATCATTGTCTTTCAATTGATTACTGGACACATATGGCATGATATTGGTTTTAAGTTATTTAAGAAGTATCTTACTCATGATGCTGCCATTTGGACTAGGTGTATTTATACAACAAGTGTCGTATTACGAACGACAATATCCTAAATGGCAAGTGCCTCAAAACATAAAAGTTAGATTGAAATATATTTTATCTCGCTGTTTTTAGAGTATGTCGTATTATACCCTCACTTTATTTACGGATTATTACTAAGACAAGTAACATCAAATTAATAAGAAAACTAAATACAACTTATATATTTGAGGAAAGCCAATTTCTATCACATCAATAATAGAAATTGGCTTATTTATATTGCTTAAGAACTTTATATTCTGCTCCAGATTTTACTCATGCCTGATCTATCAATTGAGCCGAATTAGTCTAGCGCTTTTAAATGTAGCTAAAACTTGTGTACGTTTTTCTTGACGATCACCATTTGTCTTGGATAATGACTACCTAATTCAACTCTGTTCAAAAGGTTGGACCATTGCGTTGTGTATCATGCAAATATTTTGCATCAATTTGATTAAAATCGGAAGATATGTTTTGATATACAAAGCTTTAGCATCAAAGCGTTCACTCTGTCTTATTGGATTAAACATTCTAAAATACGGTACTGCATCCGTACCTGTAGAAGCAGACCATTGCCATCCATGAATATTTGATGCTGCATCATAGTCAATAAGGTGCTTTTCTAAAAGAATTTTTCTCCCCATGTCCAATCTATAAATAAATCTTTTTGTTAAAAATTGCGACACACCATTCTCATTCGATTATGCATAAACCAGTTTGTGTCAATTCCATTATTGCTGCATCAATGATTTGATCCCTGTTTGCCCTTCGCACCATACGCATTAAAAATCCGCTTTCATTTTTGCGACCATTTTATCTGTCGATATTTAGGTTTGAAAGCTTGGTATGAGGTTTCTGGATACTGTGCATTAACACATAATAAAAATTCTCTAAAAATGAGTTCACGTATAAATGCTTCATAGTTTTGCCTCATCTTCGATCATAACGCGCCAATAAATCATTAAAAAATTTTCAATAATATCTAATAATCCATATGCTAAAGCAACACTTAGCTGACTTGTTAACACTTCAGGTAAATAGTCTCTTCCGCTTTCGTAATTCTGGTATATCTCGATCTAATGTTGCCATTTATTCTGTTCAATTACTTTGTGAGGATCCAAACGCTATGCTCATCAAACACTAAATCATCAGGTGATGCAATGACAAAGTCTTCGAATGATTTTTAAATCATAGTGATATACGTCTCTATGCCTCAAGTAAGGTCGCCATTTTTAGTAGAAACTAGTAAAAACTTTGTATGGTCTCCTTGTTGATTCATTGTTTTACTCGCTTTAAAGTAATGATTCCCACGTATCAAAGTAACGGCAATGCGTGCTTCATTGAATAAAGAACGTTGATGTAAAAATATCACTATTCTTCAAGATGATAACTCATAATATCACCCGCAATCACTACTTCAGATATATTGTTTTCTTTACAAAATGAAATGATATCGTCGTAAGACGATGACATAGTGTGAGCTTTTCTGCGTGCAACGATTGGCAAAAGCGCTGCAAAGTACCGCGATAAAACTGTGCTTTCAAATCAGAAGCTGAAGACATGTCCTCTTCCGGAATGATAAAAATAACATGCATCAATGTCTTCTTTTTGTTGATAAATATATTCAAATAATGGATTGTGTTCCATCTCGGAACATCTGATTTAATAACACAGCAATTGCCATAAACAAAAACACCCTTCAATTATCTTTTTATTTTTATTAAGCTTTTTGTCACTTTAAAATAACCTAGATTCTTATTTTATATTTTTAATTAAAGTAAACCTAACCATTTCCAATAAGTCATACTAAAAACTATCACTAGAATATACCCTACAATTGTCAATGGTATACCTGCCTTCAAGAAATCTTTTAACTGTAAAAAGTACCAGTGCCATAAGCCAACATATTTTTGAGGTGCACTAACAGGTAATAAGAAACCAAAACTAATAACAAATTGTTGAATTAAAACAAATCCTATAGACTGGTCTCCTAGTGTAACGTAGAGGTTAGCGAAATAAAAACAGGTATTAACGCTGATGATAAACTTGTTGCACTCGCAAAGCCCAAAATGAATCAATATATTAAAAAGCGTGATATGCAATTGTCGCGATAATAGGTAAAATGTTTTAAAACCTAAACACCAAAAGTTTGGATCACTTAACCATTGAGCTGCACCTGTTTTCAAAAAGAACGTTATCTAGTGAAATACCTACACCAAACACGATAATTGTCCCCCATGGTATTTTATTTTCAACTATGTTTCCATGTCATGACACCAATTTTCGGCATTAACATAACACCTAAAGCAATAATAGTATGGATGCAGAGTCAATCGGATGTAATACTTTTTCAGTTGACCAAAACAGTAATAATAACATCGATATACAATTAAGACGCCATTCACGTGCGCTATCTGCCAAGTTTATGCAATTCTTCTTTTATTAAATCTTTACCACCTTCTATTGTATTAATTTCTGGAGGCATCACTTAATCATGATGAAAATATAAAGCTATGGACATAACTATGGACCAAAGGCGCTGCATATGAAACCACTCTCTACGAAAAACATCAAATCCTAATTGATGGTTTATAAAATTAATCGTCATCGATATTTTGTGCTGCCGCCGTTTTGATACCAATGATTCCAAATTGACAGCTGTACTGAAGTATTAATAAAGACGCTAACTCTATCTTGGAAACTTTAAATGCCGCAATCATACCCAGCAAGATTGGTACAACTGCCCCCTGCTCTAGCTGTTGCAGAAGGAACGAAAAATGCAAGTACAATTGAAACGATAATTGCTCCAATAACTGTATTTCTAGCCTTTATTACCAACAATTGATAACACTAAAAGAGCTAGTCTTTTATGCAACAGTTTCTTTGCGCTAGCAGCAAACAATATAATACGCGGCTGCAACGAGAGCTACAGCTGAAGTTGCAAATCCACTAAACGCTAATGATAATGCAGATTAGTTCTAGAAGGTCACTTCCAGCTAAAAACAGCACTGCCACTTTCGGATTACCCAGCTTCTCCCAAATTTATGCAGACGCCAAACCCTAAAAGTAATATCATTAAGCCAATGATAAAAGTTGCTGACACCGGATACGATCACAGCTTCCGTACCCACATAATAACCTGCAAAGAGCTAAAATAGCTAGTACTGCCTTAGCCATTATCGGCAGACTGAAGGTGCCGGGAGTAATAGTCCAACCATAAGTATTATACACTCGAGTGACAATCCAAAAGTGGCTTGTATTGCTGTCTTTTCTTTCTTTTGTTGTTCATGTTCAACTACATGTTTCTTCTGACATAACAGTCACCCTTTGTTTAATCTTAATTTAATTATAATAATTTTAAAACATACATTTTTAAATTTATGCAAAATACAGCAATTTTATCGAAAATATTTTGTAAATATGTGCTAGGTGAAGAGTTATCTCGGTTAATTACAAAACGATATCTAAGTTTAAATATTAGATTATACATATCTACCGAATATCCTCATAGCATCATTTTTACAAAAGTTAAACTTAGTTAGATAAAATGCAAATGAGATTATTGTAGATAGTCTCTTTTTAATATTTAAAAATGATTAATGCCATAAACTATAAATAATTCCAAAAGAATGCCACGCCACAAGCACTGTTAATATAAGACTTAGTAACAATGTGCGTTTATAATCTTAATAAATGCTATGAACAAAATGACTACATTATACGCAAAGAAAAGTCCGAATAATGTCATTGTTAGTTTTCAAATCAGAATAGAAAAATATTTAATAGTAATACAATGACTGCATAAATTAAACTACGGAATAACTATAAATTTGCGTTCAAATCTTAATTGTTCGAAACGTTTATCTTCAGTTTGTCGATATGCTCCTTTTATGATTTTAAAAGTAAATAAGTTTTACGGAACATCTTGTCCGATAATAGCGTGATAATGTCAAACCACGACCGATCATCTAATTAAGTTTAGGCCGCTGATTGCTCGATCGATACGCTTTAACTGACTTGTTCCAAGTATCGACATGATACTATGCGTATTTTTACTAACCATGCTATCATCACAGCTGTCTCTCTCACACCATGTTGTCAGCTATTGATTGAACAACTTTCATAATACGTTGCGCTTTCAATATCTTCCTTGTCGAAAATTTTACCGCCTGCAAAAAGGACTCCAAGCCATAATTTGAACATGGTTTTGATACATTGAATCCATTGTTCCATCTTGTAAAACTATCAACGTGATATAGCGATAATTTCTAATTGATTGATGCTAATATGTAGTCTTTCTTTTCATAATATATTGATTTAACAATTGGTATTGTGAATGATTAAAATTCGACTACCCGAATGACTTCAACTTACCTTTTGTTTAACAAGTTTAGTTAATGCATCAGCAACTTGTTCTGGATCCATCAATGGTGAAGGACGATGAATGAGTAGACTATCTAAATAATCTACATTCAAATTGATTAATGACTGTTCAACAGATTTCACGATGTGCTTACTACTCAAATCATAACGATGTCCATTTGTAAATCAAATTGCTTAGAAGGCAAAAATGATACCACATTTCTAAACAATTTGAATTTTATTTCTTAATTCGGGTGATAAATCCAAAAGCATTACCAAACAGTGATTCACATTGATAATCCCCATAAATATCAGCACGATCCATCGTTGTAATTCCACGTCTCAACTAATTCATTTATAAAAATAATTTAACTCTTTTCTGCAGTCATCTTCCATTCATTTGCACGCCAAAAACCTTGTACAAGCCTAGAAAAATGAACATAGTGATTAATCATTATTTGTTCCATATCTCATCCACTCCATCCCTCAATGTCACAAAAATATTCACAATAAAAGTATTAAGAAATTAATGTGCTATTTCCGTTAAATTGAAACAACACATTTTCTGATTTACGTAAATTGTAGCATATCCAATTGATTACGTATGTGATTTGTATCTAAAGTTTCACCAATAATAACAATCGTTAATGGTAATTGTACGCCAATTATTCCATAGTCTGGTAAACCATATGCATATTGAAATTCATAAATTGCATTTGGTCGATCTCTAAATGACACATAACCTTTTCAAACGTAGAACAGATTCCGGTAATTTCATTATAAATTGATCAAAACAATTGACGCATCAGTCGGACCTGTAAACGTGTAAGCTCATACTTTTAATCCATGATGATGGTGATGATGAGACGATATCTCTCTGTCTTTAACAGTTAAGTCCAATTCTTCCAACGAAACTTTTCCATGAGGTTGTTTTATATGTTGGAATACACTGCACAAATCATACCTAATTGCTTATCAATTCTTCTCAAGACCGTCATCAGTTATAGATCGATTTTATTAATAATAATCATGTCACTTGGTTTCAACGATCTTCCATCAGCGAAACTGTATTTTCGGTATATTATGACGTTCTAAAAATCGAGTCGCATCTAATACACCATAAATAATCGGCTTTTCAAAGGATAACGATTTGCGGATCTTGACATGCAACTAGTAATTCCAAAGGATGCGCAATGCTCGTCGCTTCTATGATGACATGATTAACGTCCCTTTAAAGCAATGGCTTTTAGTTCATAGACAAGTTCTTGTTTTAAGCATCGCAACAACACAACCATTAATCAATGAATGGACTCAATTTTCATTTGAAATACTATTGCTATCAATATCAAAAGTACCGAATTCATTCATGATGATTTTAATTTCTCTCATCATTTTTAATAATTCACTAATATAATGTGTCAGTAACGTGGTTTTACCCTACCCAAAAATCCGTTAATTATGGATATTCTTATTTTTCATCTTTATTATTTTTCATTTTATATTCTCTTTCTATTCACAGTTATTTTTAAAATGATAACATATATATATTAAATATCTTTTTGCTTGATTTAATCAAAAATATCTTTCTAAACTTTAAACATACTCTTTTAATTTTAGCATGGCATTGAATCAAAGAAAGTTGTGAATTAATAAACAATCAACTTTTTAATGATTACCAATCCGAAAAAGAGACGGATAGTATGTCTGGAGGAGAACTTTAATGTCTGATCGACATAATTTTAAAAGAACAGCTATGCTTTAGTTTGTACAATGCTCAAAGACAAGTTAATCGCTACTACTCTAACAAAGTCTTTTTAAAAGTACAACTAACATACCCACAATTTCTTGTCTTAACAATTTTTATGGGATGAATCTCTGTAAACGTCAAGAAAGAGTCGTAACTGAAATTAGCACTCGATACTGGTACAGTATCACCATTATTAAAACGAATGGAACAAGTAGACTTAATTAAGCGTGAACGTTCCGAAGTCGATCGACGTGAAGTATTTATTCACTTGACTGACAAAAAGTGAAACTAATAGACCAGAATTAAGTAATGCATCTGACAAAGTCGCTTCAGCTTCTTCTTTATCTCAAGATGAAGTTAAAGAACTTAATCGCTTATTAGGTAAAGTCATTCGGCATTTGATGAAACAAAGGAAAAATAATTAACTTTTGTCATGACAATTAAAGTAATGTTTAGAATTTATTAAGAATAGAAAAACAATTAGCACGCGTAAGCTTTTGTTGGTTACTGCTTGAAAGGTTTCTCAGCCTATCAAGCAGTATGCATTATATTGAATCATATTCCATAAAAGCACCTTTGATTAGGTGAGTAATTGTTGATAGTTTTCCCTCAACTATTTTACCATTTATCGATCAATGATGGTCTCAAAACGTGACAATAAAGTTAAAATCGTGTGTAGCAACAATTAATGTTTCTGCATGTGCTTCAATTAAACCATAACTCTAAAACTATTTTGTTTATCTAATGCAGTTGTTGGTTCATCTAAAATCCATGTTGATGCAGTATCTTTTTAATAACATCCTCGCAATCGCTAAACGCTGAATTTCTCCGCCAGATAATGTATGACCATCTAAGTCAATTTGACGTTCTAGTGCCAAATGTTCTAAATCTAATTGCTTAAATATTGCTTGCACTGCTTCATCTCTTTCATCGGTAAATAAATTTTGACGTATTGTACCATCAACAATTGTTGAGATTGTAGCAAGACATTTAACGATTTCAAACTTATCTTTGTCATCTATTTCAAACATATCCATATTTTCGAAACGAAACGAATAGGAGCCACTATCTAATTGATATAACCCAGCTACAATTTGTAGTAATGTACTTTTTCCTGAACCAGAAGGCCCCACAATCGCAATCTTTTCGCCTCTATTAACATTAAAATTAATATCCGACAAACACACGTTTTGCTGGTTCCAATACTTAAAACTAGCGTCCTTAACTTCATAAATGTTCGTTGCATCATACTTATCATTAAGACGGTTTTTCCATTAGTAGAAGGTACAGATATCACTTCATTAATATCATGCAATGCTTGGTCGTATCCGCTTTTATAATACGCGACATTTGTCATTGGTACAGCTTGTTCAAAATAAAAGTTAAGACCATTAAAACTATACTGTCATATAAATAATATTTAGTTGGCCTGCATTAATTTGAATTAATCCTAGAACTAAAACTCACCATCGAAAGCATAGCAATAATATTTAATATAAAATCATAACTCGTTAAAAAGGCGTTGTTTGTTTAAAGTTGTATCTATCAAATGATTTTAATTTAGCCATCAAATTATCTCGATAATGATTAATTTGATTAAAATCGACGTAGTTCATCCATACCAGCTTTATAATCATAAAAATGATTTAAAAATCGGGCCTGTTCATTAGCTGCATGTTTCTTTAAAGTACGTGCTGAGCATAACCAAGGAACAACGAGTAAAAGTAAACAACATGCTAACCATAATCAATAGCGCATGGCTGATTGAAATGAACCAAAACTATTACTGTAACTAGTGCTGTCAAACCGATAACGACTGGTGGATAATAAACACGTAAATATATATTTTGTAATGCCTCAACACGACTAATCATACGTGAAATTAAATCACTAGAACTCAGTTTACGGTAAACATTAGGAATGACATTACTAATTTACCGAAAAACTGTACCCGAATATCACGTAGCATTGTAAATGTAGCTTTTATGAGAAATAAGGCGCTCTACGTATCGAGTAATAGCTCTTAAAAACCCAAACAATTTTACCGTAACGACTAAAATCATCAGAGCGTATAGTGGCGCACCAAGTGCACTTTGTGTCATCATATAACCACTTAAGAAAAACATGGCGAGCGCAACTAAACTTCCACAAACACCAACAACTATAGCTAACAATAAACTTATCTACTTGAAATTTTTAGTCGTGTTTTCATAAGTCATCACCATTTCTGTTATATTTACTGAAATATTGCAGTATCAGCAATCAGTCTTCCATTTTCTATATACAAGCGTCGTTGTAAATGGCGAATTGTATTATCTCTATGTGCAATGAGCAATCATCGTTGTATCTTGAAAATGTTGAAAACAGAACGTTTCTGAATCATGTGTTCTGTTTGAATATCTAAAACCAGTTGCAGGCTCATCAAATACACCTGAGATCTGGCTTCATAACTAAAAGACGGCAAAGTTCTATGCCTCACATCTGTCCATCAGATAACATTTCGCCTTCACTTTCACCTATTATTGTGTTAATGCCTTTTGTGAAAAGATTGCACTTTGTCTAATAAACCTACTTCGTCTAGCACTTCTTCAATAGTATTATTTTCTATATCTTTAAACATCGTAATATTCCTTTTATAGAAGCACGTGAAAATATATGGCTGTTGACTAAGTATTCCTATATTTAAATCACGCTGGTTTGTACTTATAGTACATATTGTTGGCTGATAAACACCTGCAATAAGATGTGTCAAAGTGGATTTACCTGCCCCTTCGACCTACAAGTGCACTCGATCACCTTTAAAATATTTCCAAATTTAAATCATTTAATACCAAATCTATCAGAATCATCATATCGAAATGATATGTCTGTTAACTGAATAAAATGGCTTTTTGGTTTTCCCTCATACTTTAATAGAAATTATTATTATAGTTCGTTGTTCTAAAAACCAAACACAACGTCACTGGCACCTTCACTTTGTTTTTCCAGTATGGAACGCTTGCCCTCTAAGTCCTTAATTGCATTATAAAATTCAGGCGCTAAAATAATCGCAATTGCCGCAGTTTTAAAATCAATATTATGAAATACTATAGCTTAGCGTTGCTTCCAATGCAACCAATCCAATACCTATATATACTTATAAATTGAGCATTAATCCCGATAAAAAGCACTGCGTAAAATGCGCATTGTTAAAGTTCTAAACTGAGTACTATCGTCGTAAATATGCTTCTCTCTGTTTTGCTCTTGTACGATTAAATAGCTTTAACGTCACTAAACCTTTTAGCAATATTTGACCGTTGACTAAATTGATTCAAATAAGTCATTTTGATCTTTTGACTCATCTCGCGTTTTCAAACCGAAAATAATATAAACAAAGGAATAAATGGTGCAGTTATTAACATAATTAATGCGGTATTGAAATGGATGAAAAACATTGCAATGATTATGATGAGCGGAACCATCATTGATTTGAACACTTGAGGCAAATAACTCTTATAAAAAGGTGCTAAACCATCAATGTTTTCTAGTGAGTATAGTCATTTGTTCACCGATTGGATGACCATTATTTTTATAAATAACCCGCTGTCTAAGCATATGCTTAACTTTAAATGCTAATGTATCACCTAACCATTGATTTAGAAATTGCACAGTTGCTCTTAAAAAGTAAAACACCTAATAAAATAAATAATACAATCCATAAACCTTGAAATTGATGTCTTATAATTTTATCTAAAAATCTAAGTTATTAAAAATATTTTGCGTTATAACGAGTATGCTGAGACCAGTACTGACCAAGAACATGAGTACTGGAAAAATTTTATATTGAAACAGTAATGTTGTTAATTTTTCACAATTATATCACCTAAACCTATTATAAAAAGGTTTTCCTTAAAAATCAAATTAAATAGCTCAATAAAATATTGTAGTTTTTACATGTAAAAGAAAATGAATATATACATCTTTTAGTCTAGTATTATAACTATAACTAGCATGTCTTTAAATGAATATGCTATCATGATATGGTAATTTTGATATTTAAATAAATTAAATTGAGTAATGAAAGTGGGTACATTATGTTTATCATTGAATTAATAAAAGGTATTATCTTAGGGGTCGTCGAAGGATTAACAGAATTTGCACCTGTTTCCTCTACTGGACATACGATCCTAGTTGATGATATGTGGTTAAAATCATCTGAATTTTTAGGTTCTCAGTCAGCACGTACATTTAAAAATCGTCATCCACAGGATCCGTCTTTGCAGCAGCATGGGTGTCCCGCGAACGCTTCTTAGAGATTTTGCTATATTGGTAAAACACAAACATGTTGAAGCGGAGATAATCGATCAACAAAGACGTTCTAGCCAAGACGTTTAAATTTATTGCATGTATTAGTGGGAAGTGGTGCTGCAGGTATTTTAGGCTTACTATTTGATGTATTTCATCGAAGAACATTTATTTAGTGTGCCAACTGTTAAGTGGATTGGCTTATTCGTAGGTGCTATCTATAAGGATTATTGCCAGATAACACTCAGCCAGAGTTAAAACCCACAAAACAGTGCATCAAATCAGTTATTTCCAAGCATTTGTAATTGGTATTTCTCAAGCAGAAGCTAGTGGCCTGGTTTCAGCTAAGTTCAGGCTCAACAATTTCAACTGGGGTATTAATGAAATTAAATCATAAAGAAAAGCATCGGGACTCATACATATTATGGTTGTTCCACTATGTTAGCAGCTAGTGGTTTATCTTTTTATTAAAAACAGTCATCAAGATATTCAGATTTAAGCTGACAGAGTACCTATGTATTTAGGCTTTTTAGCTGCATTTTACTGTTGGACTAATTGCAATCAAAACAGTCTCTGCATCTTAATTAACAAAATCAAAACTAATTCCAGTTTTGCCATTTATACAGAATTGCGCTCTTCAGTAATCTTTTTATTGCTTATACTTTTTACTTCGGACTTTGGCATTGGTAAAGGTATTTAATTTCCTTTAAAAATATAGCATTGTCAATTACAGGAATCACTTGATTGGCAGTTTTTATTGGTCTTCTTTTACATCTGAAATACTTAATAGTGATTCACTACTATCATCGTTTATATTGATGTATCATAGGGCATGTAAAATTAATAAAGTAATTATGGAGGCAAGATCTCATGGATAAGAGAAAAGTCATCAAATTTATGATTAATGTATTACCAATTGTATTGGTACCGTTAATTAAGTTGAATGCGAAACGTATCAAACAACATCCGGACGTACAAAAGTTACAGATGCTACAAGTAAAGTTGCTTCCACATCTGCAGCAATCAGTAACACAGCGAGTGATGTTAAAGAATATGCGACGATACAAGATTTTGAAAAATAAACGTGAACTTAAAAAGTTTGCTAGAGAACATGATCGATCCCGCCTATATTGAGAAAAAGGCGAAAAATTAGCTAAACAAAATCGTAAAGACGCTGATAAAATGAATAAAATACTGCAATATCGAAAAGCGTCATAAAGAAGAGCAAAAGCCCGCGTGAAAAGAATGCGAACACAACGCATAAAAGATATGAAAAATCACAAAAATACGAAGAAAAGCAGGGCTTACACTTTACAATAAATTAGATGAGAAAACTGAGAGGCGATGAAACTAGCTGGATCGTGCAAAGAAATCGCTAAATGAATAAAAGTTACATGTTTGAAAACGACACAAAGAAGAACAAAACGCTAACAAGAAGCTATTGATAAAGCTACGCATCAAGTCATTTATATATAAAGATTACGTTGCCAGCGCCTTCTCAACAAAATAAACGAAAATGCAATACAGAGGCATAGGACCAGGACACATATTATTATTGATGGAGATGCTTTTGTCCTGTTGTTGATTCTATTATAGGTTTAACAACTGAGACAGGCATTTTGTGACAATTATTCGGAGCTTCAGCTATATTTTCGAACCAATTGATATCTCTTACACGCAACAACATTACATGTTGATGATGGACCAGATGCAGTTGGATTACAAAATTGTTCAATTATCAACGAAGGATGGCTATCGTAGTCACTCAAGATTATGGACTCGCAAGTTTATTAGTCGACAAAGTCTTAATTGTCATGCATCATAATGGGAAGATATACAATTCCATATTCAACAACTATTAGATAAACGATATATGAATGCACAATTAGAAAACAAGGTGGACGCCACAAAGGTCCCCCACCTTTACAAAGCAAAGCATCAAAAAGTGTTTGAACAATCACTATTAAAAGCTGCACTCATCGAATTAAGGAGCTGACCACATGAAACGAATCGCAGTTTATTATTGTGGTGCAAGCAAAGGTCATGACCTTCTTCATATGTACAAAAAGCATACGATTTAGGTAAATACTTTTGCTGAACAAGGTTATGAATTAGTATTTGGTGCAGGGTCAATTGGCGATTATGGGTGCCATTCAAGATGGTGTACGATCATGGCGGCAAAGCTGCCGGCGTCATGCCTCGAAAATGCTAAGATGAACATGGAAAATCACAAGCCAACGTTTATGCCTGAATTAATTTTAGTTGATTCTATGCATGAACGTATAAAATGGCAGAACTTGCAGATGTATCGGTCATGTGGCTGGTGGCGCAGGTTCACTAGGAAGAATTGAAATGTATAGTTGGGCTCAAATAGGTATCCATGAAAAAGCCTATTGCCATTTATAATATTAATGGCTTTTTCAATCCACTCACAAACAATGATTGACCATAAGGATTGGAGGAAGGTTTTATCGATCCTAAGTATCGCCTGCTCGCACCGTTATGCGACACTAAGGAATCATTAATAGAACCAATATTAAATTTCAAACCTCTGGTGTACTGAAGTTCACATGACGATTAATCATTCTGTTGTTAAAGAATAAACAACACCCCTAATATTGTTATCACTCAGCTAAAACAATGTTAGGGTGTTTGTTACGCTTATGTATAAATTTTTCACTTTCGAAGATTAATGTAATAGCGCACTTGCCTTTTAATAATAAATGATACTTTACTTAGATTGCGTACTCGAAAACGATCACACCACTGCATCGCGCTAATTTTTCCATTACGCGTCAGAAGCTTTTATTTGCTTCTGCTGTAAAACCATAGACATCGTATATTTGATGTTCGTCTGCTAACTTCAACTGCTGCCTTTGCGCCTTCAGTTGCTAATCCTTTTCGTACCCCTGGCAACAAGCGCCAACCCATATTTCATAAAGCGGTAATTTTAAATGATAATCGCTTGTTTCTGGAATATAATTCAAACCTATAAAGCCTATCCATTGATGTGACTCTTTATCTTCTACAGCAACAATCCAATGCCATAATCTTTTAATAACCGCATCCATAGTTCTCATATCTAATTCTGAACGACGATAACTCAATAAAACTGGAAAATATTTACGTACGTCATAATTCGCATTCATGAAAAGGTACGCATCATCTTCATGCCAGTCTCTTTAATATTAAACGCTCTGTTTCACGGAATAAATCATCGATTGACACTCCTATAATATCAACAATAAAACACAAAATCGATATTTCGAACAAACTTTGATGTTTTAGATAGCAGTTTATTTTGATTTAGAAAATATAACTTATAAGTTCAACACGAACTGGCACTTCTTTAAACGTGCTCTATCTGGATTTCAGCGCAGTAAAGCTGCATCTATAAAATCTTGTTGATGGTTTAAACGATATGTAGCAACAAAAGAATTCAGTCGTCGACCCAAAGTTTGCAATGTGCACACACACGCTTAATTTCGCCAGTAGAACTCAGCAATCGTGCGCCCTGTAATAATATTTTCTAATTTCTGCATCAATTCTGGCAAAGCAATATTCTTGACCTCTCAAAATTCTAAAATCTTAGTTCATGCATGCCGTTTCTCTCCTCCTATTATTACATGCTGTCTCATTTTACGTTCTGTTTCAATCATGACCACATTTTTAATGTTAATACACACCCCAAAATAAGGTTTAAAACGCTGGTACTTTTCTTATCTATATAAACAAGCAAGCAATTCGATTGGCGATTGGTGTTTGTCATTAGCTTTTCGACCTTTTATCTTGCTGATGTAGGCTTTTTGTGATTATCTTTCATCCGGATGACTTAGCTCGACCTGACTGCTTATCTCTAGTGATGCCTTATCTTTAACTCTTTGTCTTTCATTTTTGTCTTTCGTCTATCATCCTTGTTATCTCTCTCTCTTGAAGGTTTTAAATCTCTTCACTCTTTTTCAAAGCGTCCTTGCTATCTGCTAATTTTTCTTTTTCTTGTTGGAAGCTTTTCTTTTTGTCTTTTAATTTCTATGCCTTTCTTTGTAAATTATCGATATCCTTTTCTCCAGAGTGGCTTTCTCTTGACTCTTTACCACACAACCTTGTTACAGCATGACCGCCATAATACTGACGATTAATTTCTTCATATAAAACCCCTTAACGTCTATTAAATCTAATTTTAACACGAATTAGCAACATAATCCTCTAATTCTAATCAATATCTTATATACATTTTCACAGACTCACTTTGATAACCTGTAAATCTGATCTCATAAAGATATCATTGGCAAATTATTTTTATGAATTGTAATTGCTTTATTCGCTCTGGTATCCATATAGTTTTTGCCCATTTTTCAAGCGCGCAATCTTTCTAGTTGCGTAGAAGTTATTCCCAGTTTGCGTGAAATTGTGGTTCAACATATAGCAGTTCAATAGATAGTCCATAGTCATTACTAAAATGTCCCCAAATAAACGCTACTACTGACCCTTCACTTTTCATATATATAAATTTTGATCACCTGTGGCTGTTCTAATCTTGAACATATCATCTCGCACCCAAGAGCAACACTCAGTTTAGTACACATTTATAGCTGATTCTACTTTATGACAATAATGTCTCATGTATATTAGCTATTTGCTTTGATATAATCATGTTCATCTTTATTAAGTGTCTCATTTTCCTCTCCTCCAATATTAATCGTTATATTTATAAAGCGTTTAATATGATATGATTGGACCTTATTAATACTATAAAAATCATTTCCATTTTAATTTGGAATTAAACATTTTTAAAGGAGCGCTTTAGCCAGTAACAATGAAAAGTACTGCGCAATTAACAGAAAATAATGTTAAATCATTAAGTATTGCCAATACTGATAGAGAAATCTTCAAGAGAATTATATGACTTATATGCGCTCTGACTCATCGCGTCAGTCCTCGGCGATGGCGTGAGTTAATTATTAACCGTATACTCTAAACAATTATTAAGCGCAGAACAACATGGTTTATTAGCCTTTAGATCTAATCACGACCCAAAAGCACTACGTGACAATAAAAGAACTAAAAGCGATGCTCTCAATGAAACATTTAAAAATATTTTTAAACATATCTCATCAACACACTCGCTCTATTAATTGGGATTGTTAGTTTTCAGTGATTTTTAGGATTTTTCATGGATGGAAGTAATTTATACTTTTGCCTTCCGTTCCTGTTTCTCAGTAGTCGTTGGATTCTTTAATATTGTCTTTTTATTTATATGGTTTAGTTTTAAAACAATACAACTGCAGTGTTTTTACAATTCAAATTGATATGTGATATTCTCACCCATTTAGACAATCATTCCTACTAAATTGTAGGATTTTTCTATGGCCTCTTTATTCCACATAATCACTACTTTGCCTTTTGGACCATATATTCAGGTAAGCAATTGGGTATTTATTATATCATTTATAGTTATGCCTATTGATTACGCATTGAAAGAAATATTTCGAAAAGTCATTCTCACATTATTTTATAGAACAGCTGGGTATTACATCAGCATGCGAATTTCGTACTGTTAATGATAAAATCACTAAAATTACAGTTACCGAAAAACATATTTTGCAATAAGCTTTTTATTAATTAATCAATAAAGCACCTATAAGAACCATACAATCATTATAAACATAATGATTGCTTGAGCTATACTATCATTTGTTAAAATGCTACGATTGAACCTATACTTACTTTTAACTGCTCTTCGTCGAATAGAAGACTTTGTATTAATTCAACTATGAATACCACAAAAGGTATAATAATAATTCCAAAATGGCGGTAAAACAAAACATCCAATAACCACAACTCATCAGCTGCAGACATTCCTCCAAACTTAGAACCACCGAAGGATTCACAAAATATTTATTAGCTAGTCCGCACATACATTAATTAGTATTGTTAGCAATGCCATAGATACATAAAACACCCATGATAAATGCTGATTACGAAAGCCAAATTGATAGATTAGAAAGCCAACCCCATAATACCACAGAAGGAATAATCGGCTTAATCAACCCAACAAATGCTAACATGAAGGCAGCGATGATAAGTAGCTATAAAATAATTGGTCATGTTGATATCACATACTTCTTTTGTAATTTTGATTTTTAGTAAAGAATACAAGTATCATACCTAACATGATTGATGCTGTTGCTGATACATGCATTTTCCAAACCTCACCCAGTGACCCGCAGCACCACCTGAATAGGTTACCGCCCAACTGTCCAATACCGGTCCAGCTTGCATTAGAAAATAGTAAGCTGAGGCGTATCCCGAAAATCTGCAAGATATCTTGGAAATAACTACAATACCAATTCCTCAAAAAGAACCGCTAAGAAAATAGCTAAACACCTGTCCTGCTAACATCATATAGAAGCTTTTTAAATACTCAATGCTGGGCGCAGAATAAAACCACCAAAAATCGCTCCATAACAACAATGTTCGAGTCTGTAATCTAGATGATAAAACGCCAAGAAATCTGATCATCAAATGGCACTTCTAAACCAGCACATAAATCCAGCTAACAACCGACATGTTGCTCATTTTCTTTAAATAATCAGTAACAAATAAAAGGCATATTCATCGCATACATCCATTGTCCAATGTGTAATAAAATAAATGCAATAAATGGTATGAGCTGCTCTTTGTCTTTTTAAACATATTAGAGCACTCAACATGTTGTTGCGTACTAATAGGGTGTTTAATGTTTAAATCCTTTAAGTAGAAAAACACTTGAAAGTACTAAAGTAAATAAATGATACTTATTGTTCCTACCACAAACAATCCAGCATAGCCTTTAAACCGATTAATTGGGCACCAACAAATGGACCAAATAAAAAGCCCAATGAGAACATTGAACGTAATACTGTGTTATAAATTGAGCTCTATCTTAGAGCTTGAAACATTGATAGATTCTCTAGCAGATGCGTAAAGTTGGGGCATTGGTGGTGCAAATAATCCTTGGACGTGTACAGTAATATGAATAACTAGATTAGCACTACAAAAAGTATATTGAAAACCAAGTTACACCCATTACTAATGCGAGTAATAATAATTTTTCTATTGTAAAGTGATGCGTATCCGAAAATCTAGCAATAATTGAATTTACTGTAAACTGGCTAATCGCCGCAGGATGCTAGAAGCAATCCATGGCCGATTTGTTGTCATACCTTAAATCTTTAGTTGCAAAAGAGACACAAAGATATGGGACCGTAACCGCAATACTCCATACCTAGTAGAAACATATTAAAAACAAAGAGTTTATAATTCTTATTTGTACAACGCTGCAAACATATCCATAACCTCAGCTTCTTAGAGCCCCTTTAATTTATTAATTAGGTTTTATGCAGTTGGTGCGTTAGCATCCAACTGTATTCCTTTTGTCCCCTTTTAATTTATTAATTAGTTTTATGCTGGTGCATTAGCAACCAACTGTGGCTCCTTGTCCCCTTTAATTTATTAATTAGGGGCTCTTTGCTGTTGGTGCATTAGCAACCAACTACGCTCAATTTAAACTGAATAGTTTTAAAATTAAATACAAACTTAAATTAGTTCAAAAACTACGCCTTTGGTTGTTCAACAAAGCTCGCCATGAGATTTACAAAAGAATCAACTCTGTGGCAATTCGCAACATGCTCCTGGATCATAACTCTAGCAAATGTCGAACGAACTCAGGCAGTTCATTATCAATTTCGACTTTTTCAAACTCAAATTGTTCTGCTGATATTTTTCACCATACTCTGGCAAGATTGTAACACCTACACCACTCAATCAACACTTTCTCTGCAAGTTGCTCACTGATCCACTGTAATAGTTGCATGCAATCTTGTTCTAAATTATCGTTATACCATTGTTTTATCTGATTTTATATAAATTCTGGATCAGCTTGAAACTCTATAAATGGTAACTTTAGTAACATCATCTGCGTCTATGGAAAAATAAAACAACGATCATCATTAAAATAAATGTGTAAGATAGCTAAATTCATTACCTTATTTCCACGAGAGTTATCATAACATGATAATCCTATGATTTGCTTTTAATTTGTTCAGTTGAACCAACTTGCACTTGTATTTCAACATTAGGAAATTGGGCATTATATAGGCTCAAAACTTCAGGAAGTAAGGTTTCGTTCCAATCAAAGAAGAACACCTCGATTGATATTGTTCCATTCACTTCACCAATATAAAGTGCTCGCATTTTGTCAAAAAGTAACACGCGTCTCTTCAACATGTCACGCGCGTATGCCTCACAATCATTGTTCCTTCAGTTGTTGTAACCAATTGTGCTCTGATAAAAATATTCACTCCAAAAGCATTTTCAATAGCTTTTAGTCTTTGTGTAACAGCAGGTTGAGATATATATAAAATTTCTCAGCCGCTTTGACGTACCGTTTCTGCTCGCTCTAATGCTGTTAGTGTAAACGTAGTGCCTCAATCTTCATACTCTCTCATATAATTATTCAATTATTGAACTTTTCATGGCTACAAGCATTCATGAGTCTCGCCACTAACGAATACTCTACCACCTATTGGCGCTATGGCTGCAGCTTGAAATTACTTAGTTTTTCTTTTGTTGTTGGTGATTTTTAGTTTGATTTCATATTGCTTTAGGGCTTCTATTTGTTTCGCTTTCAATAGTTAGTTTTATTTTGTGGCTTTTTGATGATGAGCCTTTTGCATTAATTTTGTTAAAGCAGTACATGATTTTCTTTTTGGAACTTTTATCATTTTCTAACTCTCTGCCACAATTTGATGTGCACGTATATGCTTCATGAAAATTGCTTTTCTGTAATTTGCTCACTTTCTAATGTCAAACATTAAATCATCTTCATCTACCAACTCATATTCACCACTTGCAATGCTAAAACATCTAAACATAAATCCATTGTACGCGCATTACCTGCGTTATATTTTTGATATTTATATCAAAATAATATTCTAATGGATTGTTTTATTATCAAACATTATAGTAATATATTATAACGTCAGGTAGTATTTGCAAACATTTATAATTGTCATCTGCGACAATGATATTTTTGTCTCAACTACCGTCACTCTCAGCCGATCACGAACCTTTTTCATCGTGACTAAGCCTATAATACCCTTAAACCTATTATTATTAACTTTTACCTCTGTGTATTCCTCATCAATTAGGCGACGCCAGTGACGTTTATCTATATACTTTACTTTCACAGTCACCAACTCCTTGTCATTATTATATAAAAACTACATAAATGATGTCATGTCATGATACAGTTTTATAGCTTTTGTTAATCATATGAAAATATTTATTATTATTTTTAATACAACTCGCTTCAATTTACTTAAAATAGACAAATATTAATTAGATAGTATAATATTTCTTCATAAAAGTGATTTTTCAAAAATATAAACAACACACCTTATCGTTTTCAAAAATCATTTAATGCTATTTTCATTAAAAACAGCTGAAGCATCAAATCTATTCTGATTCAATCAAGTACATATAAAAATGAAGTGACCCAAAGGTTTATTAACAACCTTCAAACCACTTCATCGATCATTTTTATTTTAAAGCATATTTTTCAATTACTGATTTTTAAGATGCGGATAGTTGGTGTAATTAATTCAGATTGCTTAAAACAATTCAAATTGTTTAAACTCAAATGCCGGTTGACACATACAACCCAATAAACTAAAAGTATTTGAAATTTCGATTGAAGCAAGCAAAAATTGTTCCCTTTTAGGCACTACATATTGCAAATACATTCCATTTTTGGATATCAGTACCCAAATGTTGCAGTCGTATATTCCCATCCGGATTTATCATATGAATTGTTAGAGAATCGCCAGCATGATAGTACCATACTATCAGCATCAATTGATGAAAATGCGAAAATATTGTCATCGCAAGTAAAAATAAATACTACTAAACGGCGCTCTGCGTCCATCTTCAATACTGAATTGTCTCTCATAGAAACCACCTTCAGGATGTGATTCAAGTTGCACCATCAATCCATTGTTCTGCTGATTTCATTATTTCAAATCCATTATGGAATACGTTTTGTACATCTTCTAAATCTTTCTAATGCATCGATTAATTTTTCAAATGTTACTTGGTCCGCTTCCAGAAAGTTCAATATCTGCTTTGAGGTAACATTTCAAATTCAGCAACTTTAAATTCTTCAACACCTGCTGCACGAAGCGCATCTTGAACGACTGCAAAATCGATCTGTTCAGCATAGACTATGTGTCAATCCATTATCGTCAATCACATCATCATTTACATCTACATCTTGTTCCATTAATGTTTCTAAGTATTTCGTCAACAGACTTTCCTTCAATACCAAATGTTGCCACTACGATCAAACATATAAGCAAATCATCCAGATATACACCATATTACGCTGTTTTTACTAAAAGCAGCTCGCACATCAGAGGCAGTACGATTTACATTATTTGTTAACGCATCAACAATTAGTATCGATCCGCTTGGGCCAAATCCTTCATATCTTTAGGCGCATCAAAAGTTTTGTCTCCAGCACCTTTAGCTTTATCTATTGCTTTTTCAATAATATGATTCGGCACTGAATATGTCTTAGGCGGTCAAGCACCAACCTTAAAGCTTGTTAGATTCTGATTGGGTTCACCAGATTTTTGTTGCAACATAACTCTCTTACCAAATTTCGCATATATTCTACTTGTGTTTTTATCTTTTGGGCCTCTTTTTAATGTTATTCCATTTACGTCCCATAATGTCATCTCGCTTTCGAACTGTTTAATTAACAACATATATTATACATGATATGTTTATATACATTTTCACAATTAATATTATTGAACCACGATTTCTTCAAACTGTTACTTAGTTTTAAAATATGTATACTAAAAATGTGCCGATAAGCAGACTCTCTATGCTTTCGACACTCAATTTCAATTAAATATTTAAAAATTGTTCTACATCTCAAATAAAAGCATTAAATTTAGATATATCATCATTATTTAAATAAATATAAATTTTTAGCTCATCTTTAGACGATCTAACTTTTACTAAGTCTTTTCTTTTCAATTAGTCTCTCTTATAGAAACTAATAATTTTGTCCTACTTAAATCTAGCTCATCCATTGCAGTTTTTAAAAATGATTGCATAAGTACTTTTTCATCTTTGCACGCTTCATCGTTAAATCTAAGACTGCTAAATCATTTAGCGACAACTTATATTTTTATCAATATATTCAGATAAATGCTTTATATTGTTTATAGAAGCCAAGCAATGTTTCTAATTTCAGTATTCAAAATGTTGCACCCCAAATATATAAAAGACGAAATGCTTCTGTCATTATTATCTTAAATTTTTGCCATTGTCTTTCCTATTTGTTTTTAATACGTTGTCAAAATTACTAACAATGCAAATTAAATTTTTGGTAATACATATCAAGGTGTTATCCTATTTTAATTATGTATAACGCATTAAAAGTAACGTTAATATTCAAGGAATTATCACTAAAATTATGCCTTTAATCCTGATTGCTGTGGTTTAAGGTAGTGTCAATTTTAGATAGTAAAACTAGGTTCCATTCATATTTATCTCTTTAATCTTTAGAAATCAAATGATTAATGTTGCCAATTATTTTCGTCCAATGTTTCTATTACAATTAGATATTTATCGTTTAAAACATTATTTTTGAAAATTTATATAAAACTTGACTATCCTCAAAATTACTTTATAATTGTCTCGCTCTCAATCATCGCCAATCATAAACACAAGACAATAATAATTTCATATCAAAAATAGAATAATAACTGTTTTCGTATTTTGTTTCGAGACATATTCGATAAACTTTTCTAATATAAGACCTAGTGTTGTTTTTAAATCCATTTTATCATTATAGATGCATCGCATTAAATGTAGTGATGATTGTCAAAATGTTTAATCCAAAGCCATCAAAAGTTGTGATACAGCGCACTTAATGTCTTATAAAATTAATGGAGCACTATTACTTAAATCTCGTTCTTTTTATTATTAAGCAGTTTATGATTTTCAACATTTAGAAAAATAAGCTTTTCTTGTTCAATATCCAATTCATTAATTACTTTGTTTTAAATTTTAAAAATGCAAAATATTTTTCAATAGTAACTCATCACTTTCCCCATCAAATAAGGGGCTACTTAAATTTGCATTATCTATTATTAACGAATCGAATTTAAGTCGCTTTTATTTGTGATACTAATGATTTAAAAACTGAAGGTTTTTCTAAATAAACAGGTAATGTTCAATCCTAATTTCACATTCAACATGATGTTATGTAATTTTTAATATCATTCGATAAATTGTTCTAATTTCCATCAATGATAAATCAAAAACAAAATGCACTTCGTAATTATTATGATTACTTAATTCGTTTGGAGATATTTGTCTGAAAACACTCATAAAAGCTTTTTCAACAAAATAAGTTGTTTCAATATCATTTATATTAAATGCTATCTTTTAGCATCACTTTCAATTATTGTCTTTAATGATTGTGAATTTTTCTTCTTCGGACATGGTATTTTTACTTTTTAGAATCGATGGCATGATGAAAAAGACAACTTGACTGTTCTTATTCAATAAGGTTTTCAAAGATTCCTTCTAAGAAAACTAATTTTCATTTCTGTATAAGTATTTATTTGAATAATCAACTGTTTGAAACAATTTAGGTGTTTTCAAATTTGTCTTCATCAATATGTATAATATCAGTTAGGTGGTTTTTATAATGTTCAATATAATTCAATATGATTTCTTTTACTTTCTTGCACCATTTCTGCCTACTAGTGGTTCTGGCTTTAGCATTAAACATTTATTATATTTTGATAAATTACGATATTCATTCGGTGTTATATCCATATAACTTTTAAACATTTTAGAGTAAGTGGAGCTACTACTAGAAAACCTTAAATGTTCACTTCATGTTGCTAATAGTACTATCAGTAGTAGGCAGAATTTCAATCGATTTACCAATTTTCAAAGTATCAATCATATTTTTATAAACCCATGCCCATAAGTAAGTGGAATTGGTGATGACAACTGACTTTGAGACAACAATTTATCAGCGACACTTTTTAATGTCAATCGTTGATTTACATTTTGATAAATATATTCGAGCTCATCACGCAAATCACCATAATAAGTAGCATATCGATATTGATTTTGTGCAATCTTTTTATCCGCTACTTGCTGCTTCCTTTTGCAATGATTTTAATAATATCCTGTAATTTTCTAATATCAGCGTCATTACAGGCTGATTATCACAGGTATCGATATGTCAATTTTAATAGTAGACATTTCAAACTAGGTAGACGATTTAATCAGCTCTTTGCTGCAGTGGTACTGTAAAGAGCAAAGCCTTAATTCCGCAAACCAATCGCTACTCAAATACAAATACTTATCGTATTATTCTTAATACTAAAACACATCCCAGATGATTAATAATATATATATCATCTTCACCTGTTTGTACTTTACGAAATTTTTGTAGTTCGATTTCCCCCAACACTGGCCAAAATAAGACTATGCCATCTTGGCAACGCGTTGTCGCATATTCATTGTTAGTAAGTATATGCTACGATTTTGCCATAACTTTACCTTCTTTCTATATTTAAGTACCACTCTTTATCATTCCCTATAATATTTAACTTATTTAATTAAACGTAAATTTAACACAACACGAATACCAAAAATCAAAAATAAATAAAACTATATAATGGTTAATTTTTAAACTTAGTATATCAATCATTTAAATATTACAAAAATAGAGGTAGTCAGTTTCAATTTAAAACTATCCAATTGAAAAACACACTACTTTTTAGTATTTTCAAAAATAATTTTAAATGACCACATCTACAACGTATTACTATTATTATCTTTGTTAGTTAGTTATGTTCATTTTCAATTTAAAATAAACACTGGCTTTAAATTCACATTCTCACTTTTTGAGATGAGCCTCAAACCACATTAAATTGTTTATATTATCTATACTTCTTCCTATTAATGTTTCGATTTTAAAATTAATACGTAGCTATACTTTACTTTTCTAACACAAAAGTGTAATTAGAAAGGCAAGTACACCTGTTTAAAGTTTATCTTCTAAGATTTGTTTACTTTAGAACTATAGCAGTTAATCATTTCAATGATTAATAATATCTTTTACAATTAAGGTAATATATTTTTATTGCTTTATCAGTAAAAACTCAGTCTCAAGTTTCTAACTTATGACAATCGCTCCAGTTTAAGGTTGATATTCATTATTGATTATTCCAAAACTTTATACAAATTTCTTTTTATTAATTTAACTGTTTATCTTCTGAACATATTAGCAAGATAAAGTATATCCTTAATAATATTCAACAAATTAATAAATAGATTAAATCCCATTTCTCTTGGTGAATAGTCACTCCTTTTTAAACGATTAAAATCATACAAAGTATAAAGTAGAAATAACAACAAACTAACGACGGTAATAATAGTGTAAAATAGGATTTTGAAGAAAAATACCAATTAGACTCGCAATAATTAATGTTATTAATGTAACGAATAAATATTTGCCTATACTCGATGCATCTCCAACGAAGAAATAACCAATAATACCAAATGCTAGTAAATGCAAAATTGCTAATGCGATATTTTTATAGAAAATATCTGGGTCCCAAATTTGTAAATACGTGGTAAACGTTACGTATGACAATGCCAATCACTACAGCGTAAATATGTGAAATAATTAAACCGAACTGTCTCGCTCTTTTCAAAAACAAGTGTTGCTAAAATAATAATCAGTAATCCAAAATGACAAGGGTTGTCGCCAACTTAATGGTAAAGAAACTGACCTAGATAGCATCCTATGCCAAATATAATCCAATAATACATCAAAATAAAAGCCACACTTTACTTATTGATTGAGCATGCTGGTTTTGATGATAATATGAATGATTTGTATTTTGACAAAAGATAATTCCTCCTTCTACCGTCGTTTTATGCGTCAAATTTTACAGTAAATTTTGCTTCATCAAAAAGAAATAACCTTTAACAAGTATAGTAATTTTACATTTTACAATGTTACAAAATATAATTTTTATAATTAGTTAAAAATCACTAAAACGCTTTTTATACACTATCAAATCAGCATTTATATATATGAACCGATATCCTAAAATGTTAATAATATTACAAGATAATAACAAACCACACAAAGCTACTTATCGATAATATGGAATCGTAATATAAAACGAAAACTTAATTTTACTATATAAATTGTCTTAATAATTTTTAAAAAGTAGTAAAACTTAATTTTAAGGAGGAGTCCCTTGAAAAATTAGCATTTTGCAATAACAGCAACATCTGGTGCAGCTGCATTTTTAACACATCATGATGCACAAGCTTCTACACAACATACAGGTACAATCTGGTGAATCATTATGGAGTATTGCTCAAAAATACAACACTTCAGTAGAGTATTAAACAAAATAACCAATTAGATAACAACTTGGTATTCCCTGGTCAAGTTATCTCAGTAGGTGGAAGTGATGCACAAAATACGTCAAACACTTCTCCACAAGCTGGTTCAGCATCATCTCATACTGTACAAGCTGGTGAATCATTAAATATCATTGCTAGCAGAATATGGTGTTTCAGTTAGTCAATAATGGCAGCCAAATAACTTACGTGGTTATTTAATTATGCCTAACCAACATTACAAATTCCTAATGGTGATCAGGTGGTACAACACCAACAGCTACAACAGGTAGCAATGCAATGCATCATCTTTTAATCACCAAAAATTTATACACTGCTGGTCAATGTACATGGCGTACGTATTTGACCGTCGTGCTCAAGCTGGTAGTCCAATTAGCATATTGTCAGACGCTACATTGGGCTGGTAACGCGGCAGTGATGGTTACCAGTAAACAACACACCCATCAGTTGGTTCAATTATGCAAAACGCACCCGGTCCATATGGTCATGTTGCTTTATGTTGAACGTGTCAATGGTGATGATAGTATCTTGATTTCGAAATGAATTACACATATGGTCCATACAATATGAACTACCGCACAATTCCAGCTGAAGTTTCTAGCTATGCATTCATCCATTAATTAAATAAATTGTACTGATATATACTAGCAATTCACATCATGTGAGATTGCTAGTTTTTATTTTTGATTTTTCATTTTTGGTACATTATCTCACCCTTCCCTATCATACATATTTATTTTTGTATGAATGGTAGTTAGGTAAAAATTAACAACCTACCTATTTTGATTAAATTAAATGCATAATATATTAAAAATCAAAATAATGCAACTAAGTTGACTATATAATGATTTAATTTGTTATACCAGTATTTTACGCTTTTTCTTCTACATATACAAATTTATATTAAATAAAGTCCAATACACTTAGGTTAATTAAACAAGTTGATAACTATTTAATTATTCCTTCATTGAAGAATATAAACTATTAAATCATTATTTTACGCTTACTTATATTTTAATGACCTAACTGTTTATGTTCCATGGAATAAATTTATAACTTAGCCTCCTAATTAAAAATGCTTTGTCTTGGTCATTCTACGTAAATTCTATAAAATATGTTATCTACTTATATAAAAACTGAACTTCAATACCACATGATGTTTGTGATACTGAAGTTCAGTTTAGTTTTATTTTCAATTAGAAAAATAAGTTAAGTATATAGAATAGTAAACCCTGCTAACAATGCTGAAATAGGTAATGTAATCACCCATGTAACGATCATTCGTTGCGCGAGTGCTCCATTTTACACCTTTAGCTCGGTTAGAAGCACCAACACCTAAGATTGATGATGACACAACGTGAGTTGTTGATAACGGAATGTGCGATGATGCAACAAAAATTGTTAATGCGGATGATGAAATCGGCGCAGCACCATTTGCTGGACGTATTTTCATAATATTACCACCTACAGTTTTGATGAATTTTCCAGCCACCAATTGCTAGTACCTAAGCCCCATTGCTGTCGCACAGGCAAATTTTACCCATAACTGTGGTTCAACGCTGCCATCATTCTGTACATTAGCAACAATTAATGCCAACGTAATACCCATTGACTTTTGCGCATCATTCGTACCGTGAGAGAATGATTGTAACGCTGCTGTGAAAATTTGGGAAAAATCTAAAGTTACGATTCGCTCTTGTTAAATTTGCATTTTAAAGATAACTTTTAAAATTGAATACATCAAGAAACCAACAATAAAAATGCGATAATCGGTGAAACGATTAATACAATAATAATTTTTGTGAAAACCTTGGTAATGTAACACTCCAAATGAGCCTTCAGATGCGATTGCTGCACCCGCACTGAACCTATAAGTGCATGTGAAGACGAACTTGGAATCTCGTAAAACCAAGTAGCTAAATTCCAAATAATAGCCGCAAGTATTGCAGCTAACACAACAACCAAATCCATTTTCCAATTTAAATGGATCGACAATGTCTTTAGTAATGGTGCCTGCAACGCCCGTAAAATGTTAAAAGCACCTATAAAGTTCATCACTGCTGCCATTAAAATTGCCGTTCTTAGGCGTTAACGCTCTAGTAGATACAGCAGTAGCTACTAGACATTGTATCATGGAAATCCATTGATAAAGTCAAATATCAGCGAGAAAAATAACTACAGCTATAGTGACGATGATTATATATGACATAAATATATACTCCCTTTAGCTATTTTTCATAATTAATAGTTTCAAAATTATTTGCTAACGATCTTGACATTTATCAGCAATTTCTTCCATGCTTTCATAAATATCTTTTTATTTTAATTAATGTGATTGATCTGTTTCGCTATTGAAAATATGTTTTAATTGACTGTCTTAAAATACCATCACAGTTTTGTTTCAAATTTTTAATATTAATTGAATGAATACGCATATGTGATAATTCTTTATCGACTACTAAGCCGACAGCAAGTTTCACTTTCTGCAACTGCTTTTTGAATGTTATCAACAAACTCAGCCATATATTCATCTGTGTATTCGATTGAATACATTTCAAACATAGCTGCCGTTTCTTCAATTGCATCTAAAATCATCATCAATTGCATCACATAATGATAAAATATCTACGTTCAATTGGTGATAAATGTTTGATTTAAATCAGTAATTACTTGATGTACTAATTCGTCACCATGTGACTCATAAGTTTTAATGTTGTCTGAGTATGCTTTTTAAATCTAAATGAGTATTGAAAATCCATTTTACCGAATTCACAGCAGCTATCGATCCAGATTGAAAACCATCTCTTCTAATTGAACCATAAACTTATCTCTTACTAAACATTTAAAAATCCTCCATTTAAGCGATTGTCACCAATCACATTTGGTTATAATTTGTTTCAAATTAAGACAAGTGAATTTACAACTAATGATACAAATTTGTTATTATCAATCGTCAGTATAATTTTAGTGTACTGATATTAATTAAAAAATGCCTCACAGTAAACAATTTTACTGTATTTGCCCTTATATGAAAATAGCACAAAATTTACAATCCCACAATTCAATTTACAAAATTTTTAACAATTCCGAAACTTAACTTTTACATAAAATTTAAAACTAGTAGTAGGTATTTGTTTTGAAAAGTTATTGTATAGGCAATTTTTATCTATACAACTCTAAAAATTGTAAATGAATATAGTTGGGAAATTTGCAACGATACAATATTTATTACATAACTTTTACATATTAAAAATACACTATACATTGTTTAAAACGCATCATTGACTCATATATCTCAATGAATATACTTTTTGTTTTCTCCACATTTAATACAATTTACAAAAGTTGAATCCTGTTAATCTTTTTCAATTAAAAGCATCACCAATTAAATATATTTCATTCAAAACACTTTCATAATCACTCATACCTTTACTTCATTATTAATATGGTATTTTTGAACCCAGTATTCAACTATACATGCTAAAAATATAACTCTCTTCATTTATAATAAAAAGCTTTCCAGTATAGTTCGTGAATTGAATCCACTAATCTACTGAAAAGCCATCTGTATATTTTTATATGGAATGTCTAATTGTTCGCTTGGAAATGATTATAAGCCGTCACTGCAAAAACAGCATACATACAAAATGTATAATCCCATTACTATGAAAACCGGTATTTGATTCGTTGTACCCATTAATTTCATATATGCCAATGATGTAAAAATATGCTATGTGATAGTGCAATAACTAAAGGTGAAACCCAAAATTAAACATAATTTTAAACTTTAGTCCCTTTGCCATATCTTTTTGTGTAACACTAAGCTTTCTCAAAAATACTATAATTCTTCAACTCATCTTCGGTTTTCATCTATTTGCTTTTATGTATATAATGCAACATACAGCAATCAAGAATGTAATACCTAAAAATGATGTTACAAATAATAATATTCCGGGTTAAACTTGATATTGAGCTTATCGCTTCACTTCTTGTTTCAATAGATTTATCAACTTTATTTTTCGCTTTTTCTAATGCTAAAGCATCTTTTTATGTTTCAAATCGAATCCAAATTGAGACGATATGCTTTTTGCCTTTATACTTTCTTATTTCTTGATAGTCTTTGTCATTTAAGACAAACGTTGGTCCACCTAAATCAACATCTGTCATAAAATAGATTTTATTAATATCTTTACGTAACTTAATATTAACATGATGTTTTTCGTTCCTATAATTGCTTTTACCATGCTTCTTATGTTTCACTAAATCTTTGATAGAACCTTCCGCTACAAAATAAATCAGCTTTGCCCACGTTTCAAATCAGTATTAGGGATGTATTTATCACTAGTAATTGTTACATTGTATGGTTCTTTCGCTTTTACATCAAATAAATTATCTTTATACAATTTCGTATGAATTACTTCTTTATAATTATAAAAATGAGGAATTTTTGATTGTTTAATTCACTGCTAACTGATTAGCTTTTTGTTGGTCTTCAATTGTAACGTCGTGTGGTGCAGGTATATTTTATTTCACTTGATAAGGACGCTCTACTTATAGCAGCAAAGCAAAGAACTGAAACAGTAATCGCTGAAATGATTGCCATGACCGTAAGTGAAAAAGCATTTTTCTTAATACGATACATAATAGATGATGAGAACATGACATCATTTACACTTATAACACCTTTTCTAAACTTCTTCACCATTTTAAAAACTAGAGAAACAGAGCTTTTAAAAATAAGTATGCCCAATCACAGTTGACAACAAATAAACATAAGTGTACCGATAGAATCATAATATTGAACAATGTTCAAAGATAGATAGTATCCTGTAGTAAATCAATACTATACCCAAGATGCCTAAAACAACCTCTTCAAATGTAATTTTATTATGATTTGTTTCTTTTAACCTGGTTATTCTTTGACATCTGTGAAAATAGATTGTTTGAACACTAATATAAAATTTTGAGCAGATGTTAAAAATAAGCGACACTGATTAACATTAATGTTTCAAATACTGCCCTCAAACTATAATTGGAACCTTTTCTTTAATTCCTAATAATGTAAAAGACAATCATTAATAACAGTTTTCAGAACCAAAATATCAATAATAATACCTAATATTGCCGTAATTATAAAATATTAGTAATTGTTCGACATTAGTATATAAATAATGTTGAATTTAGATAAACCTAATGTTTGATATAATGCAAGCTCATAACTTCGTCGTTTAATAAATAACACATTGGCATATAACATGCAATTATGATGAAAATAGAAAGTAGCTCTGACTTGTGAGCCTTCCTTAATAATTGGATATGACTCTGTCATGTTTAGTTTTATGCGCAGTATTTTAATGCTACAAAGCTAAAATACAATACTACACTCGTAATTAATGAAAAAGATAGATGGTATACTATGATAAATTTTGACGAGAAATTTTTGAATATTATCTCGTTAAAGGTCATAATTAACGCCACCTAAAAACACTTTGTACACGTATTATTTCTTTTCAGAAAAAGGTATGTTTATCGTCATCCCTTGGTATAATTCAGTGAAAATTTGACCATCTTTTTAGCATCACTACTGATTGGCAGATAACTCTGCTGCAACAGCATCATAGCGTTACCATAATAATTGTAGACTTAAATGCTTCATTCATTCTTGTTAATCGTTTTAATAAATCTTGAGTACTTTTAGAATCCAGTGCACCTGTTGGTTCGTCAGCAAATATAATAGAAGGTAATGTAATCAAACGCTCTGCAGCAGATGTTCGTTGTCTTTGTCCACGTGACGTAATCTCAGAAGGGTATTTATCACTCATTATCCAATATATTTAATGCTTCTGCCACTCATAACGAGATTTAACATATGTTCTATCTAACTTCTGAACCGTTAGTGGTAACATTATGTTTTCTTTAACAGTCAATGGCTATGCAAATTATACTTGAAAAATAAACCCAATATCATGCTTATGCGTATATCAGATAATTCCTTGTTTGAAAGCTCATAATCCTCTTTAATGTAATAGAACTCTTGTGAAATAGGCAATCAATTGAACTTAAAACATTTAATAATGTCAAAGCTTTTCCTGCATCCAGAGGGGACCCATAATAGCAATAAACTCGCCTTCTTCAATAGGACATATTGATATCTCGCACACTTGAAAAGCCATAGTTCCATATATATAGAGTTAATTGTTTTACTTCTAAAATTGCCACTTTAACACTCCTCCTATAATTTATCTTTAACTTCATTTCCTTTAGGCTTTTGGCACTTGTATCTTCAATTTAACATATGACTCAACATCTATCTGATTATAACGTTGAAGCTGGCATTGATGTATCAATTCTTAAGTAACAAAACGCATGTTTAAAATGACAACTTTGAATCACTTCCGACATGCGTTCTAACAATTTCATTTTGTAATGGTAAATCAATCTGACAGTTGTCCCCTCACCAACAGTCGACGTGACTTGCAGGTGAATACCTAATCGATCCCTTTTACACTATTTACTAAATATAGACCCACACCGGAAGCACGTCGTTTCATTTCTGTTAGCCGTTGGACGTAAATCCTCGTTCAAATATTCGCGGCACATCTTTTTACTAATACCTCTGCCATAGTCTTTAAATATTATATATAACGAAACATGTCTATCATTTAATTCTGTCCCAATTTCAATATTAAAATTCTCACTCACTATTTCAATGCGTTTGACAAAATCTGTCTCATTAATCATGTGACACCATTTTATATCTGCATAAACATAATCATCCGCACTTTAAAAGTCAACATCAAAACCAATACCTTTTAACCGACTAATATGTCTTGTTAATTGTATTTCGTCAATGACCATGCGTTTAAGTGACACGTAATCAAAAATACATATCTTTGCGTTGAGATTCTAATCTAGTAATATACAGCTGTGTATCCAGCATCGAGTTTATACGAGACCATTTCACATAGTAATGCCCGTTTCTCTTCCACGACATATCTGATCAATTAATAATTTCCATGGCTGCTCACAGGTGTTTTTATGTCGTGCACGAAATTCTGCAATGGTTTGTTCATGCATGTTCAATTGTAACTGTTGCTCAACAACCTTTTCTTTGTGCGCTGAGATTTGACGATAAATAATCAACTGTATGACGTTGAAATGGCGTTTCCAAGCTAAATCTTTATGTTTTAATTTCTTCTATTTCTTTATCTTTGTCAAAATGCTTTATATAATTTTACTTTTTATATGTCAATATAAGGATCATTGTTAAACTTAACTCAAAGAAACAATATAAAAATAAACCGTCTATTGAAAATCATAATCGATTAGACTAATGCCCAACATAAGCAAAGTACAATATCCAAAATATCCAGTTCAGTAGTGAGATTTCAAAATAAGCTGCCCATTTCAAATTATCAAGTATGAGCCATATATCCTTTCTCCTACTGTTTTCTTGATTGCACTATCCATACTAATTTCAGATAATCGTAAACGAATCATACGCACTGTTAACGTATTATCACTTCACAATGCTTCACTCATCCCATAATGCAGTGATAATTGTATTCTCTGAAACGATTTGATGGTAATAAGAATTTCTAATATAATCATTTCTGTTTTGGACAGAAAATCGTATCGCTCACCTTTTTGTATACTCATCTCTTTTGATAGATTGCAACGACAGCATCTTGCCAAGTCAATGTACGTCTTCAGCTGTAAACTCATAGACACGACGATAAATCGCTTGTAATTTAGCACTACTCACATTGCATAGAACGGTTTTTGCATATAACCATCTGCGCTAAGTTCCATACTCATCACTGGATCCATTGATTATCACGATGATGATATAATATTGGTACGTTGGAAACTTCTCTCCTCTCATCTGCGTAACTGGCAATAAAACCCATCATGTTTAGGTAATTGAACATCCAATACACAATTTCAGGATTAAAACTTTCAAAGGTATCCATTACTTTGGCCGAAATCTTTCAATACCAGCAACATTAAAATCCCATTGTTCTAATTCTCAATTTTGAAACAAAAGTAGTTGTCATCTTCTACTAGTAGTATTTGCATCCATATCACCCAATACTCACTAGCATATTTCTGCTATTTTCTCCTGACTCTAATCGATCTTTGAAAATCTTTAATCCGGCAGTCAACTTCAGCCATGAATCATCATTTTTGCATTGGTGCTTGTATAGCAATAAATCGGCCAAAATAATCGAGGGATATAATCGTAGATAGAGATATAAACGACTGCCGACTCTCTGATTAATCTAAATTTGGAATCTCCCTGATTAACTTGTATATTTTTCACCAAACCACCCAATAAAATTAGAGTTATTATTCCGTCAGCTGTTTCTATTTTAGTCACTGCGAGCGGTCGCACCTTATTCTTAATATATATCTCAAACTCGATCATGTGATTTTTCTGTTTTCACAAAAGTTCCTTTAGTGTAACCCATCCATGCAACAAATGGTTTACAACGTTCTTTAATGTCCATCCCTCTGGTAAAACTACCTTCATCGTCGATTCAACATCATCATATTTCTTGAAACTTGTAATTCTACATTAACTAAAGAACGTTTAAAACTACCAATTTGTTGTTTCTACAGGTGTACCATATGCGCACCTAGGCGTTCAATTGTTTCTAATATCATAACGACTCCCAGGTATGTAGATTACTACTTTGATTGGATAGCCGCTGCTCGACCAAAATTATCTGCTGCGATTAATGTTAAATCTCTCTTGCTGATGATTGTGTTATTTTTGGCAGAATTTCTTTGTTGGTCGATAAAGAATACAGCAACATCTATTTGATCTCATTGCTGCAACAACCTCGTTCGTAATGAAACATGTATAACACACCGAATCCAAGTCATTTCAACATCATTCTGTATTGTCTGGATATTTTATATAGTAAAAAGTTCAGCATCGGCTTTTCTTAATCACTCTTCACTTAAATACGCTACCAATATATCCTGTTCCAATTCCAAGCTAATAAAACTTTAGGTTTCATCTAAATACTCCTTTAACGTAAACTCACATATTACTCCACCTTTAGTTACATATATATATTATAATAGTAGCAAATGTTTTAAAATTTCAAAATACTGAGGCTTTTTATGCGCCCATATTATACGTAGAGTTAGTATCAAAAGATGTAGAAAATTTCATTTCTTAATGTTAGCGAAAATATACGACGAATCTCCGTATATGTTCTACACACCAGGAGAATATGATCCTAGCGTCACATCGGCTAGTAAACAATTAGAAGAATATATCACTTCTCCACATAAAGTCATCTTTGTTGCTGAAAGTGATGAAATCAACTCGTTGGCTTTGCCTTTGTTAATGCGACACCATTTCAACGCATTAAACATGTTGCTAAAATTGATTTAGGTGTAAAGAAATTATATCAACATCGTGGAATTGGCCAAGCACTTCTTGATGCCATTATGGCTTGGTGTTTAAACAATCAAATACACCGAATTGAAGCTAAATGTACCACTCAATAACACCAACCTGCCCTCGAGCTTTTTAAAAGTGCCGATTTTCAAATCGAAGGCGTTTTAAAAGATAAGTTATTTATCGATGGTAAATATTACGATGACTATATGATGGCTAAAAATTCTTAATTAAAGCTTATTTTATCATAATCTTGTATCAGAATCGCATAACAACGAATTTAATGGTTACCTAATACATTACTCATACTTATCAATGTCATCTAATCTTAAATGAATGCGTATACTCTTATTCATTTATCAAATTTAATTCAAATAAAGCACCACTAATGTGTAATCGATCAACCATCAACTACACGATTAGTGGTGCTTTATATATGTTGTTTAGTTTTCCTTACTATAAAAATCTTCGAGTCTAAAAATCTATATCCGTAATTTTTCATATATCTTATCCTGATACTGATTGTTTTGACTGTAAGCTTCTTTTCAGTAATTAACCTACCTTTTACGCTTAATTCCACAATCTTGTACGAATAAATTATTATTTCTATTTATTTTGTAATATGGTACAACATTCGTACACTAAATTTTACTCGTTGATGAATAAGTTCCATTGCCAATGCATAGTATTTATTTGTCTCATATAACCATAAACGATCTATTGATACACCTGAAACAAATACATCTTTTTAATAATATCCTTACATTCGGCTTAAATAGTGCTATGTCTATCTAAATAATTTTTAAACAAAACACGTTGTATACGTCCAGTAACCATAACGCGTTTATTTTTAAATGGTTTTTAATGCTGACCTTGTCATTCCCTTTCACAACCTTATTTCAAATCACTTCGTGCTCAATCTATATTTTTATTTTTCTTTTGAATTCTTTTCAATTTATAAATTTATTATATCATGCTACACAATTGCTTTTCGACAATTTAGTTGTAAAAAGTTATTTTCAGGTTCAAAACAAATTAGTTTGTAAAATAAATGTCACATCATAATAGGGTGAGATAGAAAATGATAAAGAACCGCTAACAATTTATTATATCTCAGACTCTTACACATTAGCCCCACATGTTTTAAATTCTTCGTTTTCAATTTGAAGATCTTAAATGTTGCTTAAGTAATAAATTACTACTGTTTATCATTAGTTTAAAGGATTTAACGGTAATTCATTACTCGGATTTTCTATTTGTGGTTTCTCTTCAGTTTGAATACCACTAGAAGATGTGTTACGACTTAAGAAAAAGTAACACTTTTTGATATTATCTATCGATTCAGGTTTATTAAGGTGAAATTGATACTGATGATGTAAATGATGCGTACCATCATAAAACAAAGTATCTACTGGTACATTCAATTCTTGTAATTTCTTACGAATTCTATATTTTTGACTTTCGAATGCGATCGCTATCTCCAACAGATAAAAATGTTGGTGGATAATTTTTGTCGATTGTTTTACTGTAGACATTTGTGAAAGTATTTTTAAAAGCTCTTTTCCCAATCTTCTCGCCAGTATAACTTTTCATAAATAACTGTATTCTTGAAACTCAGTTTCTCTAACTGTTTGCATATTATAAAAACCACCAAATAGTATAGCACCTTTAATTTGCGATGGTTTTGAATGACTCGATCAAATTTCATGCTATCTTCTTAAGCAATCATTCGTCTGTATTGCCGTAAATTGGCATTAGCTAATTGAGCACCTGCAGAATCACCGCCAATAATTACTTGATTAAAATCAATAGGTAAAATTCATTTTATTTTTCTTTAATGAATTGAGTTGCTTGATTCATTTGAATTAATGGTGTGGGATATTTATATTATGGCGCCAATGCATAATTTTACATTCACAACAATGTACCCTTGTTCAGCAATTTTCGCTACTAATGGGTTTTATACTGCTTATCACCCGCAATATAACCACCACCGTGCATCCAAAAATAACTGGCAGTTTGGCATTAGAAGACATATCAACAGGTGTAATAATATCTAATTTACTGTTAGGGAAAACTCTATTGTATGTAAGGTTTTGATAAATGCGCACATTTTTATTTTTAATATTAATTTTTGTCTTTATTAGCATGGTTCTCATTTTGTAATTTGGTCATAATGTTGTTTCAGATGAAATGCTAACAATACACTGATTACAGTTATAAAAAGCGCAGTTATCATCGTCCATTTATTATCTTTATTCAATACATCGTACCTCTCTATTTGTTAGACGCTCATATTAATAGACTGAATAAATATAAAAAGCAATTCGCCCGATAAGAGTGAGAGACGAATTGCTTTTTTAAGGTTAAAAACAAAGTGATTCAATTTGTAAAGTTTCGGATATCCCTCATATGATATTAAGCAATATGTTTTTATCCGCATTTTTACGTTTGAAATATTTAATAATTACAGCTACTACAATAAAATAAGCCTACATATCCCATATAATTGTATATAACTTTATTAATTAATTCCAGCAAATCCTACGAAACTTAATAAATAACCTGCTACCATCATTATAATAATAAAGATATGATACATTTTTACTGTATGGTTCTTGTAAAACGCTGCAAAATGAATACATTAGTCCTAGAATAGTATTATACATAACCGCCAGCATAATAACAGATAACACTGTTGCTATTAAAGGATGGATATTATTTGCTAACGTCAATGTAGGAATTGAGGCATTTTTAATAGTTGGATATTCACTTTGCAATGCAAAGTCGATCGATGCTAGTAATACAGTAGATAATACCACCATACATCGCGCCTGTCACCTGACACTGTACGCTTTTTCAGTATCCCCACCGATTGCTAAGATGGTACTAAAACCCTACAGAAAAAGCTAATCCACCATATATTGTACCAAACCAGATTCCCTTCCAAATACTTGCTTCAGGCACTACTTGCTAACTTCTAATGAAAGCATGACCTTTAAATAAATAAACGCAAAGCGATTAATACAACTAAAACAATTAAAAATGGTGTAACGATACTCTAGTGCACGTACTATTTTATTAAAGTCTAATAGCAACGTAATATAAATCGCTAATGTCATAATTAAAGCACCTAGCCATGTAGGTAGAGTTATAACTTTCTTCAAATGTTGCGCCTGCACCAGCTATGCATGGTTACAGCTATACCAAATAAGAAGAAGATTAAAATATAATCAAAGACTTTACTAAACTTTTCACTCGAATACGTATTGTAATGTTGATTCATGATTTGTCGCTTCAAAAGGCAGTACCAATTTTTGCTACTTGGCGCCCAATAAAAGCTAAAATAAAACCAGATATAATAACACCCAATAAGCCCACAAGCTTCATATTTAGTGAAAAATTGCACAACTTCTTGTCCAGTTGAAAATCCTGCGCCCACTACAATGCTCGACGTAGGCAAATCCAATTTTTGTTGCTTCTTTATTCATCATCATGCTGAATAATAGACCTCCTTAATTTTGCACAGTGTGCATTATAACGTACTGAAAATTAATTGCAAGTCGCATAGGTTATTTTTCACTTTTTCAAAAATTGCTCAATCCATTCACATTATCACGTTCAATGACATTTATTATAAAATTTATGCTTTATAATGCAGTCATACGAACTTTTTGTATAGGAAAATTCGATTAATTATTGTGTCTTGAATTCTCGTAAATTTAGTTAAATTTCGAAGAATCACATATCAAAATCTCTCAGTTAACAAGGTTTAAACCATATATCGTATGTTCTTTATTAAAATGTATAAATTTATAAAATGTTGTATAAAAACCATTTGTGCACACAAGTATACTTCGTTAGTTTTTAAGTATTAGGCTGGAACATATGTCCCAAACCAACCAAATGTTAAAACTATTATTAAGCTAATATAATTGAAATGTAATTAACGTACATTACGTTGGTGTAATTCATTTATATCAACAACAACGTTGTCCATACGTTTTGGCAGTGTCTTTTAAGACGTTACGAGCAACATTATTATTAGATCGTAATTTTAAAATTTGTTTAGCGATATCAAAAGCCTTCTTATCTGAAATAACAGGTGTTGGTATCGCATGCACAATAACATTTGTAACAAACTTTTAACTTCTTTTGCCGTCAGTAAGTTTTATGGAAGCGTCTGCATGATAATAAGCAGAATCCAAAAGCACCTTCATATTCACTTAGTGGATACACAAGCAATAAAAATGCTAAGTCATGCATTTCAGATGATTCTTCGTACTTAATCATATCTAAAATACATGTATAAAACATCATACTTTCTACTTCATGCGCACTTGAAATATATGCTTCTTCAAATTCCATAAAATCTGTTTCGGACATCAACTGTCGTACTAAATCAAACTCGCCATTCAATACATGTTTTTATAAGGTGTTGCATGGCAATGTCCTCCTATTTCTCCAGATTTTATTAAACATTTCACATATATACTATCATATTTTTATAAAGTTTCATTTGAAAAAGGTTTACATTTTTCATTATTAGTAAATTTTAACTAAAATGATTGTTTCATTTCTGCTAATGCATCATCAATTGAACCGCCGATTGATAGCTTTACTGCTGCGATAAAACTGCCTTCAACAATTGGTGCATCAACTTTTAACACACGATGATTACCATCATACATTTCAATTGCCATATCTACATTCATTTCTGAAGATCCAATATCGTAAAAACACAATGCATCATCCTCTAATTTAGTCAAAACTTCTTGATGATATCAAATGAAGTTCCAATTGAACCATCTGGTAATCCCCGATTGGTATAATATCAACGTCACCTGCCATTTGCTTTAACAAAGATTTTGTACCACTTGCAATTTCTTTACTGTGGCTAACAAGTATAATTTTAGGCATTATCTTCATCTCCAATCAAAGCGTTTAAAAATATAAACCATACTTTGAGCACCTGATCAATATAACCTTTTGATTCTTCTCCAAAAATATGCAGCTCTACCTTTCGTTGCTACCATATCTTTTTGTATTATCTGCTAATTGCTGTAAATCATTGAATGTTAAAGTTTCACCATTTTTAAGCTTCTCTGCTGCTCGCGCTATTACATCATACATTGTCTTTTTCATTTAAAGTAACTTTACCACGTGATTCAACCGCTTCGGCAAATGCCTGAATTAGTGTAATGAAATCTTGATTATCCATATCATCTTTGGTGACTGCAGACATTTTAACAAAGCTAAAGCCATACAGTGGTCCAGATGCACCTCAACATTTGACATCAATGCCATACCAGTTGATTTGAACAATGATTGCATTGAGCTATCATCAAGTTTGTCTTTAAGACTCACTAAACCCACGAACCATGTTAACTCCCTGTGGTCACCATCACCAATTGCTCGATCTAATTCAGTTAATCTCAGATTCATGTTTTTAAACGTTTCTTCTAAATTTAATAAACGTGCTTTCATCATTCACTTTCATTTGTAGCCACCTCATAAATGTATATTTATTCATATTCACTTCTTATTTAAAGTATTGACTTGTTGTTGGTGCTAAAAATGCTTCCCAAATATTCTGGTTTATTAGGCACGATAGTTATAGAAAAACCTTGCATGTCTAAAGATGTCATATAATCACTCAACAAACCATTTAGCAACATTAACCGTTCTTGCAGCTAAACTTTGTTGAATATATTTAGTTACGATATTTAATTCAGATAACGGCGTACCACCCATACCATTTACCATTAATATGACATCATTGGCAGTAACTCTTTATACAATTCGTCTAACAATGTTCCAACAATACGATCAATATCCTTTACTTCTTCCCTATGAATACCTTTTTCACCATGTATACCAATACCGATTTCCATTTGTCGTCTTCAATATCAAAGCCATATTTTCCAGTAGTTGGAACAAGCGGTGGCTCAATTGCCATACCAATACTTTTAATTTCAGGTAACAACGCTTCTACACGCGATTTTATCTCTGTTAATGAATAACCTTTTTCAGCAAGATAACCGGCAAGCTTTATGAACAAACACTGTTCCTGCAACACCACGACGTTGTACTTCGTTTGTCACAGCAATGTCGTCACGAACAATAACAGTTTGAACATTTATACCTTCCATTTCTGCAAGCTCTTGTGCCATTTCGAAATTCATCACGTCACCTGCATAGTTTTTACAACTAGTAATACACCATCACCAGTATCTACTGCTTTAATAGCTTCTAATATTTTATCAGGTGTAGGTGATGTAAATACTTCGCCACAAACCGCTGCATCTAGCATACCTTCTGCAACAAAACCGGCATGCGCAGGTTCATGTCCGCTTCCACCTCCAGAGACTATTGCTACACCATGTTCTTTCTTAGCTTTTTACAATAACTGTATTAGCAATCAGATCCAACTCTGGGTGCGCAATTAACAATCCTTCAAGCATATCAGTTAAAAATGTTTCTTTTTATTGATTAACTTTTTCATCATGTTGTACCTCCTTGGTATTATCAGTCATAGTATAAAAACAGAATAAATGAATGCGCTATCATAAAGGGGTTAACCTGATACCGTTATCAAATATATTTATGATAAGACAGTCTTGATAACTTAATGGTTCATTATTGAAAAATAAATAGTATTGAGTGGCTCGTTAAATAAAAATGCTATGAAAAGCCTTATAATAAAGTGCCTTTCATAGCAATAAGTTTGTGTCCTTTGACACTATACATTTTTCGTTTTGTACATTAAATATAAGAAATACGGTGCACCAATAATTGCTACGACAATACCTGCTGGAACCCCACCTGGTTGTAATACAATTTTGCCAATTGTATCAGCTATAACAAGTAAACATGCCCCTACTAAAATGGCAATTGGTAAAAACAACTGGTGACGTAGTCCAACGATACGTTTGGCAATATGCGGACCCATTAATCCGATAAACGAAATTGAACCTGCTACTGCTACAGCAGCAGATGATAACATCACTGCGATAAAGAATAATATTAAACGTTCTCTGCTTAACCTTACACCTAGACCTCGTGCAATATTATCACCCGTATGAATAATATTTAGTGTATCTGATTTAAATAGTAAGTAAGGAATAATAATCAACACCCACGGTAAAAATGCAATGACAAATGGCCATTCGTCACCCCAAATATTACCTGCAAACCAAGCAGCGATGAAATCAGATTGCTTATCATCAAATTTTGACATAATTGTAATTGAGCCACCATATAATGCTGTTTGTAAAGCCTACACCTATTAATACCATACTCGCAGGTGTAATAATCCTTCATTTTTATTAAAACTGAAAATAAAAATAATCAATGCAGTGGTGATACCACCTAGTATACTTATTAACGGCAGTATATATATAAAGTTGTCAGATTAATTTTACCAATTGCAATAAATAGTGATTGCAAATCCGCCACCTGCGTTAATACCTAATATACCTGGTTCAGCTATTGGATTTTTGTGATACTTTGCACTATTGCACCACTAATACTAAGCGCTGCGCCAGCCAGCAGTAATCATCATCCGAGGTAACCTGAAATCTAATAAGATTAACTCATCAATGGCATCACCTTGTCCAATTAAAAGTTTTGAAAAATCTTTCAACAGTATGTTGTATTCACCTGAGGTAATACTCCAAGTACAACCTAGAAATAGTAGAATGCTAAAAACAGCCAGTGCTATCAATTGTCCGCGTTTATTATTTGAACTAATCATATTGGAGCGTCCTCCTTTTAACTAAATATAAAAAGTAAGGAACACTGATAAATGAAAATGATTGCACCAACAGGCGCTTCTCCTAAATATCGTGCTATCACATCGGCAACAAGCATGAGTATCCCACCTAACAAGGCTGTTAATGGTAGAATTTTAGCATAATCAGTTCCAATTAAAAATCTTGCTATATGAGGTACCATCAAAACCTACAAAATGCAACTTGTCCAGCGATAGCTAACTGCAATACCCTGCTAGAATCATAGCAATAATTAAACATATGCCTCTCGATCATTGTTACATTTTTGACCTAAACCTTTAGCTAATGATTCACCAAGATTTAAAATGGTAAGTTGTTTACTAATTGTTAATATAATGAATAACGCAATACCAATTCAATGGAATTGCCCACTTAAGTGTGTGACTCATGTTGTGCCTGAAACGCCTCCAGCAGTCCAAAAATGTTACTGTTTGATTTTAGTCTAAAAGCTAATACAATACCTTGACTTAGCGCTGTTAACATAGCACTTACTGCTGCACCCTGCCAAAATAATACGCATCGGATTAAATCCATCACGTCCAGATCGGCCTATCATTAATACAATAGCACCTCCTAGAATAGCACCCAAAATCCAGCAAACATCAATATTAAAAATGAAGTGTTTGAGTAAACTGCATATGTTAATGCTAAAGCAAATGAAGCACCTGAATTTAAACCATGAGCGGATCAGCAAGACCATTACGAGTAACACCTTGTATAATCGCACCAGAAACTGCAAGCGCCATACCTACAATTACTGCTGCTATGTTTGGGAATCCTAATCTCATTGATGATGTTTTGCTGTTGATTGCTAGGATTATATTAAAAATAGCCTCTATAATTGTAGAGGCTTGAATTTTCAGCGTCACCTATTAATGTAGAAATAAATAGTGATTAGTAGTATCATACTTAAAACCTATAATATAGGATAAAACTCAATGGCGTTGGGTTCTCTCTATTTGTCATGTTAATTGTCCTTTTTATCATATTAACTTACTTAATTAAGAATAAGCTCTAGAGCATAAGTCATAGTTACCAGTGAAAAGGTTTTCAGTTTTATATCTCTACTTAAAACAACATCAATATTAAAAACTTTTTCTAATATTTCCTGTGTTAATACGTCTTCTGTTGAACCTGTAGCGATGATATCCCTTCTTTCATCGCAATAAGATCGATCTGAGAAACGAATCGCTTGGTTGATATCATGAAGAACCATGACAATTGTACAAACCTTGTTCCTGATTTAGCTTCTAACTCAATTCTAGTATTTCTAATTGATGACAGATATCTAAATATGTTGTTGGTTCGTCTAAAAAGATAATATCAGTTCTTTGTGCTAATGCCATTGCAATCCAAAACACGTTGTCTTTGACTCACCACTTAAATCATTGATTGAACGGTGTCGAAATGTATCAGTCCCCTGTAACTTCCATTGCCCAATCAATTTCTTTCTTATCCTCAGCAGTTAATCTACCAAATCCTTTTTGATGTGGAAAACGACCATATGAAACTAATTCCCAACAGTTAAGCCATCTGCTACTCAGGTGATTGAGGTAAAATATGCTATGCAATCTCTTCGTAGATTGTGTATGAATATTTTCACCATCTAAAAATACTTCGCCTTCTTTAACTGCCAATAAACGTGACAATGCCTTTAGCAAAAGTAGATTTCCCGCAGCCGTTAGGACCAATGATTGACGTCACTTTGCCATCTGGTATTTTCAACATCAATTTATTTATAATCGTGTTATCCTCGTAACCAATTTTAACTTGTTGTCCATGCAAACGATTCATAATTTCCCTACTTTCAATAGTCTTTCTGTTTATATATAATTTTATTTTTAAATTATCAATTTTCAAAGGCATCCCAATTGATAATGATTATCATGAACTATCATTATAACATTTTCAATCTTATTGACTAACATTACTTTTTAAATTGATAGCTCGATTTGTCATGTCTTGTATATTACTTTTATAATGACACACACAGATAAGTCTTCATAGTTCAAAAACTTGTCCGTGGACTTATTTAAGTATGTGTGCTCATACCATTTATTTATTCATCTGCAAGAAAGCCATTACCATAGACATCTCTCACATCATGAATTACGAGGAATGCATCTTTATCGATTTGTTTAATTAATCGCTTTGCTTTTGAAACTTGTGTTTTAGAAATAACAACGTATAAGACATCTTTTTCTTCTCACGCGTATAATAGCCATGTCCGTTTAAAATGGTTAAACCTTCCAATTTGCTTCGTCTATTGCTTTGCTATGTTTGTCGGGATTAGTTGAAATAATCGTCATAGCTTTTTAGTGTTTAAACCTTCTATGACATATTCCATCACTTTTGTTCTATATAAAGTGATATTACTGTTACTAATACTTTATCAAGTGGAATAACTGTAAGTGAAATTGCAACAACGCATCAGATATCGAAGAAAAGCAAAGCATATGTCGTGCTTACATCGAGGTATCGTTGCAATTCTCGCCAAAATTGTTGTACTCATGTTGTACCGCCTGCAAGGATAATTACTCCGATTCCTAGTCCAACGCTTACACCACCAAAAATGGCATTCATAATGCTGTTTCCAGTTTCTACTTGCCATGATTCTGTTAAACTCAAAAATATTGAAATAAGAATTGTTACAAGAATAGTTAAGTACATACTTTCTTACTCAAAAATTTATAACCTATGGCAATCAATACTGTGTTGACCAAGAAGTTAGTGATGGCTGGTGAAATATGAAACGCATAATATAAAGATAATTTCATAAACCTGTAACCCAGCTTCACCTAAGTTACCTAGAAATAATAAATGCATTTTACACTCCAGCAAAGATAAATGAACCTAAGACAACTAGTATTAAATTTAACTGCTTTTATTCACGAAAACCATCCCCTTTATATATTTATTAGACTATAAAAATAGTAGCACAACAAAAATGCTGTCACAACTCTATGGAAGAGTTCTAACAAAGATTTACTATTTAACTAATTTATATGAAGAATAGCTTCCTAATAAATATCACTCATAATATAATAATTAAAAATATTCTGAATTTTTAATTTACTTTCACTTTCATTGTCTGCTATAATGTTTCTTTAACTTCAATAGAGAAGTTATCTCCTTTGTGTTGTTTATAATAACAAAAGCAAATTTTGCTCGAAGTACTATGACTGTACCTAGTCCTTACTGTCATATGTACAATAATATTCATTTCATAAAGCCAAGTGTATTACCATGTGCACTTGGTTTTATAATGGCTTCAATTTCCCGGTAACTTTTAAAAATATTTAAATACCTTTTTATATCAATAATAGTCCAAGCATCTCACACCATATCAATAGACGACATGCCTCGACATATTTATTAGTTAAAATGTATTATCATAGTCACTCTTTCAACATATTACCATGCAAATAAACCAACGAAAGCTGCTGTTAATAATGAAACTAGGATGCCTGATAATAGCATCATAGGTACATATTTAGATACAAAGTCTGATGTCTTTTTATCAACAATGCCTTTCAATGCACGATAATCATACCAATCGTTGAGAAGTTTGCAAACGAAATTAAGAATGTTGTAATAACCGCACGATGGTGGGTGTATAGATCCAATATCTTTAGAAATTTTCACCCATAACAACAAATTCATTCGTAACAATTTTTCTTAGCCATTTGTTGTGCTGCCAACCACGCTTCATCATAAGGTAAAACTGAGTAATAGCGCAAATGGATACATAAACACACCTAAAATTTGGTTTTAAACCGAAACTACCTTTTTAATGCCTATCCATCCTGCTATCAATCCTGTAATCAAATTGATAAAACGATCAAATAGATCAGCTAACGCTACAAAACTAATAACAAATGCGATGATGATTAATACTAATTTACCTGCTGCTAATACAGAATCTCCAAGGAATGAGAAGAATGGGTTGACGTTCAACTTCTATTGTTTTTAAGATCAAAATAATATCTTCTTTTCTCTTCAACACTTTCACTGGATTCAACAAAGCATGACGCAATAATCGCGTTAACGATATTTAGTGGAATTGCCGTTAGTACCAGTTCTCCTGGTACCATTTGTACATACGCACCTCACAATAGCTCCCTGATACAGAGCTCATTGACATCATTGCGATTGTTAATACACGCATTTCATTCATACGTTTTAGTTGCTCACTTGATACGGCTAATGCTTCAGTATTTCCTAAGAACATCATTTCTATCCCAAAGAATGACTCGAATTTAGGTTGTCTTGTTACTTTTAGCTAGTAACCAACCAATACCTCCAATAATTTTCGGCAAAATATTAAAAGTACATTAAGATATCAAAATAATGGCACTATTAATAATATTGGGAATAAGGCTGCAACAGCCATATCCATCATTTTCACATTGGTCAAACTTGCAAATGCAAACCTGTACCAGCATGCGCTGACTGAACTACCAAGGATACCATTGGCTGCTCCTACTGCTTTTTTACTCTAATCAAAATAAATAAAGAACCATGCTAAAAACAGGTTTAAAACAACTAAGATCCCAATTGATTGCCATTGGATATAGCGATCTCTTGAAAATAATACCGCAATACCAAGAAATACAATTAGATAATAATGTTGATTAATAAAACATTTGGCACCCCACCTATGATTTAATTTTTAAAAATTTAGAAACATTGAAATATCAAAACTTCTGTACCGTGGACTCTAAAAATCAGTTAAATTGCTATGCAAAATATGAAGAATTATGACTCGTGGCTACAGTATTTATATATGTATGTTTGCTTATAACTTGTATTATACCATGAGCATCTTAAAAATATCGATTTCATTAATTTAAGAATTATTATGTCGTAACTTCTCAAAATGATTTTGAAATAGACAAAAAGCTTGAAGCAATTTATTAACATCTATATCCATCAATGTGCCACACTTTAATTTCCTCGATGGTATATGTGTATTGCTCCAAGCTTACTTATATATAAAACAACTGTTAATGTTTTTGAGACACTACAAAGTTTTATACTTCGCATGTGATGCCACCAGTTCCTGAATGCGTACCTTTTACCTGTTACCTGTCCTTTGTCTAAGAAATATAATTTTGACCGCTAATCGTAGACAAACGATGAGTAATGACAATCGTTGTTCTCACCTTCCATCAATGTTTCTAAAGCTTCTGAATTTTCAATTCACTTTCACCACGAGATTAGCTGTTGCTTCATCAAGTAACAAAAATATCAGGATTTTTAACAAAACTCTAGCAATATCAATACGTTGACGTTGTCCGCCAGACAGTTCTTTCAATCCTCGTTCACCTGCTGTAGCGTCATATCCTTCATCAACTGCATGATAAAATCGCGACAGTTCGCTAATTTAGCTTGTAATTAATAAGTTCTTCATCTCGAAACGACGGTGATAATTCCGTATAAAATGTATGGTCTCTAATTGTACCACTCCATCATCGTGAATTTTGATTTGCATAACATATCCAATTTTGCGTCGCCACTTAGATAACGGGATATCATAGACACTTTCAAGGCCATATTTAATATCACCTGACTCAATTTCTCATACATACGTTCTATCAGATTGGGCCACTCGTACTTTTTACCAGACCCAGAAGGACCCACAAAAGCACTCACTTGACCTTGTGGGATTTGGAACGACGACATCATCTAATATTTTCTTCACGCATCATATTTAAAGTCTACATGTTCAAATGACAATACACCGTCATCAATTAATACATTTTCAAGAATCTTCAAAGCTACTGTCCGGTTCAATAGAGTTCTCTGCATGATTTTCGTATATTCTACTACTTTGTCACTGACTGCCTATAATCTGTAACTAACGTTGAAAGATTGATTAAGGCATAGATAATTGAATAACATAAAATATCATTGCACACGTACCTGCAGTGATTGCGCAGTCGCTAATTTCTAATGCACCAAAACCCAAAATAATTGCAATATAGCTATGGCATAACAATACCTGAAATTGGTTGCACAACTGCCTGCAATTTTGAGCCTGTCGTTTTAAACCTAATTTATATTTCCATTCAAATTTTGGGTGTGCATTATCTAATTCCGAGTCGCTCTGTATTTGATATTTTGACAAGACGCATTTCCAGTTGGGACATCGCCCTAACAAAGCCACACTGAAGTTTCTGCAATTTCAGATTGTGTACTTGTCGATATCTTTTGCATAATACGACCTAGAGGAATCACAATTAAAACGAATATCGGTGGTATCATCATAAATGTTAATAATGTCGTCAATCTAAAATAAATAACATGATTAGTGACCCAAACTTAATGTAACGCGATTGATGGTAATAAGTTAGGTAGCTTTTGTGAAATAAATTCATTTATCACTTTCGTATCGTCGATTAATCGGACTCATTAATTGGCCACTTTCATTTTTGTCAAAGAATGGCATTTTTAATTGTATGATACCCTCCCAAACTGAGCGTATCCGTACAAATAATCTTTTCACCAATTTTGCCTTAATAAATATAAACCTAATCCGCTTAATAAAAGCATTGATAACAATGCCACCAAATAATGCGATTAGATTCCAGTGATATGGCCTCGACGGAAAATTTATATTCTGCACAATTCGTCCAGTGTGTGGACAGAATGGCGCTAATAGTCCACTTAAGCTCCCTAGTGATGAAATAGTGATAGCTGCAACGATGGAGACCCACTGGGCCATGATAGTAAATAAGAAAACAATGGTTTTCGTTTCATAGTTTTACCTCTTCTGCTTTGAAATTTATAGTTAATTTCATTTAGACAGATACATGCATTTTCTATCATGTACTTTTTCTCCCAACAAAACCTTTAAAAATCAAATAAAGTGTTGCCCAAAAATACCGCTTCATAACATTTATATGATAGAATATTTCTATTGCATTTTTGTAATAACTACTCAGTCTTTATAGTTACAAACATGAAAATTAATCTCGCTGAGTAAGTTTGCACTTCGTACAAACATTACAGCACCTTTAGCTATTTCGCCACGTAATATGTTTGCATTATTTTCAAATTAACACGTAGAAAACTTTATTTTCAACAATTTAATTAAGGTGAAGTGAATTAGCACGACTCCGTAAGTAGGACGATCATTGCTTTGGGAATATTTAAGAATTGAGCAAAGACAAACGCTTTTATGAAAAATTTAATATCTATTATCATCATTTTATGTTTAACATTACATTATGACACCATATGCACAAGCTGCTAACAGTGACGTAACCCTGTACAAGCAGCAAAATCAATATGGTTATAGCAGGTTTGTCGGCTGCATACGAACCGACGAGTGCTGTTAATGTAAGTCAAAACTCGACAATTACTGTATCAATACAATATCGATACTAAGTGGAATCCAGCGTCTATGACTAAATTAATGACAATGTACTTAACATTGGAAGCTGTAAATAAGGGCAGCTTTCACTTGATGACACTGTCACAAATGACGAACAAAGAATATATTATGTCTACACTACGAGTTGAGTAATACGAAACTATATCCCTGACAAGTATGGACAATCGCAGACCTATTACAAATTACAGTATCTAATTCTAGTAATGCCGCGGCATTAATTTTAGCTAAGAAGGTATCACACCGAGCGATTTCGTTGATTTAATGAATAACAAAGCTAAAGCTATCGGAATGAAAAATACACATTTCGTCAATCCAACGGGTGCTGAAAATTCAAGATTACGTTCATTTGCACCAACAAAGTATAAAGACCAAGAACGTACTGTAACGACTGCTAGAGACTATGCCATTTTAGATTTACACGTGATTAAAGAGACACCTAAAATATTAGACTTACAGCAGTTAGCACCAACAACGCATGCAGTTACGTATTACACATTCAACTTTTCATTGAAGGTGCAAAAATGAGTTTGCTGGGCACAGATGGTTTAAAAACTGCATCAAGTGATACAGCAAATTACAACCATACGATTACTACCAAAACGAGGTAAAATTTAGAATTAATCAGTTATCATGGGTGCAGGAGACTATAAAAACCTTGGTGGCGAGAAGCAACGTAATATGATGGGGAATGCATTAATGGAACGTTCATTCGATCAGTATAAATATGTAAAAATATTGTCTAAAGGTGAACAAAAGGATAAATGGTAGAAATATTATGTTGAAAATGATTCTACGATGTTTTACCAAGTGATTTTAGTAGATTATAAACCTAGTCGAAGATGGTAAAGTACACGCGGACTATCCAAGAGAATTTATTAATAAAGATTATGGACCTCCAACTGTAGAAGTTCATCAGCCAATTATTCAAAAGGCAAATACTGTTGCTAAAAGTATGTGGGAAGAACATCCATTATTCACTATCATTGGTGGTGCATGCCTTGTCGCTGGATTAGCACTTATTGTTCATATGATTATCAATCGTTTATTTAGAAAAAGAAAATAAAAGATATACTAAAACGGACAAGGTGCACATTATAAAGCTGCGAAACTTGTCCGTTTTAGATATTTATTTTATAATAACTCACATTAATTTTATCGTTTAGTATCGATAGTTCTATATAATTTATTTAGCATCTTTTACCATATAATTCTTGTTTGATTTTAGTCGTCGAAATGCCCTTCTGTACGTTTTTAAATAAATGACTTCACATTTATCCTTTAAGAAGTCGAATTCACCTTCCCAGTCATGTCCCATAACAAAACATCTACATCAAATTTTTCGACATCGTCTTCTGTCCCCAGCCCTTTCTGGAATGACTAAATCGACATAGCGTATTGATTCAAGCATCATTTTCGTTGTTCATAATCATAATAAGATATTTTATGTTTAATTTGATTAAATTCATCTGTTGATAATGCTACTATTAAATAATCGCCCATCTCTCTGCACGACGAAGCAATTCGATATGACCATAGTGGAAGTAAGTCATATGTGCCATATGTTATTACACGTTTCATTAAGTTATCCTCCTCATATTGTCACATCATAGGATTGGTAGTTTATGGTCATCAATGTACACGTTATCGTTTTAACATTGATTTTGTTCGATGTGCAAACTTTCTCCCTTGTTGTATCAAGAATCTTTTATAAGTCGCCTATTAATGCCCACTTGAATTAATGTTTGTCGCCACAATTCGTATATTTCTATCCCACCCTCACCAATAAATTCAACTGTATTTATAATGTCAAACATGTTTTATGGGATACATAATCAGAATGCTGTATAGACATAATATAGTCTTTTATGAGTTGAATTGTCGTGTGTTACTGCTGGGTGTTCATTCATATAATATTTTTAATGAATTATTGAATAAAATACCATCAACCATATCACTATATAATAGCCTTTTTGTTCAGGTAATAGTGTAACATTTCCATGACTCGTTGTCTTATTTTCATAATTTCTATGATATATCTATTAAAATCTTTCATCGTTACTTGTAGCATGTGTATCTATATCGTTATCTCCGACAATCATCTCGTGAAACTAAATGTATATCCGTAGCTTTTTGCATCGCCTTGACAAGTATTGCGTGATTGTATGTGTTAGCTAAAGTTTCGTCACACTGTAATTCAGCAAATTTAGCACTGAATAATCCTTTCCGTCAAAAGACATCATTGATAACAAATCTGGTTGTTCCGTTAATGTAACGATTCGATTATCTTTTGAATAAAACTCATCAGCACTTTTCAATTTCCATTCACCATGGTAATTGTAAGCTCGCTGCCCTATTACCATATCAATATTATCAGTATCGAAAGCTGCAGTTAACCCATCTAATTTACCTGGCAATACGATTGATGTTGGATTTATGACCATAAAATGCGTCACTATCATGTGATCCTGGCATTTTGATATCCATCAAACCTTTATTAATACACGTAGCTATCGAAGCATTTTGTAATTGTATTAATGAAATATGCTTGAGTTCTCTTTGTAACCGTTCAATCATAGGAATTGTTTCGATCAGTGAGACACCACCATCAATACAAAGGACCCTATAGTGTTCTTTACTCTCAATAGATATTAACAATTGTCGAATTGTTGCCTCATTATTACATGCTGTAGGTATGATTATCGTAAAGCCTCTATTTTGTCACCATCTTATCTATATATTCTGTGAGCTGATGTGAAACTTTATCAGTATTACTCCTTGCTGCAATCTCTAAATAACGAGTTTAATAGATGTTCTTTTTCTTGTATCGTCATTATTAAATCTCTTCTTCAGTATACACTTTGTAGCTATCCGGTATTGCTTTGTAAATTGATTCAGGCCTCTCACTTTCCCTCATATGTTCCTTCATCATACACATAAAATATAGTTGGAATATCTAACAAGCTAGCTTTCTATTGGCAGCGAACCATAGTCGCTAATAATTATATCTGACATTAGCATTAATGTAGACAGTGTCGATTGAAGATACGTCATCAATGTCTGAATCTTCAATTGATGGATGCAATTTAGTAATCAGTGTAGCAATCCTGCAAACATTTTTCAAAATAAAGCTTTATCAATAGCCCTATTATCTGTCTATCTATCTCTCTACAGTATGTTGGTACATATATAATACTCAACTTATTTGTAATTCCATATTTATCCTTTAACTCTGCCTTAACCGTTGCTCTATCAGCTGTGTAATATTTATTAATTCTCGGAAGCCCAAATACAGCATTTGCTCTTCTGTTGCACCTAAAGACTGTTTAAAACATTGTGACATTTGTTCACAACCCACTAAGTAAAATCCGTCGCTTGATAAACTTTACAGTACTGCTGAACCATTGCCTTGTCAGACACATCGACTTGACGATCTGTTAAGCCAAAGTTTTAATGCACCACTTGCATGCCACGTTTGAACAATGTGTTGATTAGAAGTCTTATTATATCCACCTAGTAATAGTAATAATTATCGATAATAATCATCTGCGCGCTTTTCAAAGCCTTAATTTGTTTTACCAATGTTCGATTAGTCATTTCTATCACATCAACATCGTCGCAAGATCGGATAAATAAGGCGCTTGTTTTGGTGTTGTTAAAACAGTTTTCTGATACGACGAATTATTTAATGCTTTGATGATAGCTTAATATCTTCTGGAAAAGTCATCATAAATACGATATGCGGTTTATCAATCACTTGAGGCGTAATCATTTTAGAAAGTATTCGAACTACCAAAATGATAAAATTTCTTTATTAAAACGTTCATAATACACCAACTTAATATGTTATTTACTTAAATTATAAACAAAAATGAACCCCACTTCCATTTATTAATGGTTGTGGGGTTTCGTCATATAAATATATTACAAGAAGTCTGCAAATCGATCTCTATATTTCATGTGTAGGTACGCACCAATTGCAAAGAAAATGGCAACAATACCGAAATTGTATAACATTAATTTCCAATGATCCATGAAATACCATTCGTGATATAAAATTGCTGTACGGTATGATTCAGCAATAAAGTAAACTGGATTATATTTCATCATTTCATGAATTAAACCACTGATACCATGGTTCTTTGGTAGCCACAAAATTGGTGAAAAGTAAAATAATATTCTTAATATTGCTTGCATTAACATTTGTGTATCTCTAACTAACACACCGAGTGTTGATGTTAATAACGTCACCGAGGCAGTTAAGAAAACAAACGGTACATATATCAATAATTGAATAGATATGTATTGATGGATAAATACCAGTAAACATACATGCAATTATCACAAGTAAAAAGTAAGCCTAAATGTCCATAAAAATCTACTTGTCACAATATATGTCGGTATTATCGATAACGGGAAGTTCATTTTTCGATACTTGATTAAACTTTTGTAGTAATTGCTTTAGTACCTTCTAAAATACCTTGGTTGATGAAGAACCACATACTGATACCAACCAATAACCAATAAACAAAAGGTACACCATGAATTGGTGCATTACTTCTTATTCCTAATCCAAAAACCATCCAGTAAACCATAATTTTGCATAACAGGGTTAATTAATTCCCAAGCCACACCTAAATAGTTACTATGATTGATAATTTTAACTTGAAACTGAGCCAGTCTTTGAATTAAATAAAAGTTCTTTACATGTTCTTTAAAAACTGTTCCTATTGCTGACATTCCATTAAACCACACTTTTCAAATGTTTAACTATTTCTCTACTTAACTCAAAATAGTATTATAATAATTGTTGTAAATACTATCACTATACATGGATGCTATCAAAAATTATTGTCTAGTTCTTTAAAATATTAGTTTATTACAAATACATTATAGTATACAATCATGTAAGTTGGAAATAAGTTTAGTTTTTAAATATCATTGTTATCATTGATGATTAACATTTTGTGTCAAAACACCAACTCTGATAATAACAAAATCTTCATACACTTTACAACAGGTTTTAAAATTTAACAACTGTTGAGTAGTATATTATAATCTAGATAAATGTGAATAAGGAAGGTCTACAAATGAACGTTTCGGTAAACTATTAAAAATGTAACAAAAAGAATATCGTATTTATCGTACAAATAAAGAACGTATGAAAGATGCGCTCATTCCCCAAAACATAAAAACAAAAACATTTTTCGCTTTAGATGACATTAGTTTAAAAGCATATGAAGGCGACGTCATAGGGCTTGTTGGCATCAATGGTTCCGGCAAATCAACGTTGAGCAATATCATTGGCGGTTCTTTGTCGCCTACTGTTGGCAAAGTGGATCGTAATGGTGAAGTCAGCGTTATCGCAATTAGTGCTGGCTTGAGTGGAAAAACTTACAGGGATTGAAAATATCGAATTTAAAATGTTATGCTTATGGGCTTTAAGCGAAAAGAAATTAAAGCGATGACACCTAAGATTATTGAATTTAGTGAACTTGGTGAGTTTATTTATCAACCAGTTAAAAAGTATTCAAGTGGTATGCGTGCAAAACTTGGTTTTCAATTAATATCACAGTTAATCCAGAATATCTTAGTCATTGACGAAGCTTTTATCTGTAGGTGACCAAACTTTTGCACAAAAATGTTTAGATAAAATTTACGAGTTTAAGAAAGAGCAAAACAAAACCATCTTTTTCGTTAGTCATAACTTAGGACAAGTGAGACAATTTTGTACTAAGATTGCTTGGATTGAAAGGCGGAAAGTTAAAAGATTACGGTGAACTTGATGATGTATTACCCTAAATATGAAGCTTTCCTTAACGATTTTAAAAAGAAATCCAAAGCCGAACAAAAAGAATTTAGAAACAAACTCGATGAGTCCCGCTTCGTTATTAAAATAAACCGAAAAACCGAGAATCTCCATTTAAGGATTTCCTCGGTTTTATTTTTTGTCATCATGATTATTTCGCCTTTTTATTTTTCTTTTTGCTTTGGCTATTTTATACATAAATATTGGAATACTCTTTAATCTACCAATACGTTTCCAATCTATTAATGCTCTATATATCCATTCAATGTTTAATTTTCTAAAGATATAAGGCGCTTCTTTTTAGCCCCAGCAAATACTTCAAAGAGAACCACCTACGCCCATCATCACTGTAGATTCAAATTGGTTTTCATGTGTCATAATCCATTCTTCTTGTTTAGGGAATCCCATACCTACAAATATGTAATCAGGTTTAAACAGTTTAATTCGTTTTACTACTGTCTCATCTTCTAAATCAATATAACCGTGATGATGTGCAAACGATATGTTTGGATATCTTTTGTTGCAATGCATATTGTGCCGCTTCTACAACTTCATTAGTTGCCCCTAGCAAAAATACTTTTTGATGATTTACATGAGCAATTTTCAAACATTCATCCATCAACTCAATACCAGGTATACGATGCGCTAGAGGTTGCTTTAAACGATGCGAAGCTTTGACTACTCCTGTCCCATCAGCAACAATATAGCTCGCTTGATTTATTAACTCTAAATACGCTTGATGTGTCGTCGCGTAATTCACTATTTCAGGGTTGGCTGTTACTATAAAAAGATTATTCGTTGATTGATTTGCAAAAAGGTTTTTAATATTTTTCAACCATTTGCAACATTGTTGTATTATCAAAATCGACCCCTAAAATGTCAACTTTGGCTGTATTGGATCTTTCTTCAACAGTCATAACAGGAATCTCCTATCTTATTTCATTATTATGTTAGTGTAATCAATATTAACAGTATTTATATTCATCCTATTTATATCGAAATGATTTTGCTTTATTTTAACACATATTCACCTTTTCAAAAATTAAAATTAGTTTAACTAAGGTAAGTCTAAAGTCTAACGCTATTGATGCCAATATCATTTATAATAAGTGCTAAGCAAACTTTAAATTAATATCTTATATAGGGGTTAACAATGAATTATTTATCAAACTTTTTAATACGACAATTCAACTTAATATATACATTATCGTTATTGTTGCAGCTTGTTATATTGCTATTCATCAATATAGACATAAGCCTGTTTTGAACTATTTAGATGTCATTTTAAACTATATCCCTGTTTTAACACATGAATTTGGTCATGTACTGTTTAATAAACTCGCTGGTGGCCGTGCAAAAGATTTAGTCATTGTAACAAGTCCACGGAGCGACAACAGACATTACAACAAGGATTCGCAATTACACAATCTAGACATCTAGCAGGTCAATGGCTTACAACGATTGGTGGTTATTTTTATGCCACCTATTATGTTATTGATAGGTTTAGCGTCGAGCCATTATCAGATACCTAGTTTCTTTATATTTACCTATTTATTGATATTTATTTATAATTTTTAACATCTAGAAAAGGCTCATCCCATTGTTGTTATAACTTTAATTTCTATCATGTTGTATTTTTATATTAAAAGATGAAAATATAGTAGAAATTCAACTATCTTGTCATCAATGAGTTATCAATATATTTTAGGTGTATTATTAGGCGAAGTTCTACAATCTAGTTGGACGATTGCTAAATTGACTTTCCAGCGTCCGAGTCCACAGTGGGATGGTAGTGCACTTAAAGAACTCAGTCATGTACCTATCTTCATTTATAGTACAATATGGATTATCTTCAAATCTTTATGCAGTGAATATTTTACTCAAATATACTCACTTGATAAACATCTAACTAATAAAGAAGTCTGAAAGCAATTATCCATATGTCTTTATCAGTTCAATCATGGATATCTTTATGGCTTCTTTTATTTTATTTTTCAACAAACATGTTCATTGCATTTTCGTAACTGATAATAATTACATTATCATTACGTTTAATGATAATTACTTTATTCATTTCATCTTTCGATACAATTTCCACTTCATTACCAATAGAAATATCTTTTACTAGACAAATATATTAGTAAATCGGTCTTATCTCTCACACGTTTGATTGTAACGATATCACCAGGTTCATAATTCAAAAATCGTTGTTATATATTTCTCTTTATATTCATTATTTCTAGGAATCACACCGCCGTGCGGAGCAAGTTTCTGGGAAATTTAACAGGCTATCCAGCCTTTCAACAAATAAATCTGAAATTCGATGTTCTAAAAATTTCTGCTTCTTGATGTACTTCTTCCCAATTGTATTTCAATATTTCTATTAAAAAATAATTCTAATAGTCGATGTCTCTTTAATGATATCAAGCGTATGCGTTAAACCATCCTCTGTTAATCTAACACCTTTGTATGGTTTTGTTTCAACATAGCCTGCTTTTTCAAGACGTCCTACCATTTCACTTACAGATGGAGGCTTAATATTTAAAAATTGAGATAAGATTTTTATTTGTCACAAAGTTTTTATCGCCATTATTCGTAAGGGATTGCCTTTAAATAGTCCTCTTTTTCTTCAGTTAACATACTTTCACCTCACATACATTGTCTATATTATATCACGAATTTACTTTGACATGATAAATATTCTCAGTTTATTATACAATTAATTAGGTTAGCCTAAACTTTTAATTAGGAGGTATAAACGTTTGTTAGAAACAAAGATTTAAATCTGTTTTTAGGTAATAAGCATGTACTTAAAAACATTTCCTTATCGATACCAGTACGCGGCGAAATAATTGGTATCATGGGCCCGAATGGTGCTGATAGATCTTCCCTTATCAAGTCTTTAATTGGTGAATTTAATGCTACCGGTACTAAATTGTTACTATAACAAACCTATCACAACAACAACTGCAACATATTACATATATTCCACAAAAAGCACATATTGATTTAGATTTTCCTATAAGTGTGGAACAAGTGATTTTTATCAGGTTGCTACAAAGAAATGTGGATGGTTTAGACGACCTAATAAATCAGCAAGGATAAACTCAAACGGTTATTAAGCGATTTAGAATTAGAATCTTTTACGTCATCGACAAATTTCAGAATTCAAGTGGTGGACAATTACAACGTGTGCTAGTAGCAAGAGCATTGATGTCCGAAAGTGAAGTTTATTTTCTAGATGAGCCGTTTGTCGGAATTGATTTTAGTAGCGAAAAATTAATCATGACAAAAATCGAGAACTTAAAACAACAAGGAAAACTTATTCTTATCATCCACCATGATACTATCAAAAAGCAAAGCAATGCATTTGATCGCATTATTCTATTAAATCAAACATTACGATAGCTTTGGTGATAGTGAAGAGGCAATGAGTGTCACTCAGTTTCAAACTGAAACATTTATGAGTAGCACTGACTGTAGTGACCCTAGTCAAAGGAGCAATATAACATGTTAGAGTTTTGTCGAACATTTATGTCATATCAATTCTTGAATCGAGCATTGATAACTTCAATTATTGTAGGGATAGTTTGTGGTGCAGTTGGTGGTTTAATTGTATTACGTGGTCTTTCATTAATGGGAGATGCAATGAGTCACGCAGTATTATACCTGGTGTTGCTCCTATCATTCTTATTTGGTATTCCAATGTTTGTAGGCGCACTTATAACTGGTATGATCGCAAGTATTTTTATCGGTTATATCACATCTAGTAGTAAAACGAAACCTGACGCCGCTATTGGAATTAGTTTTACCGCTTTCTTAGCTTCGGGGATTATTATTATTAGCTTAATAAACACTACGACAGATTTGTACCATATTCTGTTTGGTAATTTACTGGCAATCGACAAATAGTGCATTTTTAACAACTATTGTGATTGGTCTCAATCGTCCTTATTCTAATCATTATTTTCTATCGTCCATTAATGATTTCTACATTCGATCCAACGTTTAGTAGAATGGGTGGTCTAAATACGACGTTATTACATTACTTTTGTGATGTTGTTACTCTCATTAGTAACAGTAGCAAGTATTCAAACGGTAGGTATTATTCTTTGTAGTTGCATTATTAATTACACCTGCATCTACAGCATTTTTAATTAGTAAAAACTATACTCAATGATGATTATAGCAAGTTTAATAAGTGTCATAAGTTCAATTGTCGGACTTTATTACAGCTATATTTACAACATTCCTAGTGGTGCGACAATCGTACTTTTGTACGTTTGTAATTTATATCATCACATTATTTTTCACAAAATTTACGAATAGAAAAGAAACGAGGAAGTTTAACATGAAAAATTAGTACCTTTATTATTAGCCTGTATTATCTAGTTGCTGCATGTGGTACTGGTGGTAAACAAAGCAGTGATAAGTCAAATGGCAAATTAAAAGTAGTAACGACGAATTCAATTTTTATATGATATGGCTAAAAATGTTGGTGGAGACAACGTCGATATTCATAGTATTGTACCTGTTGGTCAAGCATCCTCATGAATATGAAGTTAAACCTAAAGATATTAAAAGTTAACTGACGCTGACGTTATTTTATACAACGGATTAAATTTAGAGACTGGTAACGGTTGGTTTGAAAAAGCCTTTAGAACAGGCTGGTAAATCATTAAAAAGATAAAAAGTTATCGCAGTATCAAAAGATGTTAAACCCATCTATTTAAACGGTGAAGAAGGCAACAAAGATAAACAAGATCCACACGCATGGGTTAAGTTTAGATAACGGTATTAAATACGTAAAAACAATTCAACAAACATTTATCGATAACGACAAAAAACATAAAGCAGATTATGAAAAGCAAAGTAACAAATACATTGCTCAATTGGAAAAATTAAATAATGACAGTAAAGACAAATTTAATGACATTCAAAAGAACAACGTGCCATGATTACAAGTGAAGGTGCCTTTCAAGTACTTCTCAAAACAATACGGTATTACACCAGGTTATATTTGGGAAATTAACACTGAAAAACAAGGTACACCTGAACAAATGAGACAAGCTATTGAGTTTGTTAAAAGCACAAATTAAAACACTTATTAGTAGAAACAAGTGTTGATAAGAAAGCAATGGAAAGTTTATCTGAAGAAACGAAGAAAGATATCTTTGGTGAAGTGTACACAGATTCAATCGGTAAAGAAAGGCACTAAAGGTGACTCTTACTACAAAATGATGAAATCAAATATTGAAACTGTACACGGAAGCATGAAATAACACGCTGTGTTTTAATGAAGTAAGATGAATTGATGTTGATGCAACCTCAAAAATATTGGTATCTCCAATATTTTAGGCCACACATCAACATAACAAAGTCGAAGGTTAATAGTCCCATATCGTGCGTTAATATATTACCCTCCCTATTAATATATATACCGTCTCCCTGATCGCACGATATGGTGGTATTAGAACTTCTCTTTGAACGAAAGAGAAAAGCTAGAAGTTCTTATGCAGTTTTAATTAAACTGTCGTTCCTTCATCTCTTTTTAACCACAGAGATGCGTTAGAGTTTTTCTAATACAATTTATACAACGCCATTCCTACACACTCTTATAAAAAGAGATTCGCGCGTCAATAAATTGTATTACTACCAACTCAAAAAGCTTTTTCTTAATCAGTACTGAAGTTAGAGGTTCTTATGCGATTGGACAACTGTTCTCCCTACTAGACTTTTTAGCATAGCTGGTTAAAAGTACTATTACAGATTGTTCAGTGCATGCCCCTTTCCTTTGAACGAATATTAAAAAGCTATGTGCAGTAACTTTTTAATAGGCATACCTACTTTTGCATCAAGCTATAAATAATCGCATACTTTGATATTTAATCTGGCCTATCAAAGTAAAACATCTATGGTTTCCTCCCCATGCAGATCGTAAGCCACACTCATCCGATGTCATATAGAGTGTGGCTATGTATGAATACACTTAACTTCACCTTTAAATGACTTCGCTTAATCTATCTCCTCCAATTTTTAAAACTTATTTCAATTAAATTCAAATATTAATAATTCGTATAGTTTAAAACTATCTATTCAATTCCCGCTAAAATAAAGGGATTGATGAAAAGCCCTTCAGTTTTTCATCAACCTTTTAGCTATAATCTAGGAACTACGTCATACTATCTACAACAACCATTTCATCGTAATTGATTGCCCTTCTAATTTCAAAGCAGTACCTTCAGATACTTCGTCTGTATCTATCAATTCACGTAAAATGCGACGTTGTTCTCTCAATGCATTTAATTTAATTCTTTAGTAATCGTATCTTCACTTCGCTGAGTTGAAGAAATTTGATGGTGTTAAGTTTTCAATTCGCATTAAATAACCGTCACAAACCATTCCAACTTCAAGTGTATTATCTTTTGCTGTTTCCTTAGACAAACGACTAACCACATTATAATGGACTAATTTATTAATTTTATTTAATTCCATTAAGTTATCCGTAACACTAAGTGAAGATGCGGAGTTCACTCTCGTTTGTACTCTTCGTTTTTAATAAAGCACCTCGTAGTAATACAATCATTCTTCTTATTAATGATGCTTGTCTATATACCTGTGTTCTTTCAGCTACGCATAGCAGTTTTTCAAGTACACTATTCGTTATTTGTCCTTCATCTACTAAAGACTCTAATGTTTTTTTGTTTCTACATTAAAAAGCAATTTTTGTGAGACGTTCTAATTCTTTAGAGTTTTCATCATCTTTCTCTACAGTTTTTAAAAATGCTAATTTATCATGATATTCTTTAATCACGTTACCATATTTAAAAACTTGTTTCGAAAGTAGATTTTTGATTTAGATAATCAATAACTTGTTCTAATATATAAATTCTGCTAACTTTAAAACGACATATTGCCAATTACTGTTTTAGGTGCAGGTTTCGTTAATAATGGCAATAATACTTTGCTGCAACTACCAAACTAATAATAACCATACCAGATGCAATAAATAATAAGTCGTTTCTATACGTAAAAGCATGATGCCCTGCTAAAAATACGGTAACGTTAATGCGATTGCTAAAGAAATTGTTCCATGCACCACATAACGTCATAATTAAAGCGTATAAACTTTCGCTTTGGTGGTTTCTCAGTCGTTGGATTATCATCATCATTTTTAGTCATCATTTTTGGAATGGACTGATGGCTAAATAAAAATAAGGATATAAGACATAAACCCAAACAAATCTAAATAGATGAGACAGCTAAAGCAACAACAATAGTGATGCCTATTAAAAGATTAAATTGTGCGGTTCTGTTTTGATAATTTTTAATAATAACTTGGTACTAAAAATCCTAATATTGAAAAACAAAGCCATTTAAAAAACATAACCTAGTATATTCCATGTATGATTGTAACTCATTTGCGAGTTGTGTACGTACTTGCATAATTCTGTCACGTTCGAAAACCATGTACAAGTCCTGCAACTACTGCTGCAATGATCTCCTGATGCGTGAAACAATTCAGCAATTAAATACGTAACAAATGGTGTTAACAATTGAATAATTGTAAACATATTAATGTTTTTCATATCCTCGACGCATCAATGTTAGTCGGAACCTTACTAATGCCATACCTATAAGTAAACCAACCACTGCGCCACCAATTGATGCAATTAAAACAACTGAACAGCATCAACAAGTGAAAAAGCACTGTAACTATATACTCCAACAGCTATTTTTAAATGAAATAATACCAGCAGCATCATTCAATAATGACTCACCTTTCAAGAATTGTCATTGCTCCTTTTGGGCAAGACCTTTCCTTTAGTGATTGCTTGCACTGCTACTGCATCAGTGATGATCGAAAGAATGGCAGCAATTGCAAATGCTGCTCCAATAGGTAAATCTGGCCAAATCCAATGAATAAATAAACCTACACCTATCACAGATAATGACTAATCCTAATGCCATCATCATCACTGGCTTAATATATTTCCTTAAATGGACTCTAGAAACATTAACACCTTCTACAAATAATAAAGCGCAATCATTGTTACCATAAACAATTCAGAATCAAAAATTAAATTGAACAGGGGATTGGGGTAATAAATAGTACATGCCCAAGAAAAATTTGTATAAATGCTAGGGGTACTTTAGGCATGAAAGTATGGACAAACGAACTTAGTATCACAACAGCTATAAATATAAAGATTGTTTCAAATATTTCCAAACTTTCACCTCTCTAAAAAGTATTGTTTAATTGAAAAATTACATCACATCTCGTTGTAATTATACTAGAGGATAAATTGAGTTAGCGACCACAAAAGCACTTTAATATAGATATATGTCTACGATTGCAGTACTTAAAGTTGCAATTATTTAATTTTATTTTATCACTAATTGTTTGTATAAATAAACAACTTGCTTTCACATAACAACATTAACTTATAATACAAAATGAGCACCTTAAAATCGACTAACCAATTTCAAAAGTACTCTTTTTAATGATTAATTTTGAAAACAGATTTTCAAAAAGCATTGTTATGCTTAACAATTTAGCCAACACTTCAATCGTTTTGATACCATTTCTTACGATGCTCTTCTCGTTTTTAGCACGTACATTGTAATGCTTTCTGTAGAGTTTTGTTCATTTGAACTTAATAATATTGATGCATGTGTATGAGCATCATTTTTCGATACATATAAGCGCCGTTGCGATAAGCAGCGCGAGCGACTAAGTGCATGCCGACTGGTGAAGTTAAATTAATAAAAACAAGTGACAGTGACAAACGCACACTGAAAAATCCTGTATTCAGCAATAAAATAAATTAATACACCGATTAAAGTTAATACACGGATAAAGTTGAACTCTTTTGTCAGCGTGACTTCTTAAGAAAACATCTTGAATTTCACGATACCTATTGCACTAATAAGAGCAATAAAACTACCTAACAACAACATCACAGCAGCAATAAGACTAAAGATTTCTTTTGTTATTTCCATTAAACTTACATGCCCCCACCAATAAAGCGTGATATTGAAACAGAACTTACAAAAGATATAATGGCAATGAGCATGATTGAATCTAAGAAAGAAACGGTGCCCATAAGTACCTTAACACACCCAATGATGACATTACGACAGCACTTGTTGTATCAAATGTAACGACACGATCGCTGTTGTAGGTCCCTTGATTAATCTAAAATAAACAGATGATTAATGCAATTCCAAAAATAATGAGTGAACTAATAATCATAATATGTGTTATTGTTTGTATCATCGCGACACCTCCAATATTAAGTCTTCATAATGCTTAATACTTCTTAACAAACTATCTTTTTCTTTTTCTGACACGTCGATACTATGAATAAAAACTTTTTAGAGTCTTGAGAAATTCGTATTACTGTAGACCCTGGAGTTATAATAATTAAAATTGTTAAAAATCTATTGCCCAATCACTTGTTAGTCTTGTTTCATGATAAGTAATCCAGGGTTCATATCTTTTGTGTTTAAAAAGAATATAATTAATCGTGCTAATGCTAGATGTTTATTAATTGATATAAATAAACACCTAAAAATTTAATAGCTACCCATATTTTTCTAACATAAAAATCATCGCTGAAAAACCTGTGTAATATATAAATGACAATTAAACCAATTAGATATCCAGAAAAAGAAAGTCGAGATTTAAAAACTGATCTTCATCTTGAAATATCCATAAGAATGCAATGATAATATTTAAAACTATTTGATTCATTTAGTCCTCTCCTTTCAAATGCGGATTTTACAAGTTTTTGATATAATTGATCACTCGTGTTCAACTCAGTTGCATCACTTGTAACATTTTAACTACAACAGGTGCAATTCCTGATTGCGATAACCACAACTACTAAAATACTTAAAATTCTTTTTCGATATAGCGGGATTTTCTAAAATTAACTTCCTCCCCATCTTTATCTCCAAAATACATATAAAAAGTATCCTAAATAAACTGTACATTGCAATTAGACTAGTAATAATCATTAACGCTAGTCCAATATAATTGCCATTTGCAATACACTTGTGAAAATAAAGTACTTTCCCCGGAAAGCCACTCAAATGGAGGCACGCCATCATAGCAAAAATCATTATAATAAACACCAACTCAAAATCAAAAGGTTCTTTTTAGCTAAGCCATTCAAATATTGATATTGTCGATAGCCTGTAATGTAAACTAAACTACCAATAATAAAGAATAGCAATGTTTTACATAATGTCATTTACCAAATAAAAATATTGCACCATTAGTACCTGCAAACGTGTTTGTTCCTAAACCTAAAATGATAAATCCTATTGAGATTATGACTTGGTAGCTGCAATCTTTTTAATATCTTTATAAGCAATGGACACCTATAGCGCCGATGACCATAGTTATAGCAGCCATAGTTGCTAGCAATGGATGTATGAGATCGTTATGTTGATCAGAATAGTAAAGTGAAGAATCGAATTAATGCATAGGCCTACTTTTGGTCATTAACGCTGCAAATAATGCTGCAAGCTCAGTATTTAACACAGCGTAGGCTTTGGGTAGCCACATCAAAAAGGACTAGCCTTTCTGCACTAAATGCGACTAAGAAGATTAATGAAATCATTGCTAACAGTGCGATTATCTCCCATGTCATTCAAACGCATTGCAATATGTGAGAAAGTTTAATCTACCTACTGTTTTATAAAGTAAACCTATACCTAATAAGAATAGCCATGAACCAACTAATATTCAAGACAACATAAATAACTTTGCAGCAATGTAGTTCTCAGATTGTCCAAAGTGTAATGAGTACAAAATGACGCTAGTAACATAATTTCAAACATGACGTATAAATTAAATAAATCTGATGTTAGAAAGAGCCCTATCACGCCAACACTTAAAAATAATATGAACGATGGCAAGTGATAACGATTTTGCTTTATGTTCGCCACGCCCAAATCCGTATGCCATAATTAAAGTAATCACAAACGAAGCGGTTTGTAACCATAATCAAACTAAAGAGATCTCCTAAAAACTGTATACCAAAGGGCGCTGACCATCCTCCAAAGTCTAGCGTAATTGGACGGTGACGCTGAACATAAATTAATAGCATTAATGAAATAATTGTGGTGATAGTCATTGTACCTAAGTATAAATATTTAGAAATACGATCATTATTTTTAAAAATACATAGATTAAGGCACAAGGAATGGTAATAACATTGGTAAAATCAATAAGTTACTTAGCATCATCTTCCCCTTAGGCCTTCAATTTCATCTTCTTTTTTGTTACTTTATAAGTTCTATAAACAGAGTACAAGTAAAACGCAGTCATCCCAAACCCTATAACTATTGCAGTTAGTACAATAGCTTGTAACAAGGGATCGACAAACAATTGGTTTCCACCAGTTATTAATGGTTCTGATCTACTAGAACCATGCGTTCCCATACTCATAATAATGAGATTACCAGCATGAGTATATATTGAAATTCCGATTACAATACAGAATTAAATTGATTGATAAAATCATATATGTTCCTATAAACACTAAAAATCCTATAACTAGTAATAATATTAAATTCATGATCGACCTCCGCTAAGCGACAACATCACTGTGACAATAACACCAACAACTGAGAATAAAATACCTAATTCAAAAAGTGTTGTGCACTTACATGAATTTGTCCTAAAATTGGAAGTATCCAAGTTGTTTCATATTGAGACAAAAATGGTTTTCAAAAACATAGGTATTATCGCAGTAATAGATGATACCAATGCTCCAATAATCATTAAAATTCTAAAATCAATCGGTAAACTTTCTAAAACCTCTTCAACATTAAAAATGCCAGAAACATTAAAATAAACGCTGAACTAAATATTAAACCACCAATAAACCCACCACCAGGATTATTATGACCTGCGAAGAGACATAGAATCCGAAAGTCAATAAAATAAATACAACTAAGTTTCTGTGACCGTTCTTAATACGACATCATTCTCTTTTCATCTTGTCCCTCCGATGCTGATAATTTAATAATGTAAATACCTAGCCCAGTAATAATTAACACTAATCCTTTCAAATAATGTATCTAATGCTCTAAAGTCATCAAGTATCGCATTTACAATATTTTTACCACCTGTTAGTTTGTCAGCTTTTTAAATAAAAGTCTGATATTGATGATAAACCATCTGTTTGTTGTGCTAATAAAAATTAATGATACAACAATAAGTGCCATCAAGAGTGATACAGAAATTTTAATTATTTCTCTTTTTGTTAGCGTCGATCTTGGCACGTTTGGTAATCTTGAAAAACTGACAATAAATAGTATCGTCGTTATTGTTTTCAACTACTAGCTGAGTCAATGCTAAATCAGGGCTTTCATTTACTATAAAGAATAAGGTCACAACAAATCCGATGACTCCATTTAAAATGACCATTGTCAGTCGTTGACGTATAAAAATTAAAGAAATACCAATTGTGACAGTTACGATTGCTAATATAATTTCTAATGCCCTCAAATTCAGAAACATGTAACTGATGTACTTTAGGAAGTCCAATTCGAATAACCATATCCAATGATAATCATAAATATGCCTAAGGTCATATATAATGTATTGGTTTAAAACGATCTTGCATAACACGTTTAAATCGCTTCAGCAAACTTTTTCAAAATATCGATATACCATCTCATAGCTTTTTGAAACTGAAATCTGTCTAATTTTACCATGAACACTTTTTCCAATCTACTTTGATTGCTAGTATACTACCCAATAAAATAATGATGATGGTTAAAAAGAAGCGGTATGTTAAATCCATGCCATTGCAGGAAACATGTGGTGCCAATTGATCAATTTGATGATTACCACCTGATACAGCTCTTAATGCTGGAACGATAATCCCCTTCCCAAATATATTTGGTACAAAAGATTACAGGTACTAGCACCATTAATATAAGAGATGGTAAACTAAACAACCATGGTTCGTGGATATAGTAAAAACCTTAGAATCATATTTTTGTCCAAAATACTTCTTTTTACCATGTATAGTGCATATGAATGTAAAAACACTCATAATAACACCAACAAACACGATAGCTATCATTGAAAATCAAACTAAATTGGGATAATTGTCCAGTTTGTGTTAATGCATCTAAAAACATTTCTTTACTAAAAATCCATTTAAAAATGGTACTCCAGCCATAGATAGAGCCGCTATCGTCATGACTAGATTCATTTTAGGAAATAGTTGACGCATTCCACTTAAAATTCGTATATCCCTCGAACCTGCTTCACGATCTAAAAATACCTACTCCATGAAAAGCGCACATTTAAAGATGGCATGATTCATTAGATGAAATAGCGCACCAAATAATACAAATACGCATAAATAGATGCTATTGCGTCTTGTTGGTTGGAGCATATCCACCACCGATACCGCACCATTGCTATAATCATTCCTAGTTGACTGATTGTTGAATATGCTAGATTCCTTTTAAATCCCATTGTTTTAAAGCTGTGATTGAACCAAATAACATTGTTATTAAACCAACAAACGTGACGATATATACTGTACATATTGCTAAGACCTAATAATGGTGTAAATCGAAGTAATAAAAAGATACCAGCTTTACCATCGTGGCTGAATGTAAATAAGCACTTACAGGTGTAGGTAGCAGCCATTAGCTCTAGGTAGCCAAATATGAAATGGAAATTGTGCTGATTTTGTAAATGCACCTAATAAAGAAACATGAAAAATCATAGGGGATAAACATCCATGATTCTTAATATGATCGCTTGTCCTAATATGTCAGTGATATTATTCGTTCCTGTCATGATATACAGCATAATAAAACCAACTAATAACGCCAATCCACCATACTATAATCATAAATGATTGAATCGCACCAAATTGTCTACCATTGTTATACCAATATGAAATCAATAAAAATGATGATACACTCGTTAATTCCCCATGTACATCAATATCGTATTGTTTGATATATAATACCAATCATACTGAACATAAATAACGTTAAATAAAAATAAAACCTTGGTAAATTGTCTTTTTCGAGAGGATAAATATTGAGTTGCATAGAAGAATACTGCAATTCCAATAAGTGAAATAATAAGAGACATTAAACTTAAACCATCTAAACGTAAATCTAAATTAATATCTAATGTCTTAATCCATGGAATAGAGGTAGAAAGATATTGCAGTTTAGCTACTGATGGTATTTGAATCAAAAATAGATAGATGAAATTACAGGTGCAACCAACGCTATGTACCCGGCATATTTTAGCCAATGCTCTACGTTTAGACATTAGAGTATCATTGCCATAATCACAAGTATAGCAATTAATAAATAAAACCAAACTCATTATTAGCCTCCTTTGTTTCTATAATTGTAATGAAATATAAATACTATGTTCACACTCATTTTCTAAACTGATAAAATTTAGTGTTTCAATAGCAGATTGATGCCCCTAAATACTTTTGAATGACTGGTATAGGTATACCTTTTTGATAAAGCATGATATGCAAATGTCTTACGCAATGTCGTTAGTCCCACATTATCTATACCAGCTTCAATTGATGCTTGGTGAATTATTCGATATGCTTGCTGTCTAGATAATACTTTGGATTTGTTCGTAGTGATTGAAAAAGAACGTCTTCATTCGAAAGACTCCTGTCCTCTATATATTGAAGTAGTTCTTTTCGATAATGTTTCTGGTAACCTAATTTTAATCAACGAATGAAATGTGCTACACATTTCTGATAATCTGTACACTTTTTCAATTAGTCTCTTAGCTTGAGAGACTGTGATTATTAATAATTCTGATACTTTCAATCCACTATGTATAGCTAACTTAGAATAAATAGTCGTTCAGATTTTATCTTGAGCGCTTCATACATTTTAACAATATCATCATTAAATTTAATCGCTTCTACTTTTATTCATTACTCAACCTCCCCTTGCTTTAAGTGTCTTAATCATAGCTATTTTATATTTTAGTTACATATATCTATTACCTTTTTGATAGATTTTTAAACATAGAAAATAAAAATTAGCCATGTTTATTATTTTGTTTCGATATATAGTCTGAAAGGAGGTTTTAAAATATGAGTAAAAATAAACCACATCACTATTGTATTATCATTTACCAAACTAGACGCTACACAGACAAGCAGAATTTAAGCGTCGATTCGCTAACATTAACCCTGATGCATCAAACGACCAAATTAAAACATTCAGCAAACTTGTTGAGCGACTTACTGGAGAAACATATAGCAATATCGAACTCATCAAATCTTTATCAATTTAATCAGGAGGACATATTCTGTGACTAAAACACTTGAATTAAGTTTTAAATCTTCACTAGACAAGCCTGTAAAACGCAATTACCACAATTAAACAACGTAGTGACCGAGCAAGTTGCACGTGATAGTATGAATGCATTAGTAGATTTAAATATTATAAAGTCAAATAGTGGTACTATCACCAAAGTACATTCTGCTCAAATTATTGATAAAACAACAACTGTTTTATTTGAAGATAAAAATAGATATAAAGAAAGCACAATTAATTTAGTATAAATACTAACACCCTAGACTTTCATCATGATTGTCTAGGGTGATTTTTGTTGTGATAATGTCCTGTCAACATTATTGTAAATGAGTTGTATATTTTCTCTATAATGATAATGTATATATATGATTTTATTATTAACTTTGGAAAGTGAGACTTTATTCATATGCTTCTTTTCTATATCATTGGTGTCCTAGTTGGAATGCTTTATTCCTATCCAAACATCGATCAATTCAAGACTATCACTGTATACTAAATCGCCTTTCTATACTTCATTCATTTCATTTTTCAGTTGGAACAATTTGTTTAATTATTTTAAATATCATTATCAATCCAGAAGTCTTTACTATTCACTTTTACAATAATCAATCATTTAACTACCATGCGGTAGTCAGTGGTTTTGCTTAGGGTTAGCTTTTTAACTGGCAATTTATTGATTGACTGTCAAAATTAGGTGCAACATTAACTGTCATTGCAACAGTTGCGGGCACAAAATTATAATGGGGGTACTATTGATACGTTCGGATTATTTGGTCAACAGTTCATGATTTTAATTTAATTAAAGCAATCGGAGTATTGTTACTCATTGTCGGCATCGTCATAATGAATCAATTTAACAAGAATAATTTATTACTAACTGATCAAAAGTATTTACTGTTTTGGCTTCTCTAGGATTTATTTTTGCTCTTTCCACCTATTCAAACGACAATTAATAGTGCTTTTAGCAAGTCATACTCATTCACCAGCCTTGCATCATTATTATCATTTTACAATTGGGTCAATAGCGCTATTGATTTTAACCGCTATTTTAATCGTTCTTTAAAACTAAAAACAAGTCATTTAAAATTCGAAATTAAAGCCTATCTATTTTACTGGCGGTATACTCGGTATGGCTTTTTGTAACAGCTAACATTATCTTAATGCCTCATATAGGTGCAGCATTAACAACACTTAGTTGGGATGTTTGGCCAGATTCTAATGGGCATATTGATGATCACTTGGATTATTTAGTTCACCTAAAATGCAGCAATGACATCCAGAAAAACTATTGGTCTATTATGTATTTTGACAGGCATTATACTTTTTAAGATTATTTTTAATTTAACTTTTAGCTTATCATTTTTAACTTGTAATTATTTTTAAAAGTGATAAGCTATTTTGTCGTCTAAAATCTTTAGAAAAGCGTTGATTTGGGTAGTATACTTTGACACAACAAATTTTAATTTAGCAAATTCGATAGTCAACTCATTCTTAAGACCCTAAATTAATGTTATTTTTAATAATTTACACCAAATTAATAGCAAAAATTATGTTATTCGTGCTAATATTTCATAGTTGGTTATTCAATTAATTAAAATAAGTCAAAATGCACAACTTTTTATAATTCATTGAGTCGAGTTTGAAAAATAAAAAGTGCTTTTAATGCACTGATCAATTATCGTACTTTCTATTATTTGTTACCCGTTATCAATCGGAATAACGTATAGACACTTTAACGTGCTATAGATTGGTTTTAATCACTAAATTAATGTGTTTTTCTTATCATTAAAAACTGCACTGAGAATTACTAAATTAAAAATTATAAAAATTTTTCATTTTTAGTGATAAAATTCTGAAAAATGGGTATAAATAGTAGAAGAAGTTAACTTGGAAGAGTTGTTATAACAAAGAATCTCTTTAGACACACACTTGAATATCGAAACATTTAATTGCGCTAAATCGTTTCATTAAATAAATTACCTTGTATTGACGATTAAATTACGTAAATTATAAAAATGCTGATATTTTTGACTCAAACCAAATGCTAATCCAGAAATACAATCACTGTGTCTAATGAGATAATTTGTTTTATAAACACTTTTTGTTTACTTCTCATTTTTAATTAGTTATAATTAACTAAATAATAGAGCATTAAATATATTTAATAAAACTTATTTAATGCAAAATTATGACTAATATATCTATAATAAATAAAAGATTAGATATCAATATATTATCGAGGCAAATGTATCGAGCAAGATGCATCAAATAGGAGGTTTTTAAAACATGGCAATTACAAAAATCAATGATTGCTTTGAGTTGTTATCAATGGTCACTTATGCTGACAAATTAAAAAGTTTAATTAAAAGGAATTTTCAATTAGCTTTTTGAAGAATTCGCGTGTATTGACATACATCAGCGAAAACAGAAGAGAAAGAATACTATCTTAAAGATATTATTAATCATTTAAACTACAAACAACCACAAGTTGTTAAAGCAGTTAAAAATTTTATCTCAAGAAGATTACTTCGATACGTAATGAGCATGATGAAAGAACTGTATTAATTCTTGTTAATGCACAACAACGTATCGAATCATTATTGAGTCGAGTAAATAAACGAATCACTGAAGCAAAACAACGAAAATTGAACTATAATTTTGTTTGAAGCGCAATTTGGTGAAGTTTGATAGATGATACATTCTATTAAACTTCCTATGTCTTTTACCTAATTGTTAAGAGGTTTTTGCACTAATGGCACTTAATATAGGGAAGATAGCCGCATAACGAGCAGTATATATCAACATATTTTCAAAAGCTGATTTCTATCAAATAATGAATAGTAATCAGCTTTTCTCACTATTGCTCAAGGACTTTGTGCCCTAGGTTTATATATCGCATAATATGATACGCTTTTTAAAAAATTTAAATAATAATTCATAAATGCTTCTGGTTCTCTCAATATGCGGTGCATGTCCTGAATGTTCGAAGATTTTTCGTAGACATTTAAAAATGCGCTTCCAATTTAAAACGATTCTTATCTTTAATCAGCGACTCATGTCTCATTAATCTAACAAAAGTAGGTAATATGTACGTTTTTAAATACATAGGTTCATCTTTATGCAAAATTAATGAACGAATTGCCACCGCACTATCATCCTCAGACTTAATGCTATATATTCTTTGTTTTTGATACCATTTTCATCGTCTTCTTGATTTCTAAACAATTTAGAAAAATAAAAGAATATACGCTTCAGACTTATTAAAACCCGCTATATCATCTTGATATTGTATTAACAATTGAGTAAAGCTGTGTATTAAGTCATCTTTCTTCGATGCAATGGTAGTTACTGATTTTACGATAAGCATATTTATCTGTAAATAACTTAGCAACTACACCTAAATCATGTCCTAGAATATGTGCCTCATGAATATTTAACTTCTCCATTAGAATTTTTAAATCCCTCAATCTGTCATCAGTTTAAATCGTATGATTCACTTTTTAGAAGACTTGCCATGACCTCTTAAATCGTAAGTAAGTACTTTATATGATGATGCTAGTTGATGTTGCAAATCTTCAAATCCAGCTAGAATTACCATCCAACCATGAAGTAACATTATATGATCCCCTACCTTCAATTTGATAAGCTAATTGAGTTTGAGGATTACTCGAGACTTTATTCATTGTGACACCTCCTCAATAAACTATATACCCAACCTTCATTCTATATACGCTCTCCATTTTTATAAACAAATAAATTATTTATAAATTACCAAAAGTTATTCCAATCAATAAAAAACTATTCATCTCAATTAATACAATTAATCAAGTGAATAGTTTTTATCATATTTATAATCTTGTACGTGAAGATAATCTAATTGTGAAATATATAACTAGAACTACTAATAATATCCATATAATTAATGAAAAATCTGGACTGATTGTGGATTATGAATCATTGCATCGACGGTAATAAAATAATAACCCGATTCCCGAAAACTCAAGTCGCTTATAAAATATGCTGCAATTACTAAAATAATACCAATGAAAAAGAAAAATTGATGTCCAAAAATTTGTAATTGGTATAACGCCCTCAAATATTAAATGCTTGTAATATAATTAATAACAAGGATATGATAGCGATAATTGTACCATAATCATTTCTATTTTATTACTACGCAAGTAATTCTTTTTGAGACACCCTTAGGTATACAACAATAGTCATTGGAAAAATCACTAAACAATAAAAAATAGACTCATTCCAGTAATAGCTGAAACTGAACATACTGTTTATCATATAAATAGGATATGAGAATGAAGTTTTATAATAAAGAAAATAACTGGATTCATTTGTAAAAGCAAACAAATTCCTTTGAATCATTAATATGATTTGTGCTGGAGATTTTTCTTTTATATTCAATATAATCTCGATCTTTCTTTTTCAGAATTTTTATATCAGTATTACTTTTCTCTTTATATCATCAATCAAATGCGGTGATAAACCTTTATGATTAAAGTAATCTTTCTATATTTTTCTAGTAAAATTTTATCGTTAATACGCACTTTGGTAGCTCCTTTAAAAATGAAACATCTTTATTTATTGTATTGGTTTAATTTCCCTTCGCAAAATCATAAAAATTAATATTCACTGTATTATGCCATGCAGTAGAAAATAACCGACAAAGTATTGCAGATTTAACTTGTCGGTTAAGCACGATTAATTTAATTATTATTTTTCCAAATCAATGCGATATAATTTTATGTTTTTATCTTTTTGGTGCTGAGGCAAATTGATAAGTCGTTTTGCCTTTTCAATATATCCAAAATTACACAGCAACTTTTGTATATTCCATGTGTTACTGCTTTGCAACATAATTTTTTTAACAGCTTGATATGTTGGACCATTAGCATCATTATACATCATTGAAATATGAGTTACTTTACCATTGTTTTTCTTACCATCAGTAGTTACTAATAACATACCTTTTTAGTATGGAATTCGTAATAATGTTCAGTTCCATCTTCATTGTAAGAATACATCGGATTTTTGTACTTAGTTAAAACATCTTTAATAGATTCGCTAATTTTCACATTTTCTAATGACTCATCACCCTAATTAATTGTTTAACAGTATCAATAGAGTTGCCACTTGCTGCTTCGGCACTAGTGTTCACTAAAGCCTACTCCCATTACAACAGAACATGCAATTATACTTGCCTTTTAGTAGCTTTTTCATAAGCACCTCTCCTTTTATTTATATCGTCTTGTGCTCACAACCATTATACAACAATCATTTCTAAAACAACGGTCATATTACAATTATATTACAAATAATAATTACTACTTTTTATATTTCACTTATCACTAAAAATTAAACATGCTTTTTCATCGTGATGTTTTGTTGATAAATGCAGCTGTATCTTCGACGAATCTTTCTTGCTCTTCAACAAATGGGAATGCACTTGATTCTTGATATACTTCAAAGTCCGCATTTTGGATTAAATCAGTTCCTTCTAGCTTCTAATCTTGTTGTTCTTTTCACCGAATTCTCCTGCACATAATTTTGTCGGTACTACGACATTTCTATAAGTTTGAGAAATATCAGCGTTTTTGAATACCTCTTTAACTGCTTTCGAATTTCTTCTTTAGTTGATATTTCATTTGTATCTACGACATGTTTTGAGGAATCGATTCATTTTTCTCGGACGATAATACTCACGCTTATTTAAAAATTTATCTTTGTTTTTCAGGATCCCAGTTTCGAATAATATGGGCATATTTTTCTAAATAAACGTTCTTCCGGTAATTCACCTTCAATAGATGTTGGATTTACCAACGTAAGTGATGATGTAAACTCAGGATAACGTACTGAAATATCCGCACCAATGATTCCACCCATTTCATGGCATACAGATGCAACTTCTTCAATATATAAATATTTAAGTAATTCAACAATGTCATCAGAAAAATCTTTTTATTTCAATGTGACGAGGTTTTATCAGAATAGCCATGTCCACGTAAAATCAATTAACACAACTTGGAATGATTTTTGCTAATTGCTATGCTAATTTATTAAACACAGAATAATTATCAAGTACAGTATGAATCAATACGATAGATAGCCTTCACCTAATGTACTGTAATGTATCGATGTTCCATCTTTTCTAGTAAATGGATCCATAATTTTCCCTTTATTATCATATGTGGTAAAATGGTTAATAATTCTTCCACTGTTGTAATTGTAAAATCAACTTCTTCTTCGAGTGGTTCAATTTCTCAGCATCTTCTTGTTTATACCATACACTAACCATGCCCATAGCTCGTGCTGGAGCTGCATCATTTAACGCATCATCGCCAACATACATAATTTTGACTCAGGTAATACCCCTAGTCGATCAATCATATCTTCAAAAATTTTAGGATGGTTTACGAAAACCAACTGTTTCTGATGTTGATAAATAATTAATGACATGCATCAAACCAAGTGAATGTAATCGAAATTGTTGATCTAGATTTACCATTTGCGATAACACCAATTTGAAAAGCCTTTTTGCGATAGCTTTTTCAGTGTATACAAAGTATCGTAATAAGGAAATACATAACGATAAAAATGCATTTCAAAAATCATTAGAATAAGTCTTTCCAAGTTAACCTATCTACATGGAAACGTTTAATGATTTCTTTTATATAAATCAGGTTTATCATTATCTTCATCGTCATCTAGCTCAATAAATGCTTTTTAAAATCTGCCAGTTGAACATGAATTAAGTAGTCATGAAATCGTTCATATTGCTCTTCGATAAATTTCTCTCGAGATTTAACTCTGTCCAACAACGTACCTTCTAAATCAAATACAACTGCTTTAATTTGATTCAAATCCACTGCTTTATGCCCTTTTATGTTTATAGTTATTTTTATTTTAGCAAATGTCGTGTGCTAGTGTAACCGTTTCGACTGAGATATTAGCATGTAAACAACACTGGTATACCAATTAATGCAATGATATATACTTGCATGGTATTTGTACTGGTGACAATATATGGCTACACAATAAAATCTGCCATAACCATTATTTGTCCTCCAGTTACAATATTTAAAGCCAATTGTCTTCCTAATGATTGTTTCCACTGCCATTTTCTAATGAGTTGCGGTATCACGCATACCAATGAATCCAATGATGCCAACATATGCGACATTTATCGCCGTTATCATAGAAGCTATACACAACGCGATATATGTAATCAATTGAACATTTAAGCCCTAGTGACTGACTTTTTAGTTCTCCTAATTGCAATAACTTTAGTTGATTAAGAATGATAACATACTACCAAACAATGCAATGATAAATGTGATTGCTATTATAGATACATTTGAGTATTCTGCATCACCAAAACCACCAAACAGATAATTGGCAATTGTATTTAATTTTACGAGGTTTTAATAAAATCAAAAATATAGAAGTGAATTGAATAACGCACCAATCATTAAACCACTTAATATTAAGATTCTAACTGGATAGCCTTTGGCTCAATACCGACGTAATCGACTAATACAGTTATTAATATTATCAACCAAATGTTATTGAAAATACAGGAATCCATAACGTTGTTAAACCTAAAAATAAATGCTAATCCTGAACCAAAGCATGTAGCGCCGCTTTGCAATCCTAATGTAAAAGCTATCTGCCAATGCATTATTTAAAAACTGTTTTGAAATATAAGGCCTGCACAGTTAATATCATACCTGTCAACAATGCTTCTATAATAATCTCGTGATAATCTCAACATTGATTAAAAATAGACTGGTTAAATACATCATTGATATCGCCCAACTGCCAAAAATAGATATATGCTAGTTGTTATAATCAATATGACTATCCAGCTCAATAATACTTTATTAAATGTCATAGCATTCTCTTTTCTTTCATCGATAATTACATTCATTATAGCAATCACATACTCGCGTTGCTATCATTCACTAAATATATTTTAAAAACCCCTTATCTCAAACATGTATTTTTGACATGTAGCACAAGAGCATAATTAGAATGGTTTATTTTCTATAAATTGCATCTCTTAATTCTTTTAATCCTTCATCAATACGTGGACCTGGTCTTGATACTTCATCACCATTTACAACTTCAATACGTGTATTCTTGACAGCATTAATTTTATTGAATCCACCTCTTTTTTTGATGATATCCATATAATCCGATCTTGTCTTAGCTTCCGTCGAAATTAATATATCTGGGTTCTTTTTAATAATACTTTTCCTTCGTGTTACAGGGTTCCAACCATTAATGTCACTATACACATTTTGGGCTTCTAATTTTCTAACATATCATTAAAAATGTATGCTTCCTGCTGTATATATTTCAGGCTTTTGATGAAACCTCAATAAATACTTTTTGATTTTTATGATGGCAGGAATTGAATCTATGACTTTATCGATATTATCTTTAGTTTCCTCAACAAGTTGATTCAGCCTGCTTATCATGATGCGTTAATTTCCCAATTTGCTTAAATGTGTTGTAAGTTTCATCAATTGATTGTGCATCTTTAACATACACTACTTTGATGCCTTGTTTCTCTAATGATGACAATACTTTTTATTAGCAGTTGCCTTTTGACGACTCATGCGCAAGAATTAGATCTGGCTTTTGCTCTTTAAAAAGTTCCTCTTTATTTAGATTCAAAGCATCAAATTGCTTCTTACCCTTTTTCACATCTTTTGGATAATCATCAAACTGTTGAAACACCTAACTATGTATTTACCTAATCCTAATTCATATAAAATTTCAGTATTACTAGGCATTAACGAAACAATTCTATGGTACGGCTGATTTAGACGAGCCATTATCATTGCTACCTTGTTTATCATTATCTTTCATACCACAGCCACTCAGGACAAGCATAAAAATCAAAATAAAAGCAATTAACGATTTCTTCACACCATCACATCTCCTTTTAAAGCCTCTTGAGCTTTAGCGATTGAGGATTTATGCAGTTGTGCCTCAGCATCCAACTGCGTTTTCTCTTCATCTTTGAGCGATTAGAGGGATTTATGCAGTTGTGCCTTAGCAGCACTGTAATCCTCTTTACCCCTTAATTTATTAATTAGATTTTTATGCATTTGAAAAGTGCGTTAGCAAACAACTGTTTTTCTTTATATGCTTCTATTTATTATATAAGTCCACATACTAAAAGAAAAATAGTAAATTATATATATTTCACTAAACTCATCTATCTAACTTCACAGCGTGTCACTTTTTAAAGTAAGGTTCTAAAAATCATAATTTTTATATCTTTGTCTCTGAAGTAATGTTTACCAAATACATCTAATAGAGCATGAAATTCATTAGCATCTTGATTTGTAAAATGATTTTGGTAATGTGACTACTTTTTAATTGATCATAACTTTTAGTGTTTTCACTATCCTAATTTATCATATATTTTTCTTGTATAGCTATCTGGAATAACTCAATACGTCCGAATATCTAAACAAGTAAGACATCTGCTGTTTCACTTCCAATACCTTTCAAAGATAATAATCTTTTCTTAATCCACCTTTATATCGCTCATTAATCTCTTTGATAATTGAAATGATGTCGCTAACCATGTTAATAATGTTTTAATCGTCAGTGATTTACTTTTTATAAAAAGCTCACTTGAATGTATCAATGATTGTAACGTTTCAATAGGTAGTTCTAATATATGATTTGGATTAAAATGCGTATGTTCTTTAACTTGATTCAATGCAATTTCTGCATTTCGCCATCTAGTATTTTGAACTAAAAATTGCATTCTAACATCATTTCAATGTCATTATCAGCAGGCCACCAAAATTGTGGTCCGAGATGTTCATATAAAACTTTATATAATTCATCGTTCCAACATTTACACCTCCATTTTAGAGGGAGGGACAGAAAATGATATTATCGTAAAATTTTATTTCGTCGTCCCACTCAACTTTAATTGTCTGTAGAAATTGGGAATCAATTTCTCTTTGTTAGCCCTGCCAAGGTTGACTAGAATTGAAAAAGCTTGTTACAAGCGAATTTTCGTTCAGTCAACTACTGCCATTATAACTTTGTAGAGCATAGAACATTGATTTATGTCTCAGGCTCTCTTATGCAGCTGTGCAGTAGCATCCAACTGTGTTCCTCTTAACCTTATTCACATACTAGCATTCCCCAATATGTCACATACTGACACTCCAACACAAAGTATCTTTCGAGAAACTCTACGTTGGAGTGTATATAAATGTTCTTACATTGATTCAGGTGCGCTTACACCGACCATTGCCATGCATTTTTCAATGTAATTTGACCGCTTCAATCATAGCAACATGTGCTTTCTGTTTTTCAATATCATCTGTTAATACTTTTTCAGCATTGCAGAATTTATGGAAATGAGCAGCCAAGTCTTGAATATAATTAGTAATTCTATGTGCTCGACATGCTCAGCTGACTTTCAATTGTAGGTTCGAAATCAGCTACTTTTTCAACAATTCAATCGCTTTTTCATTTGTAATCGTTGTAAAATCATTCGCAGCAGCTACCTCAATTCCTCTGCTCTTCGCTTGTTTTTAAAATTGAACAGATACGCGCATGTCATATTGAGCATAGTAAACTGATTGTCTTGAGATTGCTCTTTCGCTAATTCCATATCAAAAGTCAGTGACTATCAGGACTACGCATAGTTAAGAAATAACGTGCAGCGTCAACGCCAACTTCGTCCATAATTTCTCTAATGTAATCGCATTACCAGTACGTTTACTCATCTTCACTTCTTTACCATTTTCCATTAAACGAACCATTTGCATGATTTGAATTTCTAAAACGATTACTACTCTACACCAAACGTTTCAAGAGATGCTTTTCAAACGATTAATATACCATGACGATCAGCACCAAATAAATCGATTAAAATGTCATTACCACGTTTAACTTTATCGAAGTGGTACGCAATCATCTGGTAAGAAATACGTATATGTACCCGTCATTTTAATTAATACTCTGTCTTTGTCGTCTTTAAAATCAGTTGACGTGTAACCATGTAGCGCCATCAGCTTCGCTACTGCATAACCTAATTCTTTCATTTTTGCTAAAACTTCAAGAATTTCGCTTTTTCATATAAAAGATGTTTCACTCAAACCAATTATCAAATGCGTATTGAACTCTGCCAAATCATTTTTCAGTTTAGCCATCTCGTACTTCTACGCCTAATTTTCTAAATTCTTTCAGACGTGCTTCTTCAGAATAATCTTTAATTTCAGGGTGTTTCTCTGCTAAATCTTTACCTATTTCAATAATATCTTTTCCATTATAGCCATCTTCAGGCATTGAATAACTATTGTCACTCTAAAAGCTTCAAAGAAACGTGTTTCAATCGAACGCGCTAAGTTAGTAATTTGATTACGCATCATTAATATAATATTCACGTGTTACATTACTAGCCAGCTGCTGTTAAAATATTAGCTAAAGCATCACCAACTGCTGCATTTCTAGCACGACCAATATGTAAAATCTCCTGTAGGGTTAGCTGAAACATACTCAAGCAATACATTTTTGACCTTTTGATTCATTTACATGTCCAAATCGGGCACCTTTTTCAATTGCTTCAGGAATAATTGCTGTTAAATACTGATTATCTAAGTAAAAATTAATGAACCCTGGACCAGCAATGTCAATTTGTTTTGCCATGTGCTTTTTCAGTATCTAAGTTATCAACAATCGCTTGAGTAATTTCACGAGGATTACGCTTTGCAATCTGTAGTCAGTACCATCGCAATATTAGTAGCATAATCTCCATTTTTGTATCTTTAGAACTTCAATTTTAATATCAGGAATCTCATCTGCTAACTGCTTTTGTTAATATATATGCAATTTCCTTCTACTAATGTTTGTTTCACTCGACCAGTAATATTCATTCGCCTATCTCCTTATAGTTAATTTCATATTGATAAGAACCCATTTTTCATTATCTTGATATAATCTCATAATGAATCTTTAGCTTGCCACCGTCTCCACTTACGAAAATGCAAAATGCGTAATGTTTTTAACTTCTAGTGGAATTCGTCCAGCCGATATATCGTAAAAAGTTGTTGTCGTTTGTCCTTCAACAAAATGCAAATTCATATTAATGTCGCCTTTACGAATCAAACTTAACGCTACCATCATCCACTTTTATTGTAACATTAACTGTTGCATCTCAATTTGTTCTACATATCCGAATAAAGTTAGATTGCCTTTGTTGCCAAGTTCCTTCAGTAGTAAATTCAAATTTTCTTTTCGTTGTGCTGTTTCAACACTCTGCTTTGTTTGAATACTTACTTTTTATCCAATTTTACTACTCACCTTAATCTCTTTGCATAATAGAAATATTATAGCATATACAAGGTCATCTTTGTTATGCCTTCTTAAAGCTAAATAGGTTCAATTAATTAACAATTCCATACTTAATCAACGCTTCATATATGTAAGCCATTTTATAAAAATACTAACAACACCTCAAAATCGTCAAAAACACGAGATTTTCACTATCTTTCATGAAAAACCTCGTGTTTGATTATAATGATAGTGTTCAGAGCACTACCTTCTTTATCTATATAGTCAGTTGATATTTTCTAAAATGAATAACCATTCTACCAGTTATAGTACCATTTTCCATTTCTTCAAAAATATCATTGATTTCTTCTAATTTTCTTAATTGAACTTTAGGTGTTACTTTATTTTTCAGCAGCAAATTCAAACGCTTCACGTAAGTCTTGTCTTGTACCAACAAGTGAACCTACTACTTCAATACCGTCAAGCACTAATCTTGGGATATCTAAGTTCATTTTTATCAACAGGTAAACCAACGGCAACAACTCTTGCACCAGCTTTTACAACATCAACCGCTTGGTTAAATGGCGTCTTTAGCAACTGAAGTTACCACTGTTGCATCTAATCCTTTGTTATCAGTTAATTTCACAACTTCTGCAACCGGATCAACATCTTTAGAATTAATAATAGCATCAGCACCTAATTCTTTTCAGCGAATGCTAATTTATCATCATTGATGTCGAAGGCAACAATTTTAGCCCCCATAACGTTTTTAGTATATTGTAAAGCTAGGGTTACCTAAACCACCTATACCAAAAACACCTAACCATTGTCCAGGTTTTCATATTACTCACTTTTTACAGCTTTATAAGTTGTCACACCTGCGCATGTAATAGAAGACGCTGCTGCTGGATCTAATTTTTCAGGTACTTTCACAGCATAGTCTGCAGTAACAATAACTTGTTCAGCCATTGCACCATCTACTGTATCAACCAGCATTTTTCACACTACGGCAAAGTGTTTTCACGACCTGTTGTACAATATTCACATCTTCCACAGCTCGAACATCCAAGCGATAGACACACGGTCTCCAATTTTTAATGATTCTACATCTTCCGCAACTTCGATGACTTTACCAATACCTTCATGACCTAAAGTAACGCCTGTAACATCACCAAAATCAGCATTCTTAACATGTAAATCGGCATGACAAACGCCACAATATTCCGTTTGTACCAACGCTTCACCAGGTTTTAAAGCTCTAACTTTTTGTCCTCAATACTTACTTCAGCATCTTTCGTTACAACTGCTGCTCTCATAATAATGTCCTCCTTATAGTCACTCCAGTATGTATGATATTAATTGGCGATTACTTTCAAAAAGAAAACGAATAATTATAGATGTAATTTTTATTTGTAATAGACGCCAGATTAAAACATACTACTGTGACCTTGATTTTTAGTTAGATATCAACCGTTAACTTTTAACGTTTCCCTAGTTAATATGTTAAAAGAAATGAGCATAATCGATATGCTAACGTGTAATTTTTACTTCACATATTTTATTTAAAGATAATTTATAATACTTTATCTTCACTCTTATTATAATGTGAATTAATTCACAAAGTATATAGCTACGATCATGTGTCAGTTATTCAAATTTTTATTAACTACAGATTAATTTAATTTCAAAAATTAAAAACTCCCAACCAATCTAAGACTTTATTTTCACCTCAAGATTTACGTCGTCATTGAGAAATGAATCATATCTTTATAGATTAATTGGGAAATTTTAGTTTCTAATATTTAATTAAATGCTTGATGTAAAGCATCAGAAGAATGCTTTCACATACCTTCATCATGGTTCATTAAAAAGTCTTTTAAAAAATAGCTTTATTCTCGTCACCACTTCGATCAATGATAATATGATGTTTCATTGATTTATCCATCATATTAACTATGTTCAGGCATACTTTTTATAACCACGACGAATTGCTTTATTCACTAATAAATAGCACGCTGTTAAACCAGCATAATATGGTCCTTGTTCATTACGTTCTGTTGTTACCCAACACAACCAATATTCTTTAGCTTCATCGCCTTCAACAGCAGCTTTATCAGTAATCCATTTCACGCCTTTTTCAACTTTGGCTGCGAGCATGCATGCCTCCAATATCAATAAATGCTTCTTTGTTAGCAACATCGATAAAAACTGAGTGCAATATTGTCTAAGCTAATTGAACCAATATTTGTACCTTTATGACCATCTAGAGGGTCATTTTTATGATATTAAAATTAAAGCCTTTTTCTCAGACAATGATATAACCTCCATATTTAACGATAACAATTTTAGTCCTGTTTTAATTAAGCTCATTAATCAAATTTTCAATAGCTCTCTAATTGTCTTATCTTTTAATCTTTTGCAACCATTTCTCAGGATAATATAATTTATAGTCTTAGGATTAATGCCTGTAATACTATGAATGACTAATGATTGATTGCTTATTTCTCAATCGTACCATCTCGTCTTAATAAATGAATCGGTTTATGATTTGACCCCAGGTCATCATAGTCATATGGCAAATCCGAAAATGCTTCACCACAAAATAATAATCTGGATTAATACCACCTGCTTCAAACAGTTCTTGCAGTTCTGATATTGTAATAATTGAGCCATCAAATGGAATATATTTAAATAAGTCTCGATTAATAAATCGACTTGCTAAATCACTTAAAATGGCATCATCTTTCTTTTGTCCATTTTTCCAACAATACGTAACTACCGCTTCATCGAGTTCAACATATTGTTCAATCGTAACTGTCTCTTCAAAAATGGAATAAAATCATGTGATGCAACTTTAAATTCATAGCCTTCATTATAAAGCTGTTTTGCAGCGTTTCAAACAATTATTACAGCACTTCTCCACCACGACTAACTGGTGGAAATAACCATCTGCCAATACATTTGATAACGACTCATAATAAAGTTTTCAACTGCATGCATACCACTTTCTTTTGATTAGTACTTCATCTTTAGAAGGTCGCATTAATCTTAAAATACGTTCCATATCAAAAAGCACCATATGATACACCTGTGAAATACGCATCACGTTGTAAATAAATCCATTTCTATCCGCATCGATTTGTGACGAAAATCATCGAAATGACCAATTATATGATGCGTTTTATTAATTACTTCCGCAACTCTCTTGGAAACTCAGGCGCTACTTTACGTAATACAGCATTCACCTCAGTATCTCCAGTAATAATCGCTCGTGTGTATGCTTCATGGTCTGTATTAAATATTTTTCAAAACTATGTGAAAATGGACCATGTCCTAAATCATGTAATAATGCAGCACATACGCTAACGGTCTATCTTTATTGTCCCATGCATCATGACCAATAAAATGACTCATCAATTAATCGTCTAACTATTTCTATACACACCTAAAGAATGTCCAAAACGACTATGTTCTGCTGTGTGAAAAGATAGTACAGTGTTCCTAGTTGTCTAATTCGACGTAACCTTTGGAATTCCTTAGTTTTAATTAAATCCATATCAATCGATCTTCAACATGAATATATCGATGTATCGGGTCTTTAAAAACTTTTTCTTCTACTAATTTTAAATCTACATATGCGTTAAGTCATATTCCCTCCTTTTCGTTTAATATAATATTTAATTTACTTAAAATGCTTTGTACATAAGTGCTAAGTCTAACTTTTTCGCCATACATTTCTGGCTGATAAGAGCGTAAGATTGTAAAACCTTGCTCTTTATAGTAAGCTACGCTTCTTCATTTTTATTATCTACTTCTAAATAAACACCTTCAAATTTATCTTCAAAACGTAATAATCCTCCATTTAACAATGCTGTACCATAACCTGTATGTTGATGATTCTGGTTTAACATAATGAGCTGATAAATATAATTCTTCACTGTAAATAAAGTTAGCAAAGCCAACAATGTCATTACCTTCTTCAACGACTAAGAATAATTGTTCTTGAAGTCTTTTCTTTAAATGATGTTCATTATATGAAGCTTCTAACAAGTGATTAACCGTTGTCGCAGCGTATATATTTAAGTATGTATTAAAACCAAGCTTTTAGTTGGTGACATCTCTAATTTTGAACAACATCTTTTTCAGTTGCTTGTCTTACCTTGAACATGACTTTTCTCCCTTATTAACAAGTTTTTAATAACGGCATTATACCACAACTTGCTCAATACTTAATAAACAATGATTGTCTATTCAATTTATATATTTATATTTTTACGTTAAAAATTAAAAAATAAAAATAACGAAGCAAAAATCACTTCGTTTAGTATGAGGTATGTCTTATTGCAATATACTATTCCACTCAGTTGCACGTGCTAAGGCATAGTTGTCTTTCATGATGTCACCAGGCTTTTCAGCAGTTCCAATAATATAACCATTTAAAGTGGCACCTAAAAAGTCTAAACTATATTTTCATTTTGCGTAATTGCTGGCTTCGCTTTTATTTTTGGACAATCTCCACCAACTAAAAATAACTCTAAAATCCTTTTCGGCCATTTGTGCCTTAAAAATTAGATATCGTTTATCTTGTAATGTTTCTGACCAATGTTCGATAAATGCTTTCAATGGTGCTGAAATGTTATACCAATACACTGGTGATGCAAAATAATTGTATCACTAGCCAATATTTTTATCTAGAATTGGCAAATAGTCATCGTCATATGAAGTAATAGTCTCTACTGTATGTCTCACGTCACGTATCGGTTTAAAACTGATGTTGTGTCACGTCAATCCATAGATACTCTAAATCTTGCAAAAGCGAATTTTGTTAATTGTGCAGTATTACCGTTTGGTCTACTCCCACCAAACAAAAACAGTAATCATTTTAGCCTCAACCTCACTTTTGATTAATAAATATCTGTGTTTTTCGTTACCTAATTATACTATCATGTTTTTACCTACCGAATAGTAAAACGCTTATAATCTTTTATATAAATTTGACGAAATTTCGTCAAATTTATATAACGTCGTTTGTGATACGGGGCTAATTCATGATGAAATTAGATACATATGTCACCATTAAATACAATTCATTTAGTCTTCAATTGGAAACAGTTCATCGATATATTGAATCTCATCATCTGATAAAACGATATCTGCAGTTTTATATTTTCAATGACTTGTTCTGCACGTTTTGCACCAGGAATAATCACATCGATAGCTGGTCTCGTTAAAATAAAAATGTTAACATAATGTTCGCAATTGAAGTTTGATGTGCTGCAGCTATGCTTTCCAAAGCTTTTACGCGACGCACATTTTCTTCAAATACACCTGGTTTAAAAATCACGACGTGTAGTACGATGGTCACTAAATTTAGTGTTCTCACTCATATTTTCCAGCTAAAATACCGGATGCTAATGGGAAATATGGAATAAAATGTGATTTGAAGTATCAACACAATATTGTAATACTGCCTCATTTTCGCGATGCAATAAATTATATTCTAACTGTACAACATCAACGTAACCATCTTTATTTGCTTCTTGTCGATCTAATGTGAAATTTGATACACCAATGGCTTTAATCTTCCCTTGTTCCTTAAGCTCTTGTAATGCTGCAACTGTTTCGATCTTTCGGAGTGTTGTCATCAGGAAAATGAATATAATATAAATCGATATAATCAGTTTGTAGACGTTTCAAACTATTCTCAACTTGTTGTTTTAAATATTCCGGTTGATTGTTCTGATGTACTTTTTGGATTTTCATCAAATTCATGAGACCTTTCGTAGCAATTTTTAATTTGCTCGCGGATATTCCTTTTAACAACTTCTCCAACCAATTCTTCCGATCGTTCTGGCCCATAAATATATGCCGTATCTAATAAATTAATACCATGATTAATGGCTTGACGAACAACATCTTTCCTTTTGTTCTTCATCTAAGTTCGGATATAAATTATGCCCACCTACTGCGTTCGTCCCAAGTGCGATTGGAAACACTTCAACATCAGATTTACCTAAGTTTACAAATTGTTTCATTAGACCCAGCTCTTATCTTATAACTTTTCCACTATCACACTACCATGATTTAATACAACTTCCAAATGTTAGAATTAGAGCTTGAATTTAAGCGGTGTAATAGGAAAAACGTTATATAAAAACTCAGTTAAAAATAAGTATTGCTTAAATTGATATGCATATAGCGCTATTGCTCGTTGACCTTTTAAAATTACATGTACTTTTGAATCAGAAATTGAAAAACATTTTAAGAACGACAATATTAAAGCCATTACAAAATTTAATTTGGTAATTTCATTGGTTTTTAAGCATGACATGAATGTTTTTATCTATAATTAAAGCTATATTAACTAGAAAAACCCATTATAACTGCAATCCAAAACAAAATATACTATTATGTTTTTGATAACTCATTGATAATAGTGCATCTAGGAATAGCATAGTCAATCCGCCAAATAAAAATATATCCAAATAATGTGAAACAAACATTTTTAGTGTAGGTATTAAAAAATTTTTGACCTTTTATTTTTAGTATTATAAATATTTAAAGATGATTTTTAATTAGGGCGTACATAAAATATTAAAACTCCCTATAAATGTGATGCAACATATGGCAATAACTAATTTCTTATCTAGTTGAATATCAAGTAAATGTGTATACTTTTCTTAATGTAACTCCCTAGCAAAGCAGAGCTATTCTGCAACTCGGCCAAAAACATAGCAGGTTTAATAATATTTAAATCGTCAAATTCTTTTTACTGATTTTGACATATCTTTTGGGATGAACCAATTGATAAATGGAAAAATAAACTAATCCAAGTGCTTATTATATCGATCATTAAGTACTCATCATTATATTTAATAACTTGTATTTAGGATTTTTTATTGATGATTTTAGATTCGCATAGCAACATTTACCAGCTCCATTTCTTAGGGCTTATATGATTAGAAATACTTTTTGAAGCTTCACCATGACATTTTCAACACCATCTACTGTCTGCAGATTTTTCTACAGCATCTATACCAACGTCTCAGTTTATGTCCTATCCAATCGTTTTTATCTTTTTATTCCAAATTCATTTTTGATTGGTCCAATATACAAGTATTGCCGAAATAGAACCTGCAGTAAAATCCAGCTAAACCATCATTTTTCCACCGTGTTAGTTTTAGATAATACATAAATTTTTGTCAATAATCGATGACATGTTTAATAGAAAGAAACCTGCAGTCATTACCTAACCAACCAATAAAGCTCTATTATATTTTTGAGGATTTAAAGTTAATAACATACTTAGAGCCATTATTGAAAAGACCGCCAAATAAAAATAATAAAATATTGTGAAACAAAAAGTTTTTAATGAAGGAAATAAAAATTATTTTCCCTTACTCAGAGTTATTATTATAAATTTCCAAACCTTAGCTTTACGATTCAGAAATAAAAAGTATTAAACACCCAGAAATATTGCACAACATATTACAATCACCATGTTTTTCTCTAATTGAATATTAAGTAGGAATATATTTTCTAAACGTAACTCCGAACAAAATAGTACTATCTGCAACTGGCCAAAAAGCTTTATTTTTAACAGGTTTGACAATGTTTAAATCGTCAAAATCTTTTTCGCTGATTTTGACGTACTGGAATCAGCCAATTAATCATTGGGAAAAAGAGTGCTAACCATGTACTTATTTAAATCAATCATCAAATATTCATCTTTGTATTTGATAATTCTATATTTGGGATTCTTATTAATATTTTCAGTTTCACAAAGCAATGTCTCCACTTCTTTTCAATTGGTTTTATATTGATACACTTTCATATACATTAGAAGTCATTTAAATTCTACTAGCGTCTTAAAAGGATTGTAGTCGAATAACATTTAGAATATTTTAAATGTAATCAATTATTTTTCATTATAACGCGAACTTTTTCATTACCTATCGAAGTCATATTTAACAAAAAGAAAAGCATTGTCATCATAATCCAATAAATAAATATTATTATATTTTTGAGGTTCGATTGTCATAAGGGCAATTAATGAAAATATTGAAAAACTTCCAGCGAAAAATATATCCGAAAACTAAAAACAGCCAAGTTTAAACGTTGGTATTAATATAACTCTCTCTTATCAATATTTGTATCAAACACTTTTTAACTTAAGCTTTCTATTTAAGTTAAAATAAAAAACTATAACACAAATTAAAGCGAGAGCACACAATATCATTACAACTAGCTTATCTCAATTGAACATCAAAAACATGTATGTATTTCCTAAAGTAACTCCAAACAAAAACCGAACTTCTATAACTGACCAGAAAACATTATTTTTATTTGGTTTAACAACATTTAAATTTTCAAATTCTTCTTCGCTAATTATCGCGTACTTTTTGAATGAACCAATTAATGAAAAGGAAAAAGTACACGAACCAAGTGCTTACTAAATCGACTAATAAGTATTCACCGTTATGTTGAATGACTTTTGTATTTTCGGATTTTTATAAATGACTCTGACATCGCAAAGCAAACATTTACCACTCCCTGCTTTCATTAGTTTTAAATGATCCCCAATACTTTTTGTACCTTCACCAACTATCGTTCCAACACTATCTACAGCTTTTTCTGTGGTATTTTTAAACAGCGTCTATTTAATGTCTTATCCAATTAGTTTTATCTCTTAATCCAAATTTATTAGTATGAAAAAGTCCAATTTTTAAGAATTGTCTAAACAGATTCCGCAACAAACCAGCTAAAAACTGTCCATACTATTGGATTAAAACGCCAATGTTATAAGAGCTTACTCATACAAAACCAACACGCTCTATATTTCATTTTTAAATTAAAACAGTTTTTCCTTTATCAATCACAATGGGTATTTTCACTTGGTATATTCAAACATTACTATCTATTTTCCTGATTTAAGATATGATTATATTTTGAACCACCGTTTAAATATGTGATACTACCAATTTCGATCATTTTTACTACTCGTTTATTCTTAAAATAACATGAACATTTTTATTACCTATCGAAGCTACATATTCACTAAAAAGAAAAACATCGTGATAATAACCCAAGTTAAAAATATTATTATATTTTATGACTCTGTCGTCAAAAAGAATGGTTAAAGTAAATATTGAAGCGCTTCCCTAAAAAGTACGCAAAACCATTAACAACCTTGTTTGAAAGTCGGTATTAATACAACTCTATTCTTTATTAACCACGTTAGTATTAGGTTTTTAATGTTAATTTTTATTTAGATAAAATAAAAATTAACATCCCTATTAACTATGATAAAAATACAGTGATTTGCTAGTTGTTTTTCAAACTGAACATTAAAGAAGTTACCGTACTTTCTCAATATGAATTCCAAATAGAACTGAACTTCCTGCAACCGGCCAAAAACATTATTAACAGGCTCGACTATACTTAACCTTTCAAATTCATTTTCGCTAATTTTTATGCTATTTTTAGGGCAAAAACCAATTAATCATAGGGATAAGTAATCCAAGTACTTTACTAAATCGACCATGAAATATTCATTATTATATCTAATAACCTCGATATTTAGGATTTTTATAAAATTTGTCTTAGATTCACAAAAGCACTGTTTACCACCCCCTAATCTAACAATTGAAAACTAACTAAATTTGTAACTATTTTATTAGACTTTAAGAATATATGTACTTTTTATCTATAATTGAATGCATATTCATAAACATAAATAGTATAGTCATGAAAAGCCAAGAAACATATAAGATTAAATTTTGCACATTTTCAAATACCAACAAGTAAAATGCCCTATAAGACATGAAACCAGTAAATAGGTAAATAAAAATTGTAAAACAAATATTTTTAAAGGAGGGTAATAATCTTAATTTAAGTTCATTATTTTTACTTTTCATTATAAATATTTAATGTTAATTTCTTATTTAGATAACAATATCATAATCTCTAAAAACCCAATGAAACAGCTGCTCCAAACAATTAGTTCTTCTAATTGAAAATCAAATAAATAAGTATTTCTTCTACAGTACCACCAAGTAACACAATACCCGCGAATATGGTCCATCCTATCGATTTATTTTTAACTGGTTTGACAACATTTAATTTTTCATAATCATTCTTAGTGATTTTGACATATGTTTTCGGTATGAGCCAGTTAATAAATGGAAAGAAGAAGACAATCCAATTACTTGCCAAATCAATCATTAAATATTCACTATCGTATTTGATTATTCGATATTTAGGGTTTTTATTAATAACTTTAGATTCGCAAAGCAATGTCTCCACATCCCTCAATTTTATGTGTACACACATTTTTCGATACTTCAAAAAGACATTCAAATACTATCAAGTTACTGTCATCAAAGGTTTTATTAACTGATATTTTCATATTTTTAATCTGAATTTAGTACTTTCACTTAATTTTAAGTATGACATGAATGCTATCTCATAATTAAAGCTATATTCACTAGAAAAACCCATTATTGCTGTAATCCAAGCAAAATATACTATTATGTTTTGATAACTCATTGATAATAGAGCATATGAGAAAAATCACTGTCCATAAAAATAAAAAGCATATCTAAACAATGCTAAACAAAAATTTTAGTGTTGGTATTAAGATAATTTTTGGACCTTTTATTTTTAGTATTATAAATATTTAAAGATGATTTTTAATTAGGCGTACATAAAATGTTAAAAATCCCTATAAATGTGATACAACATATAGCAATAACTAATTTTTCTATCAAGTTGAGTGTCAAGTAAATGTGTATACTTTCTTAATGTAACTGCGAATAAAGTAGAGATACCTGCAACTGGCCAAAAACATTCTTTTTAGCAGGTTTCACAATATTTAAATTTTCAAACTCTTCTCTCTACTAATTTTGACGTATCTTTGGTGATGAACCAATTAATAAAAGGAAAAACAAACTAATCCAAGTGCTTATTATATCGATTATTAAGTACTCATCATTATATTTAATAATTCTATATTTTGGGTTTTTATTGATGATTTTAGATTCAGCTATAGCATTGATTATCAATTCCACCTTATTCTAATTATTTTTATTTGAAGAGTGGCTATATAATATAATTAGTTATTAATTCGCTTTTTATAACTTTAGCTGTTTTATTTCCCTGTTCAAGATAGCTCCTCGATTTAAAATCATTGCTTTTTATGAACCAACATTTAAGTATCCGATACTACCTAAGTTAATCACCATTTTACTACTTATTTGTTTTTAAAAATAATATGAATATTTTTATCTAAAACCGATGACATATTCAGTAGAAAGAAGATGCAGTCATGCCAATTAAAGCAGAAATTCTATTATATTTTGAGGATGAAGTTCTAACATACTCAGAGCCATTGTTGACAATCCACCAAATAATATATAAGCAAATAAGGATAAACAAATATTTTTAAATGTAGGTATTAATACGATCTTTTCGTTATTACTTTTTATTTTTATCAAAATATGTAACTTCAATTTTGTATTTATATATATAAACAATGCGAAAAACTTTACAAGTATCATACAGCATGTTAATATAACTATTTCTTTTCTAAATGGATGTTAAGCAAACTAGATATATTTTCTTGTTAAGGTTGTTAACACACTGCAAATCCTGCAACAGGCACGAAAGTATTATTTTTAGCGGGTTTGACAATGTTTAAACTTTCAAATTCTTCTCTACTAATTTCTAGCGTACTTTTTGGAATAAACCAATTAATCATGGGCAAAAATAAGCAATCCAAGTACTTACTAAATCAACCATGAAATATTCATTATTGTATTTAATAATTCTATATTTAGGTTTTGATTAATGACTCTAGATTCGCAAAGCACTGTTTATCACTTCCACATTATTCAAATTATTTTTATTTGAAGAACGGCCAATACAATATAATCAGTTATTTATTCACCTTTTTATAACTTTGACTGTTTTATTGACAATGAGTGTTATATTCATCAAGAAAAAACAACATTGACCCCATACCCCAAGCTATAAAAAGTTATTAAATTCTGGTTTTTCTAATGTCATAACATGCTTAAAGCTAATATTGACATGCCTCCAATCAACAAATAGCCATATACTATAAGAACAGCATTTTTAATGTCTGGTACTAAAATTATGTTCTTTCTTTTTATTATCGAAAACTTTCAATTTTAATTTTCATTCAGAAGCACAAAAGATTAAAATACATAGAAATACAACGAAGCATATAAATATAACCGATCTTTTTCTAATTGAATATTAAGTAAGTGTATGTACTTTCTGAAGTAGCACCTAGTAGGATTGTTCCTCCTACAACAGGCCAAAATTTTTATTTTTAACTGGCTTAACAGTGTTCAGTTTTTCATACTCTCTCTACTAATTTTGGCGCACCTTTGAGAATGAACCAATTAATAAATGGAAAAGTATACAAGCCAAGTGCTTATTACATCGACCATTAAATACTCATCATCATACTTAATAAACTCTGTATTTCGGAGTATTGAGTAATTTCAGTTTCACAAAGCAATAATTATCACTTCCTATTAACAACAAATTCACACAGCTATATTATCGTTTCTGCTTTCTCAAAACACTTAGGCTTCTTTTGTATCAAAATTACTGCTTATATGTATTCAAATATATAACATGAATCTTTTTGTCTATTATTGAAGACATATTTAAAAGAAAAAATAGCATTGTCATAATAACCCAAGCAATAAATACTATAATATTTTTGGATAGATAAACTAATCAAAACATCTAAGAACATGATTGATAATCCACCACAGATAAGAAAATAGTACAAAACAAAGATTCTTGAATGAAGGAAAATCATAATTTTTCCATTGCTACTCCGATTATTATAGATAGATAACTTACTTTCTGATTTAAATATATATGAAAACACTAGAATACTTAATAATAAAACCGAACATATGATAATAACGCAATCTAAATGAGAATCAGGTATATATATTTTATCTCTAAACATAGTGCCAAATAAAAGTATGCTACCTATAGCTGGCCATAAAGCTTATTTGTTTAACTGGTTTGACAATATTTAAATTATCAAAAATCTTCTCTGCTGATTTGGACATATGGGATTAACCAATTAATAAAACGGAAAGAACAAAAACTAACCATGTGCTTACTAAATCAATCATCAGATAGTCGTTTTTATATTTTAATAATTCTATATCTGGGATTTTGTGTGTAATATTAGATTCAAAGCAAAATTTACTACTTCCGTCTCGTTGGTTTTATATCCTAATACACTTTCAGATACTTTATATGTTTTTGTATTTTATAACATACTATTTTTCCTGTTTATTACTTAACTTACGAACTACAATCTAAGTTTAGTAATTACTATTACTTTTTAAGTTTTGGCATAAACCTTTTATTACTAATTGAGCCCATGCTCATTAGAAAGAAAAATTGTAATAATAATCCACATAATAAATACCAGTAGATTTTTGAGGTTTTTATAGTCATTAGCCATAATAAAAATAATATAGAACAACCTTCTAATAATAGATATGTAAAACTATAAAACTTCCATCTTTAAAAAGTAGGCACTAATATAACCTATTTTCCATTATCAGATTATCATCATATATCTTTAGTTTAAGCTTTTATTTAAGTAAATGTAAAATGCTGCAATACCTATAAATCCTATAAAAACATAAAGATATTAAAAATCTTATTATCTAATTGAACTTCAAACGTATGTACATATTTCCGTAAAATAACTACGAAATAAAAACGAACTACCAGTAATCTGGCCAGAAAAATATTATTTTTATTTTGTTTATCAACATTTAAAATTTTCAAGTTCCTTTCCTCACTCAAGTTTTGCATACCTTTTGGGAATGAACCAATTAATAAAAGGAAAAGTATGCAAGCCGCGCTTACTCAAATCAATTAACAAATACTCATCATTATATTGAACGACTTTATATCTCGGATTTTTATTAATAACCTTAATATCACATAGCATTGTTTATCACTTCCTACTTTTACTTAGTAATCTTTATTTGAAGAGACAGCTAACATAATATGTTAGTCATTTTTCTACCTTTTATAACATTTACTATTGACTACCAAAGCTACATTACTAAGTAAGAACATTATTACAAGCATAATCCAAGTAATAAATAAATGATGTTTTGAATACCTTCTGTGATAAACATATAAAAGCAAGTATGCTTAAACTACCAAAAATAATATACGAAAGGAGCATTAAGCATAAATTTTTAAAAAGTTGGTATTAAAATTATCTTTTCATCAAGTTATTTCTATCATAAACGTTTAACTTAGATTTCGAATTAATATATAAAGCCGAAAGGAAAACCCCCAAAAGTACGAGAGAGCTAAAATATTCACAGCAATTTGATTAATTTGGTATATTTAATAACTGTATATATTTTCTCGTCAATACTGCCAATAAAACTCGATCCCCACCTGCCATCCATCCAGCTGAACTACTATTTTTCGGTGTAAATGTATTTAATTCTTCAAACTCACTTTGACTAATCTTCGCAAATTTCTTAGGTACACCTCACTAAGCATTGAATGAAAAAGAGAAAAATCCAAGAACTAGTTACATCAATCATTAAATACTCGTTCTTATATTTTATAATTTTATATCTCGGGTTCTTATTTATATTCCAGGACTCACATAACATTTTTTTATCTCGCCCACTTCATATCTTTTTAAGTTCAAACAATTAATCAGCTATTCTCAGGATTTTAGAATATTGAATATATTGCTAAGTTAAAATATTATTGTTTGATATCCTTTATAATATGCGATTTTTATAACTTCCATGCTAAAACTTTAATGCTCTCAATTGACTTTAAATTTAGCGATTACTAATGCTTTTTAAGTATGACACGAACATTTCCACCGATTATTGATGACCTGTTAACAAAAAGAAACATGACGTCGTTACAATCCAAATCAAGAAATCCTATTATATTTTTGAGAATCCATTGTTAATAATATATTTAGAGATAAATTGAAAAAGCTGCCAAAAATATATAAGCAAACAAAGATATAAATATATTTTTAACGTAGGTATTAATACGATCGTTTTCACCTTTATTTTTGTCCCAAATATGTAGTTTTTAGTTTTTGGTTCAAGTATAAAAAGCATGTTATTACACATAGAAATATGACAAAACATATGATTATTACTGTGTCTAAATGGGTATTGAGCAAATAAATATATATCGACAGCGTTACAAGTAAACTAAAGCGCCTGTAACAGGCCAAAAAGCATTATTTCTAACTGGTTTAAAATGTTTAAGACATCAAATTCTTTCCTTGCTAATTTTGACGTAATTTTTAGGATAAACCAATCATCATTGGAAGAAAAATACTATCCAACTACTTGCTAAATCAACCATCAAATATTCATCATTATACTTAATAATTCTATATTTTGGATTTTTGTTGATAATTTTAAATTGCAAAGCAAAACTCACCACGCCCATTTCATTGATTTATATGATTACTAATGTTGTTTGTAGCTTCACCAATGGTACTTTCAATACCTTCTACAATTTCATCTGCGAATTTTTCTATTACATCTATATTGTCATCCGTTTTATAACAATATCCATTCAGTTTTATCTCTTAATCCAAATTTATTTGTTTGATTTATCCCAATTTACAAGTATTGCCGAAACAGAACCTGCAGTATATCTTGGTAAAACTCCCATCCTACTGGATTACTATGCGAGCAATGTATAAGAGCTATCATACAAAAATAACACGCTCTAAATTTAATTATTAAAATAAAACAGGGCTACCTTTATCAATTGAAAAGGACATTGAATACGCAAATATAATCAAACATTACTTTTTGGTTTTCTTGTTCTAAGATAAGTTCACGATTTAAAATCATCATTTTTGTGAATCACTTTTTAAATATACAATGCTACTCAATTGCATTATTTTTCACCTCATTACTGATATGACATGAACATTTTTGTTACCTATCGAAGCCATATTCACTAGAAAGAAAAGCATTGTCATTATAATCCAAGCACAAATACTATTATATTCTGGGAATCTAAAGTTATTAATATACGTAGCATGAATATTATTAGATCCTGAAAATAAATAAGAAAAATAGTACAAAAACAAAAATGTTTGAAAGTAGGTAGTAGCATAATCTTTTATGTTCTTTATTTTTATTAAAAAGCTTTTAATTTTAATTTTGATTTAATTTCATAAAAAGATTAAAATATTTAAGAATGTTATAAAACATATGGTAATAACTAAAACTTTTTCTAGTTGGATATCGAGCAATGAGTATACTTTTCTGAACGTAACTCCAATAAAATTTAGAGCCACCTGTAGTGGCCAAAAAGCTCTATTTTTAGTAGGTTTTAACAAATGTTTTAAGACATCAAATTCTTTTACTCACTAATCTTTACGTATGGATTAACCAATTCATCAGTGAAGGAGTAATGTTAGCGGCAGTTATTTGCTAAGTCAACAATCAAATACCCTCGTTATATTTAATAATCCTGTACTTTTGGGTTTTTGTATTAATGACTCGAGATTCACAAAGCAATGTTTACCACATCCATTTCACTGATTAATATGTTTACCGATACTTTTTGTAGCTTCACCCACTGTATTTTCTACACTATCTGCGGTAACTTCGGATTCTTTTTTACAACGTCTATGCCATCGTCTATTTTTGTGGACCTACCCAATCTGTTTTATCCTATAATCAAGTTTATTTGTTTGATAAGCTCAATCTGCAAACATGTCAGCAAGAGAGGGAAAAGCTAATACACCAACAACCGCCCGATCCACTGGATTGCTAGCAAGCAATATTATGAGAGCTATCAGACAAAATAACACGCTCTAAATTGCTGTTTTAAAATTGAACTAGTGCTTTTTGAACCACCTTTAAATATGCAATTCTAGCTAATTTAATCCTACCAACCTCTTTTTGACCTTAGTATTGTGCATACATTTTTATCGATAATTGAAGACCTGTTTGCTATAAAGAAAGCAGCAATCATACCAAACAAAGCTAAGAATCCTATTATATTTTTGAGGATTTAAGGTCATCAACATACTTAAAAAGCATTATTGAAAAGCCACCGAAAAACATCTATAGGCAATTAGGATAAGCAAATATTTTAAATGTAGGATTAATATGATTTTTATCGTTATCATTTTTATTGTCCTCAAACATATGCAGCTTTAGTTTTTATTTAAATATAAAAATAATGCTAAAAACAGCTAGAAATATCATGCAACATATGGCAACACCAAGTCTAATTGAATATTAAGAAATTGAGTATATTTCCTGAATGTAACTCCAATAAAACTGAGCCACCTGCAGCTGGCCAAAAAGCATTATTTTTAACAGGTTTTACAATCTTAAATTTTCAAATTCTTTTCTTTACTAATCTTCACGTATTTTTTAGGATTAACCAATTCATCATTGGAAGAAATAGTTAACCAGGTACTTACTAAATCGATCATCAAATATTCATCATTATATTTAATAATTCTATATTTAGGATTCTTATTAACCACTTCAACGTCGCAGCAAGTGTCTTCACTTCCATTTGATTTTATGTAATACATCGATACTTCAGAAGACTTTTTAAATATTACTAATTTACTGCTATTAAAATTTTATTCATTGTTATTTGCATATTTATAATCTGAATTTAGTAATTTCACCCAGATTTTTAAATTATGTCCTTTTTCCCTTAAAAACCCCACTCCCTACGTTAATATAGGTGTTGTTGTTTTGATTGTTAGTTTTTTGATACCTTCTAAAATGAATAAGTAAAAGTTTTGTATATATTTCATTTGCCATTTTCTTTTATATTATGACATGGACTTTCGAGTCAGAAATTGATAAAACATTTAAAAGAGAATATTAGAATCATAGCAACTTCAGTTAGAAATACTATGATGTTTTGATTTCATAATAAAAAGGTGACAATGATTGTAAATATTGATATTAATCCTATAAAGACACAAAAGCAAAACGACGTAATATAAAGCTTTTTCCATGTCGGGATTAGCATTAAAAGTCCCACTGTACTATTTTGATGAAAATTTTAATTGTTAACTTTTTATTTATATACAATCCAAACAAAATGATAAAAAGAATTGATCAAAAAGACTTATACTAATGTTTATATACCTTTCAATTTGTAAATCTAATAAACTAATATACTTTCTAAAAATCACAGTCAATAATGCTAGAGAATCCTATATACCAATTTAAAGCTGAATTTTTTGAGGCTTTATAGTATCCAGTTTTTCTACCTCTTTTAACACTTAACTTAACTCCTTTTTGGGTATAAACCAATCGATCGGGTGGCAATAGATAAGATATGTAATCATCTGATAAATCTATCATGAAATATTCTATCATTGTATTTTTATAATTCTATATTTTTGCATTTTTATCTATAATTCTAGATTCGCAAAAGCTACAATTATCACTTCCTATTAACAACAAATTCACACAACTATATTATCGTTTCTGTTTCTCAAAAACTTGTGCCCTTTTGTATCAAAATTAATATTTATATGACCTTAAATATATAATAGAATCTTTGTCTATTATTGAAGACCTTATTTATAAAGAAAAATAGCATTGTCATAATAACTCTAAAGCAATAAATACTATAATATTTTGATAGATAAACTAATCAAACATCTAAGAACATGATTGATAATCCACCACAGATAAGAAAATAGCACAAAGCAAAGATTCTTGAATGATGGAAAAATCATAATTTTTCCATTGCTACCTCGATTATTATAGATAGATAACATACTTTCTGATTTGGGAAATATATATAAAACACTAGGAATACTTAATAATAAAACCGAACAAATGATAATAACGCAATCTAAATGAGAATCAGGTATATATATTTTATCTCTAAAACATAGAGCAAATAAAAAGTATGCTACCTATAACTGGCCATAAGCTTTTATAACTGGTTTAACAATATTTTAAATTATCAAACTCTTCTCAAGCTGATTTGGACATATGGTATTAACCAATTAATAAACGGAAAGAACAAAACTAACCAGGTGCTTACTAAATCAATCATCAGATAGTCATTTTTATATTAATAATTCTATATCTCGGGATTTTTGTTAATAATATTAGATTCGTAGCCAAAATTTACCAGCTCCACTTTTCATAGGGTTTAAATGATTAGAATACTTTTTGTAGCTTCACCAACACTATCTACGGCATCTGTAGATTAACAACATCAATACTACTCGTCTATTTTATGTCCTACCCAGTCTGTTTTATCTTTTTATACCATTCCAATTTGCTTTGATATGCCCAATCCGCTGCTTTTTCTTTTGATACCAATGTTCCAGCCACAAAGCCACCTATAACAGCCCAACCCAACTGATTACTACCTAATAATGTCGGATGCACCAACTGTTACAACAGCTCCTGCTCTCGATCCAGCTGCAAGCGTCATACCATTATGCGACAACGCCTCCCCAAATGTTTTATCATCGTTTTGCCATATCATCATACATACCATACCAAATCCTACACCTGCAACACCTTTTACCTAGGTATTTTTCCCTGCCTTTGCAAATTTACTACCATTTTTCTATAAACACATTACCTGATGTACGTTTGACTTCCACAAATGAATTTTGGACTCGCTGGGCCTTTACCCACCCACTGCTATTTATAAATACACCGAATTTACTTTGCATTTATACCGCCTTGCTCTAAAAGTGTTGATGTGATATCTAATCCTATATCTCTTTTAATACTGTCTTTATTGTCATTTATATATTTCATTATACTTTTCGGATATCTTCTTCTGATGCTCTTTGGCATATGCCTTTATACAGCAAAGTCTGCTTTATTTAAAAGTTTCTTTCTCTGCTTTTTTGTTCAATTTTCCCCATAGCAACTTTCAAATATTTTTCATGACTTGCTTTTGGCCCAATAAAGTTCTTTAGCTGAAGGAATATTAAATTGATTTGTTGAAAAGTTCAAAAATTTTGCGCCGAGTAAGTCCTTGTTGTACAATTTTTTGAAATTCTTCAACTTTCTTTAAATATTTCGGTGATTTTTGATTAAACTCACGCAATTTGCTAGCTTCTCTTCTAATTCATGTTTTTGTTGACCTAATGTTTTGTATTATTTGTTGTTCGATGAAATGGCTTGCTGATTATCGGAAGCATGCTTTTTCAAATTGTTATTCAAATTTTCATATCGCGTAATTTGTCGACTTAACGATCTGATATCTCTTCTTCAAGCTCCCATTCTTTTAAAGATATGCTATCAACCTCACTCGTATAACGATGACAAAATTATCGCAAGCTTTACGTTTCATGTAAATCACTCAATGTTTTTCTTACCTGTTGCGATAATGGAATTAACACCGTACTAAAAATTGCTTAGCTGACGCATACGCTTTCCCTTTAAGCGCATCATCATTGAGTAAATTAGAGTACTGCTTTTTCCAACGCATCATAATTTGAATTCATTGTTTGACCCAAATTCCCCACACTTGAAGCTTTGGTTTCGAGATCTGTCAAATACATGTCAACAGCTCATCGGCATGCTCCTTTTCAAAAATATATGATTTTCAAAACTATTTAAAATCAAATGCTTTTACATCTACAAAGTTGTAAAATTTTAAAACTCGGCGATGATTATTTTCTTATGTAAAGGAGTCTAGATGCAGGTAAATTGAGATAACACCTCAGTCTTATTTTAGCATATGGATATAATGGTGTCTTTTGTATATTCGCAATTAATCAATAAAAATTATCTTTTCAATATTTTTGAATTTTATTGCGACAACATCCTTAACATTAAATATAATTAATATCTCAAAATATATTCACTATTAAAATATGTCATCAGTTGTTAAGTATTTCCTCATCATTGCAAGTGAAAATATCAAACGTATCTAAAATACGAAATAAGTTTTCTATACAATCACACAACATCATCATTCAAAATTTTATTAGCTCATGTTTTCAATATTCATTTACAGTCTATCAGTTCATACATAATTAAAATTTCACCATTGTGCAATCTCACCCGTTAATGCATCAACTTTCAGAGCAATGGAAATCATCCACAATAGCCGCACCTGATTCCAACACTTTGCCAGAGCATAAGTATTGACACATTGGGCAAATGATAATTTGATAACCAGCACAGTTACAATTATGAGAGGAGAAACGTGAGTTAGAATTTAACATTGCCGTGCATGTATTAGGCTAACTAAGCATCATTCCAGAAAATTCAATGAGTAGTTCATTGTGCGGGAATTAACTTGTTCGTAAACTGTTCAATTACGACGCGTGACGACTCAACTTGTCGATTTAAAAATGATTAACACAATGCAGGGTAGGAGATGGTGGATTTATTTGTTAGAGTAGCGAGGCTGATGTCTCTAGCAACGATATATATAAACATTTTGTCTTGGAGAAGAGAACATCACACACGACTATTTACTGGCGACGAGAGGCAGATCACTGTCAAATTGCCTGCACATAATATTGCAACTACTATGTCACATTACTCAGCAAGACGAGACAGAGCCTCATTATTAATTTTTACTCAAAGGGAAAAACAATCAAAGAGATGTCATTGAGGAGACATTCAAAAAGGAGGATTTATGTCATGGAAAACTGTACTTGGTTTAATTGTAATGGGGATTTGGAGAGCTGGTAAGAGCTTTAGCCAAATATGCTGCATCAACAGTCAACACGTCGCAGTTATCGAGACGTAATCTCCGGATGTATGGAGGCACTTGTATAAACGACGGATGGCTGTAGCGAAAGACAACATGCATGATGGATTAGAAACCGCAAATCTTTTGCAAAGCAAGTATATAACCATCAAAAACGATGTTGTCAATGACCGCTAAACAATAAAAATTACCATTTACTAGCAGACGATAACTTAACATTGATGTACTGGATACGGAAAGCGCAGTTTAAATCTAATACTGAGAGTGAGATTTTATTAGTATCGGCATGACGGATATCGTCATGATAGTATTACCGCACCTCATATCATTAGTAATGCTAGTGCTCCTCTGTCATTCCTAACACATGAGAGGCCCTCGTCAGTGCTAAACACGTCTTCCGAGTTCAAGCAGGTTTATGGCTAAACATTAACTATCAACCTCATGCACTCTCGTTATTGTAGGTGGCGGTTATATCGCCTGTAGAATTTGCTTCAATGTTTGCGGAATGCAGTAGTAAGGTTACAGGTATTAGAACGTGGTGAATCCATTTATGCCACGTACAGCGATCGAGATGTCGTTGCAATACGCTATTACCGCTTAGAAAATAAAGGCATTGCATTGTATGGCTAAACGACAGCAAAGCGACTGAATTGTCATCTGGACAATCCATCGCCACACAGTCCATACTAACGTTGGTAACTTTGAGGCTGATGCAGTACTTTTGGCTATCAGCGCAGCCGAACACGGATTTAGCTTTAGAAAAAGTACTGATGTCAGAATGGGCGACAGAGAGGCGGAAATTAAAGTCAATGCTCAGCCCTCCAAACAGCTGTACCGCATATTTATGTTGCAGGTGATGTTTCAAGGGCGGACTTCACTATACGCATATATATCTTTAGACGATTATCGAGATTATCAAACTCGCGCATATGGTAATCAGTCACGTACGACTGGACAACTTAATAGAGGTAAGCGTGCCTTAGACAGTATTTATAGTATCGCCATTGCTCACGTGTTGGATTAACTAGTAAAGAAGCTGCCGCTCAACATTATGAATTACACTGAACATCAACTTTTAGTAGAGTGCTATACCGTCATCCACCGATGCTAACAAATTTGATCCAAGAGGGTTTATTTAAGAAGTCAAATAATAATGCCAAATATGTACAGATGGGTGCTATTGCCTATGGTAAGCAATCTGAAGAATTAATTAATATAAATAAACTTGCGATCGTCAGAAAACATTCCCGCTACGAAATTACGAGATAATGTTGCACACGCATCCTACGATGGCCGAGATCAGTTTTAATGATTTATTTAGTTTCAGGATACCGACATAAAAACCTGGTGGCACGCATTGGAATGATGCTGCCATCAGAGCACTATTGTTGTGCTTTTCGCTTTTCTAGTCTTTAAGCTTTCTATCTTGTTCTTCACTTTTACGACGTTTACGTTCTTCACAAGTCGTTTTTCTTGAGCAGCTCTTCTTCCTTCTGGCGAACGTGGATTTTCTTTAATTGTTGTAGAAACCTTTCCAGTTTAATTCTTCGTCACAGTAAAGCGCAGCCAGTGGCGGTTATTAACGCAAAGTGAATGATATTTTCAGCGTCCGAGGTCCACAATAAGATTTGGCTCCAAACCCACTCACGATTTCAGCATCGGGATCTAACTCCAACTTCTTTTTGATACGTTCTTATATTGGACTCGCCCTGACATTCATCACACTGAAATAGGAATGTATCCATGTTACTGCTACCCTTCTCTATCATATCTATATCGTCGATTTCCATTAATTTTTCGTTAACCTCTCTATATTTCTACTCTTTTTAATGCTCACAGACGTGACATCGCTTACGGCTGGCAATATGGAGCGTTATCTTCTAATTAAATTAGATGAATTTGCTCCCCTTATCAAATCATTTAGTGCCTCCATGACAATAATAAATTTTAATGGCTTTCTAATCACTCTTGCTGTTTTGTCCATTCATCCATAAATCTTTATCTACATCTTTTATTGATAATTTGATAATACCACAGTCTCCACCACCAGCGCCTGCAGTCGTTTTTAGATGCTTGCCGTGATGCTTTTCCAGCAATATCACACAGATATTTTGGCTGCGTTTCTATATCAACTGCTAGCTTCTTTATCCATACAGTTTGAATAGTTGCTTGTGGCACGATTCTCCAGCGCACCATCTTTTGCACACCTTTAATGTTAGCTGTTTTAAAAAGCATGAGATAAGCCATCACAACTTTGATTGATGAATCTTCTAGAAGTCACCAGCTAAAAGATGAGAGGATCTGATTTCTAGGCGTTTCACTTGCTAACAAAGTGTGGTGATGAGCGCCGGTGAGTCGATCCAACGATAAGTACTTCCCATGTTTTCAGGTAACGCGGCAATGGTTCGGAGCATTGCAATCCAGGCCAAGCTGATTTGTTGAAAACTTCTTCCAAAGCGTAGCATCTTCTTCAATTTGATGCTAATCAACCCATTCACGATCGAAAGTACTTCACGCTAACCATCCTACTATGGCATACACGCACGCAATATTCCGGCATGAGATCCTTAAACTTTGTAACTTTCATATTTGCAATCTGCTGGCTATAAATGCTTATAAAGTTAGATAAACTTCCATATCATAAAATTCATTTAATACTTTTATAACTGCAAGCACGTGCTGCTGCATTTGCAGACCTAATCCATGTATGCAGCCATTTGAATCCATCTAAATTACTGTCAATAGTCAGATGAAGTGCTTCATCAGCTATATCGCAACTTTTCGCTTTGTGTTGTTCAAATATTTCACGCTGTGACCACATAATTTAGTTGTTTTGCTGCATGTGACTGAACGACGCCAATACTATCTCTCATTCTCTACTAAATGCTAACTGGGTTATGATGTAATGCTTTTTGAATGAATGGGCTACCTTTATATTGGTCTGCTTCTTCCAATGGTAGCAGTTACAAAAGCAGATGCTAACGCAATAAGTACAGATTTATATCCTGGTTCTGTTTACAGCATATTCTCCAGCAATATAAAGTTTTCCAGCGTGCTTTGACCTGAATCATGTTTTTATCTCTTCCTTACTCAATTATTTCCAATTCCTGTGGCAGCTGATCTCACTATCAATAATTTGGTTATTATCAAACTGTGTTAATAGTTATCTATAATCTAGTTTGCTTGTTTCTCTCTTTCTACAAGTGTATTTTCTACATTGTGGGTCCCGCATCCAGCTGTAAAATAACACGGATACCCCTTCTCGGCATTCGGTGAACAGCTGCCATGACATCATAACTTTCTTGCACAAAGATATGGAACGGCGAAAGTCGATCCCAGATTCGTGGCATGCCATACGCGACCATTTTGCTGCAATTACTTACACCCAAGGCGTTTTAAAATCTTTTGTATCTTGAATCGCTGCTTTTTGCTTTTCAGCTAAATCTTCATCAATATGGCGATCTAACTTCAATAGCCAGTAAAGACATGATGTGTTTTCTGTGTCAGCAGCTTGTACCATATCGACTAGGTACCTTTTTAGAGATGTTGATTAATCACAACCAAATATCATGCATGTTGGTCATCTTTCAGGAGTACCTCGATTCCAAGTGGAACGGCGCTATGACGTCTCATCACTGCCACTCCCATTCTGCAAATCCACCCATAAATGTTTACGCCGACGACGCAGAGCCGAACCACCTGCAGCCATGATCTCGAGTAAATCCTTATCTGAGCAGCTGCATGTCCTAGCGCTTGACGACAAGCTGCTCGCGTAAAGCCGCATATGCGCTTTCGCCGATGAAGTCCAAACCCTGCTTGCTGTTAGTACAGAAATTGGAATCCTTTTCAATTTCTGCATACCAATCGATGCCAGCTCTATTTCTGGACAATGTCCATATATTTTGGAAATTTTCTCCTAATTCTTTGACCACTAACCCATTTCTGGCACATCTCAACCAAAATCGATCCTGTGTGTTAACTGAGTCGTTAAGTGACTTTCGTTTCAGCGTAAAATTTTCCTAATGCCAACAGATATGCTACTGTATTCATTGGAATGATTAGTGCTTCCTCTACCCAATATTTTATAAAGTGACAATATTCAGCCTATGTGCACGCTACTTGCCACTTTTAATCCAACGCATTAACCTCTCCTAAATTCTCAAGTCCCAGGTATGTGCTGCTGCGCAGTCTCACAGCTTTACAATATTTTTCGCTGTTGGTAAATCTTTGGTGTAAGCAATAGCACACTTCTCCACCACGACCAGCGCCAGTGCATTTCTCCAGCACCCACCCATTTCTCTTTACCAATTTTTCATTAATTAGTTTCTATTTTATCGCGACTAACTGCTCAACGCCTTTAAATCCGCATGACGATTCATTAAAAATATCCGCTGAGCTTCAGAAGTTATGATGTTCGATTCCACATCACTCGCACGTAAAACCTAACTTACCGATATGTTTTCCACATGCTTGACAGCGTGTACCGAGAGTCCCTCACCAAAGTTGTATGACATCTTTCTACTGCTTGTCTTGTTGAGACCTTTCACACCAGTGTTCCTGCTAACACACTATATAGCGTCTAAACTTAACGTTTTCAACGTTTCTAGCATGCAGCCTTTTTGGAACCAAACTGAAGTTTGCCTTGCGATGCACAATCGTTTGCGTATCAATGCCACTTGGTTTACTATGTGCAATTTGCTCCGACAATTAGCTTCCTTTTACTAATGAAGTTCTTCTTTCAGTTAGTGATTTCCCTAGAGCATAATCTCTGCACGTGAACAAAAAGCAACGCGACAGCTGCACTCGGTCCTAATCCACGTGAGGTGGTAAATTCGTTTTAGATCGTTACCGTTAAAGTGTGGCTCCTGTAATCAATATTTAATTCTCACCAAAACGTAGTTCACCAAAGACTTAAAGATGGTCAGGGCGCATCATACCTGGCATACCATCGTAAACATCGCTTTAGAATAGACGAATGGATCTCCCGCTCTCTAAAGGCTTCTATTAAAACTTTGAGTTTTACCACGCGTTAAACGGTACCTGCAATAGCTTAGGCTCTCCAAATGCTGTGACATGCATACCTCCTGTGTCAAAATAATCTTTTACCTGTCGATTCCCATATCCTTTTCTTGTCTTATCAATATACCTTCATATTTATCCTATACTTGATTCATTATTTTATTTATTAATAAAGACATCATATTTCTAAGTTGCATACGCATTCGCGTTAGTTTCGTGCAATCTTTATCTCACATTATTCATATTCCATATATAATCTGTTTTGAATTTTGTATTTGACCCAGCAGTTAGTATCGAAACTAGCACCATTTTACTTCAAAGTTTACAAATCTTATCAGGTGATATTTCAGATTCTTTATCTTTTTATAAAATGGCCACCACAATTTTATAATTTTCCACCCCTAACTATAATACCAAATAATAAAATTGGAATATATAGATTTACTACTAAAGTATTAGAACATTTCAATAGAGAGTCATTTCTTTCCATAGTGTACGCATTATATATACCCTATTCTCAATCTTCTTTAATGCATAAAACGCCGATTTCTTATTAAATTTATTGGCTTTCCATCCAACTATCATTCTTTTAATTTAATGATGTCAATTTAAATGTGGTCTAATAACATATTTATACTTTTTATGGATACTTTCAAAATATAACGGCCCCAAACTGATAGCCAGAGGGCTGTTAAATATTTCTAACTATTGCATTTTGATCTATCATTTCTTGTTTCTCAATCATTTTTTGTCAAAATACGTATCGTATCTTTTGCTGTTCTTCTTGAGTAATGGGCGTCATATTTATCCACCGCCAAGTCTTTTAGTTACGTATAATCGTAAAACTACATCTTGAACAGTAATCCACATTTTGTTAAACAATATATCTCTAATGAGATACATACAAGATGGTTCAATTCAGGATATTTAAATTTAGTCACTTCTGCTTCAGCATATTCATAAAATGTTTGCATCATCAATTGCACGTTTCTGAACCAGAGCCTTCAACACAAAGATAAAATTTGTACAGCAATACTGCCTCTAACTCTTCATTTTGCAGTATGCCTGCAAATTTCTTACCATCAATCATAGAAGTCAAATTTTTCCTGGAAGGCAGCCAGAATGTTCAATTTCCATCGTATCAATATCAGCATTCTCATCTTCAGACATTTTGCTAAATTAAAGGATACATCGCAGCTGCCCGAGCCTTCCATCAATCATTGTTTCTGTTTGTCAGCACAGACACATCAGCGATGTCTTTAGTACACATGATACAGAACTGACACTAAATACCGTTCTAACAATGGCATTATAACCAATCTCATTCGTTAAATAATCAATGCCATCTTTTTAAAAACGGCAATCTTGAATCAGATTAGGAATAACAGTATGTTGAGTAGATCAAGTACGCACAACATTATCAATGCTCTTCTTTGCCCTGCTTTCTATAGATATATGTCAGATACGAAGATTGCATAGAGTTCTAATCCAGAAGAGATGATCGAGTATATCGCCAGTTAGCGCCATTAAAATGTTACTCGCTAAATCCATCGTTATTGTAGGGCTTGCGCTGCTGTAATGGTGAAGATTGTATACATCTTCAATTGGGCAGCCACGTGATAAATCATTTACTGGAGAATTTAAACCTTGTATTACTGGACCAACTGCATCACTTATCCCACCTAAACTGATTGTACAGTTTTGTAACCAATATTACCCAAACTATAAACTTGGGAATACCAGAGACATTTGCATCACCTTATAATTTAGCACTAGCGCTTTTCTCAGCAACACCTGGTACAATCGCAGCATCAAATTGGAATTCATAATAATGATTGCTTCCTAATTTTCTTCTTCAGCTTTTTACGCCTTTCCAATTTGCAGCAGCCTTACAGACTTTTGTCCGTCGTCTGGTTAGCAGGCCCTTTTGTTAGAAAACAACATTGCAACTTTTGGATTATACCAAAACAATGCTGATTTTGCACTTTCTACCTGAATTTCTGCAAGTCCTTGTGAATCAAGTTCTGGATTCAGTTACCTGCAATCCGCAAGATATTGTTCATCACCCTTTAGTCATAAAGTGCAGTGGTGGCAATGCACTGGATTTCACGTTTTGATGATTTGAGCTGGACGCACAGAGTGTCTCCGCAATTGATGTAACACGCACTACTTCTAAACCATCTGCTTTACCAGCACTTAAAACCAAGCATTGTACCAGTAGTTCCATTTGTTTAATAGTTCTTGTGCTTGTTCTTGGTCGCTTTACTGTACACGTCGTTCAACCGATAGTTAGACCTAATTAGCTTTCAATTCCACTTGCATCGCAGGATTAATTAATTCAATGTAGAAATATCAAGATCAGTTACGCGCTAAAGTTAGACCTTAGTCTCATCACTAACGATTGGTGTAACATAATCTATTGCTTGTAATTGTATTGCAGCTGTTAGAACACGTTCGTCCTCCTTCAGGTAATACGATTTTAACGTTTTTTTTTACCAGAGAGTTTATCTTTTTAATACATTTTAATAAATCAGCCATAATGTCCTCCTGTAATGCCAATCATATTAATCATTCCCGAAGGTATAATACCGCCATTTTGTTTCTAACAATACCCATCACCAATTTTACATAATCCTTAATTTTATCATTGCGCACAACTATGATAAAATTTACTCACGGGGCCCAGTGATTTTTTGAAAAGGCGATAAACATAGGAGGTCAAGCAGCCGAAACATTAGATGGTTGGTATAGTCTACATTTATTTATGCAGTTGATTGGGCATCGATACGTCTAGTTCAAAGGACGGGCGCGATGCACTTACATCATAGATTTCAATCATTTTGATACAGCAACTGTAAGATCGTCAAAATCTGGTGATCAGGCTGGCATAATATAACTGGTCAAAAGCAGATTTGTATTATGGTTCTTACGTCCACTGGAAATGGAAGTCTTTAAATCATATTGAAAGCCGTTTAACAAATTTGCGCATTGCTGACTTCTTAATCCCTACATATTCCTTATGCTGCTCAGTCATTAGATTGAGCAATTATTTGGTAAATCTGATGAGGTCAACACTTTGAGAACCCTCCATATCAAGCAAGGAATTATGCAGAATTCCCACATTCTGATTATATTTGTTTCTATCCAATGAACAAACGTCGTAGTAGAACTTATAGCTGGGCACATGCTTCAACTGTAGGAAGAACGCATAAAGTTAATATATGACCATGGTATGAGTTAGTAGAAAATGTGCTGGCAAAATCAAACAATTTTAATACTGGATTTCTGTAGGTTTGATGATTTCAGATGGGGCTGTAACATTGTTCTCAGATGACGTATTGCAATTTCAAAAATTGTATACAGAATGCGCTGATGAAACAACAGCACATTTTGGTGGATTTATTGTAGTTTCTTTCAACAGGACATCTTATTAGCACAAACAGATTCAATCGATTCTTTTGCGATTTCTTAATACATTGGTACGTTTATAAATTAATAAAATTTCAAAGCTTATCAATTTAGCTTGGAATTTTTCGTTATCAGTATATTCATATACACCAAGACGTGATTTGTTAAATAGGTCAGAAATCTAACATGTTAAACTTATATATATAGCACTAATGTATTATCAACTAGCAAAGTACATATACTAAGCAAGTGTACCAAATAATCTTCAGCAGGAACTTTACTTTCACTATCACTACACTTTATAAGCATTAACTCAATAGAAATTATACAGTCCTTTCCTCTATACAATTTTGTATTGATTGCTTCATCTATTTACTTCTTTGAAATATCTGAAACATATTTTTGTCAATTTTTCAATAATTTTTCTTTTTATATACTTCAAGAGAATTTTATTCACTAAAGTTACCAGTATTATTGTGTGGTATCAGTATTGAACTTTGAATCGGCTGACACGTAAAACATGGTTTGCTTTATAGTGCCATAAGCTATAATGGTATTAAATTCTATAAACAATGGTGATAGAATGGACGCAAATTCAGAAGAATACATGAGCAAGAGGTACTTATCAGGCATTTGTCATGCGCCGCTCCTTATGCACCTAGCTGAGATCTGGGTGCAGAAGGTACGCGTGTGAAGTACCATGACATGTTGCGAAAAACTTGGATTTACAGTGGTAACGGCTTTGTTACAAACACTATCATCCAGTTCGCAGTACACATTGGATCATTTCCTGGAATATTTAGAATTACCTCTCGAGGATACAAACTTAATAGAATTCTTATTAAGCCAAATTTCGCGTCAAATTCCCAAATAGTAAGAATTTCTTTAGCCGAAGCAAAAACACAACCAGAAAAATATATGTTGTACTAAGCGTGACAGCAATTCTTCCCTTTAAAGTTTTGCTGCAACCCAATGATTTGCAATGAGTTTCTTATATTTACAGGAGTGGTAGATTGATTAATCTATTTTAACTGCGATATTACTTGGGTAGTCTAGGATACCCTAGTCACTGAGATTTTAGATCATGATTACATGCACAGTTTATCCCAAGATTCATTGTTCATTAGTTATTGGGATTACTCCTTCGTTGTGGACATACACTTTATCAACCAGGTGACTTGGCAACTATATGTATCATTGCGGCAGTCGACACCCTGCTTATTCCTGGTGTATTAATAACAAACGCAATACCAGATTTATTTAGGTGGACACATGTTGATGTTCACAGCAGAAATCATTCGACATTGGTTACTGCGTTGCTGGCATCAGTGCACCAGCGTTGGTGGCGTATTAATTTTAGTAGGAGTATCGAAAGCTATGTTTGGATCTTGCGACTTTATCTGGCTTTTTTAAACTGATATTCTTCCTGCGTCATTTTGATGCACCTAGAAATTATATATCTATCATGTGGTTTCGTTGGGTACATGTGGATGGATGGTTTACACCCCTTATTCTTTGCTTTAATGTACACTATATACTCTAGTTTCTTTGGTGATTTAGCATTGGGCTTGTTAAGTCATTATGTAGGCTCGTAAACAGAAAAAGAACCTGCTATCATTTTATAGTAACAGGTATCCCATTCCATTAAATACCTGGTAGTAGCACTACATTTACAAAAATTTAGTCTTTATTAAAGTGCCTCAGCACAGCAATAAATACAAATGTTAGAAGTAACAATTTGCTTGTACAGGAGCCATCACTTGATTAGCGATTTTATTATTCGCCGAGCAAAATTTCTAGCAAATTAATTGCTTTCGTTCGTGAAAGTCTTTTAAACGATTATTATGTCGTTGTTAGAGATTGGTCTCTCAGCCCAAACTATTAGCAATTATATATGGGTGTTCAGCCTCAGTTTCGTTCAATGTGTCAATTTATAATACAAAATCGCACGATGCGACTCCAGATGAAGGTATATTGTGCGATTCTTTATCAATATTAGTTTTTCTTTTTCGTAAGGTTCTTCAATCATACTCCTCCAACTTCATTTTCACTCTATTTTTACCTAAGCGACTTAATTCATCATTATCCATGTCCAATTTAGGATGTCGAGATCACAAAGAATATTAAAACCAGGTGATTCGCCATCCGTGTACAGTAATGCCGGACGAATGGTGCAGTCAGTGCTGCAGGAGAACCTGGCACCTAATAATAACTTAGCACTTACAAGAAAGATGAGATGATGCGTAATGGGCCGATACAAAGTGGAGCGTTTTGTGAGCCGGTGCATACGACTGCTTTGTTTGTTATAGCCAGAGATAATTTCGCTGCAAGGGACAAACATGTGTAATAAAGTGAGCCAGTGGAGGTTACACCTTCCGTAGATGACATATTCACGTAGTCCAAGTTCACGTGCAGTTCTTTCTACAGCCAGGTGCAATTAACGACACACCTACTAGGAATACTGATTTGCGACATATGGTGTTTATGTATTACTATGTAATTTACTAAACATTGTTATTGGCATAATACCTGAGACGTCCCATAGAAGCTAACAAGCGACTTGAGACTCATCAAGAATCCCGACTAAACCAGTAAATATACCCATCATACTGTGATTGCTAAACAGCCACACCTAATCCAATGCTAACCAAATGCTGTTTGTGTAACGCACCTGTAGTAACTGGCTAACCGCCCATTTAAACTTTGATGACTTGGTGAGTAGCCAACCGAGGTGTATAAAATCGCAGTGACAACATAAGTTAATGATGCTTAATAAACTGTACACGATAGCTTTAAAGATGTCTTGTTTGGTGCAAGTTAAACTCTTCTGTTGTTTGTGGAATATTATCAAATCCAACATACCCATGGTGCCACGAGATCTAGCCAACCACAATAGACACTAACCATCCTTTGCTAGGTTCAGCTAATCAGTTTCACAAATTTTCAAGTGCAAATTATTACAAAGAATGACAAGAACATCAATAATACGACGATTACCATCGCCACACAGAAATAATATTGTAATGATCGGATACACTTGCGTACGAATCGTTACTAGCATGAATACAAGTAGTAATCGGGTCACAATAATGATTTCCGTAATATAAACGTCCCAGCCCGCAATGGTGTATAGTTTCCATTATTTAAGACATTGGCAATAAGAATTTAACTAGTAAACTGAACGGTCGCATTTAAAGCAACATTCAGACATAACCAAAAAGTTACATCGCAGTGAGAAAGAAAACTCACATATCTGCCGAAACTTAAGACTAAACAGCAGAAACGCGCCCTGATACGAAAATCTTCACTAATGCGCCATAACTAACCGCAATTAATATCATTAATAATGCACCAATAACTATACCAATTGATGTAATCGGACCTGACTGCTTAATCCAGTCTCCCGGTAAGATAGAATGCGCCCCATCCGATATACATGAGACCATATGCAAATCGCTCCATACAAACTTTTGCAGATAGGTGTTTTAGAGTCGCCTCTATCTAACACATGCTCTCTCTCCATAACAAAACTCCACCCTCAGAAGCAGGCTCTATACCCAAAAGATGCCGAGTTTGTAACTCTTTCGTCTTGATTTTTATTAAAATTTACTGTTTGAGCCACGCCGATAATCTAAAGTTTTAAGAGGTTGAACCAGCAAAATTTGATATACTGTCAGCACGATTAACACTATCCACCCAGCGAAACAGAACAATACGCCACCAATTGCGCATCGCACCTTTTCACATTTAGTTAATACTGAAAGCATTAAAATACTATAACGATCCAATAGTGCATGTAACACCAGCATACATAACCAGCCAGCACCAGTTAACATTGATTGAAGTTGTACCACTAATTACACCTATAATTAATAATGCTCAGCCATGGTACATTTGATACGTCAGTTTGCTTTTCTCCCATACCGATAAATAGCTGATCACTTATGTTTTGCGTAAACCATGCGCTTACCGATACCTCGTACCGAGCAGCCATCCATCGCGTTTAATGCACCTATATTGCTTCTGATAATTTCCATTTACGACCTCTCCTTACGTATAATTCCAATCCTGCATAATAAATGTTTCCAATCGAGACACTCAGATAAAAGTATATGCGTCTGATTATTAACCTTACATACTCTAACAAAGCTATATTAAGTAATTATGTTTCATTGTTGCTTTTAAAAATCAAACATGGATTCACCACTGCCACGTCATCATCTGTCGCTAATCTTATGTAGTTTGGTTTTGAGAGGTTGTGAGATATGACCTTATGATGATGTGCTGAATGCGTGTTTACTTTTTACCACCCATCGCTTTCAATTTCAGCGGCACTCACTTCGGATGAGTTGGCTGCGTTAACTGTGATTGTGGCATTTGAGTTATAGTTATGCAATACGACGATTCATTTGTAGTTTCACCTCAATATGTGAGTGTATTTGATGCTGGAAGCATATAAGAGATGTTTAATATATGTATGGCATACATATGTTTTTCAAAAGTCCTTGGTCATGCTGTGCCTGCTCTGCTTGTGCACTAATTCTTGCTCACAGCACTGTAAAAGTTCTCTATTCAACATCTACGCCTCCTTTCACACCAATTAATTGGTGATTTTTCCTACTGACTTCAACAGGCATTCGCATTTGGAATACGCATGGTTTCGATCAAAGAATCCCTCCTATATGCAGACAGTGGACTAGGATGCACCAGTATAATACAATGTTTAGATACGTATCGATAAAGCTTTTATGCCGTGCAGGTTTCCACAAACATAAAGACAACATGTTCTTTATAATCAGACACTGCTTTAATACTCAACAGTGCGTGTTTCAACCAGCTATCACGATGAGAGATTTGTTTCCCACCAAGTCTCACGAGTTTAAAACTACATTCAATAACAAGACGCCTTCTCTTGCCAATCACCCATCTGTAAAGTGCGGTGTTTGTCTAACGCATCCAATATCATCCTGGCATAATCTCTTTATACATATTACGCAAAGATGGAGGGAGATATGCGTTAGGGTTGCACCTAGAAATGCTAATCCATGTGCTTTGGTTTTGGACCATGATGTACGGGTCTTGTCCAAAATATAGCAACTTTTGATAACTTTTCAAACGGTGTTAAATCAAACGACTTGATATATCAACACCCTATCAGGGCATACGATTGCAGTCAGATCATTCTCTAAAAATCAGCCGCATAGCTTTCCCAAAGTCTATCTTTCGTGTATGTGGGAGAAAGCATGAAAAATTTATGCGACACATCTACATCTCAATCTCCACGGACATATTTTTAACACTATCACATATCTAGTGAATGACATTTTCAAAAGTTACAATGGTACGACGATTCATTTCAGCAATCATCAACATGTTGAGATGCTTAATATTTTCCACAGGTTAAAAATGATACTGATGAATACAATATTATTATGGTAGGGTGAAGCTCAATGAGGCACAGAGAGAGTTTCTAACAATTGCCATGTTCTGGCCTGAGTCGTTTGGCGCAGGTATGCCTGAAAGCAGATTTGAGAAACGTTCCAAGAATTAGATAGCATGTATGCATGATGGTCGCTTTTAGCTGCCATCGTTACTATGGAGCAAAGATACGCTCAGTCGCGATGTCACACCATTACCTATGGACGTATTTGAAAAGCAATCAGAAACGGCACTTTATCAATCGGACCTGATGCCTCTTCGAAAACAGGTATAGCAAGTGCTGAGGAGACAATCCGACGTGTTGGAGAAGCAGTATGGGGCCTCTAGTGCACAATATTTTTGTAGTAGATGCTCTATACGTCATGGTTTTGTAAAGGCGAGAGATGGAAGTAAGCTTATCCTGGAAATACAGAGGCGATGATTAAATATTACCCACTACCTAGCAGCGTGGCATGAAGGCACCAAAACTTATTTCGAGGCAGGTCAATTATCAAGATGGTGGTAAAATCTAGATTCAATTGAAGATATGAGAGGCCGCAACAATATCTTTGATAAAGGCGCACGTAGCGTCGCTCATCAGTAAAGGGTGGCAAAAGCACAGTATCGAGGATCGATCATCGCGACTTATACTGCTATGATGGTCGAGCATTGTTTTATCAACTAACAGCACAGGACGTAAACCCAGCAAGTTATAAACCACATGGTGCTGGTTGTACATTTGCTGCGCAACAACTGCATATTTAGCTAACGGTAAGTCACCGAAAAGAAGCTGCGACAGTTAGCGCGAGAAGCTTTTCGTCGCTTCTGCTATTATCAGTTGGAAGAATGAACGATTTTGTTGGTCCTGTGATCGCGTGCATGCAACCGTGTTGAACATATCGATGTTGAAGTAAGCAGAGAGGTTTAACGATTAGGCGGTTCATCCCAAATCAACTATTATTGAGCACACACGCTTAAATTGGGTATGAACTCAATTTATGCGATGCGTTATGGTGTCCCTATAATCATCATGCTCTGTATAATTTAAATTTAGAGAGTTACATATGCCAGCGTTGTAGCTTTTGTGAAAATTTCCATCCCACATATCGAGACAACAATACAGACACAAATGACTTTTCCCTGTACATCTACATCTATGACTAAATAACCCTTTGTTTCGAGATGAGACTTAAACTCATCTTATATGCTCAATACTCATCAAACATCATTCTCTTTGCGATAGAGCCTCTCTAATCATCCTTTATATGTTACCTCCTTTCCAAATGACTGCACAGGCGACTTCTATAAATATATATTTATTTCCGAACTTTTTATACATAACAGTCTTAGTAAATCATACGTTCTATGTCTGATAAAAGAGATGGTACTTAAGGTTGATGTCGTCATTACATCTTATTTATAATACACCATAGAGTAGCAAAGGAGGTAAATATAGAGTTGTGATTATTTATCGACGACTATCACCATGAAGGCGCGCGCAGTTTAGCGAAATTATAACCGAAACGTTTCAGCATGTTTCAATTAAATGTGACGATTCATTTAGTGATACTGAAATATTCAAATTGCTCTCTTTATTACAGACGATATGCATCACATGCCAGAAGTTAGTTAAAATTGACCAAATCGTCCCAATAATCAAATTTATTAAACATTGATATAGTTGTTATTATTGATTTTAGATTAATGCATCCCCGATGACGAAAGAAAACGTAACCTATATTCATCTCTGTTCCCAATAATAATAACAATACTAACTGATATTAGCTGTCCTTTCATCTCCTAATTAATATGCGTTCATACAGCTAATATCAGTTATAGTGCTCAAAAGAAATATTTTAATCTCTCCATCGTCATTAATTGCTATACTCGTGTTCGTGTTGTTCCAATGAGATTCGATATTTTTCATTTTATTAAACATAGGTTTTAACATGTAATTACTTTGACTACTGGTTTTGTCTCTGACATAGCCATCAGCATCATTTGACTCACTATTGTCCTGGCACAATTCATTATGTATTGGATTATCATCATTTACGAGCGCCGATATTCATTTATCCGATATCTCATTAAACTTCATCTCTACTTCATCGCTCTTAATAAAAAAGTTTGTAACCGTTATGACATACTATCATTTTAGTTAATGTTAAAGCCATTGTATAACATGGAGATGTGAGTCTGTCGACATTCAATATCTTCTAAATGCCCTACATATATGTGTGTCTACTTCTATCTTTTTGAGTTTGATTAATTTGCTGATTTTGTTAAAATCAGTTCCGCTATTACATATTTTTAAAATAAATCAAATGGCCATAACCGCACATTAATGGTGGTACTTCTTTTCCTATAGTTGGTTAAAAACACTGATAATATGCAGCCACACTATCCAGGAAATGACACATTTTAATCGCTGGTTAGAATCGAGTAAATAATGCTGCATTTCCTAGACCTCTCTCTATCATAGATGCAATCATAGTCTCTTTGTCAAACATATAAAAATAATCGAGTCACTAAACATTGAGCACCCAGCTGCACCGTATGGATGACCTGATGCTAATGCACCACCCCATATGTTTAATTGCGTATTTGAAATATTTAAAAACTTGTTGGCAGGCAACTACCTGTGCACTGAACGCTTCGTTAATTTCAATGACTTCAATATTTTCTATCGTTAATTGATTTCCTAGTAAGTTGGAAATAGCTGGTACTGGACCAATGCCAGGAAAAATTAGAATCAACACCTACCGTAACACCATCTTAAATAATAAACCATGCTCGGAAACCTAATTCGTATGCCCATATCTTTTTCTGTAATAGGCAATAAAACTGCACCATCATTTTTCATACAACTATTCGTCAGTGGTAACGGTCCCACCTTTGATAGGAACCCGGCAAATGAAGTTATCTTTCTTTCGGAATATATGATTTTAGACTTTCTCATCAGTGTTGAATATTTCTCCTTTAACGGTTATAGGTAATATTTCCTGAGAAATATTTCCATTCTTCTACATTTTCCGCTGTCAATAGATGACTTCGATAAGCATTACAGTCTTGTAATTCTCTTGATCATACATCTGGCCACATTTTCGCAGCTTGATCATTGATGGGTCGACTCAGTTTCCAGGTGCAAATGATGCACGCTCATAAAACTCAAAGTAATGCTGTTTCGTCCACTACAGAATGCGGTCGTTTGATTTTCCAAGGTGCTCGACTTGTACTTTCAACACCACCTGCAATATATACCTTGCCAGCTCCGGCTTGGATCATGTACGACATGCATATAAGCACTTTCAAGTCAGACCCACATTGACCCGATCGATTGTGACGCCAGGTATTGAATCACTTTAGCTCTACTAGCAATGCTTTTCTTGCAATATTGCCACCATTCCCAACAACATTACCTAAAAACTACATCATCTATTTTAGATGTTACCTCTGGATACTTCTCTTTAAATAGATATTTGGAATAAAAGGTTTAAACAATTGTTCTGGCTCTAAATGTTTTCAAAAGTGCCACCATATTTCCAAATGCAGTTCTATACCCTGCAACCAACTACCGTACTTTGATTCATAGCCTAATTCACCTCTCAAAATACATCGACATCATGTTTTTCTCTAGTAATTTTACCACTTGCAGTGTAATACATCTTTTTCTACATGATGAATCATCATGATTTCATAAGCGTTTCACTTTCTTTTTAAAAATTGTTTTACATTTTTGTATAAGTATCACATCCCCAGGAGATAAAAGCTAATACGCCTATTTGACCAAAACGCTCATTTTGGAATACCGATGACAATTTATTCATCAATGCTCGAAGATTGCGTTAAAAGGCGTTCAACATGTACTGGATATATGTTTTGACCACCAATAATACATGTCCTGTTGACGTCCCGTTAAATATAAATACTGCTCTTTACATAGCCATTATCATTAGTAACAAACCATTCATCATTATTTATACATTGTTCACTTTACATAGCCACTAAACATCTCATATTACTTTTTATGCAAATAGTTCTATACACCATTTGCGATCCATGATTCGTTGTTTCCAATTCCACATTTGAAAGCACTCTACTGATTCAACTGGTGCTTGCTGATTCAGGGTTGAAAGCTGATATAAACTGGTTTCCGATGTACCAAAAATTAATCAAAATTTATGTCATTTGCTTGATATCTTTTTAAAAATAGAAGAATGCAGCTTATCTTCACTACTAAAATGGTATGGATTGTATGTTCATTGTTGTAAACTAACAATAATGATTTAATCATCGTTGGAACAAGAAACATAGCAACTTTGTATGATGATATTTTACTTGGACATTGATTAAGTGACACTTTCAGGATGAAAGTGGTCTGTCCTATAAAGTACGACCGGAACTTAAAGCAAAACAACCGCGTATATAATGTTAACAGACTGTGATAGTGGTGGGGCTGCTATTGCATTTTCATTTAACATCAACATTTTGCATTAACTTCAAAAAGCCAGCCAACCATGAATCTTCATCCCGGTAATATGCTTTTTGGCAGTCGAACAGTTGTCTACAAGTAAAACCAATATGTAATAAATTGAGTAGTGCTGTAATTGCGTTGAATCAATAAACATCAGTGAGTCTATATTCGTACACATAGACCTGTATCTCAATTACATCTTTAATAATTATCAATCAATTGACGATGTATAGTACTTTTGCCATTTACCTTTCCATCATCATAGGGCACTTTATGAAAACGATGCAAAGCTAAATACAAATAATACTTTTGCACCGGTGATTTCATATTAATAGTAACGACAGGGTTGAGTGAATATTTCTGCAAGATTCAACTGCGCTAGTGATGCGGTGCATTTAGTTGACTATAGTAATTGTTTCATCATCGATATGTAAATGCTATGTCATTAGGTTTATTTTGAGTTATGTGTTTTCAAGCTGTTCTAAAATTACGTTCATCAATATCCCTCACTCAGTATGTAAACTTTAGAAATACATATTGTTAACATTATATAATGAATAAGTATTTTTTATCAGATAACCTGCCTATTATACAAAATCAAACTTAAGCCCTAGATAAATTTGATACTGTAGTACCATGTATTAGATAAGACGTTACTATGTATATAGAGAAAAGAAGTTATCATAATCGCAATAGCTGACGCTAAATAAGTCACCCAATCTATTTAAGTTTGTGTTCTCTATAATAATATTGAGTTAGAGTCTCAATATTAATTGGTGCGTTGGACAAAAATACTCTAAGACATATTTCACATCCTAACATTTCAATAGCAAGAGAATTTTAAGTATTCATAAACATATGCTTTCAAGTCCCTCTTTTCCCCATTGCGATAATCATTTGCAGTGGGGGTTTTTATCTGTCTCATACAAAACTTTTATTACGGCTAATTACAGGTTTCTCAATTTTAAGCTTTACTTTAAAGTTATGCAGAACCTACTAACTTTAAAAGTGCTTATATCGAATGATTTATACTTTTTATTGAAAATCTCTAATTCTTACGTTCTTTAACCCACCATAATGCTTCTTTTGGATGCTTTCTGCATACAATAGCTCTATCTTGCTCTGTTATCTACATTTGGATGAGACCTTAGAGATTTTCCTGCTCATTTGTAAATGTAAGAATGTAATAACTAAAAAGCAATAACATGTTGCTGTTAAATAGTACGCAGGTGCTAATGGATGCTCCAGTTTTCGTAACTAACCATGTTGCAACTAATGGCGTCAATACACAAATATCGAAACAGAGATATTAAATGTTACTGATAAAAGTTCGATATCATATGACTATAAAACATCGTTGGTGACTGACCCTGGCATTGTCGCTTCCCGTAAGTTGATAGAGAAAATCCTAATATAAATACCGATTACTCTTACAACAAACGTGAGTTTGTGAATGTAACTAACATAAATGCGAGTATACTGAATAATGTTAGCACCGCAATGCAATTAAATACTTTTTCTTTTCACCTATTTTTATCCGCTAACTACCAAACATTAATACTAATGGAATCATTATTTGCCATGACACAAGTAATTAATACACTTGTTGTCGTTGCATCTAATTTAATAACTTATTCTAAATAGGTTGGTAAGTAGTGCAAGTTACCATATAGTTTTGTAACATTGAAGAATACAACAGCTACAAAACATACAAATATATCTTGTAATAAAATCATGATGATGAAAAAGTTAATGTTATCTCTTTCTGGTTGTGTTGCAACATCATTTTCGAAACACTGGTGATTCTTCCAGCTTACGACGTAAATATAAAGCCCGAATAATCCTAGAATAAAACCGAAGGTAAAATGGGATTCTCCAACCAAAATGATGCCATTTGTTCATCTGTTAAAAAGAATGTTAATACAGCAATCATAATTGAAAGCAGCTATATAACCTGATAATGTCCCAATTTCTAGTCCACTACCTAATGAGTTACGACGCTTATCTCGAGATGATTCGGCAACATATGTCATTGCCCCACATACTCTCCACCTGTTGAAACCCTTGTAGTACTTCTTGCAAGCAATAGCAGATGTGGTGCCCAGAGTCAATTTGATCATGGCTTGGCAATAATCAATGGTTAATGTTAAATGCTATTAAAATAATTTTGTAGATGTTAATACAACTTTACGTCCATATTTATCTATGTACACCAAATACATACCACCAATTGGTCTTAATAAAAACGCAATAGCTAATGCTGCGAAAGTCAACATTTGTCGACGTCTGCATTCTCTCACTGGAGAGAAGAAGTTTAACTCCAATGTACGCAGTTGTATATGCATAGACACCAAAATCGAACCATTCCATTGCATTACCGATACCGGCTTGCAACAACAGTTTTTAAGCTTTTCTTTGCATCCACCATGTTAATATTCTCTTTATTAAAATCCATGAATTCATACACACTCCCTCTTGTATGTTTCCATAATTATACGGAGTTAATTAGTTTGTCAAATTTATAAGAATTTAAACTTTTATATAAATACAGTATGTTTGCTCAAAAATTTCGACTTTGCTCGAGATTAAATTCAAATGATTTTTATACCCCTCCATACATTTGGATCAAGCAATAATAATTCTTAAACTCATCGAGACGATACTTTTGAATTATAACTAAAAATGGCTGATAGCATCAGCTTCATGTACGTGAGATGCTATCGCTATCGCTCGACATCAGACTTTAAATGCTTTATACTACATTTACATCTAGTAGCTTTGTCAGCTACTGTAATTTAGTTTTTACCGAAAATAAATTATCAGCAGAGTCAGACATTACTCACTTTAAAAATTCATAATGCTATGTCAATAAATATTTTATTTTAAATTCCCAATCTAAAGCGAAATATTTCTAAGTATAATCCATGTATGAATATGCATTTTGTACCATGAGTATTTCTCTGTTTTTAACAAGTTTTCTACTGCTGGTATTAATTTCCCAGTGCATCATTAATAATAAAAATCCGATTTCAAAAGAAGATAGCCGGCCTTGCATCCTGTGCACTAAGTGACGGCTGCAGATTTGCATACCAGCACGTTGTGCCATCTCAACATCAAACGTTTTGAATCAACACTAATGCCACCCCGTTTGTTGCTTCTTTAAATTGTGGAAGTTGCACAGCAGTGTATGCCCTTCAGGATTTGGTTTATATAGCACTGACCGACGATCCCGCTTGGCTGGTTAATCAAGTGAATTTAATCCAATAGCCGATAAAGTTTCTTTCTCAATACATCACTCTTCTTTACTAGACACCACGAGAAAGTCTCGGTTACTTTGCAAACTGGTAATGGCTTCAGTTATACCCGTTTTCCAAATTCATAAATATAAGTCCCTTTTCAATATCAGATATGATATGCCTTAACCTAGTAATGATGACTTTTGCTAATGCTGCTTCATCTCACTGGTCGGTCGTCTGTTAATTTTCAGAAATGATTCTTCAATAGGTATTGCCCATATAATGCGTTATTTCTTTAGATGAGTAGTCCGTTAAGCCCACGTGCTTTCGATCTGTGCTTTTGATGTACTGCTTACCCACCATTTTTCGTAGTCTCGCCAACGTACCCTCAAGAATCAAAATACGTCTCATAATTGTCAGAACTTCAGTAATACTAGCACGGCCCGTTTATTATTGATATTTATACTATAATTTATTATTTAAATAAATGTAATCCGATAATACTTTCTGCTTACAGGGCATCATATTATCGACTATCTTTATTTTATTCTATAAATTAGCATGATTTGTCGCATCGTTTGTTCCGTAACATTCTGATGCGTAACATCAATCCCATTACAACACCATCTCAAAATAATTTGAGGATGCTTGTTCAAAACAAACTTCCTAATGGATTTGTGCCAGGCACCCATGCTCATCATATTTTGTGCCTGCAGGCAATGAAACTTGATGTTCGTCCCAGCTAGATTGCCCTATTGCAGAGTCTTTAGTTTGCCAAGTACTAATACGATGTCAGCACCTACCGATTTTGCTTTGTCTCGCTAATAATCACCAAGTGTTCCGTGGAACCCGGAACCAGAGATAATTACAACATACTATCTGACTGGAAAACCTTAATCGCAGGTGTCACGTTGATTCTCCAACAACATGCGCCTGTTTGCCGAGCTGAGATTTAAGCGCATCGCAAAACTAATATCACGAATCCTGGGCGGCGTCCTGCAGCTACGATACTATATGTTCAGCATGCCAGTATTTTGGACGCAAAGAAAGCTGAAAACTCATCCGCTTCAACATGTGACAAAGTCATCACTTTAATTCATCTAGAATTAATTGAGTAGTCACTAAATTTAGCCATATTACTTACCTTCGAGTGCACGACATTGTTTCTTAGCTTTCTACTTGGATACATACTGCATTTGCGAGTCCGCCACCAGCAATAACAAGTATCGGGACTTTCAGCGACAATATCTTTTGGAATTGTATCTGGTTTAGATTCACTCATCGCGTAGCTTTAGAGTGCACAATAGCACAGATTTAACGGTTCTATAGACTCTTCTAGTGGTGATTTGACCCTTCTGCTTATGTAGTCATAGCAGTGTGTACCGCACATAATCAGCAGCCCATTTCATCTAGTGCATTTGCACGTCTAAATCTTGAACAGTCAATCATAGTATCAAATCAGTACTGTATATGTGTATGAAAGCTTTCTCTTCAATGGCTGCTTTAATTGATGCATCTTCGCAAAAGCACCTGAGTATTGTACTACGTCCGACGCCAAATTTAATTTGCATGGCTAACTTCATAATCAAGCTGCATCCATAATTTTCATGTCTTTCGCGTTAACACTACATTACTAATGTTGACCTCGCCACATGTTTAACTGATGGTGACCTTCGTTGCCAAATGAGTATGACCGATGCACACACTGATATCTCACATAATCTTTTATCTTTATTTTGACAACTCAGCTCGCGTCTTCTTTGTTTAGCAGATCAGTTCTTCACTGTATAGTTCCACCATCATCCTTTCCAATGCTTTTCCTATCTTTCGCTGAACCTTTCAGAGGCATTTTCTTGATTGAAACACTGCAAAATCAATCCATTTCATCGAAGCACTGGGTACCATATTTCGCAACATTTTTCGGCAAGCCACGTCGTCCTAAATCATATCTCCCATATCATTTGGCAGGTGCAGGAAGTAATGTATTGCACATCAGCAAAATTTCCTGATTTAATACGTGTGTAATAATGGCACGTTTTCACTCACCCAGAATGCGAGTAGTAAAATGGATACGTTTGACATGAAGAAATAGCGCATAAAGTCCATCGAAAGGCCAAGCTTGCTTTGAGACATCATCTTCGTAGGGACATCGACTATTAATAGCCTGTAGTAGTACTTTTCAGTCAAATCAACGAGTACAGGAGTAGCACGCTATCAGGCGGCGTACACCAGGTTCATTAAATCCAATACTTGCACATTTTCACTCAATACCTAAAATTTGAATATCACGTTGACCTGTGTTGTTCTTAGCGTCATTATATTTGACGCTTCCGCAGTTCAGTACTCATCCAGCATCTCCATTTGGAATATGAGATATTTTCTCTATTACAAATAAGGATATTGTTTGAAAAGCATGTCATCCATATAATAGTGATAACTTTGCGGATGTAGCAGTGCGGTTAAACACTATGATTCGCTCTATACCAAACGTGGATACATTTCCTTCTACGTTTGCTTCACTGATTATTTAATAGCAACTTAAGTTAATCACTTACAAATCTGTCATTTGATCACCCACACCAGTTGCCAAAACCTAGCTTTACAGTGCGTTGATTAAATGCACCATCTCTTTTGCATACAACTCCACATGCAACTAACAGAATGGTGCGGCTCAGTCCTAAGCTTTCATCGCACCATCTCTACGCTATGACGCTCCACAGAGTTTAATACATATCAAGAAACTTATGAAATCATTTCCTTACACCCTATTAATAATATAGCATCATAATGTTTAACACTTTTCAAATTCCAACAAATGATTTTTAAAGTAAAAACTAATGCTGTATGATTACGTAATCCTGAGTACTCACCCTTCATGAAAATTAATTTATAAATAGTTGAGCAATCGTATGTACAATTATCGAGATAGTTTTTAGTAAAATAGAAGATACAAACACATTGATAGTGTAAAGGAGTGAGACGATAAGTTTGGAACGATTAAAGAACAAGAAGTTATAGATTTACTTGTTTCTTTTTGGAACATAAACCTAGTATGTATCTGCATGTTGAGCGACAAATGGGGCCATGCGAGACCATTTCGATCGACGTAAGCTTTTAATGCTGGCACTTTTTAAGAAACATACAAATAACAACCTATCCGCATGCACAACTAGAGGTGGCATAAAGGAACGTAACTATCACATATTTAGTCTCAAACTTCCTCTGGAATGGTGGATTTGGGTTTTATGCTTACAGAGGTCTCAATGCACATGAGGGTCAACGAGCATGATGAGATTTTTAATTGCAGGTTTTAATTACGAAGAGTCAACCTCGCTGCAGACACTTCAAATTAGTGAGCGTACATTTAATTTATGAGCGAGGGCAACGTCTACGCACTGACGAAAGGCCATGTGATATAGTAATACGCCCACATCCTGATGGTGAAACCTTCTCATCTGCAGGCACATTAGCAAATTATATCCAAAAGGCATACCTGCAACATATGCATAGTAGCTGCAACCCTAGGACAAATTAAGGCAGAAATGTGAGTGATCCCCATTTGCAACACGCGAATCATTACCAAGTATTCGCGATTCGTGAACTAGAAGAAAGCTTAGACAAGTTATCGGTATTACACGATTTAAGAAAAATGGGTACGTGACAAAACTGTCCAATTTAGACCCTCATGAGACATATAGATGGTATGCAAGTTAACTTTAATCTGATGCATACAAAATCCATCAGTGATTATTTCATTTTATCCTGGATATGCAGTACATCTGATCGACGAAGCAACAGCAGACGCTGCCAATTCAGACGGTTAGACACGTTACGCCTAAAGTAAGAACCTGCCCTCGTTTGACTCTTTAGTTGCGTTCAAGTAATGAGTGCAACCAGGCTCTTTGGAGAACCTTGATATTCAAAATGATATTACAGATTTTACAAGAACTTTGTACTACATTTAAAGGCAGTAGGCACATGGCTTCTCAGAACAGGTCCATTTTAAAACAATTAGCTTAGAGTCCTGAGAATCGATGGTAAAACAACACGGCTTTTTAACAGTCGAGACCATGTGGACCTCAGCACTTAAAGTCTTAACGGAGGATGCAGCTCGAATTCTGGTTTATCCGGCACGAGGAAGGTCAGTTTGAAACACTTTGGTTTCATGCAGTCCTGGCCGGAAGGCACGAGAACCTACTACTAAGAACAGAATGACAGATTTACAAGGTACATAGATGATTTGAGCTAGAAGAGTTGAAACAGCCAAAACTTAGTGTGCCTGGCACTTCTAAGCGACCAGTATCAAACGAGCTGGCACATTTTAGTTTTTCAACCAAGTTTGTACAGAGACTGAAAAAGCGGTATTAGTATGAGCCGCAGGGACTGAGAGTGTTGAGAAGCACTATGATAATGGTATTGAACCTGAGTTTAATACGCTTTTTATCAGGTGTGTACGCACTTACACACAAACAGAATATGAGAACAAAAGGTGCGCCAGGCGTTGATGTTTCTGGGAAATGGTTCTTGTCGACGCTATAGTCCAACCCCAAATATTAAAGCCGGTGTATGATACGTCAGATGCTCACTTTGGCGGATTAGCAATTGGCGGTGATAAAGTTACACGCAAAGAGACTTACTAGCCCAAACCAACTGTCACAACGCGTATGCCCTGTTCCAAAAGCATAGAAGATGAGTCTTCGGCGCACAACCAACGTGGAGTGTTGTCACTGTTAAAAGCATATATTAATAAAAGATCAGAGACATAGTTGATGACTTTCTAAAATAAAAATAGATGCAATGGAAGCCATAATGCAAGTTCAATTCCATACCCTATTTTTAAAACGTCCTGCAGTGAAAGGCACGCTTGACAGGGCGTGCATACTGAGAAATCCCACGTTTTGTCGAGAGACTTAATTCGTTTAATTGCTCGCGGACTTAGTTCGAATTTGGATTGGTTAGACGGTTTCGATATCGAGATGTCGTAATGAAGAGTCTATGTCCATCAGCGCAGTCACTGTCCAGCAAATTAAAAGTTATCGCAAATAATATCATCATGATTAATTCAGGCGCGTAACATTAGTTGCGCGTTTTTATATATACCTTCTAGAGTTAGCCTATACTCTTTTATAAATCTTACTCTCATTTGGTGTGCTTGGGTCGTAAAATCAATGCTCCTAGAAGCTCTACTAATGAGTATATTGGTTCGTAGTTGATTGAATAACTACATCATTATAAATATCAAAATTTGTTGTTTTATAAACAAACACATCTTTCCAGTTTAAAAGAAGTAATTAAAATATTATGTGATATAATTATAAAAATAGATATAAGTGGTGTTGTAGGTGAGATTATTTTGCTTAGAGTAATAGCTTTAGGTGTTAAATTTAACTGAGGATAGAGCAGTATTAATCTGTTTAAATTTATTTAAAGAAAATAGGAAGACCAGCGCAATGTGTATTGTCATCGCCAGAATGGAATATTTACTATCAGAAATGCCCATTATACACACATTAGATTCTAGCCCTATATTAATGTGCATGATTTCTTCCAAGAAAGCTACCACATATTTAGAACTTGCAATGAACATTTGACTGAGTTGTCGTATTGGACTGATGAATGTCATTATACTTTCAAAACAGCATGTTGAGAATATGAATCATGACTTTAGAATGTCACTAATCCAAGGGCGTTTCTTAATGCTTCCTTGCACCCATTTTCAAGATCCTCAAACCTCCACGTATATATTAGATTATGAATCATTTTGATAGTCAAAGACGAAAAGTAAAACGTGAGTACTATGATGTGCGTAGCTTTTCTTTAAGTTGTAGTAGGATTCTTGCTGATAAACAACCGACATTATGTAGAATCTATAATCCAGAAAGGTGACACAAAATTAGAAAAGCATTTTACAAGGATGGCAAAACTTAGAGTACAAATGTGTGTGTACTATGCTAACAAACAATGTTTCTTTAATAGTGAGAACTAGGAGTTAAAGCATTTTCATTCAAACAACTATATGTGGCAACAGGTTGATTTACTGGCTTCTTTTGCGTTTATCGTAGTGTAGTACCCATGCCTATTTTGCTAACTTAACGCCTGGAGTCAATCCCAGTAGTAGCTAGAGCTTCACAGCACAATACATTATATTGATGACATTAGATTCATCGCCATTTAAAATGATGTATATACAGCGATGTTTGAAAATTTATCTCGATATCAGTGCATTTATCGTTTCTACCGGCAGCTTAGCAAAATTAGATGTTGAAAAACATGCGTATACTAAAGGCCGGTCCATTGCTTAATATTCCTGTCGGCTATAGTGAGAACAATTGATACACCAGTCCACGTGGGTACAGCGCAGTGTTAAATTAATTTCCGTTGCTCGTTATTCACCCGAAAAACGAATTACATCAACAAATTGGATTAATTAAACTGCTTAGTATCGTATGTCCCAAAAATAGCGCTGCATGGCTTATATGGTTTTGGCCCGTGCAGTACAAATTCGTGAATCGATACAAAATATGCCGGTTGATCATGTCTTTACTTACATGAAACGGCTTTTTAAGCCACTAGACCAAAGAATGTTATAGCGATGCCCTGGCTTTGAGTTTAATGACACAAGTAACATGGAAGTTTCCTCTTTAGCGCTACTTGAATTCACTGTTTAGCACATGGTGTTTCCAGTTAGTAGGTTATGATACTAAATATGCACCTGACGATCGATTACGCGCCTGAGTTTCAATGGTTATTTAATTACTAAAAATGACAGCGATGCCTATTTGATAAAGTAAAATATGTGATCATCATCCCTTAAGTACAACAACGACTATCAAAGGTAGTTTGCTTGGCCACCAACAATATAAGTAAAGCGTCGATTAATTAAACAATAGGACCAATTTATTCATCTTATATAAATGTACTTCACCTTTATTTTTTATAAAAAGCGTTTTCCTATGTCATTTAACTAAACATATAAGTTCAATATGAACAGGGTTTATTAAATGTCTGGATGATTCTAAATGCTTTTCTTCTGACATAGTTACACGACCTTTGCCACTTTGTACTAGTAGTAGATTTGCATTTTACAGATTCTATGCTGTGAACAGAAACTGTGCAATTTTTGAGTATTATTTGATAATTGAGTGTTACTTTTCAACCATTGATTACAGTATCACCTTGAGGTACTAAATGACCATTAAATCCATCTTAGTCAGTTCTGATGGACCCATGAAATCTACATCACCGCTGATAAACAGTACCTCACACAAAGCGACTCTAAATTACTAAGCTGGAAACCTTCCATTTTACTTGTGATAACATCTTCAGTTCTGCTTTAGCAATCTCTTCATTAATATGCGTCTTAAAGAGCCAATTTAACATATTTCGATAAATGATAATCTTCTACTGAGTTGTCGATATTCACAACCAGAGCCATTTCCATGTCATAAATATTCAATTGAATATTGGGATGTTTTATTACTAATTGGCCCGATCATTTCCGGCCAGTGTTTTAATTTGTTTATTTTCAACGAGGGCAGAGCAGACAGTACATTGCTGATTTTTTCTCCTTTTGATTGATGTCAAATTGATACTTCGGTGCCACATGTAACTTGAATATTGACATTAACTGGTATTTCAGCTGCAATATATTGTAGAAATATCTTACAGCATTGCTTTCTATTGATACAACTTGTCCTTTATAACGTATTAGAACCTTAAATACTGTTTTATAAAACTTTTATATACTTACCAGTACCGGATAAATGTACTATAGGAGAAGGCACAACAACAGCTGGAATGCACTTTGGTTAATCCCCGCTATAACGTTTCCTAGTTCAGCACAGGGGACGATCCCCAATATAGTTTATTCATTTATTTTTATAATTGAGAGGTAGGAGAAAATATTGAACTAAATTTCATACTTCTATGTCAAGTCCCATTTACTTTAGTCTTCATTTAAGATGCTGCTTTATGTTTTCCTTTATATCATCAAATATTTTGGATAACTGATTCCCATTAAATTAACCTTATAGTAATTTTCAGTACAATCCGTTGTATCCCTTCCACCTAAAATTCCAGGAACAACAAAAGCCTCTTCCTCCTTCAATTCCTTGTTTTACTTTTCTTCTTTTTATAGAAATCAAATAATTTCATAGATTTAATTGATGTTATTTATAAAAAATGAGCATATTTACAAATTGCTCTTCAATCATATATTTATGACATCATTTTGAATTTTCCACAAATTTTAGTGTGTACCTACATGACTTTTCCAATGCTGCTGTCAGTTAACTTGCTTTGTCTTTTTTTTACAATTGTTTGCTTTTTTTGAGGCAAAATCCTTGGTACAAGTACATCATTTTCAATCTGGTGGCCTTCATATATTATATGAATAAAGTTCCATTTTAACATATACATTTTGAAGATACTTTCGTGTTGTTTGAACTGATCTTGTGTGTGGCGTGTGTCTCTCTCTCATTCTATCTACTTCTTCCTTAACAGAAGGCCATCCTATGTGTGTAATTATAAAAACCCAGGCCACAAGGACCTGGGTCATATTATATTATTTATTTGTTTTGCGACGTGACCGAATATGAACTCAATGCAGTAGTCACCGATAACGTTGCGTTAATTTGAGCCATTATTTTCACTACACCTGTTTCTGTGTTGCTTTTGCTTTTGTGATGGTCTTTTAGTAGTACTCATTGGTTTAACAGGGTATGGCTTTCCTGCATCTGGTCGCGCTGTACAGATCAGATCACTGTCTGATCCCCAGGTCGCTATCTGGGTCTGAGTCGCTTCCTCCAGATCTGGTCACTGCTCTGATCTAGGTCACTACTCTGAGTCTAAGATCACTGTACAGATCTGAATCCTTTCTCCTGAGTCTGAGATCACTATCACAGATCCCACAGATCACTGTCTGAATCTAGAGTCGCTATCTGAGTCAGAGTCACTATCAGATCCCCAGATCGCTATCTGCAGAGTCAGATCACTGTCTGATGTATCTTCTTCAGTATATCCGTTATCAGGACCAATCATCGCAGTGTAATTGTGCATCTGCTTCGCCACCATCTGCATCTTGTCATCTTGAGTTGTTGTAACTGTTGTATTAAGCCAGCAGGCTTTTTCAAAAATAACTTTGTATTTACCGCCTCGATTATCAGAGCAATGTTACCATTTCATCTGTTTTTAGATTTAATTTCAATTACTTCGCCCTTTTCGTTTTGCAGTATAACTTTGTCACATCTTAAATACCTTTTCCAGTTGAGTCTTGTTTGCCGTCTTTTGTGCATCGACCTTAGACACCAATCACCTAAAGCTATGTATTTTGGTGTTTACTCGAAACCACTATCTAATGTCCTTATTATCATCTTTAATGACACCTGTTATTCGACCATTAGAATCTTATCTTCAGCTGCCGTCTTTTTAACCCGTTGGCGTGCCTTTTCTGGAGTGTTTCAATTCTACATATAGTTACCATTATCTAAATCTGCATAAAATTTATATTTGCAGGGCATCAGTAGTAGTTGTGCAATAGCACCAGTATATCTTTTAATATAACCTTAACATCTTTGATACAGGTTCCCATTGCATCACAGATCCACCATCTTTATTTTATATCTTCCACATCAGTCACTAAGTTATATTTAGGTCTTTATAAAACCCAGTGTCTAAAGACATATCATCTTTCACCATTAATTTGTAATGAGTTACTGGAACTACCATTTGAGTCTTTTCACTCACTCAGTTTAGCTTCCATTTACTTTTGTTGGAAGATATCCAGCTGGCGTCGAGATTTAACTGTATAAGTTTTCTCCGTCTTTCAAACCACGAATTCACTTGTGGTGACCGTTAGCATCTGTTCTTACTGATTTTTGCTAGTACCGTCTGGGTAAGTTAATCGTAATCTAAACGTTTGCCATTGGCTTTCTCTTCGAATCAGCCACCTTGGACACGTCTTTCATCAGCGTCTTCCCATACACGAGTCACCAGTGTGTGTAACTTTCTTCAGGTTTACCAGCACCGTCACCACCGCTGGTCAGAGTCATTAGAAAGTTACGGTACAGTTTGAATGTCCTGCATAGTTATAATAACCATATTTATCAGTTGTTTCTCAGCCACACAGTACCTGGCCAGGCACACTAGTCTCGCCATCCGAGATGCCAGGTGTATATTTACTAACAACGCTGATAATATAGGCAGAATTAAAAGTATCACCAAAGATCCAGTGTTGCTCACATTGTTACTAAATGATATTATCAAATTGACATGTTACATCTTCAGTATTGGCTAAAATCCACATAGATTCTATTACTTTTGAGGCAATTGTTGATTGGGTTAACTTTATAAAGCTTTTATTTCTGTATTTTTGGGTTTCAATAGTGGGTACCACCCATTTCCTAGTTTTAATATTTCCACAATCATCTACTAGACTACCAGCCATATCAACTTTTAGTGTTAGTTGCTCATTTCTCAAAGGATTAACATCAAATTTGTTGTTCAATAGTTTGTTTTGTTTTCATCTAACTTTGTAAAGATAGATTGGATATGTTTGAATCACTCATGAACCATTGGGTCTTGATATATGCGTCAACCAGAAACGTTTTTGGCTAGTTTCTTTTACTCTGCTGCTGCAGCATGTTAGGGTTCAAACTAGTTTCAGCTAGGTGCACCGTTTGCTTATCAATATGTGAGTATAAAAGTTAAACGTGCTTTTACATACTGCATATTTATCTACATAATCTGTAAATGTATATGTAGATTTGCGTAAGTCGCCTTTATATCAAATGTTCCTTTGGCAATAACCTCTCCTGATGGATCAGTAATATCGATATGGGATCATTTTTATCTGTTAAATCCGAAAGGAAGGAGTTACATTCTTATCATAATTAATCGTCATTGCCATCGCCTATGCAGCTTTATTGTCAATTGTATGAGCTCTGTATCATATTCAAGACTCTTTTACGTCATGCTTGCTGCCTGCCATTATCTGTACCATCGCCAACTTTCGATCGTGCATTGTTTCGTCACCGTAATTCAAATCATTTACATTATTTGACGCAACTGCTGCTCGAGTAGTGCAACTCGCAAAGGCCGCATTTTCGCATTTTAATCACGTTTTGGTGCAGCGCTTGTAGTGCTGCTAGCAGCCTGGTTTAGTTGAGATGATTAGTGTTATTTTCACTTCCTAACTAAATTCTTGCAATTTTTCCAGGATCGCTTTTAAGATCTGCTTTTGATACATCATTTACCGTTTGTTTTCGGATTAGATTTGCACCTGTAACTTGATTTGTCTACTTTTGAGAGCTGTTAGTTGCGGCTGTAGATCTTTCTGATATTTGTAGATTCTTGAGGGTGTAGTTGGTTTTGTTTGAATTTCATATAGTATGCCTTTGTAGTTACATCGTTATTTTGTATTATTTGCGCTTTCTTCTCTTCTAAAATAACGATGTATCTTCTGTCGCAGTTTTAGGTATCAGTTGAGAGGTTTAACATTTTGCTGTCAATGTTTTGATTTACCGTTTCAGTTGTAGCTGCAACGTTATTTTGCTGTTTTGAGTGCTTCATGGAGTTTAAGTTCATTCTGGCTTCTTCTGGTTGTGTAGATCAGTATTTGTTTCTTTCTTAATTGACTTTGTTGGAATTATTTTCTGTTGTCGAGATTGCTTTTCAGCTCCGGACACTGCATACTATTATCACTCAGTCAGTTTGCATCATCTTATGTTTTGCATTTTCTGTACCAGTGTTTTCAGCAGCTTTCAGCTTCTTGGTTCCCTAGACCAAAATCAATGTCGTACCAAAATCTGATGCAGTGTTCCTACAGTATACTTTCTAATCGAAAATTTGTTTAAGCTGATTTTGAAATCAACCACCCTGTGCTGCCTTTTTATTACTCCCTGTTAATCCAATATAAATCTCTCACAAATATCAATATTTGCAAAAATTAATATATATACATATAAAAATCTGTATTCCATCGTAAATACATTTTTAGATAAAGCTAACAATACTTTAAATAAATTTATTTATCTCAAGGGCTGTTATTTTACACTTTGGTTTTGAATAAATTAATTCTAAATGAACACCCCAATTTATTCGTTTGTCTTTTTATATCAATTGTTTTACAAATGGTTTTGATACTGTGTTTAATTGCTTCTTCTTATTCGTTTCGTACTTTTAATGTAAAGGTCGAATTAAATTTATGCTGATTTGCGTTACTATAGAAATTGCACTATTTAACTCTCAAACATAAGATACATTTCATAAATTTTGAAATAGCAGAGACACAGGCCTCCACGGACCTGGTATAAAGCTGTAGTATTTATTTTGTTTTACGACGACCGAATAACAATAACGATCAAATGCTGCGAGATAATCCGCCAACAACGTTGCGTTATTTGAGCCGCTATTTTCATTAACACTCACTTTCTGCAGTGCTTTTGCTTTATTGTGATGAGTCTCGAGTAGTACTTCAAACTGGTTTAACAGGTGTGTGCTTACCTGCATCTGCAGTCACAGATCGACTGTCTGGATCCTGGGTCGCTATCTGAGGTCTGAATCGCCGTCCAGATCACCAGGAGTCGCTATCTGGAGTCTGGATCGCGTCTGCCAGATCCCCAGGTCGCTATCAGAGTCTGAGTCGCTATCTGGATCTGAATCACTGTCACGGAGTCTGGAGTCAGCCGTCCGAATCCCAGATCTGCTGTCTGAGTCCGGATCACAGCTATCTACGGATCTGGGTCGCACTATCTGCAGGTCTGAGTCGCTGTCTGAGTCTCGAGCTCGCTGGCCCGGTCTCCGAATCACTGTCAGAGTCTGAGCTCACTGCTCTGGATCCCAGGTCACCATCTCGAGGTCGGGTCGCTGCTGTCCTGGAATCTGGACCGCCATCTCGAGTCTGAGATCACTGTACAGAGTCGCCGTCTGCAGGTCTGGGTCGCCATATCTGAGTCTGAGTCACGCTGTCACAGATTCGGGTCGCCGTCCCCAGGTCGAGGTCGCTATCCAGAATCCTGAGTCGCTCATCACGAGGTCTGAGTCGCCATCCGAGTCTGGAGTCGCTGTCTAGAACGAATCGCTGTCTGAGATCTGAATCATACTGTCTGAGATTCAACTGCTATCCGAGTCTGACTCGCCGTTCAGTCTGAGTCGCTGTCTGAGTCTGAGTCCTTTGCTCACAGGTCTCGAGTCGCTATCTGAATCTAGTCGCTATCTGAATCTGAGTCGCTATCAGATGTATACTTCTTCAAGCATCCGTCATCAAGTGTAAAATCACATCACGATCCGTAATTGTGACGTCATCTCGCCGTACCATCTGCATCTTTATCATCTTCAGTTGTATTTGTACTGTTTTGTGTTAAAGCTGTTTCAGCGGGCTTTTCAAAAGTAACTTTGTAATTTGTCACTATCTCAAATTATCGAAACGATATTTTACCATTTCATCTGTTTTAGTTGTTCCAATTGCCTTATGCCTTTTCATTTAATAAAGTAACTGACATCTGATACCTTTTTCAAGATTCAGATCTTGTTTGCCGTCTTATGTACTGTCGTGTACTGAAACATAATCACTCTAAACTATATTTTGGTGTTTTATAGGAAACCACTGTCTCAATGTCATGTTATCACCGTCTTTAAGCCCGGCTTTTACCTGTTGTTGTTAAAACCATTAGAGATCTCAGTATCATTTCCAGAGAGTTACAGAGTTTGGTGTATAACCCGATGAGTGTCTCGAGATTCAACTTATAAGGTTCCATTTGATTTAAAATCAGTGAATTGATATTTACCATTTTCATCTGTACTGTAACTGTTTTTGAAAACTTTGTCGTTTTCATCTTTTAACGTAAACTGCTGACCTAGGCTACCCTTTTCATCTATATCTTAGACACACCGTTTTTATTTGTATCTTCCCATACATAGTCACCTAAGTTGTAAGCTCTAGTTTGCCAGAGAGAGCAGAGTCAAGTAGTATCACGTTATCTTTATCTTTAGTGACACCTGTTGATGTACCATCGGAATCTAGCACACTTCATCAGTTTCCTGAGACCTCGCCTAGAGTTTGAGTGTGTAACCTGATGGTGTTTCGGAATTCAACACATAAGTTCCATTTTCTAATCCAGTAGATTGATATTTACCATCTTTATCTGTATTTGAGTTTGTTTACGTAAGAGCTGCACTGTTTTTCATTTTTCAATGTACCAACTCGCATGCACCCTGAAATACCTTTTTCAGTTAGACCCTCGCTTTACCATCTTTATTTGTAGTCTTACATACATAATTACCTAAAATTATATTTTGGTGTTTTGCCAGAATCCACTATCTAATGTCATGTTATCGGCACCATTAGATACCTGTTGTTGACCCAAACCATTAGAGTCTCGATGTCGCTACCAGTTACTTACTGTGGTCGGTGCTTATAGCCTTCTGGTGCCAGTGTAAATTGCAATTATAAGACTACCATTATCTAAATCAGTGAAATTTATATTTGCCATCTGCGTCTGTTGTAACTGTTTTAGCACGTTACCCGCTTTTTCATCTTCTTAATGTTACTGTTACTGCCATGGATATACCTTTTCCATCTTGGTCTTGGATACCATTTTTATTTTGATATCTTCCCAGACATAGTCACCCAAGTTGTATTTAGGTTTGTAGAATGCCAAGTCTGCCAGATAGATTGCTCTTGTGCCATTAACTGTGGGCTAACTGAAGATGAGCCGTTTGAATCAAATTCTTCGTTATTACCTTGTTTTGAAGGGCTGCACAACCCTTGGTAAGTTTACAGAAATTCTACACGGTAATCTCCATTAGGTAAGTTTGGAATCAAGTATAGGCCCATCTTCTTTAGTAACTGCTTCTCCTACTTTTGTATTTGTATTATTATCAAATACAGTTACAGTTCCATTGCTAACGCCTTTTTCTCCTAATTCTTGGAACACCGTTTCCTATTAAGTGAGTATTATCTCCAGCACGGGAGTTTACCAATTTTGCCATACTTCTGGACTAGCTCCGCCACTTTGGTTATTAGTAAATCCTAAAAGCATTGCACAGTAGAAACTGATATCACCTGTTGGAAGATAGCAGCCATTTTGAACAAGTGTTGGGCTTTTCGCTGTTTGCTTATATTGGAATTTTTGTAGCCAACCATTTACAACATATGCTGATGCCAATATCACCAAAACCTTCAAGATTAACACTTTGATTTCGAGTCTGTACGTCATTTTCATTTTAAATTCATCACATGCATCTACCAAATCATTAGTATTAACATCATATCTCTTTATTCAATATATCCTTAGAAACACGATATATTTTTATATTTGTAACATTTTAGTTAAATTTGGCCAATATTAGTTGGATGGCTGGTGGGTACCTTCAACTTTTAATAGCTTTGCTTTTAAAGTCCTTATCCGCCGGTTAACATATACTACCTGGTTATAGTAACAGGGTCTTCAACATATTTCACTTGGGAAACTGTCTCTGTAAGAAGAAGCTGGTCCTGTAGATTATTGTCCAAACTAACACAAAACCGGATAAATTACATTCTACTTGTGGTTTGTAATTTGATTTCCAATGGTTACTAAAGACATCTTTCTTTATCCTTAGGGAATTGTATCCATCCATATCGATGAAGTAATTAATACCTGTTTTACTAGATTCGTCCGTCGGCCTGTCTATATATAAATGTATATATAATTGGAACAACACAGTATCCTTATGTTTTCTTGGTCACTAATTATTTCACCATTAATGGATCTTTAAATATCCTGTGTCTTAACCCTCTTGGATTCAATCCAACTCTTTATACTGTATCCCATTATTTAATTGTGAAATAATCACACAGTTGCTTTGCTCATCAACTGTAATTTGTAGTTTTAATGATAAATAATCTTGGGTTGCATTACAATCCGTTTTGCATAACCCTCTCTTTGCATCAACGACAGTTAATGTATGTTGATGTGATTAAATCATTAACATTTTAAGTCTGTTGAGTTTGGTTGTATTTAACACTTGTACGTTCTTGTATTCAGAACGTTTAGATTATATGCTTTTTGACAAATCAATTATCTGCATTATTTTCCCATTATTTGGAATTACTATTATTATCAACGAGTTTCAGCATTCTCTTGATAGCATCACTTTTAACATTTAATGTAGTTGATTCAGTTTTGGCATCTACCTTTTATTTTCCTCATTAGTTGGTTGAGCATTTACTGGTTGTTCTCACACGATCAGGTTGTAAGCAGCTTCTTGATTACTTATAGTTTGTTTGATGTTTAAATCTTCGTTCTATTGGATTTTGGTGAAACACTCATCTGATTTGTAGTTAAGAACTTCAACTTTATTTCCAGTGACCAGATTTATGCCTTTCTTTTTCTATTGATTTGGCCCATTTTAGAAGTCCGTTTCACATTGCCTTGAGGATGGTACCATTTCTTTTTGATTATCATTTTTAGCATTGCCTCTTCTTAGTTTGAATTTTTCATCATCAACTTTTACCACTCGATTAATGATTATCCACTTGCTGGAGATTTGTCACTTCGTTCAATTCTTTGTGATACTTTCTCAGCCTTACAGCCACTTGGACTGGACTTAAAATTAATGTTGTACCTAAAATTGAGTGCTATTTCCTGTGCCTTTCCTAATCAGAAATTCTTCCCAATCGATTGGATACCGGCACCTTACTTTTCTTATTGTGCCGTTTTATTTTCTCTATTTTATGGCATTAGATTTACTCCTAATTCATCAAATTTTTTAAATAATACAATTGCTTTTAAATACAAAAATGTATATCAATATAGTGGCCACATTTTAGATGAAGTACAATACTTTAATTATTTTTTCTTTATCTTGACATTCTTTAATATTTGTCTATTTAAATAAAAATTACCTTGGGTTTTGTAATCTTTATTTTAATTATCACTTAAAAAATAATGACCATCTACCCTTAGAATTAATAACTTTGGCTTTTCTAGATTCATAAACAATTACATGATATAGCAAAGATTCATTATGTCTAATTTTTCGATCTTTTGTGAGAAAGTTTATATCTGGTAATTTCTAAACCCGAAAACCAGGTCCGCAGGACCTGGTTAAGTTAATCATATTATTTATTTTGTTTTGACGACCAGATAGTAATAATGAACCTAAGTACAAAATAAAATCCACCAGATAATGTACCATTATTGAATTATTATTCACTACCTGGCTTTTCTAGTAATGCTTTAGCTTTGTTGTGATGATCTTTAACCGTACCTCCATTGGTTTTATTGATTATGTATTTACCATCTGGGTCGCTATCGGGGTCACTCATCACAGATCGCTGTCTGGATCTATGGGTCGCTATCTGAGTCCGGAATCACTATCTGAGTCTGAGTCACTGCTCTGAGTCTGAGTCACTGCTCACAGATCCCCAGATGCCTTTTATACAGGTCTGGAGTCCTTTATCTGGAGTCTGAGGTCGCTGCTCAGGTCTAAGGTCACTATCCCAGATCTGAATCGCTATCAGATCCCACAGATCACTGTCTGAGTCTGAGTCATGTCACAGATCCTGAATCCTTGCTCCCAGGTCCTGGGTCACTCCTCCTGGATCTGGAGTCGCTGTCACAGATCTGGATCGCTATCTGGGTGCAGGTCACTTTATCTGAATCCCAGATCGCTGTCTGGATCACAGGTCCCGCTATCACGGAGTCTGAGTCACTGCTCCTCCCAGATCTGAGTGCCTGTCACAGGTCTGGGTCGCTGTCGGATCAGGTCCTGGCTGTCTGAGTCACAGGTCACTATCTGAGTCTGAATCCTGTCACAGATCTGGGTCCCTTTGTCAAGTCCCCACAGAGTCACTATCTGAATCTAGAATCCCTTTATCTGAATCCCTGAATCCTTTGTCTGAGTCCCACAAGATCGCTGCTCTGAAATTGAATCGCTATCTGAGTCTGAGTCCTTTCTCTGGATCTAGATCACTGTCTGAATCTGAATCGCTGTCTGAATCTAAGTCCTTTCACTCCAGTGGCTTTCTTCTTCATGGTGCTTCCATTATCAGTGCTTGAAATCATCATGATCCATGGTGGCCATCAACCTTACCATCCCAGCATCTTCACTCATCTTCAGTTATATTTGTACCTCAATACCCGAGTTAAATGACCTTTTTCAAAGAATAACTTTTGTATTTACCACTATCTAGATTATCAAAGACGATGTTTACCATTTGGATCTGTTGTTTCAGTTGTACCAATTACTTGCTTTTATTTTGATACTTAACTTTAACACACTTTGAATTTCCTTTTCAGTCAGATCTTGTTTACCATCTGTTACTGTCATGCCAAACATAATCCCACCTAGGCTGTATTTTTGGTGTTTTATAGAATCCACTGTCTAATGTCAATGTCAGCATCTTTAATGACACCTGTTGTAGTTAGTGCATCTGGAATCTATTGAGAAATCATCTGTACCTGCATTTGCAGTTGTTGGTATGTAATAGCTGGTGTTGTTGAGGAATTCTACACTATATGTTCCATTACTTAAACCCTGAACTGATATTTACCATTTTCATCTGTTGTCATGCATTCAGTTCTTTACCATTTGCTATCTTTAGGAATGGCCTTGCGCAACTGTTTTAGCACTGGGTAGCATCTTGTTTGCCATCTTTTGTTGTATCTTTAGACATAATCCTATAAAAGTTATTATTTTTTGATAAGCCATTTTTGCAGTTGATGGGCCATTTCATTTGGACTATATATTTGACCAGCTATATTTTAGTTTTGTCAAATTATCTAAGTATAATCAATTTTCCCATCATCTGTTGAACCTGTCTGGATGGCAACTTGTTTAGATGATGTATTGTTTATTACTGCTTTTGGCTTTCATTCGATCGACTGTAAGCTTGTTTTAGCCATCATTACCTATAATTATTATCAGATTGAAATCCATTAACATCTATGATTTTGGTATCTGAACAACAGAACTATCAAACCCAGTTTTGGTTAATCCCTTCAGCGTATATTTTTGAAATTTTTCATTTTGATTAAATTGCATATCAGTTAAATTAAGGCATAAACATTTATTTAAGTATATATATTTTAGAGTTGAGATTTACATATACAGTCATATTTCGTAATAAATCTTCATTGTGATATAATTTGTACTTGAAATAAACGGATTTGTGCTTTTTATTACCATAATCGAGCTTAATGCTTCTTACTTACCAAGTCGTTTTCTAATGTATTCCATTTTATAAAAGCAGTTTTATCAGTTGTTGCATTTCCGTTGTAAGAATGAAACTTGTTCAATACCTACCACTAATATTTTGTATATTGATCGACATAGTTTGTAAGTATATATTGTTGAATTTATTTTTACTATCATAAATACCTTTAGCAATAATGTACATCCAGGCATTATATAAATTTTATGTTTTCGATGGCTAATCTTACACAATCCTGGATGGAAATAATAGTATATTTAAAATAAATACTCGCCCTCTTTAACAGAATCATCAATTGTATAATTTACTTTTAATTTTAAAACATCACTTGAAGTTACCCAGGGATTCAGTTTTACCAGTATCACACGTAACGCTTCCTTTATCAATCGCAGTATCAATATTCTTAAGATAGCACTTTATCATTAACATTTTGTACACCTTTGTTGTGGTGCTGCAACGGTATTCACTGCCATACGGTTTCTAAATATTCTTAGTTTAATAGTTGTTGTTTTAGAAACTTAGTTAAGAACATCTTTGCCTGCATTAGAAATTTACTTTACTAGTGTCATTACTATGTAGTTGCTGATTTATCATTTGTTGTTACATTGCTAGATTTGTGTAGTAGATTGATTAGCTGCATTGTTTTGTGGTGATTGCGTAGCCTCTTTTCGTTTCTTTAACTGTTTGCGCTATCACTCGATGTCACTTTAGAGGCTGATGCGCGGTGCAGTTGCATGTTATCTTTTTAGTTGAAAGCGACTATCTTTTTCAGTTGTTTTATTCCTATTTCACTTGGAGCTGTCATTTTCATTTTTGATTGATTGAATTCTCCATTCGTATGTTCTGCCCTTTAGCTTCCGCAGCCCATAACTTAAAAATCAATGTGTCCTACTAAAATTAAGAAGCGAGCACTACCTAGAATACTTTCTTATCAAAATTTATTTTAATCGATTTGATACTCCATACCTTTTCTATTTGTTGCTGTCTTTTTATTATTCATTTATGTCTCCTTTTAAAATATCAAATTTGTCGACTAATATTTGCATATATAAATTTCTACACATTACTATCATATTATAAATTTCAATAAAAGTGCAATACACTTTGGGAATTATTTTCTTTTATTTCAATGTTATTTGCCACAAATATTAGCCTGGATACAGTTTAAGATTACAATTTTTTAATACTTTTTCTTTAATTGTTTTAAATTATTTGCTCTATATTTTTATAAAACTCGCTTTTAATCTAAACTTCATTTTCAATTCGCTTCTTCATCTTATTTTAATTAATAACATTGCTCACCAACAGTAATCTCAAAGGCTTTTATTGTGGTGCATTCGAGACAAAAATAGGCATGTGACTTAAAAAGCATTCCTCAATGAAATGCCTTAAACTCATACTATTTTTATTATATATTACATTTTTAATATTATTATTTTAAAATGTTCCTTATGGACTGTATTCACCGAAGATACAATTTGATCGACAAATAATCTTGCTCGTAATTTAGATTCACTATCATTTTAAATTAATATAAGACCATCTTCATTTTTAGCAAAATCAGAATCATATGCTGCAATTGAGTTGGGCTGCAGCAGTACTAAGTAAACTTCAGCGTTACTCTTAAATGTAACCCAATGGCTCTGAACTAACAATACCACCACTATTTCCCTGTAAACTACAGGTTTCATTTTAAAAGACATCCATATTTAAGATGATAATGCATTTTCAAATGTTCCAGAATGCATAGACCATTAGTTTGGCATTCCTAATACCCCAAAAGTCCGCCGCCATTGCTTTCACTTTTAAATCTTTCCTTATTTTGTTTTGGTTTCATCAATAGACAGTGTTGTTCTAGAAAAATCTAGGTGGTTTAGCGGCTTTTCTATAAATCAGATATTTCGCTTCAATATCATGTGTTTTTAAAGTATGAACAAGTATCTTGCTGGAAATTGCACTTGTATGTGAATTCAGCACTTACTGCAATAATAATTAATCCTTTCATATTTGGCCCTCTTTTTTTTAGTAAACTTGTTCTAATAATTTCGTAATAAACTTTTCCAACACCCACTATTTTCAATTTCATATCTACATATTTCGCTATTTTTTAGCTGCCTGCTACATTTCCAAAGCTCACAACTGGATATGAAAACTTCTAACATTGATAAGTCATTTTAAATTTGTCACCCTATTGCCATCTGTTTCAATCCCTAATCTCAGCAGACTGTTTTCCCTGGCGCAATGCAACTTTTGTGCATCTAGTGCGTTATTTCTATATTTCCTCTCAGAAGATGATGATGCCAAGCAGTTCGGAGATTCAGCTAAATTTTACTAAGCTTTGTCAATTTTTCTAGAATTCCGTAAATTACTATGTACCATAATTAATTCACAGGTATATTTTCAATAGCATCATAATTATCAACAACTTTCAACGTACCCATTATCTAACCCAAATAGATACCATTTTTTTAATACGCTCAACGTTGCATATTGTTGACCGCCACTCAGCAATATCGCACCGAAATATCTAAATCTTTGTGGATTTTCCAGTATAAATCCTTTGACTCAGTGTATACTTGATAATAAATACACCCCATCTTTTAAACATTTGTAATTTTATTGTACTAACGATTTATTAAAGTGTAGTGCTCATTTACATTGAAAGTTTCATCACGTACTTCAGCACCATTCAAACCAGTATAATTGCTATTAAATCTGCTCAACTTTCAGCAACAATTCTTATGCTTCATAAAATGTTCTCGACCTATCTTTGATAACAACCATTATCCCTTGTTCTTGGGCGTATTTAATCGCATCAATATTAGGTTGAGAAATTTAAAAGCATGTGCCATTAAGTAGCGTACCATCCATATCAGGTAGCTAATAGTTTTATCATTGTAATACCTCATTTCGTAGGTTAAAATCTTGTTCTTACATAGGAATCCTCTCCTCAGCGCACATACTTTTCTGCATTTACTCTTGCTCATTAATTTATCCTTATATTATAATTCTAACAAATTTTTAATTCGTGTATATCATCAGTGGTGGGTTTCTATTGGCTCTTAGTTTTAAAAATGTTATTAATAATATTGCTACATGTGCAGTACACCTTTATCAACAGTACGATAGATTGGAAATTAGATTGTGCAATAAATTCATTAAACTACTTTTTCTACAACCACCTTGGATCGTCTACCACATAGACGACTCTTGGGATGCGACTCATTACAATTGTTCCTGCCACATGACACATAGTTCTAGATTTACATATATAATGTGACACTTCTAAACGCCAACTCTACTTGCTTGGCTGCACGTTCAATTACGTATATTTCCAGCATGCGCCGTTGATTTGTTGTAGTATTTCTCTTAAATTATGTGCTCTAGCGATAACTTCATACATCTTTAGGTAGTGATACTTTCATAAATTACTTCACTTCTAGTTGAGCTGCTTTTTTAAACTAACTGATCACTAATGTCATAAAATATATCATTTGTCATTTTATGTCAGATACCTCCTTACATAAGGTACAATGCTCAATGTCTATTTTAACATTTGGAGATGTGAATGCTGAACAAGAAGCCTTTTATAGCAATTTAGAGTCCTATTGGCGTGATAAATCTTCACTTGCACACAAATTAAGTCAAACTTTAGATTTTTACTGAAGAAAAAGAAATAATCACAGAAAATCCATTTTATCAGACTTTTAAGAATGTATCTAAATGGGTTTTCAAGGCTAAGAATCTATTCTTTTATACAATAGATATAAACAATTTCAAGATGCTGCTAGCTAAATCAAGGTGTAGTTAGTGATTTATCAACATACATAAAAAATGTCCAGATGTTTACTTTCAAAATACTTTTGAGTTCTATTGAATTTCAAATTCAGTAAAATTTATGATATTTAACTGAAGATATGATTATGCCGGAATACTTAATTATCTTTTGGGTGCAGACCTTGATGTATTTAAAATCTAGAATTGCTAAACGCCAATAACTTCGTAATTTGAGCATCAAATAGAAGATGAATATCTGGCTAAAGTTAAAAAGATTATATCGTAGTGTAACGGAGGTCGCCACAAGTAATGGTTTCAAATGTAGTTTTAATCGATACAACTTCTATTGAGATTTTTCACCAAAATAGACAACAAGATTACGAGATATAACACATATTATATTGCCTATGATAGGAGATATTACTTGTTAGATGATAATTGCAGTATTCCACAAGTACACCATTACCTTCATTTAGTACGGTTGGTGTTGGAAAATCAACACCTAACACCGCAGCACTTACAGATAGGTCGACTTTCACGCAATCTTTTAGAAAATGTCGAAACATAATCCATATTTAGGTCGATTTGCAGCGATTTTGAACGATGGAGTTTCCATTTTGACAGAGTTAGCTTCTGAGCTGAGACGTTTTCACAAGAACAAAGCGTATGTTTGAATATGGTGGTGGCTTTGTCCAAGATCGGTCGATTTATGAAGATGTTGATGTTTTGCAAAAATCGCTTGAAGAGAGAGGCGCAATGGAGTGAAAGAGATTTCAAAACATATTTCAGACTTATTTAATGCCATGGTCCTGACACCCTTATTTTCCTCGACCTGATGTAATGATTTATTTAGAGATCTTAGCTACAGTAAGGGTCATTGGTATTGATGACTATGAGACGTGGTCGCATGAGAAGTAAATTAATGCAGACCTGAGATACTGGAAAAAGCTATTTAAACGCGCTATCGGCGATTGGATTAGCCAAAGCTTTAATGCATGACTATCCAGTTGTGCGTATCAATATTAATGAATGTATGAGTATCCATAAGGACCCCGAATCTACAATCCTACCAGTAAAACAGTGCTCCAGTTATTCAAACATGTCGACAAAGTAGATGCACGATAAGACTAAGAGACGCATAGCGTATGTCTTTATATTCAGTGTATATTCCATGAGATGTATCGAGTTGGCCTATCAGTTCTATCGAGATACATTAATTCCACATCACTGCACTATTATCTTCTTTCTGATTAAAAGCTTCTAAAATATCTGCCGCACTAGCTTTAAAAATAATATCAGCTATCATGTACTTCTTCTTTTTGCTGCAATGCCTGTTAAGCCACCTATTTACCCTACCCACAAATTTTACATTACTTTGTCTGTGCATCATTACTTGAGTGTCTCCTACTGTAAGCTACTTTCGAGGATACACATTATATTGCTCAAATAAAGGCGATAATGCTTTAGGATTTGGCTTCTCATGGGCATCCTCGGTGAGAATGATCGAAATCAACGAACTTAACAGGTAGCAGTGGTATAGTACTAAAGGAATATGTTCTACACCTAAAAGTATCACTCGTAACAATACGCAAGTTGAGCAGCCTGCTTTCAAATCGAGTAAGTGCTTCTTTAACGCGTCACCCAATTAATTTTCAGGAATACGTTCATCTACCCAGCTTTTGAGACATTGGCTTGACGGGCCAGTCCAGTTTTGTATCTTGTCCGTCACATCAGTACAGTACCTGGATAATTTGTTGTAAGATCACTGTAGACCCCATGCACTGATTTGCGATCGATTAGATTCTTTAATGCCAGCCTGCTGAGTTGTCTTAAAGCAGCTGCTGATATGTGCTAGGAGAGGTCTCAAGCAATGAAAAGTGTACAAATCAGTGCTATTTTTGACTCGATCAAATTCAATTTCAACATGCCATCTTTATCAAATAATATCCATTCCATTAGTATCAATGCTCCTGTTATTTGTCGTATTTGTGCTTGATTCTATGATAGTCATTGTCTAAGACAGACTCGTAGTGTTGTTCTGTTTAAATGTGATTGAAATATAATAATAGTGAAGATCCCTTATACTTAACAATAAACATTTGTCAAACAATTTATTACCATTTAGCCTGCACTGGAAAGGGATTTTATAGTCATGATCAACTTTTGCATGTTGTTTTCCTTGATTATATTTCGATCATTAATACTTTTGTACAACGACTCTCCAACCATTTTATCTTCCTAAGAGTACCATTTTGGAGTACCAGTACTGGGCGTCGTATAATGGTGCAGGTAATTTCACCAGTCTCATTGTGTAACACGACGTTTCACGATGCTGATCTCTCAATGTATGCCCACCGGGTAAAGATAACTGCTGCAGTGCACTGCCAAAAATCCCGCCTGTTAACTCCACACCTTTATCATATGATTCAGGCCATTCACATCGAGTGAGAACGCGGCGCTCTTCGACTTCATATCCTAAGTTTTAAGCTAGATTTGGGTAGCCGGTTGCGTGTAATGCCGGGTGAAAATGCTGCCCATTTCAGCTCTGGTCCTGGTGACGCACTGCGGCTCAACGAAGAAAGATGTTCGCGCTACCAACTTCTTTCCGTACTATCTGTTCACAACCAACGCCATCGTATGCTGTAGTCACTTAACCTAATTTATTTGCATTAGTTTGTGCTAATAAACTTGCCGCATAGTTACCTGCAACTTTGCAAAAGGCCTACACCATATACAGACAAGCACGCACATATTCATCTTCTACCATAGATTTTAAGGTTGGTTTTAAGTTTTCCGCCACCATAGTATGCACCTAGAAGGTCGAGAAATAATTAATCAAATTTATACTGATGTGATGCACCAACGCCAGTGCCCTTCTGTTGCAAAACAAATGGGACGAATCTATAATGGATTGACTAGCCTTCAGAGATCCAATCTCTTTCAATGTCAGCTGATTGTTTTGCAGCCCCTCTAACAATTCTGGCATATCGTCTACTTGGGAGCGGCATTTCTAATCGTGCTAACGAGGTTATTAAGACGCTTAAAATTTTCTTTCAGGACGGAAAAATTACAGCTACATCCCATCTACTTTTATATACGCAATCCAGCAGATACCGATTGACCATAATGAACACCTTGTGCAGCGTGAAATTTCAATAGGACCATAAAGGTACTATCTTCCAAATCATGACCATCCCTATCTGCATCATAATCGCTTAACTCATACATAAAAGTCAGTAAAATATTTACCAGGCCTAGTTGAGATGTATTTTGAGTTTTGTTTTCAATGCTTTCTCGTCAAGTTCAGCTTTCGCCAACTGCTTGTGACATGGTGATTGCCTCCTAACAGTATTGTATAACAAATGTTTAACAAATTCTGTAATCCATATTTTGCTGTTCAAATAGAATTTTCTAAAGGAATTCAAATTAATTAACAGATTTTCTGAGAAGACTATATCTTTTAGTATAAACCATATTCTCTCACAGAGACAAAGTAATCGTGTTTTGTACTAATATAACTACATATACAATACTGCTACTTTAAAGTGAGGCTCAAAAGCTCCTTGAGTTCAATGAGTATAAAGCAGATAATATTCACCAGAATTCACTAGTTTTATTAAAATAAAAGAGTAAGTTTAAAAATATCATTCCAAGTGTATTAAAAGGTAAGATGAAATGATTAGATTCTTATTTGCAACATGCTAACTAGTTCAATAGCTTCTAACATTAATTTAGTCATGCATCGCTAAATCATATTTAGGGATCCGAATCCCACATTTCGCCACGTGAGACAGCTTGCTTATCAATAGGGGTCCGCCAACTTCATCAGCGATACCTTGTCTAGCCGAGATTGACATCGATCTAATGTACGTCTGGGATGGGATAGATTGCTTCTTTTGACCATCTCTGGATCCAGAAACTCATTTTGCGCTCAAATTACCATACCACCATTTCCTGGTTTCTAGTTTGAGCGTCGTCTGCTTCTCCATAAGTTTTAATAATTTTGCTGCAATTTACGCATCATACATCCATATCCATATGCATTGCCTTTATCCTGAAACATGTAATGACCCTCTCTTTGCTTTGATGATGTGTCAACAGCATAGTCTGTAGTACACGCCTGGCTCTTTAACATACGTCGACGCACTGAGATCTAACGCATTACTTGTATCTACACACCAGAGGCATTGTTTGAGAATAAAGCAACCCAGCACAATAATTCTCCTGGCTGCTGTCTTTTACCCTGCGTACATTGTCATGGGTTGCTAGATCATTTGACTTGGCGTATTAACTACAGGGTTGAGTCTCCAAATTACTGATTGGAGCTGGGTGAAGGGCTCAAGTCTACGGTTCTTGCAGCTTCTAGGCCATTCACTAATCCACACCCATATTTCGATCCAGCTAGGGTGGAGTCCTCAGCAGTTACTTTGATAATAATGCTGCCATGGCAAACTCCACTACTCAACTTTGAGTCCCTAACTTTCGCTCAAACATACGGTCACGTCCCTTCCGTCTCTAAGTTTTCAGTGGTCCATTTTGTACGGGTGGAGTCCTAGCTTCAGGTTCTCATATCATAGCAGGAACATTTATCTGTCATAAATTTCTCTACCTTAGCAACTAATTCTACGTACCAGATTTGTCCTAATGCACCAGTAATCCCTGTAATTTTTCCTTAGAAATATCTCCTTTTAGCATCTCTTCTATATGGCTACTAGTCCATCACAAGCGGACATAATATGCATTTCATAATAATTATAATATAAAAGCGCTTTCTTGTATATATGACATATACATGTACTGGTAGCTATGTAAAACTGGATTCGTTGTATGAGTGATTTTAGTAATTTATAGCGTTTGTACACTTCCGATACTGCTCAGATTACATTTTTATCCCTCAGCTCTTAGGCACTCCTGCAGATATCTTTCAGACTGTATATGGCTTTTATAACCATGGATGTCATGTAAAGCCTTATAGAAAGCTGATAGTCTTTCATACTTTGTACTTCCTTCTGGATTAGTTTTCGCTGCAAGTTCGCTCTTTCAGCATCAACATGCATCAGTAGAATTGGTGCTCATGCGCCACCACTGGCTGCACCTAATGTGCTGCGCCTATTGCTGCAGTGCATACTCCTGTCCATAACAATTAATATTCGGTGCATTCGCATAGATATCCATCGCGGCACAGCATTCTTTTTAGGTATACCGCCACATGCAAATCACCTTTCTCACGCTTCCATATGCAATCACCAGTATACTGTATATGATCATCACGCAGTACCAAATGCTGCTGAGCTTCTAAATATACTCTGTAAATATCCTCATGCTTAGTTTGTAAAGTTAAATCCGAGATGCAACCCTGTTAAATTGCTATCAGCTGAGACGCTGACGATTTGAACATTGCCAATCAAGAGCTTAATGAGCCCACTTTCACCTGGCGTTTGATGTTTTTATCTTTTCATTCATTGACAATTCAAATACAGTCAATAACTTTCTATTTAGCAACTGCCTTCATCACATGTAACACAGGTGGCTGCTTGGCAGAAGCATACTCAAACTGAAATCACCTACGCTGATTGCTCCGCTAACCATAGCTTAAATAATTCTGGAATAGTGCTGCACGATTTTAGACCACAAGCCTGCACCTGGCACTTGATAGTTTGCTTTTCATTTAACTTGCCAAAGATGGCATGTGCTTGTTTCCCATCACCATAGTCATTCTCTGTCTTTTCAGACCCAGTACCTAATAAACTAGCATAGGCATCAATAATAAAAAGGACTTACCATAGTCTCTTTTTGATAATCCTAATTTCTGTGCCATTTTATCATCCGTTTCCCTGCTTGCTTCACCAATATTAACAACAGGTGCAGATACTTTCCATCTTGAGTTACTTTTTGATAATTTTAGAGCGATGTTTATCAAATAAAGTCATAATGGAGCCCTGTTTCTTACTTTCCCAAAATGCTTGAAACCCACAATCCACAATTCAGACCGTACATATTAGTTAATTTATTTACAGTCAATCCTTACTTCCATAATATAAAGCCATTTTTCCACTGTTTGCTGGTGCTCGATTCATGCAGCTTCCATTATTTTTGGGAATCATCCATTCACACCACTAACATTATATCCTGTTAAGCCTAACCACTTAATATGTATTTTCAATAGCAGTTTGATACATGTTCTCTGCCTCTTTATATGCACCATGATGATCTTCCAAAAGTTTCCACATACGCATGTGGATTGTTTTAAATTGTTTTAAGTTATGTACCAGGTCGGGTTTTCGTCAGTAAAAATAATAGTAGATGCGATAAAGTCTATACAATACCTACTATGTTGTCTGGGTCTGGCCACTGATTCGCACAGATATGATGTTCCTTCTTCCATGATTTTAAATAAATCATTTACTATTTTGGAAGTGCATATGTATGTGTGTGTTTTCACTGAGCCATTTAGATTTCCTCTCAATGACACCATGTATGTATGGTTTCCACGGAGTGATACTACTTGACCGTTAGTTGTATTAGTAAAACATACACGGCCTAGAGCTGTTCCACAGAAATCAATTCCAGTACTGTAAGACGTCCCAGTAACCCTCCATATCACATAGTTGCAGTTGTATCAGTTTTCGTAAGCGTTTTCTTAAATCAACCTCCTGATAGGTTCCTATTTTGCAGTATCCACTTAAAGTTTGCCAAAAAGAGTCCTCATACATTTACATATGAGGCTCCATACTAATATTTAATTATTTATTTTGATGTACATTTAACATTTTCATTAACTGCTAGTTTTCGACTCATTTGGAAGGCTAAAGGACTGTCACCTGTGTGGTTTACGATGTAACGTTCTTCCTGTCATATCGTCGTTAACTTTCACTTTTAGTCAACATTTGGTTTAGTCGATCAAATCGACTAACCATTTCAAGCGCTGGGTAAATAGCCTGTTTCCAATGTTTGCACCTTCATCTAATGAGTCAGGGAGACACAGGCAGAGCCTCAACTTCAATGGATACACTCTAGCTAAGCCCTGCAGAAATAGTGCTGCTGGTCCATGACATCGGCTGTAACTTCTCAAAGCGGTCATCTGATCCCAATGCCCAATCCATGTTGCAGTGAACGTCCTCACTTTCAGAAATGCAACAACTGCAGCATGTCCGCCTGGGATAAAGACAGATAAAATAGAGTCTGAATCAGGTCCTATAATTCGTTTCAATACATCTGCTAATGAGCATGTTTGATTTTCTTTCAATTTAGCCATAAGTACCCTATAACTGCCTCGTCTTCCGAACAGCGCGAAAGCACATAGATTCCTAATTTAACAGGCTAACGGATAAATGTCGCAACATCAACGTCAAAACCTGCTTCCATTCAAATGATAGCAAAGGCTAATAACATTTCCAGGATGATTGCACCCGTAGAGACATTTTTCCACATTTTCAATAAATACATATCTCGCTTCAGCAGCAATCATCAATGCTTTTGCATTTACCATCTTTACTTAGAAGCACCTTTGTGGCTGGCGCTTTACCAGTCAAAATCTATTTTAGGTGCTGTATATTAGCTAGGGAATATGGTGATGGGGAAAAATGCATTATCTTCTGCTTTATCTGGCGTTGGTTGCTTACTTAAGATTCATTTTTACATCTTGTGACACCGTTTATTCCATACTTTCTCTGTATAGTTACTACCAGTATAGACATATACTACACACTATAAAGCATGTAGTATTACTATTAAAGATATAACCATTATCAAAATGGTCCAGTGGAATGCTGAAAAGAAAATACAGCTAAATTCTACAAGATGCTTTACTCGAAAATTCAAACTTCAATTTCGGGAGCACTAAACATTGATATAAGAACTTACTGTGTCTAAACTAAACATTAGAAGCCCACGACAATATTTTGCCGTGGGAATAAATAAATATTAAATCAACTTGCATCTTCTTTTCCTACTTTTTCCATAAGCACGCAATTGCTTCATCTAACTTATGCTCTTTTAGCAGCTGTAGGCGCTCCTTTCTTACACACGTCTGTACCTCTGCAGGTACTGTTAGGAAAACAGTGAGATTTCACATAGACACCTTCGTCTTTTTAGAAACGCTTACTCGATTCTTGAGTTGTCATCACCAATAATAGCACTGGTGTAATTAGAGTTTCTGAGCTCACCTGTCTCATATCCTAATGACAAATCCATAAATATTGTGCATGATTTCCATATCCTTTATCCTGTAATTCAGTTGAGATCCGTGACTTTTTAACTTCGCTGCAGTTATTGCTGGTATCCCCAGGTGCTAATGATGCAGAGAATAAGAATGGTCGTGATTGTGCACCAACCAATCCTCTTAACTCTTTTAGCCACCTGCTACACCTACCGCCAACGACTTTGCAATTGCTTTAGAAAGCGTACACCTATTTGGGAAATCGAGTTTTATCACGTAGGCAAAATGTTTAACTTCGTACCAGCGCCTTTACCATAACACCTGAGACCATGAGCGTCGTCAACGCCACAGTTTAATAAACCAGAATTCTTCTGCAATTTCTGCAATTTCAGGTAATTGTACGCATCACCATCCATACTACAAAACGCCATCAGTGAGTATACATCACTTTAGTGTATTGACCTGATTCAACTCAGCTACTTTTGCTTTCGCACGTAAATCATCCATGTCAGAATGGTTAACCTCAGAAATAATTTTGGCTTTAGATAAGCGACATCCATCAATAATGATGCATGATTAAGCTCATCTGATAAAATAGCATCATTTTATTCACGCGGCAGCTGAAATGGCAGCCATGTACAATTAAATCCTGAAGTTGATAAGCTATTTGCAGCTTCTGTTCGCTAAATTTTGCTAGTGTAACACCACAATTCATCCCGTACGTAAATCTAATGTACTTTCATTGATTGCTTACCGAACCAGCGCCTGCACCTACCACCACTGATAACATCCAATAAGCTGCTTTTGCGAAAAGCTGATTTCAAAATCTTACATTGTAGTACAGTCCTAAATAATTATTTCGACGAGATAAAGTTAATGTATGATTTCCAATTGATTTTGATTTCTGTGGTCCGTTTGCACCTTCAGATTAGATCTATTTTCATTATACAAACCATTTTCTTTTGAGGTAAATTTTATATTTTCCTCTAAAACTCATGTAATGATTGGACCACAGTATATAGTCTTAAGTGTTGTTTGGTAATACCTTTATCATGCAGTAATTCTACATAACTTGAAGCACTTATCATTTCGCATAGATAAAATATCTCAAAAGCAATCATTTTAATTACGATAATTTCGCAAGATGTTATACTGCCAAACATTATTTTAGAAAGTAGTGAGTAAAGGTGTTGAGATTGGTTCCAACTATGCAAATAATAAAGAAAATAAAACGTCCCAGCTCAGACAGTAGTTTACACCAATATCACAGGTTATCACAGAAGAAATTTCAAACACATGATTACTGTTGTGTAACCAATTAAAGCCAGTTATCTTTGATGATATTGAAACTCCTATCATGCAATGGTATCAAAGCCACATTTAAAGGCTTGACTGGGACCTCACCATTGCATTGAGAGCTGACTTTGATGCGTTACCTGTCGAGGAATTAAACGATGTGCCTTACTAGTCTAAAAGTCACAGGATGCTATAGCCATGCGTGTAACAGGGCACCAGTGGTCCATATGCCAACAGTTTTACTTACGTAACTGAGATGAGATGGACACATAAACGCTTGTTTTATTAGAAGGTGATGTTGTATTAATATTTCCAGTACGGTGAAGAAATCATGCGCAAGGTGGTTCTCAAGGAAATGATGGATGCTGGATGTCTGGAAAATGTATGATCGGTTACGGTACTGCGCATTTGTGGAGTGGTTATCCTACTGGAACTATTCGATTTCCGTGCGGGGGCAATCACTGGCGCTCCAGATGAGTTTAGTGCTCCTGAGATTAAAAGGTCAGTGGCGGTCCTTGGTGCCGACCTCAGCAAGAACCATTGATCGTAATAATCATGGCGAGTTCATTTAAAGTGCTGCAAGACATTTCCGCACGCAATCGGTCAGTTCGACACGGCTGTACTGCATTGGAATGATTCAAAGCAGAGCGCCACAAGGATAAGCGTTATTCCTGATCGAGCGTATTTGTAGGGGTACAGTTGGAACTTTCGATTCAGATATGCGAGATCATGCTCAATGGACAAAGAATGGATAAGCTTCTGCAAGAGGTTTTAGCTTATAGCAAATGATGCTTAAGCTACCAGTTTGAATTTATAATAAAGGGTATTTGCCTGTCGCATATGCGAGAAAGCATATCAAGATTATTATAGAAGCAACAAATGACTTACATGTACTTTAATAGATCTAGATTTAATGATGATTGGAGAGATTTTCCACATTATTTGGAGTACGGAAGCCAGGTGCATTCTTTCTGACTGGTTGTAGTAGTGAAAGTCAAAGAGTATTACAGCGCCACACACCATTATCCCATTGTTGATATTGATGAAAGAAATCATTAAAATACGCATGTGGCTGTATTTTTAAAATCGATGGAATTAGAGCAAGTATTTAAAACAAATTAAGCATTTAAATTAAGGTGAGAAGATATGAATCGAGACCTCATTAAACTAATGAAATGCTCCCTTCAAAGTAGACATTAGAAAAAGGCCTTGGGAGCTTTGGAGGGGCATTCTAATGTCAAGAGACTCAACAATTTATTTAAACAGTGTTATCAGTCATAAGTTTTGTGCAAAGGTCAGTCTTTTCATCCGTAATTGCAACCGTACTAAATCAGATTAGCCATTTACAAAATTTACACATTAGACCCCTCCGATTGGATCTTTGCTCTCTCTCAAAATCTAAGATTACGAAATTATTTAATGATTTCCATGCCAACATACGCCTCGACGCAGTACGTCCACCTTCACGGATTGAGAAACTGAGTACCGTCTTCAATCGCGATTGGAGCGATTAATTCAACTGTCATTTCAACGTTGTCGCCAGGCATTACCATTTCATGTCCCACCTTCTGGTAAGTGATTTACAACACCAGTTACGTCAGTAGTACGGAAATAGAGATTGTGGGCGATAGTTTGAGTGAAGAATGGAGTGTGACGTCCACCTTCATCTTTAGATAATACGTATACTTCAGCTTTGAATTTCTTTGTGTGGTGTAATAGAGACCGGGAGCAGCTAATACTTGACCACGTTGTACGTCTTCACGTGCAACACCACGTAATAAAGCACCGATGTTGTCACCAGCTTCAGCGTAGTCTAATAATTTACGGAACATTTCTACACCAGTAACAGTTGTTTTTAGATGTATGCATACCACGATGATTTCAACTTCTTCACCAACTTTGAGTTGACCACGTTCAACACGGCCTGTAGCAACAGTACCACGACCAGTGATTGAGAATACGTCCTCAACTGGCATCATGAATGGTTTGTCAGAATCACGTTCTGGAGTTGGAATGTAAGTCATCAACTGCTTGCATTAAGTCTAGATTTTTGTTCGTATGCAGCATCGCCTTCTAATGCTTTTTAATGCAGAACCAGCGATTACAGGTACATCGTCACCTGGGAAGTCATATTCGTAATAAGTCACGAACTTCCATTTCAACTAATTCTAATAATTCTTCATCGTCTAGCCATATCAACTTTGTTTAAAGAATACAACTAACGCTGGTACACCAACGTTACGTGATAATAGAGATGTGTTCACGAGTTTGTGGCATTGGACCGTCAACGCAGCAGATACAACTAAGATACCGCCGTCCATTTGAGCTGCACCAGTGATCATGTTTTTAACATAGTCAGCGTGTCCTGGGCGATCAACGTGAGCGTAGTGACGTTTGTCAGTTTGGTACTCGATATGTGCAGTATTGATTGTAATACCACGTTCTTTTTCTTCTGGAGCGTTGTCAATCATATCGTATGATTGTGCAACGAGGTCACCATTTTTAGCTAATACAGTAGCGATTGCTAGCTGTTGAAGTTGTTTTACCATGAGTCCAACGTGACCGATGGTACCAATATTGGCATGTTCTGTTTTGAGCGATCGAAATTTTTCTTTTGCCATTATTAAATCTCTCCTATTCTTAATAAAAAGTTATTTTAAATTTATCTCTCATGATAGTTTCTCACCATCATGAGAAGAAAAATTGATTCATGTGATAGCATAAAAGAATTTATAATTCTTTTTATAATGCATTCACCTAAAATCAAACTCATAAAAATGTCAGCTTATAAATATAAGCTCAACCTGTATTTTAACCTAGGCTAGCTAGTCTCAACAAGTTATATTATTCACTTTATTTTTCTTGATGATTTCTTTAGCAATTGATTTAGGAACTTCAGCATAGTGGTCAAAGTACATTGTGTAAGTACCTGACCTTGCGTGTTTAGAACGTAATGAAGTTGCATAACCAAACATTTCTGAAAGTGGTACATAATGCATTAACAACTTGAGCATTACCACGGTTCCATACCATCTACACGTCCACGACGAGCAGTTACGTCACCCATGATATCACCCATATATTCTTCAGGCATTTCGATAGTAACTTTCATCATTGGTTCTAAGATAACTGGATCACATAGCAGCTTCTTTAAGCGCTAATGATGCAGCAATTTTGAAGGCCATTTCAGATGAATCGACATCATGATAAGAACCATCAAATAATTTAGCTTTAACATCAATTAATCGGATAACCAGCTAAAACACCATTTTTCCATAGCATCTTTAAGACCTTGTTCAACTGATGGAATGTATTCACGAGGAACTACACCACCAACAATAGCGTTTTCAATTCAGAACCTGCGCCTGTTTCGTTTTGAGTGAATTCAATGTGAACATCACCATATTGACACGACCACCAGATTGACGTGAGAATTTACCTTGAACTTGTGCAGGTTGTTTGAAATGTTTCACGATATAGAAACCATTTGGAGCACCTACGTTACATTCAACGTTGAATTCTTTCTTCATACGAGTCAACTAAAGATATCTAAGTGTAATCACCCTACCACCGATGATAACTTGTCCAGTTTCTTCGTCAGGTGTGTGCATGGAATGTTGGGTCTTCTTCTTGTAATTTAACTAAAAGCTTGAGTCATTTTTATCTTGGTCAGCTTTAGATTTTTGGCTCCAACTGATAAGTGGATAACTGGCTCTAGGAATTCCATTGATTCCAAGATAATGTCATTTTCTCACCACATAAAAGTATCTGCAGTACCTTGTCTCTTTCAAAGACCTACCGCAGCGGCGATATCTCCATTCTGATATCGGTTGCAGCGTGGGTTGGCGTGGGCTGTAATAAACATTCTACACGTTCACGTTTACAGCAATACGTAACTTC
>BNJT01002356.1_pt1:275000-332940 | contig 332940 bp, 629 predicted proteins | sample 8540491 | NCBI WGS metagenome assembly BNJT01 (sample SAMD00202455, study PRJDB9452) | human saliva metagenome | host: Homo sapiens | reverse complement strand
TTAGCAAACCATTTTGGCGTTATTAACCGCTTTTACTACAGTATCAACAGTAGCAAGTTTACCTGAATCAGTTTTTTTGACGGCTCTAGCGAGTCTTTGTGAATTGTAACTTGTCCTTTTTACTATTACCTTCGGTATTTGTTACCGAATCTACGTCTCCGGTATTTGCAGTAAGCTTATTACCATTAGGGTCAATTTTTATTGTGGTGTTATCTACGTTTACATCATAGCTAATGGTTGCCCCTTCGCTTGCTTCAGTCACAACATTTGCATTAGTAGCATTGCCTGACTTAAAGTTGACATAATCACCAGGTTTTAATTAAAAGCTGGCACTCCGCCATTGGTGTATAAATTCCAACCTGTTTGATTGACTTTATCGGCCACATCATAAGCAGTAGCTAAGGCATATTTATTAGTATCATCTCCTGTTGGTACAACAAATTTACCTGTAGGGGTAGCTTGTTTTGTTTTTATCTATTTTTTTGGTTGTTATACCGTTATTTATGGTAATTTCAACTGGATGTTTTTCTCGGTGTTAATTTTTTTGCAGTGACTGCTTTTAAATTTAATTGTAGATAAACCGTTGGCTTCGGCGGAAGATTCGATTTCAATGCTGTTATCTGCATTGGTGAAGTCAACTTTATCACCTGGATTTACAAGGCCAACTTTTGTACCTTTTTGCTCGTACTTCCCAGCCGCTGTTATTGATTGCACTAGCAACAGCAGTCGTTGTAGCTAAACCTGCTGTGGTAGGAGATGATTTGCCATCCGCCGTTGTAGAGAATGTTCCTTGTGTAGTGCTAATTTCTAATTTATTATCATTTGCTTTGGTTGTAATAAAACTACCTGTCGCACCAACAACAGATAAACGTTGATCGTGTAAACGTACATCACCTTTTGTGTTGTTGTCACCTTTGAAAGCAAGGTTCACGGATTTTTAATTGTGCTACGTTTACCGCGTCATCATCTGCGGTACCAGCTGCGAGGTGGTTGATTTGACGGGTTTTGTCAGTATCACCAATAGAAAGACCCGCTAAAGTAGAAGTGCGGACATTTTTCTTGTTATTCGTTAGGTTGACATATTTATTAACGCGAGCCCCATCTGCATCTTGAGAAGCATCAAAGCCAGTTTGACCTGAAGCTGCAGTTGTTTTTTTGATTGTGAGCCTAAAAGCAATACCATTAGCGATGTTTGCTACGGCACCTGAGCCAATGGCAACAGCGTGTTCAGCACTCGCAGTAGTTTTGTTTTCGCTGTGTTGTCCACTTGAGCCAAGTGCAATGGCATTATTTGCTGTGGCTGTTGCATCTTGACCTATTGCCAAAGAACGGGATTGGGTCGCATTAGCTTCGTATCCAATGCCAACCGCACTTGCGGCTTCAGCTTTAGCATTGTAACCAATAGCTGTTGTTCTAACATCTTTTGCTTGCGCGCCCGGTCCAATGGCGGTGTTATTGTTTCCTAAAGCCTTCGCTCCTAAGCCTCAAAACTTACGGCATTAGAGCCGGTAGAAGAGGCATTTTTACCAATCGCAATCGCATCTGTTGCTGTGGCACCATCATTATTTTTCGTTGGTGCCACCCTCTGACTTGACTGAGAAATATTTGATTTTTATATTTAGGATTTATTTTTAAATCCCAAACAGTCTTATTTGGATCGGTGGTATCGGGATTAATGGTAATATCCCCATCTTTAGAGGTTACGTTATAATGTTTGATTGTCCCCACAACAGCCTTTAACTGAGCCACGTTTACAGCATCATAGTCTGCACTACCTGGTGCTAGGTTGGTGAGTTGGCGAGTAGTGGTGTTGTTACCTAGGGAGACTGCACCAGCAGTACCTTTAATAGTATTTTTACTCTTTCTAAGATTGATTTGTCAGTGATTAATTTAATTAATTTAACTGGGGCATAAACGTCATTTACCGTGCTGTTATCCTTATCAGTAATATCCTTATCAGTAATATGATTTGATGATATGACGTTGCCTGCTGAGCTAATTGTGATACTTCCACCATCTAATGCAGCTCGAGTAGATTTTTGATCCTTGACCTAATGCTACGCCGCCTGCTGTGCTTACAGTTGCACCAGTACCTACAGCCGTGCCGTCCGCGGCAGTTACGCTTGATGAGCTTCCTAGTGCGGTACCATTTGCTGCACTAACATTTGCACTTCGACCCTAATGCAGAGCCGTATGTTGCTCCAGTATCTACCGTGCTATGTGCCCCCACCGATGTTGCATTTTCTGCTAAGGCTTTTGCTGTATTACCAATGGCTGACGCATCTGCTTGATCAGCTACGGATTCATTACCAAATGCAGATGAATACCCTTTCTGTGCAGTAGCTTTGGCTTTGGAACCGAAGGCTACAGACTGGTTAGATGCACTTGCTGTATTACCAATGGCAACCCCCTCACCTCCAGTTGTCGTAGTTTCATTCCCCAAGGCAATAGAGTTATTACCTGCTGCAATTGCTTGTTTACCAACGGCAATAGCTTGTTGATCTTTTTGATTCAGATTCTGTACCAATAGCGATGCCATTAGTTGCCGCAACATCTCCATTTGTTGCACCCACTTTAGCTCCATTACCTATCGCAATAGTACTCTCATTTTTTTGCAGTAGCATGTGAACCCATAGCAATGGCTTTTTACCATCGGCAACAGAACCATCGCCATAAGCTGCAGATGCTACTCCATTTGCTTGTGTTCCTGGGCCAACTGCAGTAGCCCATTCCGTAGCTCTAGCGCTTGAACCTATAGCGTTAGCGTAATCTCCTGTAGCTTGAGCGTCTTTACCGAGTGCAACAGAACCCTCTCCTCGGGATTCAGCTAAAGCCCCTCCTGCCAAACTGTCATGCCACTTGCTGAAGCAACATAACCTAGAGCAGTTGAGCGCGCTCCATGCGCGTTCGCTTGAGAACCGTAAGCGCTTCCATATTCACCTTCAGCAAGAGTTTTTTTCGCCCAATTGCAATTGTTCCTTGACCTGTTGCCTTTGTCTCTTTACCTATTGCAATTGCAGCTCCTTCAAGTAACTTACCTTGAGCATCTCTGGTGTCTTGACTTTTAGCGTGTGAGTTGCCTCCAATTGCTATGTCATAACCCTTTTTCTGCGGAAGCGTTAGTGCCTATAGCTATTGACCATCGATCTTTAGCGTCTGCTGGAAGCGCCCCTCCTTTGAGTGAAATTGCGATGCCGTTTCCTACGCCCGCTATATACGCAGCCTCTGCACCCTCAACAATAGCCCCAGCAGAAACTGCTGCTAAAACTACCGCACTTAATGTTTTACTTGATTTTGTTTTGCCTTTTTGCGCGGCTAAGTTCGGAAACTGCAACCCATGTTTGTGTGATTGTATTCCAAATAACTTTATATATATGATTCATATTGATAATCCTATATTAATTTAAATGCACTCTCTCGGACGTGAAATAAGCGAAAAAAACATAAAGGCACAGCTCAAAAAGCATATAAATACCTTTTATACTGTAAAGAAAAAAATAAGAAATAACAGAACGTTTAATTGGTGCCCTACAATTTCATCTTAAAGCAAGACAAAACCTAAAACCTGAAGCCAATTAAACTTGTTAATAAAACGAAATGAATGTATTTTCTTTGATATGTTAAATAGTAAATATGTAGCGAATGGGTAATAATAAGTAATATTCCGTATTACATTATTCAGATGAGACATTTTATTCTTCTTTAATAAAAAAATGAAAAAAAGTCTGTCATAGGTAGATATAAGTGGAAACATCCATGACTCCAATCTAAAAAACTGAACTAAACTCTCGATAAATCTAAATAAGGGAGAAATGAGTTAAGAAATTAGGGTTATCTTCGTATTCTACACAATATTAATGGAAATGAAAAATAAAAAAATTTATAACTTAATGTAAAAATTTACTTTTTAATAAACCCCTACGGCATGAATGGATGTTATGCCTACTTCAGTATATGACATGAATTAAACTGATATTATTAAATTATCAAGCGAACTAAAAAAATAACCGCACGATTAAAGTGCGGTTAATACTATCCTTATTTTTCTTTGGGTAAGCGCATCAAGGCGTAGATAAAGCCGCCCCAAATAACGCCAAAAGCTACAATCATCATAATCATTGCGCTCAAACTCATTTTACTCTCCTTTTTCATCAAGGATTAATTGGGTATCATTTTTTTCCATTTTAAGCGAGAAAGCATAAATGCCACAATTAATAAACTGATTGCCATTCCCCAACCAAAAAAATATTGACAAACCAACTTGGGTATCCTTCATATCCTTCAGAAAAGACTTTGGCGCCCTCACTAAATAACATAAATGCTAAAATACCTGTGGTCAGCACAATACATAAACGCCAGAAAAAGCCAACTTTGAAAGAAGAGGTTTCATTTAAATGATCGCCCAATAACCCTAATTTTTCGTTTGCCACAATTGCAATTAATGATACAAATGCAACAGCAACAATACCAAAAATAGTTTACGAATTTGTCAAAGACATCCAACATTGGCAATCCTGTTGTCGTACCAAATAAGAGCACTGAAACCAGCATCATTGGAACACCCACAATAAAGGTTACTTTCACACGGCGAATACGTAGCTTATCTTGAATAGCGGAAATGATCACTTCAATAACAGAAATGAAAGAAGTCAATGCTGCAAACGTCAATGAACCAAAAAAATAAGACACCTAATACTTCACCAAATGGTGCTTTGTTAATAATAGTTGGAAATGCGAAAAATGCTAAACCAATTCCGCCTTTTTTGCTACCTCACTTACTTCTTGGCCTTGTGCCGTTGCGATAAAAGCCTAATGCTGCAAAAACACCTACGCCTGCTAACACTTCAAAACTACTATTTGCAAAACCTACTACTAATCCACTTCCGGTTAAATCTGATTCTTTTTTTAAGATAAGAAGCATATGTCACCATAATTCCAAAACAAATTGAAAGAGAAAAAGAATATTTGTCCATATGCGGCAATCCATACACTTGGATTCGATAGTTTTTGACCAATCTGGTGTAAATAAAGCATCTAAGCCTTTTTTTCCGCACCAGGTAAAAAAATAAGGAATAAATAACCAAAGCCATAAACATAATGACTAACACTGGCATTAATACCGATGAAACTTTTGCAATGCCTTTTTGTACGCCAAGTGAAAGTACACCGAGGGCAATAATCCACATCGCAATTAATGGGCCTGTGACCATTCCGACAAACTCAAAAACTCACCCCATTTTTTTGATGTCGCCCATTTTTCAGAAATTCACCAATGAAAAATCGATCGGTTTATCTCCCCAAGCACCATTAATTGAGAAATAGGTGTAACTTGCAGCCCAGCCAAGCACAACGGCATAATATAAGCCAATGATGACATTCACCATCATTTGCCACCAGCCAAACACTTCAAAATGTGGACTAAAACGACGATAAGACAATGGTGCCCCACCACGGTGACGGTGCCCAATCGCATAATCTAAAAATAAAAGAGGAATCCCTGCAGTTAATAATGCAATAAGATAAGGGATGATAAAAGCGCCCCCACCATTTTCATAAGTGGTATAAGGGAAACGCCAAATATTACCAAGGCCCACAGCTGAGCCAATGGCAGCTATAATAAACGCGTTACGACCAGAGAAGGTTTCACGCTTTGGTGCAGATTGCGCCATAAATTGTTCCTATAAGTTAGAATGAAAGCTGTCAATATAATGAAATCTTGACATCAGTCAATAAAAGAGATGAAAGTGCGGTGAAATTTATACTAATTTTTGGTGAAAGTGCTTTCGTTTAAAAATGAGAAAACCGACAGCAATCGCTATCGGTTTTAGAATGGATTATTCAAGGCTAAATGCACGGATGTAAGGTAACTTACCTTTTTCGAGCATATCATCAATGCCATTTTGGTAATTATTTGTACCTAGACCGCGTAATTCTAAGGTAAAACCAATACCATGATCATAGAGCACAGAATCCTCATCTTGATGTTGACGGCTTGTCACATAGCGTCTTGCACTAATTCCGGCAGCCCAACAACAAGTGTTATATTGAATACCAAGATATTGTTCAACAGGTTTTTTTAAGTGCGAGATCGTGATAATATTTGCCCACAACCGACCAATTATCTGAAACTTCCCATGCAGTAACAAGCCCTATCTGCTGAATATCTTGACGATAAGCATTTGCTGATCGCCCTAAATTTTGATCAATATAATTTTTGACTAGCGTAACGATAATTTAATTGGATTAAATTATCCTTTGCAGGGTTATATTCCAATGATGTATTCGCTAACGATGTTGCGTGCGTATTCGTATCATATTGATAACTGCCACGCCAACGCCAATGATCACTCATTTTCCAGTTAGACTCTAAAGCCCAAGATGATGACGATGTTGGCGTTTTTATTTGCGGGGGTTATCATCAATACGTGAATCATTTAAATAATAAATTTGACCGGCTGATAAATTAAAGCGTTCATCACCGGCTTTATCATAAAAAAGCGAGTTGTTCCACCTAATGTCATTTGATTCGCAGAGGAGATTCTATCTAATCCACTGTAACGGCGATCACGGAAAAAGCGAATAATAATCTTGCTGTACCAATGCGGAATCATAACCAAATCCTAAATAATCACTCGTACGTTGTTTTGAACCAATATTGCTTTGATCACGATAAGGGCGATATAAATATTGAATGTGTGGTTCAAAAAGTTTGAGTGTAATCTTTTTAAGAAAGTGGTGTCCCTAGCTAATACGGTTTTGTAAATCAAGCTTAAAATTGCGGAATGACACGATTTATGTTTTTTTCTGAACCTCTTCCGCATTCACTCCAGAACCCTTTTTCTGTTCATAACGTGTGCCATAAAGTTTAGTTTCTACTTTCAAGCCACCATATTCATTTGACATTGATGAAGCTAAACTTGGTTCAATGTGAAAAACGCCATGCCGTTGGCATGAGATCACTGTCATTATCAAAACGTACAGCTTGAGAATACCATTTAAAATCTAACCATCCATTAGCTAAATCATGTTTGTAATAATTAAAAGTCCATTTGTGGCATCGCACGATAAGGACCAATAGATAGATTTTCATCAAAAACTTGGAACTGGCGCGCTGAAAGCGAGAAATTATAATTAGGTTTATAGTAAGCGATTCGCGCATACTGATCTGCATAGCCATCTGTGCTGCTACCGTATTGTGAATCAAAGTCGTTAAAGTAACGTTTATCACTCACTCGTGTATAATTTACATTAAAACGCCAGTTTTCTAAGAAGCTTGAACTGTGATTCCAATAGAATAAATGGCGTTTACGTTTATCACTAATATATTCGTCATAACGATCTCGGCCTAGATATTCTCCTGCAACTTTTCCTTCCCCTACAGAGGTTAAATAGCGAAATTCACCATTTAATTGCCAACCACGATGCGACATGTATTTAGGCGTAACCGTCATGTCGTAATTCGGTGCAATATTCCAATAAATCGGTTGCATATACCAGAAACCATCACGGCTAGATGAGCCACCACTTGGAATCAATAATCCCGAACGACGGCGATCACCAATTGGTAATTGCAAATAAGGGGTATAAAAAACAGGCACGCCATGCACTTTAAAACGTGCATGCCACATTTCAGCATATTCTTCTTTTACATATTGACGGATTTCTGATGCATCTACCGCCCAGGCATTATCACCTCGTAAACAAGAGGTAAATGTGGCATTTTTCATTACACGGTAATCATTTTGTAAATTGATATGTTCTGCCTTGCCTCTTCCTTGTCGCCCAACCAATTCATAATCCGCATTTGTAGCATGGCCGTCATGGCTATCTAAATTAAAATCAGCATTTTTTTCCCCAGCATATTAAGTTGATTATCTTTATAATCAAATCCACCTCGTATATAGGCAAAAACGCTGTGGAGCTTGATGATTCCCCAATTGTTTCACTTCAACAGAATCAGCCATTAAATGGCGGTTTCCTGTCTTACATCTACGTTACCTTGATATACGGCCTGTGTAGGCTGATTAATCTCTGCATCATCAGCTTCAATATAGACGGGTAAGGTATTTAAGTCCCCCTGTACCACTTCGCCAGTAAAGTGTGGTACCCCCATTAAACATTGATCACGTAAATCCGCCATACTTTGCTGACTGTAAAGTGCGGTGAAAATAGCAAGAGAAACTAAGGTTTGATTTTTATTCATAATGCCGTTCTGCTGTAAAAAATATCTACGATTATACGGGAAAAATGTGTTTCCGAATATTATTAACGATAACGATCTAAAAATTTGTAATACTGCACACCAATCTTTGTCGCAAGATCTTTGATAATTCGACCACCATAAACAGAAGGGACTTTCAGACTTTCAAAAATAGATAAGCGTTCATCATCACCTAAAATTGCCTCGGCTACAATTCGTCCTGCAAGCCCCGTCAAAGCAACACCGTGACCAGAATAACCATGAGCAAAATAAATGTGCGGAGAAATACGACCAAAATGTGGCGTTGAATTTAAGGTCATATCAATCGGACCTGCCCATCCATAATCGATCTTTACATTTTCAAGCTGCGGGAATACGCGCAACATATTTTTCCGCATAATCGCGACCATATCTTTTTCTGAACTAGAATCACTACCAAAAAAAGCAAGCGATTGTCAGCACTTAAACGATAATAGTCTAATAATAAATTGTTATCACACACCGACATGCCATTATTAATAACAGAATCAGCAACCGCTTGGCTTAGCGGCTCTGTGGCAATAATGAAACTTTCTACAGGTAATATTTTACGATTAATGCCGTGATGAATAGATTTCGGGAGAGCATCAATATAAGCATTGGTGGCTAAAAATAACGTCTTGAGAAATAACCGCACTTTTAGCTGTTTTAACCTCAACGCAACCATTTTTTTCTCAACCATATCCACTACCGGAGATTGTTCAAAAAAATCTGAACCCCCAGCTCGACACAAGCTTTCGCTAAACCTAAACAATAATTAAGTGGATGTAAATGCCCTGAGTTACTATCAAATAAGCCCCCACATAAATATCACTGCCTAAGTGCTGTTTTAATTTAGCCTTATCCCAAAGTTGCATATTCTGATAGCTAAAAATTCTCATGACTTTCTTTTTCAATTTCAATTAAGTCATCCATTCGGCGTTCATTTAATGCCAATGTGGCATAGCCTTTTTTTCCAGTCGCATTGAATGCCATATTTTTCAATACGTTCATCAATAATATCAATGGCCTCTAATGACATATTCCAAAAGTTTATGCGCTTTATCTTCGCCAACTTGTTTAACATATTCATCAATGCCTTCTTCAAAGCCATTAATTGCCTGCCCACCACTACGACCAGAAGCACCGAATCCTACTCGAGCGCCCTCTAATATAATGACTTTTTCCTTTTTTTCCGCCAGTTCTAATGCCGCAGATAAACCAAAAAAATCCAGCCCCGATCACACATACATCAGCATGTTCAATTTGAGTTAAGGGCGGAAATTGAAAAATCTTGGTTACGAGAGTCGAAATAATAAGAGCGAACGTGTTCTTGATAGGCAAAATTAAGCATAAAAAAATCTCTTAGGAAAAACTGGCAAAAATCTTACCCCGAAAGGGAAATATGTCAAACCTTTTACGAAAAAATGCTATACTGCGCGCGCAAAAATTTGTGCGTTTTATGATGAACGATAACCCTCGGAGGTCAATAAATTGAAAAAAATTCTTTGCTCACTCACTCAAAAAAATCTTTTCCTTTCCACCACCGCACTTTTTCGCGGTTTCCGCTTTTGCCAATAACAAACTTTACGTCTATAACTGGACAGACTATGTACCTTCTGATTTAGTCGCACAGTTCTCTAAAGAAACTGGCATCGAGGTGATTTATTCTACCTTTGAAAGCAACGAAGAAATGTACGCGAAACTCAAACTTACTCAGAATACTGGCTCTGGCTATGATTTGGTGTTTCCATCAAGTTACTACGTAAATAAAATGATTAAGGAAAAGATGCTTCAACCGATTGATCAAAGTAAATTGACCAATATTCATCAAATCCCTAAACATTTATTAAATAAAGAATTCGACCCAGAAAATAAATATTCATTACCTTATGTTTTACGGACTTACTGGTATTGAAGTTAATGCTGATGAGATTGATCCTAAAACCATCACCAGCTGGGCGGATTTATGGAAACCTGAATTTAAAAGGCAAAAGTTCTTATGACCAGTGATGCGCGTGAAGTGTTCCATGTAGCATTATTACTTGATGGTAAATCGCCAAATACCACCAATGAAGAAGACATCAAAACAGCTTATGAACGTTTAGAAAAAAACTTTTACCAAATGTAGCGACCTTTAACTCTGACTCGCCAGAAGTCCCTTACGTACAAGGCGAAGCTACAATTGGTATGATTTGGAATGGTTCTGCTTATTTAGCACATAAAGAAAAATCCATCTCTCCAATTTGTGTATCCAAAAAGAAGGCGCTATTTTCTGGATGGATAACTATGCGATTCCAACTACAGCAAAAAAATGTTGAAGGCGCACATAAGTTCATTGACTTCTTACTTCGTCCAGAAAATGCCAAAGTTGTGGTAGAACGCATGGGCTTTTCTATGCCAAATGAAGGAGTCAAAGCATTACTCAGCCCAGAAGTTGCCAACGATCCTAAACTATTTCCACCAGCATCAGAAGTAGAAAAAGGAATTATGCAAGGTGATGTTGGTAAAGCTGTCGATATTTATGAAAAATATTGGAGCAAATTAAAAACCAATTAATTTCTTAATTTAAAAAGCAAAAAGTGCGGTGAAAAATTCACCGCACTTCTTGTATCAGAAAAAGAAAAATACTTAAAAGAATAAAACGACTCAAATCTTCATTTTCAACAACGTCATTTAACGCTTCAGAAACATATTTTTCATCTATCACAATTTTTCTCCCCCGCGCGTTCACTTGCGTCAAAAGAAATTCCGTCCGTTAAACGCTCTAATACAGTATGTAAAACGACGAGCACCAATATTCTCCGTTTTTCATTCACTCTAAACGCTGATTCTGCAATTTTACTAATTCCATCTTGAGTAAACTCAACTTCCACACCTTCTGTTTTTTTATTAACTCACGATATTGCAATGTAAGTGATGCATTTGGCTCAGTTAAAATACGCTCAAAATCTTCTTTCGTCAGGGATTTCAATTCCACTCGGATTGGCAAACGACCTTGTAATTCTGGCAATAAATCAGATGGACGTGCTATTTGAAATGCACCAGAACAAATAAATAAAATATGATCCGTTTTTTTACCATACCATGTTTAGTATTCACGCTTGAACCTTCGATAATCGGTAATAAATCGCGTTGTACGCCCTCACGTGAAACATCACCACCTGAGTGCTCACCTTTTTTTACAAATCTTATCAATTTCATCAATAAAGACGATACCGTTTTTGTTCTACCGCATCAATGGCTTGTTGCTTAAGCTCTTCTGGATTAATGAGCTTTGCCGCTTCATCATCAATTAAAAACTTTCAACGCCTCTTTAATCTTCATTTTGCGTTTTTTTAGTCTTCTCGGTACCTAAATTTTTGAAAAAAGCGACTGCAATTGACTTGTCATCTCTTCCATACCTGGAGGTGCCATAATTTCTATCCCCATTGATACTCCAGCAGATACATCAATTTCAATTTCTTTATCATCTAACTGCCCTTCACGTAGTTTTTTTACGGAAGATTTGACGCGTACTAGTATTATCAGAATCCTGCACATTACCCCACTGATCTTTTGCTGGAGGAAGTAACACATCTAAAATACGATTTTTCTGCAGCATCTTGTGCACGTATACGATTTTTTTCTACCGCTTGTTGGCGAACCAACTTCAGGGAAACATCCGTAAGATCTCGGATAATAGAATCTACTTCTTTACCTACATACCCCACTTCAGTAAATTTGGTCGCTTCTACTTTGATAAATGGTGCATTAGCAAGTTTTTGCTAGGCGACGTGCAATTTCTGTTTTACCTACGCCTGTTGGACCAATCATTAAAATATTTTTCGGCGTTACTTCTTGACGAAGTTCTTCAGTTAACTGCATGCGGCGCCAGCGGTTACGCAATGCTATCGCCACTGCACGTTTAGCCTCATTTTGTCCAATAATATGTGCATCTAATTCAGAAACGATTTCACGAGGGGTCATCGACATAAATTATCCTTTATATAATGAAAATATAGGAGAAATGCTTTTTATTAACATGGATCACCATTTCATATTTGTATATGAAATTCGCTTTTCACACCTACATGAGTAAGTTTATACTTCTTCAATAACGTGGTTATGGTTACTGTAAATATCGATATCACCCGCTATTTTTTTAGCGCTTCCGCGACGATTTCTTTTTGCGGTTAAATCATTTTTTTAGTTCTAAGTAAAGGCAAGTGCAGCAGATTTTGCGTAGTTGCCACCAGAACCGATAGCCAACACATCAAACTCGGGTTCAATTACATCACCAGAACCTGATACGAGTAAAAAATCGCTGTCATTTGCTACAATCATCATGGCCTCTAGTTTGCGCAATGAGCGCTCTGTACGCCATTCTTTTGCCAACTCCACCGCAGATTTAACTAAATGTCCTTGATGCAATTCTAATTTTTTTCTCAAATAAGTCTCGTAAAAATAAAAGCATCAGCAGTAGAACCAGCGAAACCTGTCACTACTTTATCTTTATATAAACGGCGCACTTTACGTACGCTTCCTTTTTCCACACAGTTACCAAGTGTTGCTTGTCCATCTCCACCAATTGCCACTTTGCCATTTTTACGAACACATACAATCGTTGTCATTGTTCTATCCTTTATTAAAGAAAAGTTTTTCGTTATATGGTGATGAATTATCAGAATTCAAGTTACAATATATATTGTATATTTATTCATCAAAAGAAATTAAAAAAATGTGATCATGATCATATTTTTAACATCGAAAACGATTGCTTCTAATTGATTGATGCAATAAAAAAGCGTATTATGACGCGGATTTTAAACCCAACCTAGAAGGATTCTCTATGAAAAAATTTAATGAAATTATCTTTAGTGGCATTATTAACTGCCGCAGCGATTCCCGCCATGGCTGGCAAAACTGAACCTTATACACAATCTGGTACAAATGCGCGTGAAATGTTGCAAGAGCAACCAATTCACTGGATTTCAGTAGATCAAATTAAAAAAGAATTAGAAGGCAAAGGCCCAATTAATGTCAGCTTTGATATTGATGATACCGTACTTTTCACCAGCTCTTGTTTCTATTATGGTCAACAAAAATATTCTCCAGGTAAACAAGACTATTTGAAAAACCAAGATTTCTGGAATGAAGTTAACGCAGGTTGTGATAAATATTCCATTCCAAAACAAATCGCTGCTGATTTGATCAAAATGCACCAAGAACGCGGAGACCAAATTTATTTTATTACAGGTCGTACTGCAGGGAACGTGGATGGCGTAACACCTGTATTACAAAAAGCGTTTGATATTAAAAATATGCACCCTGTTGAATTTATGGGCGGACGTGAACGCACAACTAAATACAACAAAACTCCGGGCATTATTGCACATAAAGTTAGCATTCACTATGGCGACAGCGATGATGATGTATTAGCAGCTAAAGAAGCGGGTATTCGTGGTATTCGTTTAATGCGTGCAGCAAACTCAACTTATCAACCAATGCCGACTTTAGGTGGCTACGGTGAAGAAGTGTTAATCAATTCAAGCTATTAATTAACCGCACTTTAACAACAAAAAAAGGCAAGTTAGGATTCCTAGCTTGCCTTTTGTTTTACCACTTTATTAGTGTTTAGTTTGACCTTCTTCAGATTTTTTTCTTCTGCATTTTTCTGCTTGTTGGCGATTCATATATTCAACAAACAATGCATCAAAGTTTACTGGAGATAAATTCAACGCAGGGAACGTACCACGATTTACTAAGTTAGACACTAATTCACGCGCATAAGGGAAAAAGCATATTCGGGCATTGAGAAGTTAAACAATGCGCCATTTGAACATCTTCTAAACCGCTAATAGTGAACACGCCAGCTTGTTTTACTTCACAAATAAATGCGACATCACCACTATCTTCAAGTGTAGTTTCAACAGAAATGTTTAATACCACTTCATATAAATCATCACCAACTTGAGTCGTTTCGGTGCTTAAATCAAAAACCAAGTTTTGGTTTCCATTCTTGCTGGAAAAATATGTGGAAGATTTGGTGCTTCAAAAGACACATCTTTCACATAAATACGTTGAATTTGAAGAACAGGGTTGTTGTTCTTCTGTTGCAGCAACGTCTTGTTTTTTTGTTCTGACATTTTCTATTCCTTATTATTTATGTTTTTTTAACTAAAGGTAAATTTGCTGCAGCCCATGCAGAAATGCCTTCTTTTAACACAAACACACGGTTAAAAACCTTGTTTCGCTAAAAGTGTAGCTGAAGCTGGTGCGGAAACACCATTAATATCTACTAACACAATTGCTTTTTTTCTTTGTGTTGTTCAATTTTACCGATGTTTTTGATTTTTAATTTCGCTTGGAAGTAAATTAATGCTATCAATGATATGACCACGTTGAAATTCTTCAATACTACGTAAATCCACCACAATAGCTTCATCCGCATTTATTAAACGAATCACCTCATTCTGAGTGATGACTTTAAATTTACTCGTTGCGCCTTTATAGAAGGCATAAATCACCATCACGAAAAATCGCAAACCAAGAAACCGCTAAAAGAGTATGTTTTTGAGCAAACTCTGTTGCCATTGGGATAAATTCTTGCATTGTTTTCTCTACTGATTAAATACGTCAAAAATAGGGCTCAAGTATAACCGCACTTGGGTTATCTTTCAAAAAAATTCTTATGAACGTTAAATATCTTGAATTATACATATATAACTAAACTAGAAATAACCGCACTTTTTGACCACAATTTATTGATCCATGTTATGGAATCGATACCTATTTGTTGCTATATTAGTCGCTGTTTTTAACAAATAAAAACAAAGATGTTTTTTTAATTAACTTAGGGGGCAGTATGTCTGCAATGTTCTTACTACAATTTGCCATCGTATTATTGTGTATCTTTGTAGGTGCACGTGTAGGTGGTATCGGTTTAGGTGTATTTGGTGGTTTAGGCCTTGCTATTCTTTCTTTTGGCTTTGGTCTAAAACCAGCAGGTTTACCTATTGATGTTATGTTTATGATTATGGCTGTAGTGTCAGCGGCGGCGGCAATGCAAGCAGCTGGCGGTTTAGACTACATGATCAAAAATCGCAACAAAAAAATCTTACGTCGTAATCCTAAACACATTACATTTATTGCTCCGGCAGTAACCTGGTTATTCACTTTCTTAGCGGGTACTGGCCACGTGGCATACTCTGTATTACCAGTTATCGCTGAAGTGAGCCGCCAAAACGGTATCCGTCCAGAACGCCCAATGTCAATGGCGGTAATCGCATCACAATTTGCTATCGTAGCAAGCCCTATTGCGGCAGCTGTTGTAGCGGTCGTTGCTTACCTTGAACCTCAAGGTATTCATCTTAGCGACGTATTAATGGTAACTATTCCTTCAACCATCTTAGGTATTTTTATTGCTTGTTTATTTGTAAACAAAATGGGTAAAGAATTAAAAGATGATCCGGAATATCAACGTCGCTTAAATGATCCAAAAATATGCTGATACTTTTTGGTTCTACCACTTCAGTTAAAGAAGTAGAAGTGAGCAAAACCGCTAAAATTTCTGTTTCTTTATTCTTATTTGGTTCATTACTTGTTGTAATCATGGGTGCGGTTCCATCTTTACGTCCAGTATTTGATGGTAAACCAATGGGGATGGCACACACTATCGAAATCATTATGTTAGCGATTGGTGCATTAATCATCTTAACTTGTAAACCTGATGGTACTGAAATCACTAAAGGTTCTGTATTCCACGCTGGTATGCGTGCAGTAATCGCAATCTTCGGTATTGCATGGTTAGGGTGACACCTTGATGCAAGCACACATGACTGAAGTAAAAGAAATGGTGAAAGGCTTAGTTGAAACTGCACCATGGGCATTTGCTTTCGCGCTATTTATACTTTCAGTATTAGTAAACAGCCAAGGTGCAACAGTCGCAACATTATTCCCACTTGGCATTGCATTAGGTATCCCTGCACCAGTATTAATAGGTGTATTTGTGGCAGTAAATGGTTACTTCTTTATTCCTAATTACGGTCCAATCATTGCATCCATTGACTTCGATACTACGGGCACAACCAAAATTGGTAAATATATTTTAAACCATAGCTTTATGATTCCTGGTTTATTAAGCATGCTTTTCTGCTTATTAATCGGTTTAGGTCTTTCTCACATTCTTCTTTAATATGTGATTCAATGGCAATCCTCCCTATATATTGAATTTTGCTTATCAGATTTATTCATTATATAGCGAGGATTTTTTCTATTTATCATTCACTTAAACTATTTCCCGTCATACAAATAGCATATAACTTTTTATAATCAAACTTTGAGTAGCTATAATAAAAAGCCCCTTTCGGGGCTTTTTCATCTCATTTGGAAAATTAATCTTCCATTTCTGAATTTAATAATGCAGCAAGATTTTGTGTAGCATCATCTGCGATCATTTCAAATTCATCAGCGATATCAGCATCACTTGCGAAAGCAGAAGCTACATCTTCCGCTGCTAATGTTGCTAAGTCAGCTGCTTTTTGACGATTTTTAACTCGGCTTTGATGATACGCAAAACCTGTACCTGCTGGGATTAAACGGCCAACAATTACGTTCTCTTTCAAGCCACGTAATTCATCACGTTTACCTGCCACTGCTGCTTCGGTAAGAACACGAGTAGTTTCTTGGAACGACGCTGCAGAGATGAAGATTCAGTCGCAAGAGACGCTTTGGTGATACCCAATAATTCGCGTTCAAACTCAACTGGTGGTTTACCTTCTACTTCACGTTGACGGTTGATGATTTTCACGCGAGCAACTTCAACTTGTTCCCCTTCTAGGAATTCTGAGTCGTAAGCTTTGGTAATTACTGCTTTACGTAACATTTGACGAACGATAACTTCGATATGTTTATCGTTGATTTTTACCCCTTGTAAGCGGTAAACATCTTGTACTTCGTTCACGATGTATTCAGTTACTGCACGCACGCCACGTAAACGTAAAATATCATGTGGTGTTTCAGCACCATCAGAAATTACGTCACCACGTTGTACCATTTCGCCTTCAAATACGTTGAGCTGACGCCATTTTGGAATCATTTCTTCGTAAGTTTCGCCTTCCACAGGAGTAATTAATAAACGGCGTTTACCTTTGGTTTCTTTACCGAAAGACACGATACCAGAAATTTCAGCCAAGATAGCGGGTTCTTTTTGGTTTTACGTGCTTCAAATAAATCTGCAACGCGCGGTAGACCACCGGTAATATCTTTAGTACCCACAGATTCTTGCGGAATACGTGCTAATGGTTCACCCACTTTTACTGCCGCACCATCGTCTAAACTTACGATTGCTTTACCCGGTAAGAAATACTGTGCAAGAACATCAGTTTCAGGTAAGAAAATATCGTTACCATTTGCATCAACTAATTTAATGGTTGGACGTAAATCTTTACCCGCAGTAGCACGTTCACCCACATCTTGAACCACGATTGATGATAAACCTGTTAATTCATCAGTTTGACGCGTTACAGTTAAGCCATCAATAATATCAACGAATTTCACAAAACCAGATACTTCAGAGACAACTGGCATGGTATGTGGATCCCAATTTGCGATAGTTTCGCCTGCTGTTACATCTTGACCGTCACCTTTGCTTAACACCGCACCATAAGGCACTTTATAGTGTTCTTTAGTACGACCAAATGCATCGGTAATAGTTAATTCAGTATTACGAGACGTTAATACTAATTTACCTTCATCATTAGTAACGAATTTCGCATTCATTAAATGTAATGTACCAGTGTTTTTTTAACTTGTACACTCGATTCTTTCGCTGCCGCAGATGCCGCACCACCAATATGGAACGTACGCATGGTTAACTGTGTACCCGGCTCACCGATAGATTGAGCAGCAATAACACCCACTGCTTCACCTTGGTTAATTAAATGACCACGAGCAAGATCACGACCATAACATTTCGCACATACACCAAAATCAGTATCACAAGTTACAACAGAACGTACTTTTACGCTGTCTACAGAATTTTGCATCCAATACATCACAGAGTTTTTTTCATCTAATAACGTGTTACGAGGAATTAATACTTCTTCTGTACCTGGTTTTAAAAAATATCTTCCGCAGCTACACGACCTAACACTAATTCACGAAGTGGAACTTTTTCATCACCACCTTCGATTAATGGAGTCATACTTCAAGCCTTCGTGCGTACCACAGTCATCTTCTACGATCACTAAGTCTTGTGCTACGTCAACTAAACGACGAGTTAAGTAACCTGAGTTAGCTGTTTTTTTAATGCGGTATCCGCCAAACCTTTACGTGCACCGTGGGTTTGAAATAAAGTACTGTAATACGTTCAAACCTTCACGGAAGTTTGCTGTAATTGGGGTTTCAATGATCGAACCATCTGGACGAGCCATCAAACCACGCATACCTGCTAACTGACGAATCTGTGCTGCAGAACCACGAGCACCAGAATCAGCCATCATAAAGATACTGTTAAAGGACGCTTGTTTTTCAGGATTACCTTCTCGGTTGATGACTTCTTCTTGAGATAGGGTTTTCCATCATCGCTTTCGCTACGCGTTCATTCGCTGCGGCCCAAATATCGATTACTTTATTATAGCGTTCGCCTGCAGTCACAAGACCTGATTGGAATTGTTCTTGGATCTCTGCCACTTCTTCTTCCGCTGCAGAAATAATTTCGTATTTCTTAGCAGGAATTTCCATATCATCAATACCAACTGATGAACCAGAACGTGCCGCATAAGCAAAAACCGGTATACATAATTTGGTCAGCAAACATTACTGCTTCTTTTTAAACCTAAACGACGATATGCTTCGTTAATCAGTTTAGAAATGGCTTTTTGCCTAATGTTTGGTTGAACAATGAATAAGGCATACCTTTGTGGTGCAATCATCCATAAAAATCGCACGACCGATAGTTGTATCAGTAAGCGTGGTTTTCGCATCAAATTCGCCTGCTTCATTCTTCACATATTCAGTAATACGTACTTTCACGCGAGAATGTAATTCTGCTTCACCTGTACGATATGCTTTTTCAGCTTCTCGAGGATCTTGCAATAACATGCCTTCGCCTTTACCGTTCACTTTTTCGCGGGTCATATAGTAAAGACCTAAGACCACGTCTTGTGATGGAACGATAATCGGATCACCGTTTGCTGGTGAAAGCACGTTGTTGGTTGACATCATCAACGCACGAGCTTCTAATTGAGCTTCAAGCGTTAATGGAACGTGTACCGCCATTTGGTCACCATCGAAGTCCGCGTTGAACGCCGCACAAACGAGTGGGTGTAATTGAATCGCTTTACCTTCGATTAAGATCGGTTCAAAGGCTTGGATACCCAAACGGTGAAGTGTTGGCGCACGGTTCAATAGAATTGGGTGTTCACGAATAACTTCTGCAAGAATATCCCAAACGATCGCATCTTCACGCTCAACCATTTTCTTAGCCGCTTTGATTGTCGTAGCATAACCACGGCTTTCTAATTTAGCGTAGATAAACGGACGGAATAATTCCAAGGCCATTTTCTTCGGCAAACCACATTGGTGTAAGTGCAAGTATGGACCAACAGTGATTACAGAACGACCTGAATAGTCAACACGTTTACCTAATAAATTTTTGACGAAAAACGACCTTGTTTACCTTTGATCATGTCCGCTAATGATTTTAATGGACGACGGTTAGAACCAGTAATTGCACGACCACGGCGACCATTATCTAATAACGCATCAACAGATTCTTGTAACATACGTTTTTCGTTGCGCACAATAATATCTGGCGCAATTAAATCTAATAAACGTTTTTAAACGGTTGTTACGGTTGATCACACGACGATATAAATCGTTCAGATCTGAAGTTGCAAAACGACCACCATCAAGCGGTACTAATGGACGTAAATCTGGTGGAAGAACTGGTAATACAGTCATCACCATCCACTCTGGTTTATTACCAGATTGAACAAACGCTTCTAATAATTTTAAGCGTTTAGTGATTTTTACGTTTAGTTTCAGAGTTAGTTTCTTGTAATTCTTCACGTAATTTTTTTCACATTCAACTTCAAGATCCATACCTTTTTAAGAGATCTTGAATCGCTTCAGCACCCATTTTCGCTTCAAATTCATCTTGCCAACGATCTTCAGCGTCAAGGTATTGTTCTTCTGTTAATAATTGACCGCGCTCTAAATCAGTCATCACCCGGTTCGGTCACGATATACATTTCAAAAATAAAGTACACGTTCGATATCGCGCAATGGCATATCTAAAAAGTAAACCGATACGAGACGGTAATGATTTTAAGAACCAAATATGTGCAACTGGCGATGCAAGTTCAATGTGGCCCATACGTTCACGACGAACTTTAGTTTGAGTGACTTCAACACCACATTTTTTTCACAAATCACACCACGGTGTTTTTAAACGTTTATATTTACCACATAAACATTCGTAATCTTTTACAGGCCCGAAGATACGCGCACAGAAAAGACCATCACGTTCAGGCTTGAACGTACGGTAGTTAATGGTTTCAGGTTTCTTCACTTCACCAAATGACCAAGAACGGATCATATCTGGGGAAGCTAACCCAATTTTAATCACATCAAAATCTTCACTGGTTTTTTTGACTGCGCTTTTAAAAACTTAACTAAGTCTTTTCACAAATGTTCTCCTGTCGGAGTTAAAGGTTTAAAGTGCGGTTGAAAATTTCGATGTTTTTTTCCACCGCACTTCGGCGATTTTTCTTTCGTAAGGCGAGTGAATCATAAATTCTTCACTCCCCTACTGATTACTCTTCGTCTAACTCGATATTTAAACCAAGTGAGCGGATTTCTTTCATAATTACATTGAAAGATTCCGGTGTGCCTGGGTCCATGTGTTGGTTACCACTTACGATGTTTTTATACATCTTCGTACGACCATTCACATCATCAGATTTCACCGTTAACATTTCTTGTAAGGTGTAAGCTGCACCATATGCTTCAAGTGCCCATACCTCCATCTCACCGAAACGTTGACCACCGAATTGAGCTTTACCACCCAATGGTTGTTGTGTAACAAGGCTATAAGAACCTGTTGAACGAGCATGCATTTTGTCATCAACTAAGTGGTTCAATTTGAGCATGTACATATAACCTACTGTTACTGGACGCTCGAATTTCTCGCCTGTACGGCCATCATATAAAGTGATTTGACCTGAAGTTGGTAATCCACCAAGTTTTAATAACTCTTTGATTTCAGCTTCAGCTGCACCATCAAATACTGGTGTCGCAACTGGTAAACCTTTACGTAGATTTTCAGCTAAACGCAATACTTCTTCATCAGTGAAGGTACTTAAATCCACTTTTTGTGAGCCATTACCTAAGTCATACGCTTTTTGAATATAACCACGTAATTTTTCCACTTCTTGTTTTTGTTTAAGCATTGCATTGATTTGATCACCAATACCTTTCGCAGCTAAACCTAAGTGGGTTTCAAGGATCTGACCGATGTTCATACGAGATGGTACGCCCAGTGGGTTCAATACAATCTCAACGGGTTGGCCATTCTCATCATATGGCATATCTTCAACTGGGTTAATTTTCGAGATAACACCTTTGTTACCATGACGACCCGCCATTTTATCACCCGGTTGGATTTGACGTTTCACCGCGAGGTAAACTTTAACCACTTTTAACACGCCTGGTGCAAGATCATCACCTTTGATGATTTTCTTACGTTTCACTTCAAGTTTATGTTCAAACTCTTTACGAAGTTCTTCGTATTGTTCTGCAAGCTGTTCTAATTGATTTTGTTTTTTTCTTCATCTGCAATGGTTTGTTCTAACCATTTTGAACGCTCTAATTTATCTAATTGAGCAACATCAACACCACCAGAGATAAGAAGATTACGAACACGTGCGAATAAGCCAGCTTCCAAGATTTCTAATTCATCAGAAAGGTCTTTTTTCGCTTGTTTTAATTGCATTTCTTCAATTTCTAGTGCGCGTTTGTCTTTTTCCACGCCATCGCGGGTGAAGACTTGAACATCAATTACCGTACCTGTTACGCTATTTGGCACGCGCAATGAAGAATCTTTCACATCAGAAGCTTTTTTTCACCAAAGATTGCACGTAAAAGTTTTTTTCTTCTGGAGTTAATTGAGTTTCACCTTTTAGGCGTTACTTTTACCTACTAAGATGTCACCACCTTTAACCTCTGCACCAACATAAAACAATACCAGATTCATCAAGCTTGCTTAACGCCGACTCACCTACGTTTGGAATGTCTGCAGTAATTTCTTCTGCACCTAACTTGGTATCACGCGCAACACAAGATAATTCTTGAATATGGATGGTGGTGAAACGGTCTTGTTGAACAACACGTTCAGAAACTAACATTGAGTCTTCGAAGTTATAGCCGTTCCAAGGCATGAATGCCACACGAATATTTTGACCTAATGCAAGCTCACCCTAAATCAGTAGAAGGACCATCTGCCAATACTTCACCACGATTGATTGGATCACCCTAAATTCACACAAGGAATTTGGTTAATACAAGTATTTTGGTTAGAACGGGTATATTTGATTAAGTTATAAATATCAATACCTGCTTCACCAGCAATGGTTTCATCTTCATTTACTTTAATAACGATACGAGAAGCATCGACGTACTGAACTGTACCGCCACGTTTTGCAACAACCGCAACACCTGAGTCAAGTGCGATTGGTTTTTTTCCATACCTGTACCAACTAATGGTTTGTCAGCACGTAATGTTGGAACTGCTTGACGTTGCATGTTCGCCCCCATCAACGCACGGTTCGCATCGTCATGCTCAAGGAATGGAATTAATGCAGCCGCAACAGATACCACTTGTTGTGTCGAAACGTCCATATAGTGAATATCTTCAGGTTTATATAAACCTGATTCACCACGTTCACCACGTGCAGTAACAAATGCATCAGTAAAACGGTTATTTTCGTCTAAATTTGAGTTTGCTTGTGCAATGATATAGTTTGCTTCATCAATTGCAGATAAGTATTCAATTTCTTCAGTAACTTGGCCATCAACCACTTTACGATATGGTGTTTCTAAGAAACCATAATCATTAGTGCGTGCAAAAGCAGAAAGTGAGTTGATCAAACCGATGTTTGGACCTTCAGGGGTTTCAATCGGACATAAACGACCATAGTGGGTATTATGTACGTCACGCACTTCAAAGCCTGCGCGCTCACGAGTTAAAACCGCCTGGACCTAATGCAGAAATACGACGCTTGTGCGTGACTTCTGATAATGGGTTGTTTTGGTCCATAAATTGCGAAAGTTGTGAAGAACCAAAGAATTCTTTCACCGCTGCAGAAATTGGTTTTTGGATTAATTAAGTCTTGCGGTGTGATTGCATCTAAATCACCTAAAGATAAGCGTTCTTTTCACCGCTCTTTCTACACGCACTAAACCAATACGGAATTGGTTTTCCGCCATCTCGCCTACACTACGGATACGACGGTTACCCAAGTGGTCAATATCATCCACTTCGCCGCGACCATTACGGATGTCGATCAATTTACGCATTACCGCAATAATATCTTCATTGCTTAAAGTGCCAGCGCCTTCACCTTCTGCGATCGCTAAAGAACGATTGAATTTCATACGACCGACAGCAGATAAATCATAACGCTCTGCAGAGAAGAATAAATTATTGAATAACGCTTCTGAAGATTCTGGTGTTGGTGGCTCACCCGGACGCATCATACGATAAATTTCGTAAAGCGCACTGGTTTTGTCATAAGTTGGATCTACACGTAGTGTTTCAGAAATATATGGACCGTAATCTAAATCATTAGTAAATAAAGTTTCGATCGTGGTGTAACCTGCTTTGTGCTAATTTTGCAAGAGTCTCTAAAGAAATCTCACCATTTGCAGGGCAAATAATTTCGCCAGACTCTAAATCAACATAATCTTTCGACGCAACTTTACCTAAAAATATATTCAGAAGGTACAACGACTTGTGAAATTTTTATCTTTTTCTAATGCCTTAATATGGCGTGCGGTAATACGACGACCACGTTCAACATAAACTTTGCCATTTGCTTCAATATCAAAAGAAGCTGTTTCACCACGTAAACGTTCTGGCACTAAAGTCATTAACAATTTATCGCTGGCGATTTCAAAGGTAATTTTTGTCAAAGAATAAGTTTAAGATTTCTTCAGTGGTGTAGCCTAATGCACGAAGAATGATTGTTGCCGGTAATTTACGACGACGGTCAATACGCGCAAATAAGTTATCTTTTGGATCGAATTCAAAAATCCAACCAAGAACCACGGTAAGGAATGATGCGTGCATTATAAAGCACTTTACCTGAAGAATGGGTTTTACCTTTGTCAGAATCGAAGAATACGCCTGGACTACGGTGTAATTGTGAAACGATAACACGCTCGGTACCATTAATTACGAAAGTACCGTTATCAGTCATTAATGGGATTTCACCCATATAAACTTCATTTTCTTTAATATCTTTAACTGCGCGTGAAGAAGATTCTTTATCGTAGCTCACTAAACGTAATTTTACACGTAAGCCTGCTGCATAAGTTGAGCCACGAATTTGGCACTCACGTACATCAAATTCAGGTTCTTCTAAACGATAATCTACATATTGTAATTCTGTATAGCCATTATTACTTACAATAGGGAATACAGAACGGAATGCCGCCTCTAAACCTTGCTGACCTTCAGGATCTTTTTTTGAATAAATTTATCAAAAAGAATCCAACTGAATGGTTAATAAATAAGGAACATTTAAAACTTGCGGACGTTTACCGAAATCTTTACGAATTCGTTTTTCAGAATAGGAGTAACCCATTGGTTTTCCTCTGCTAACTGTTCAGTGACCTAGCCACAAACTAACTGTGACGTGAATGACCGTTAAAATGACCGCACTCTGAACCTTACTTCTGTAGTGGGGTGACAACTCAAATTACATAGAACGACAACTTGAGCAAAACAACGACAAATAACGGTGAATTTGTCAGTGTATGGATGTGCTTTCTATCAAAAAAACACGGTTAAATTAAACAATAAAGGTCAAAAATTGATTAAAAATCAATCTAAATCTTTTGCTAATTTTAAGGCGGTAAATTTTAAATGAATGCAGCTTTCTCGTCAAGTTTAAAAACTTATGGAGAAATTTTATAGAAATAAAAAACCGCACTTTCAAAAAGTGCGGTTTAAAAATCTATCAATTCTTTAAATTATAAAAGAAGCTTGATCAACAGCAACACCTGCACCCATAGTGGTAGAGATGCTTACTTTCTTGATGAAGATACCTTTAGCAGTAGTTGGTTTTGCTTTATTTAAAGCAGCCAATAATGCTTGAAGGTTTTCTTTTAATTGAACTTCAGAGAAGTTTGCTTTACCGATAGTGGTGTGGATGATACCGTTTTTTTATCATTACGATAACGGATCTGACCAGATTTAGCATTTTTTTAACTGCTTCAGCAACGTTTGGTGTTACAGTACCAACTTTAGGGTTTGGCATTAAACCTCGTGGACCTAATACTTGACCTAATTGACCAACAACACGCATTGCATCAGGAGAAGCGATAACAACGTCAAAGTTCATTTCGCCTTTTTGATTTTGCTCTGCTAAATCTTCCATACCGACTAAATCAGCACCTGCTGCTTTAGCTGCATCTGCGTTAGCACCTTGAGTGAACACAGCTACGCGTACTTCACGACCAGTACCATGTGGTAATACTGTTGCACCACGAACGTTTTGGTCAGATTTACGAGGATCGATACCTAAGTTTACTGCAACGTCAACACTTTCAACGAATTTAGCCGTTGCGAACTGTTTTAATACCGCGATCGCTTCGTTGATTTCGTATGCTTTAGTAGAATCTACGCCAGCTTTGATTGCTTTTCATTTTTTTAGTCAATTTAGCCATCGTATTATTCCTCCACCACTAAGCCCATAGAGCGAGCAGTACCAGCAATTGATTTCATTTTTGGTTTCGATAGTCGCGCCAGTCATATCTGCTGCTTTAGTTTCAGCGATTTGACGAACTTGATCTCAAAGTTACTTTTACCCACTTTATCTTTGTTCGGTTTACCAGAACCAGATTTGATACCTGCAGCTTTTTTTCAATAATACTGCTGCTGGTGGAGTTTTAGTGACGAAAGTAAATGAACGGTCTGCATATACAGTGATAACAACTGGAATTGGTAAACCTTTTTCTAAACTCTCAGTACGAGCGTTGAATGCTTTACAGAATTCCATGATATTCACACCTTGTTGACCTAATGCAGGACCAACTGGTGGTGATGGGTTTGCCATACCAGCTGCAACTTGCAACTTAACGTAGGCTTGGACTTTTTTTGCCATTTTTAGTTTTTCCTCTAATTGGGTAATAACGCTATTAAATAGCTCCCTCGATAATTTTCAGTGCAACATATTGCACCATCATTAAAAAAATATGAGCCGAGAACGGCTCATAATGGGCGCGGATTATATAAAAAGTGCGGTTGTTTTTCAAGCACTTATTAAATCCACTATAAGAAATTATTGCGCATCACCAATTAATACTGAATCCAATGCAATTTCAATCATATCATTGAATGTTAATTGGCGTTCTTCTGCCGTGGTTTGTTCGTGAGTACGAATATGGTCAGACACAGTACAAATTGTTAATGCTTTTTGCACCATATTCTGCAGCCACACCATAAATTCCAGCCGCTTCCATTTCTACACCTAAAATGCCGTATTTTTTTCCATAACATCGAACATTTCTACATCGGGTGTATAGAATAAATCCGCAGAGAATAGGTTACCGACACGAACGGCTTTTACCTTTTGCTTTTGCAGCTTGAATAGCGGCTTGCGCCATATCGAAGTCAGCAATAGCTGCAAAGTCGTTATCTTTGAAACGAATACGGTTTACTTTTTGAATCAGTACATGCGCCTAAACCGATAATTACATCGCGCACTTTTACATCCATACGAACGGCACCACAAGAACCTACACGGATAATTTTTCACACCGTATTCAGTGATTAATTCTTTTCGCGTAAATAGAGCAAGATGGAATCCCCATACCGTGGCCCATAATAGAAATCTTACGACCTTTGTAAGTACCAGTATAACCAAGCATATTACGAACATTTGTTACTTCTACTGCATCTTGCAAAAAAACGTTTCTGCAATGTATTTTTGCACGAAGTGGATCGCCTGGCATTAAAACAACATCAGCAAATGCACCTTCAGGCGCGTTAATATGTGGAGTCATAATTTTCCTTCCTTTTTTCAAATGTAAAAATAAAAAGTGCGGTCATTTTTCACCGCACTTATCCGAGAATTAAAGCGCTGCTGCACCGAGTCCGATGAACAAGCCTGCAATCGTTGCACTCATTAAGTTTGCTAAAGTACCTGCGATTACCGCTTTTAAGCCTAAGCGTGCAACATCACTACGACGGTTTGGCGCCATTCCACCTAAACCACCGATTAAGATTGCAATTGAGCTGAAGTTAGCAAAAACCACAAAGTGCGAAAGTAATAATCGCTTTGGTTTTTTTCAGTTAATACAATCGCAGAATCTGGTTGCAAGTATTTTTGCAAATTCAAGATAACCTACGAATTCGTTAACCGCCAATTTCATCCCGATCATTTGTCCTGCGATACCCGCTTCGGTACCGTCAGTTACACCGATTAAGTATGCTAATGGTTTGAAAACTAAACCAAAGATAGATTGTAAAGTTACGTCGCCATAGCCAAACCAGCCACCAACGCCACTTAAAAATACCGTTAATTAATGCAATTAAACCAACGAATGCGATTAACATTGCACCTACGTTTAATGCAAGTTGCATACCTGCACTCGCACCGCCCGCCATTGCTTCAAGTACGTTAGTTGGTTTTTCTGAATCATTGTCTTCCGGTTGTTTATCAGAGAATTGTTCTGTTTGTGGGAACATTAATTTCGCAAATAATAAACCAGCAGGTGCCGCCATAAATGACGCAGCAATTAAGTATGTCAATGGCACGCCCATTCCAGCATAACCTGCCATTACTGAACCCGCGATAGATGCCGTACCACCCACCATGATGGCAAATAATTCAGATTGGGTCATATTTTTAATGTAAGGGCGAACAACCAATGGTGCTTCAGTTTGACCAACGAAAATATTAGCCGCCGCTGACATAGATTCTGCTTTTGAGGGTACCCAATGCTTTTTGTAATGCACCGCCCAATACTTTAATCACCACTTGCATAATGCCGAGATAGTAAAGCACAGAAATTAAGCCAGAGAAGAATACGATAATTGGTAATACTTTCACTGCAAAAATGAAACCTGAAGGTTTGCTTGGATCAGCTAAACCGCCAAATACAAAGTTAATACCTTCGTTACCGTAAGCAATAACATTTGATACTGCATCAGCAGTTGCACCAAGTGCTTGTTTACCTGCCGGCACATATAAAATAAGGGCGGCAAATCCAACTTGGATTGCTAACGCCCCGAGCACGGTTCTGATACTAATCGCTTTACGATTATTGGAAAGTAACACGGCAATAGCGATTAATACGACCATTCCCAAAATGCTGCTTAACACACTCATTTGATTCCCCTAGATTGGTTAAGTTAATAAAAAAAGTCGGCTTATTCTACTTGTTTTTCTCACAAAAAGTCGGCGAATTTTCACCGCACTTTCTTGTAAGCGACTACAAAATAGTCAAAACCTTGTTAATTCCACATTGACGCGCATAAGCAGCCAATGCATTAGTTTCTTCCGCACTTGGAATATGCGTCGATAACCCAGTTTCATCGCGCGCACCTTTGCTATGCACACGGATAATTTTTTTAATGCCACATCAGGATAATTTCGTAAAAGTAGCGCAACTTTGCCCACCAAATGTTCAGCATCAAAAAAATGCTTTAAAAAAACTAACCGCACTTCTTCCACTTTATTTAACGGCAACAAGGCAGCCAGATTTTTGTAAATTTCGCTCAAGTTTATCGTTTTTATGTGTAAACGTTCTGGTATCACTTGCTGTGGTACAATACCCGCTTGATTTTGTCGATCAAAAACAGAGCGTTTGTAACCCTGCCCCTCTCCTTTCAGATCGAATAAAAAAATTTATCAGTGACATCGATTAACGAACGAATACGATCAAACTCAAAAAAGCCACTACTATCCAAATAACAAGTCAATCCTTGCGAACGTAAAGCCTCAAAGAGCGGCACCAGTTTTTTTATGATGGATAGTCGGTTCACCACCTGAAATTGTGACACCTCGAATAAATGGAACCGCCTCCATAACCTGTTCATACAAATACTGCAAACTAACCAATTTCGCATTTTCCATATAACGAGGTATGGTTTCCGGATTATGGCAATACAAGCAATTTAGCTTGCAACCTTGCAGAAAAAAATACTCGAACGATTGCCTTGCCCCTCTACATTTGAAAAACGGAATAATCCGATGCAACGGCACAAAAAAATCTCAGATAGTGCGGTCATTTTTCCAATTATTTTTCAGCAGTGACATCTTTTTCATCGCGTAATTGGCGATCAAATACATTGGCACATTCATCCGTGCCCGAGCCATACCAGGTTGTATCGCGTAATGCGACTTCTCCTTTACGGTATTTTTCAACTTCGCTTTTCTTCACCAAATAACCCGTAACGCGAATTAAATCCGTATTTTTTTCAAATAGGTGGTAATGTAGCGATAGCCCAAAGAGAATGCACCATCAATAATATCTACCACCGCATCGCAGTGATCCACATAGGTTTGATCAAAGGCGAATAAATCCCCTGTACCAGATGGGAAATATTTATGGAACGGCGCAGACTGTTTCAAATGCGCAAGTAACGTTGGTTCTTCGCCTACACGAATACGGTGAGCTGGTGCGTTGCGTTTGTCTTCTTCGTGGTTGCTTGCGCCCACTTGTGCGTGTAATAAATAACGATTGCCAGTGCGTTCTGCATAAACCCCTTCATGTGCATCGGTGATTTCTTTTTAGTTTATCCATAATTGCTGTCGCAATTTCATCGCCACGAGCACTCTTACCAAAGGTTTCATTTAATCCTTCACATTGCAATAAATGGTTTGCTGCATCTGCCAAGCCCACAATTGCAAAACATCCCCGTAAAAATTAGTACGTTTGATAAAGCCTTCTTTTTCGAGGAATGAACTGTTAAAGAAATTACTTTCTTCCACCACAAATTTGTGTCGTTTATCCATGGTTGAAAGAGCACATTTCGCCACACGTGGTAATAATTCGTTTACCATTTCATCCGCACTTTTACACGCGCGAGCAATAGTCCCTAGACGTAAACGCGTTAATGTGTAAGCACCACCACATTCGGGAAGTGCGTTATAGCAACTTGCTACGCCATATTCTTCACCCTAGATCAGAAATATAGTAAGCATCGTTCGCAAAAAGATGGTTTAGAAACTAATAAACAGGCTTTTTGCTGCAAGTTCAGCAAATTCACGGCTCGTTTTAGATTTATCATAACGAATGGTCATATTCGGTGTTGGCGCTTCAAGCTCAATCACCGCGCGTAAAATCAAGCGACCCGCTTTTCGTATCATAAGGCCCAATATTGGCGATGACAGAATGAATCAGGCACAGTTTTGTCGATATGATTTAAGAAACGTTTAATTTTTTTATGTAGTCTTTTTTTCTTCATCCGTAATGAAAGGTTCGAGCAATACATCAAGACGACCAACATAAACAGGGTAAGTTGTAATGGATGGCACGTGGGAGTAAAGAATCAATAATCCATCAAGTGCTTCATCAAGATCTTTTTGGTGGTGGCAACTCTAAAAAAACTCACAGCCTTTTTGGATATACACATTGTAATCAGGCAGGATATAACGAGGACGATAAATCGCGTAACCTTCACATAAATCACAAATCATCTGATTCTGTAAAAAAATCCCCATTCTTCATCGGTATAGCCAAGCAAATCGCGAGGATCAAATAAACGCTCAGCAATATTGCCTAATGTCATTAATTTTTGATGATAAGTCAGATTATTGGCTTTAACCGTATCGAGAATATCTTGAAGTGAAGCTAACATAATGTCCCCCTTTAGAAATGGTTTTTGTATTGTACGCAATGGTAACAAAATAGACAATTTTTGAAAAATGTGAGCAAGATCACAGTTTTAGAAATTAATATTGATACAAATAGTCATGTATTTCTGTAAGATACAGTTCTAAAATAGAACATTAAATTGTTTCATTTTTTTCTACATTTCCTTTTATTATGGCAAGAATTAAAAAGGATATTTTATGAAGAAAAAAAGTACGCGTTATTCCCCATACATCTTGGGCGGCGACATCTCTTTGGTCGTTGGACATCAAAAACATTGTCAGTTTTGATCTTTGCCTTATCAATCCTCGGTATCGGCGATGGATTAATCGTGCTTTCGAATTTAGGGTTCAACACCTTGGACGGTGCTTTCACAAGGCATTGCAATACAAACTAATATGAGCATCGGTTGGGCATCATTTTTTTATCAGTTGTATCGTAATGATAGTTTGGTTTCACTAAAACTTCGATTAGGATTGGGCACTCTACTTAATATCGTTATTATTGCTTTTTTTCCTTGGTCTTACAACAAAAATACTGGCCACACCAAGCTCATTAGCAGAACAACTATTATATGGTACGGTAGGCTTATTACTTTTATGGCTTAGGCACAGCCTTATATCTTACCTGCCATTTAGGCGCGGGCCCAAGGGATGGATTAATGGTTGGTTTCTGTCAAAGATTTTATTTAAAAGTGAGCATCGTCAGAACAAGCATTGAAATCTTTGTTTGTATTCTAGGGTTTATCCTTGGTGGCACCGTCGGTTTAGGGGACAATTATTTTTTTGCCGCCAGTATAGGATGGATAGTTCAGATTTGCTTAAACATCATTGCGCAATGCCCACATTTTTTTCTCACAAAGGGGAAAAATGGTTACTAAAAGCATTATTCATTGAAATTAAACCTAGATTCATTTGAGTCTCTTTTTCCCGCGGGTGGACAAAATGCAAGATGCTTATCGACATCATTAATCGGTTTCCAGCGTCTCGGCTGAGAAGAACGACTATTTGGATAAAACCCGATAGTCGGAATATTAAACGCACTACTCAAATGCAATGGCCCAGTAGATCCCGCAATAAATAAATCCGCACAAGCCAAAGAATGTGCAAAATCCACTAAACCTTTATTCTTATCGTAAACGACTACGCGTAAATCATTCACCATGTTTGCCAATTCATGGGCTTTTTTTCACTTTCGCCAGGCCCCTGCTGTCAGCACAACATTGCAATCAAACTCAGCCAATAAGCCTTTTAATTAAATCTGCATATTGCGCTAAAAGAAAGATTCGTAGCTGAACCACCAGAACCGCTATGCACAAAGATCCATTTTTTTGTTTTCGGAAAGTCCTAAACTCTCTTGTAAGAAAAATACGTTGATTTTTCCACCGCACTTTTCTCAAAGGTTAAATAAGGCGGTTTAGGTTCAATAATTGGCATATTATGCTTTTTGCAAAAAAAGCGCGGACTAAATCTTGATTATATTCCGCCTCTGATTTTTCAGAACGAGAACGGCGTTGTGTTAGACGGTGATTATAGAGAATTTTGAACCCATTTCGTTGCTGGCGCGAGACGATATTTAATCCCGCTTTTCCAAGCGAGTTTTTCCATTATGGGTATTAGAAAAGAAACTAATCATTCCATCAAACTGCTGCGATTTGATTTCCTGTACAAGACGTTTGAAATCCGTTTGATCATTTTTGCTATCAATATGACATGATCAATAAACGGACAAACTTCCGCTAAAGGCGCAGTGTAACTCGGAACAAGTGCGGTTAATTTTTAAAGAAGGATTCGATAATTTCAACATAGCAAAAAGCAGGCCATGCTTGCATAAAATCGCCTAATTTATCGTTACGAATAACTAAGATCTTTTTCCATAATTTCTCCACTAAAATAAAAAACCGCACTCAAAAAGTGCGGTCGTATTTTATGTTATTTTTTTGTGGATTATAAAACATCAACACAATTTAAGTCTTTTGAAAGATTTCTCTAAGCATTTAGACATAGATTCTTCAGATAAATGCTGGAAGTCGTACTAGATAGCAATAGAAATTATTCATGAAAGCCAGTTAATTATCTGGTATAAACTTTTTACCTTATTTTTTTATTAAGATGTTTTTACTAAAAAAACTCTTTTCAAAAAAATCAGATTAATATTCTTCTGTTGATAAGAATACATTTGAGGAATGTTACTTATTTGTTTTTCCAAGTAAACTGCAGTTTAGGTGTAATTCCCCCAAAAATGCCAATCTCGTTTCCAAACTAATAAATTTAGAGAATAAATATGATCTTTACGGTTTTTTTATTAAAGGAGAAAATATCTAAATTACCTAATTTAGCAACATCTTTATAATTTCGTTTAATAAATGACACGGCTATTTGTGAAGATATTCCTTTTTCCCTCAGTCTTGCCCCCCAACCTAAACGCAGACCTTTGCTTTTTAGAGCCATATTGTCTTACTTGTGTTTTTTTCATTTATCCAGTCACCTCCAATATAGAAAAAAATTGTCCTGTGTTTGGCTGAAAAAAATTAAGGTTGGTGTAAGCTGTGTTAGATGTCCATTAAGCTCTTTTTCAATAAAAATAATGTTGTTTTTCAAATTCAGCAGAATAAGCCAGTTGCCAATGTGGGTTAAAGTGAAAATCATATTCAACTTGCACACCATTATTCCAGCAATAACGATGGTTGCCATACCAACGACGCTCATAAAAAAAGGTTTCACTTTTTATTATATGAGATGCATTTTTATAGGCATAACCTAAAAAAGTGCGGTTTAAAAATATCATCATATTCATGATTATCCCAATACTCTTTACCCCAAGCTCGATTGCCGAATAAAAAAATAATGAGAATCGAATAAATTAAAAATCTCGAGAAACCGAGAAAAAAATATCCGACTCCATGGGCTGATTGTGGCAACATTTTTTTGGGGATTTGGTCAGTACTGCACGATTAGACAATGGCACATAATTGACATTTGCTGCATGGTTAACATTTTTATCTCGGATATAATGAGCTGCAAAATCTATTTCCCAACTTTGTCTCTCATCTAATGCTTGCAGATAATTATTAATAACCAACAACGAACCATCAGGCAGATCTTTTTTTCCACTTTTTGCTTTTTCAAATTGAGTTCTTGCTGCACTATCTTGCCTTTGATGAAATAATGCAATCGCTAACTCAATTCTAACTGGATTTAATTCTGGGTTTTCCGATAAAACTTGTCGATAAAATCGAATTGCTTCGTAATAGTTTTGTTCTAAAAAGGCAATACGCCCTTGTGCAAATTGAGCTAAATGTTTATTGAAATGAGGAGCATATTGATACAGTTCTATTAATAGAGCCAGTTCTTTTCCAGATAAAGAATACATATTTTTCGGATAATAGTTTTTTTCAATCACTTTAGGATTACTTTGAAGATATGTTATATCTGGTAACGATAATGTGTGAGCAGTCGCAGAAAATGAAAAAGATGAGCAGAATAGCCAAAATAACGCTTTTTCATATTACACCCAATAAAATAGGCGGAATAATCCGCCTATTAACATATAAAAAAATAAATTAACGATAGCCACCAAAGGAAGTATTTAATGCTGAATTATTATCAAAAAGTTACAATACCAGCAGCTTCTTCGGCATTTGGCCCATATAATGCACCTGTATATTTACCACTGTCATTCAAGAATACACTGGCTTTACCACTAAAGCTATTACCATTTAAACTAGTTTCATGCAGAGTAATATCACGAGCAAGTGGCATCTCAATTTTTCCATCAACTTTTTTAGTATCAAAATTTACATTAAGAGTGGTTTTTCCATTTGCTTGTACGCCATTAATATTTTTGAGCAATGATACTATCTCTTACACGCACTGCATGCCCCGTATAAGTTGCAGAGCCTTTTGGAATACTTGAAGTTGGTGTTACTGTACCTTGATAACGAATTTCTTGGCGAGTTTTATCGTCATTCACCCACACGCCATAAAAATGAATGATTTTTGGTTATAACCAATTAATGTACCATCTGTCGTCTTAGAGGCAACTAGCCCTTTGTCACTATTATTTAAATCCACTTTTGCGCCATCCGGTGTTTGTGCAGTACCAGAACCACCACCTGAACCACAAGCGACAGCTAAGACTGACAATCCTAAAATGGCGATATTGTTTAATTGTTTTTAACATAACGATTTCCTTATTGATTTCTAGAAAAAAATTCATTTCCATTCTACCAGCAAACCAGATTCGCATCAACCAATCAGTTGATAATTTAAAAACCATTTGGTGAATTTATTATTTGGGTTATCGTTATAATTGCCAAATGCAAAAAATATTTGACGAAAAAGCACTTTTTAGCCAACGGTTGCGAGTTGCTCTTGAAGCAGCTTCTTACGGTACATTTAAAGTATCAGAAATTGAGAGGGAATTTAACTTACGTTATGTTTCAGGGTCTGTCACACCCCAAGCAATCTATAAATGGTTAAATGGCCAATCAATCCCTTCTTTTGACAAAAATCCAAGTACTTGCCGATTGGTTAAATGTTTCTGCGGAGTGGTTAAAAACAGGGGCAAATAATACCACCTTAAACGCACAATCACTTATTGAAAAAAACAAGGTTTAGAGAGTTTTCTTCAATTAAATAATGAGCATAAGTATTTAATTCTCAATTTGATGCAAGCACTTCTTAAAAACCTACCCATAGCCTCATCTCCTTGTGTTAAGAAACTATATTTAAATCAATAAAATACTTGCTATAATCAAGCTATCTTTATAGGTTCCATTAAATTTATTTTCTGTTAAACAATAAAAAAATAAAGACATGATAAAAAAATAAAATTGTGTATTAGTTAGTAGAATTCAATATAGAAGCGTTAATCTATTACTGCTATTTAATAAATTCGAAGATTAATTCCTAAATCAAAAGAAAAAAAGTGCATAAAAATTAAAGTTACTATTTTCACCTCTAATTCAAAAAGGCTAAATTCTATTAGAATTTAGCCTCAATAATTTTAATATAATTTACTAATTATAAAAACATCAACACAGTTTAAGTCTTCGAAAGATTGTTCTAAGCGTTTAGACATAGATTCTTCCATTTTACGTAACCAAACACGTGGATCGTAGTATTTTTTGTTTGGTGCATCAGGACCTTCAGGGTTACCTAATTGACCTTGAAGATAAGCTTCATTTGCTTTATAGAAATTCAAAATACCATTCCAAGATGCCCATTGAGTATCGGTATCAATGTTCATTTTGATTGCACCGTAGCTAATTGCTTCGCGGATTTCTTCGCGGCTAGAACCAGAACCGCCGTGGAAGACAAAGTTAATTGGTTTCGCAGGAAGATTACGTTCTTTCGCAACGAACTCTTGTGATGCACCTAAAATAGATGGTTTTAATTTTACGTTACCTGGTTTGTAAACACCATGTACGTTACCGAATGCTGCTGCAACCGTAAAGTTAGGGCTTACTGGATTTAATTGGTCGTAAACATAAAGCACGTCAGATGGTTGAGTATATAAACGAGACTCATCAACACCAGAATTATCTACGCCATCTTCTTCACCACCGGTAATACCGATTTCGATTTCAAGTGTCATCCCCATTTTATCCATATGAGCGAGGTATTCACGACAGATTGCCATGTTTTCTTCCATTGGCTCTTCAGAAAAGGTCAAGCATGTGAGAAGAGAATAATGGACGGCCAGTTTCTGCAAAGTGTTTTTCACCCGCTTCAAGTAAGCCATCAATCCATGGAAGTAATTTTTTCGCTGCGTGGTCAGTGTGAAGAATAACAGGAACACCGTATTCTTTGGCTAAAGTATGAACGTGTTTCGCTCCAGCAATCGCACCAAGTACATCAGGACGAGCACCACTTGCAGGTTTAATACCTTTACCCGCATAGAACGCCGCACCACCGTTAGAAAATTGAATAATAACTGGCGCTTTTACGCGTGCAGCAGTTTCTAACACGGCATTAACTGAGTCAGAACCTACGCAGTTTACCGCAGGGATAGCAAAGTTATGCTCTTTTGCATAAGCAAAGATTTTTTTGCACATCTTCACCTGTTACGACACCAGGTTTCACGATATCTAATAATTTAGCCATACTTGTGTTTCCTTTTTATGTTTAGCGGGACAAACCCACAATTGGAGAATTTTTTTGACTTTTTATTGATGGCGACATTTTTAATGATCGCCATCGATATGTCACATAGGAAAAGTGCGGTTAGTTTTTTTCGCACGTTTTTTTCAAGAATTTCTACTGCTGGTAATACTTTGCCTTCTACGAATTCTAAGAACGCGCCGCCACCCGTTGAAATGTAAGAGATCTTGTCTGCAATACCAAATAAATCGATAGCCGCTAATGTATCACCGCCCCCTGCGATAGAGAATGCATCGCTATTTGCAATTGCGTGAGAAATAATTTCAGTCCCTTTACGGAAGTTAGGGAACTCAAACACGCCAACTGGACCATTCCATAAAACGGTTTTTTTGCATTTTTTTGATGATTTCAGCCAATTGTTCTGCAGATTTATCACCGATATCGAAGATAGACTCATCATCTTTCACTTCAGTCACTGATTTTTTTCTGTTGCAGCTGCAGTTTCTGTGAACTCCAAACCAACACGTACATCAACTGGCACAGGAATATCTGTGCTTGCAGCTAATTCTTTTCGCAACTGGGATTAAATCAGCTTCATGTAAAGATTTACCCTACATTGTGGCCTGCTGCAGCGATGAAAGTATTTGCAATACCACCGCCCACAATAATTTGGTCAGCGATTTTTGAAAGAGAATTTAATACTTCTAATTTGGTTGAAACTTTGGAACCACCAACAATAGCCACCATTGGACGAGCAGGTTCTTTTTAATGCTTTTACCTAATGCATCTAACTCAGCGGCTAATAATGGACCTGCACAAGCGATTGGTGCGAATTCTGCAACACCGTAAGTTGATGCTTGCGCACGGTGAGCGGTACCAAAGGCATCCATCACAAATACGTCGCAAAGTGCGGCATATTTTTTTACCTAATTCAGGATCGTTTTTTTCTTTTCACCTTTGTTCACGCGTACGTTTTCTAAAAACAACAATTTCGCCTTCTTTAACATCTACGCCGTTTAAATAGTCTTGTTCTAAACGAACATTAAAGCCTGCGTCTTTTAAGTAATCAACAACTGGTTGTAAAGAATCTTCTGGTTTGAATTCACCTTCAGTTGGACGACCCTAAGTGAGAAGTCACCATCACTTTTGCGCCTTTTTTTCTAAGGCTAATTTTAAAGTAGGAATGGTCGCACGAATACGCGCATCTGAGGTCACTTTTGCCATCTTTTTACTGGCACATTAAGATCTGCACGGATAAATACACGTTTACCGGCTAAATCTAAATCGGTCATTTTGATTACTGACATAATCTATCCTCTTGTTAAGTTAAAATTAAAATTGAAAACTTTTCGTATTATACCTACTTCGCGCTAGGTTGTAACGATTTAGATCAAAGAAATTCTTATTTGCTTTTGGCAATTAATTACTTGCCATTTTTTTATCATAACAAATGAATAATTCGTTTCGGCTTGCACCTAAATAAGCATTTTTTTAATTGTGGATTATGTTGTTTCATCCAACGAAAAAGTTCATTGCGGCTTAAATTTTGATTCGGTAATTTTTAATGAGCTAAATAATTCCTGCTCCTTAGCAAAAATATTGCTGGGCAGAATCAAATGCACAGCTACCATGTTTTTTTCCCATTCACCTTGCAATAATTGTTCACCTGGTGAGATAGCCAAATATCGTGCTAATAAATCTTTTGGCAAGGCTGGTAAATCGCCCTTACAAAAACGTGGATGATCGGTCACTGAAAGTGCATTTGCATTTTGAGGCCATAATCCATGAACGACCCAACCTAAAGTTCGGTTACTTCCACATTGATATTGAGAGGAGAAAGGCAACTGATTACCATATTTTTTTCACGCTGAATATCACAAAAATCCAGGCGACCAAGATAATGCCAACATATAATAATCGACAGGCGCCTTTGCATTTTTGCCCAATAGGATCATCACGCATAATCACATCATAATTGGTAAAAAAACATTCGGATTTTTTTCACCGCACTTTTTTTTCAATATCCGTCCGCTTTGTCTCAAATTGAGGCTCAAATTGAGGCTCCGATGCTTTTTGTTTGCTTAGTCTGTTCGATTACGGGAGAAGATGATTGATTTTTAGTTTTGGTTGAATCGGTAAAATATTGCCAAATTGCTAATACAATGAGGACAATAAGAGAAAGGGTGGAAGTGAATTTTTTTCATAAATTTTGTTTTAGTTTTTTTGTCAATCAAGTTTTTTTGTCGGCTATAATTCGCGGCTTTCAACTTCTATTAAGGATCACAATGGCATTACTCATCACTAGCAAATGTACCAACTGCGATATGTGCTTACCAGAATGCCCGAACGAAGCTATTTCCATTGGCGATGAGATTTATGTGATCGATCCTGTACTTTTGCACGGAATGTGTCGGCCATTACGACACCCCTACCTGCCAAAAAGTTTGCCCAATCACGAACTGCATTAAGCCCGATCCAGAACATCAAGAAACCGAAGAACAGCTTTGGGAACGCTTTGTGATGATTCATCATTCGGATAAATTGTAATTTTTAAAGCAACTGAAATATGACTTATTATCTTCTAAAAAGAGTGCGGTTAATTTTGAGCTTATTTTTTTATTATCATAAAACTGAAATTTTTTTCACCGCACTTTTTATCTATAAAAAGAACTATATTGAGTGATTTTTCACATTATCCTGCTACGGCCGGTAAATATCCCCATTGAATTAAAAATGGAATAACCATAATCACGACGCCAATTAATAACGCAAACACCAAAGCAAAAATTACCGCCAGCAACACGATATGGCAATGTTGGATTTTTCAATACGTGTACGCCATGCCAAGCCAATTGGTAAAATTAAGCAATAGAACGCACACAACAAACCTGCGTAACTTAATGCTGTAATAAATCCTTCGGGATAAAACAATGCAAATACAAGTGGTGGTAAAAATGCGGCAATAGTTAATACAAAGCGATTATTTGGCAAATGGTAGCGTTTGAATAAATCACCTAAGCCTTCAAACACACCAAGCATTACGCCCAAGAATGAAGTAATTAACGCGAGTGATGAGAACACGCGAACCACTTCTCCCATAAAATGAGAACCTGTGATTTCACGCGTTGCATTCACTAAGCCATTTAGTGTTGGGTCAGCTTGTAAAAATACGCACAAATTCACTTTTGACTTAATACACCATGGGTTGCTAACTGCCAGACTAGGTAAGCGGCTAATGGAATCGCGGTACCAATCAAAAATAGCACGACGGAATTTTTTTCTACACTTCCACCTAAGTAGCTATTTACACTCGCCATAATAACGTGGAAACCGAAAGAGGTGAAAAAAATATCGGGGCAGCAGAAACCACAAAAAGCATAATCCAAAGGCAATGCCATTAAATTATCTGTTGCCACTTTTGGAAGCATCATAAACAGTACAAAAGCGAAGGCGACTAACTTACCGATAAATAACACGCGAGTTAAACCATCCACGCCTTTCGTTCCTACAACGACAAAAAAGAACCTAATACTACAGTAAAGATAATAATCGCCGTTTTAAGCGACATCGCTTCCATTCCAAAAAGCCGTTGGCAAGCCTGAAAGTAAAGAACCACCACCCGTAATATAAGCGGCTGAAAGTGCATAAAGTAAAAATTAACAAACTCAACGTTGCTAAAATACGTCCCGGAACGCCAAAAATATTTTTCAGCGAGCGTGGCGACACCATCATCCAACTGATCCGCTGTTTGATACACTTCTACAAACAACAATCCACTGTAAACCAACAAAGCCCACAAGCCAACGAGCAATAACACGGTATAACCAAAGCCCATGCCCGCTGATGTAAGCGGCATAGCAAGCATACCTGCTCCAATGGTTGTGCCTGCAATAATCAGTGCACTCCCAAATGTTTTATTCTGTAACATAAAATTATCCTTATAGTGTTGTGTTTGAAAAACTAATTTAAAGTTGACCGCACTTTTCTTTATAGTGTAAACGGCAAACCGAAAGGTAAGAGTCATTGCCCCTCAATTTGAATTTGCGCACCTTCTTTATCGACCTCACCTTGATCATTTAAGCGCAAAACAAAATTAGCCTTACGGCCACAATAACAAATTGTTTTTAATTCTTCGAGTTGATCCGCCCAAGCCAGTAAATATTTACTTCCTTCAAAAAGCTCCGCTTGGAAATCTGTACGCAAGCCATAACAAAGCACAGGGATTTTGAGTTTATCGACGACATCACTCAACTGGTAAACTTGTTGTTTGCTAAGAAATTGAGCTTCATCCACCAGCACGCAATGCACTTTTTCTTTTTTTAAGTGCTCATTGATTTCATCAAACAAATTGGTTTCCGAGCGAAATAAAAAGGCATCTTGCGAAATGCCAATACGCGATGTGACTTTCCCCACACCAAAAACGATCATCAATCGCAGCCGTATAAACTACGGTGTTCATATCGCGCTCACGATAATTATAAGAAGATTGTAGCAGCGTCGTTGATTTTTCCAGCATTCATTGTCGAATAATAAAAAAATAGAGTTTTGCCATTTTTTTCTCCTAAATTGCCGGTAATTCCGTCATTGCCCAACGAGGCTTAACATCAATAGCCAGATCGCTATGCTGACCTTGTTTTAAACGTAAAAAAACCTGTGTAAGCAATCATTGCGCCATTATCTGTACAAAATTGAGGTTGAGGATAAAACACTTCACCGCCTAAATTCTGCATTAAGTGCGCAAGCGTTTCTCGGAGTTTTTTATTTGCACTCACCCCTCCCGCAATCACTAAACGTTTATAGCCTGTTTCTTTTTAATGCGCGCTTACATTTAATGGCAAGGGTATCCACCACCGCATCTTGGAAAGCATAAGCAATATCCGATTTAGTTTGTTCTGTTAGTTCACCTTCGTTTTTAATCGCTTGATTAATCGTATTCGCGGCAAACGTTTTTAAACCTGAAAAGCTAAAATCAAGGCCTGCACGATCTGTCATTGGACGTGGAAATGTGAAACGATTTGGCGTGCCTTTTTCCGCTAAACGAGAAAGTGCCGCACCGCCTGGATAATCTAGTCCAAGTAATTTTGCTGTTTTATCAAATGCTTCACCTGCAGCATCATCAATGGATTCGCCAATCACTTTGTATTTTCCTACGCCATCTACACGCACCAATTGAGTGTGACCACCCGATACCAACAAAGCAACAAAAAGGAAAGTGCGGTGAATTTTCATCAAGCATTGGCGCAAGTAAATGCCCTTCCATATGATGAACACCAATCGCAGGAACATTCCACGCATAAGCCAAAGAACGCGCAATCGTAGCACCGACAAGCAACGCGCCGACAAGTCCAGGGCCACTCGTATAAGCAATACCATCAATATCGCTCGCCGTTAAGTTAGCTTCTTCTAGCGCAGCTTTAATGAGAGGAGCTGTTTTACGAATATGATCGCGCGATGCCAATTCAGGAACCACACCTCCATAATCTGCATGCAGGGCAATTTGAGTATAAAGTTGATTAGCAATTAACCCTTTTTCTTCATCATAAATCGCCACGCCCTGTTTCATCACAGGAGGTTTCAATGCCTAAGATTTTTCATTGATTTTTCTTAATTTATTACCTAAAATGTTGCGCGATTTTACCCTGTTTAAGCGGTTTTAACCAGTTGAAACCACAAATATTAAGGTGAATTGGCATTCTTTCCTTTACTTTTTCCCTAAAAGTAGATTAGAATTGCGTCCTTTATTAAATTTACCATTTGCACAGTGGTGCTTTGGTGAAAATAAAATTTTAAATTGCAATTAAATTAAACTCATTGAGGTGATTGGCTTATGCCTGTAATTAAAGTACGTGAAAACGAATCATTTGACGTAGCTTTACGTCGTTTCAAACGCTCTTGCGAAAAAGCGGGAATCTTAGCTGAAGTACGCGCTCGCGAATTTTACGAAAAACCAACTACAATTCGTAAACGTGAAAAATGCAACACTTGCAAAACGTCACGCAAAACGCAATGCTCGCGAAAACGCGCGCAATACCCGTTTATACTAATTTATAGTATTTTCTGACTCGAGTTAAGACAAACCGTGAATCCTTTGGACTCACGGTTTTGTTACTTTAAGCAAAACAAAAATCTACGCCAAAAACGACCGCACTTTCACACCACGATCACGGAGGCTCGACAATGAAAGGTTCTATTCCACGCCCCTTTATTGATGATTTGCTGACAAAGTCCGATATTGTCGATGTGATTAACACGCGCGTAAAACTAAAAAAAGCTGGCCGAGATTATCAAGCCTGCTGCCCTTTCCATCACGAAAAAACACCATCCTTCACGGTTAGCCAAAAGAAACAGTTTTATCATTGCTTTGGTTGTGGCGCACATGGTAATGCGATTTCCTTTTTAATGGATTATGACAAGCTTGAATTTGTAGAGGCGATTGAAGAACTTGCAGCAATGGCAGGGCTTGAAGTACCTTACGAAAAACGTGCTAATAACAGCGGGAAACCTCAAGCTAATTATCAAACCAAACGAAATCTCTATGAATTAATGCAAGAGATTGCCAAGTTTTATCAAAACCAATTACCATTAAATGTGCAGGCGCAAGGATATTTAGAACAACGCGGGCTTTCGCCTGAAATTATTGAGCGTTTTCAAATTGGGTTTGTGCCGAATGCAATGGATACTGTATTGCGTAAATTTGGTGTTAATCGTGAAGAACAACAAAAACTCATTGAGTTAGGCATGCTTTCTCGAAATGATCGTGGCAATATTTACGATAAATTCCGAAATCGCATTATGTTTCCAATTCGCGATAAACGTGGACGTACAGTGGCTTTTGGTGGGCGGGTATTAACAGATGAAAAACCGAAATATCTGAATTCGCCAGAAACCATTACTTATCATAAAGGTAACGAGCTTTTATGGTTTGTATGAAGCCTTACAAGCTAATGATGAACCAAAACAATTACTTGTTGTTGAAGGTTACATGGATGTAGTGGCATTAGCACAATTTAGCGTGGATTATGCTGTCGCTTTTTTAGGGTACGTCCACGACATCAGAACAAATTCAACTTATTTTTTTCGTTCTGACCGAACAAGTTGTTTGTTGTTACGATGGTGACCGTGCAGGGCGTGATGCAGCGTGGAGAGCGTTAGAAAATGCGTTGCCTTATTTAGAAGATGGCAGACAACTCAAATTTATTTTTCTTGCCAGAGGGAGAAGATCCTGATACTTACATTCGCCAATATGGCAAAGAAAAAAATTTGAAGAATATATCGAAAGTGCACAATCTTTAACTGAGTTTATGTTTGCTCACTTAAGCCCACAAGTTGATTTTTTTCTAGCAAAGAAGGGCGCGGAAAAATTAGTTGCTTTGGCTGCACCGTTAATTCGTCAAATTCCTGGAGAAATGCTACGCTTGTCGCTACGCAATATGTTGGCTCAAAAAGCTAGGGAATTTTTGATCAAACTCAGCTAGAAAAATCTTATTCCAAAACAATTAGAACAAGCAAATACACAACAAAAAGTTGCTAATAATAAGATCAAGAAGACACCAATGCGAATAGTCATTTCCTTGCTTCTGCAAAAATCCTGAATTAGTAAAACGCATGTCTGAAAGCGGTGTGCAAGCATTACGTGCGGAAGCTGGTTTTGAAATTCTGGAAAAATTGACCGCACTTTGTCGCCAACGAGAAGGTATTACGACAGGGCAAATTTTTAGAGCACTTCCGTGATACGCCTTACAGCAATCCCCTTGAAATACTGGCAACTTGGGATCATTTATTAGACGAAGCAGAAATCATCAATGCATTTTCACAAAACTATCGTCGCTTAAATATTCAAGCCATTGAGCGAGACATTGAAATGCTTATTGCTAAAGAACGAGCAGAAGGGCTTACTGACGAGGAAAAAACAGTACTCGTTCACCTTTTAGCAGGGAAAAGAACAGCAGAAAAAAACAGTTAGTTAATCCGCAATAACAATGATAAAATTCTAAGTTCGTAACAAGAATTATATTGCTACTATCACATCAAGCAAAACGGATATAAAAATGGAAAAAAATCAACAGTCTACGGCTGAACAATATTCAGAACAAATTGAACAACTGATGGAATTAGGTCGCACTCAAGGTTATTTAACCTATGCAGAAATTAATGATTTATTACCAGAAGATGTCATCGACCCTGAATATTACGATAAGTTGCTACAAACGCTACAAAATGATGCAGGGATCCCCTGTCTTAGACGAAGCCCCAGAAAGCGATGATATGATGTTGAATGACACCATTCCGGATGAAGATGCGGTAGAAGAGGCAACCCAAATTCTTTCAAATGTAGAATCTGAAATCGGTCGAACAACCGATCCTGTCCGTATGTATATGCGTGAAATGGGAACAGTTGATCTTCTTACTCGTGAAGATGAAATCAGCATTGCAAAACGTATTGAAGAAGGAATTGATGAAGTTCAAACATCTATTTCAGCCTATCCTGAAGCTTTAAATGGGTTGCTAAAAAAATTATGATGATGTGGAAAAAGGAAACTTCCGTTTAGCTGACCTAATTACAGGTTTTGTCGATCCAAATGCCGAAATAGAAGAACATAATGTCATTGACGAAAACTTTTCTGAAGACGGAGAAGAATCAGAAAGTGCAGATATTGAAGACAATGAAGATGAAGACGAAAGCGAGTCAGAATCTACATCAGATTCAAGCGAGTCTGATAATAGCATCGATCCAGAAGTCGCGAGAAAAAAATTCCAACAATTAAAAAGAGCAACACACCAAAACGCTTGCAGTTATTGAAAAAAACATGGTCGCTCAGGAAAAACGCGCCCAAGATCAAATTTCGCAGCTTGGTGAAATTTTTTTAAACAATTTCGCTTAGTACCAAAACAATTCGATTTACTCGTTTTATCAATGAAAGAAATGATGAAACGTGTGCGCTACGAAGAACGTCAATTACAAAAAATATTAGTTGATATTGCTGGAATGCCAAAAAGATGATTTTGAAAAACCTCATTACGACTAATGGCAGCAATACTGAATGGGTACAAAAAGCCTTAAAAATCCAGTAAACCATGGGCAAAACGCTTACCAAAAATATGAAGAACGTATCCTAGAAGCATTAAGTAACTTAGCTAGCATTGAAGAAAAATACGAAACTTACCATTACCCAAATGCGTGATATTTGTGATGCAGTCGCTCGAGGTGAACAAAAAAAGCTCGTCGTGCTAAAAAAAGAAATGGTAGAAGCTAACTTGCGTTTAGTAATTTCCATCGCGAAAAAATACACGAATCGAGGTTTACAATTCCTAGACTTAATTCAAGAAGGGAATATTGGTTTAATGAAAGCGGTAGATAAATTTGAGTATCGCCGTGGTTATAAATTCTCTACATATGCGACTTGGTGGATTCGCCAAGCAATTACACGCTCTATTGCGGATCAAGCGCGTACAATCCGTATTCCTGTACACATGATTGAAACAATCAATAAACTTAACCGCATTTCTCGCCAGTTATTACAAGAAATGGGACGTGAAGCAACGCCTGAAGAATTAGCTGAGCGCATGGGAATGCCTGAAGATAAAAATCCGTAAAGTATTGAAAAATTGCAAAAGAGCCAATTTCTATGGAAACGCCTATCGGTGATGACGATGACTCACATTTAGGTGATTTTATTGAAGATTCAACCCTAGAACTTCCTTTAGATTCTGCAACAGCACAAAGCTTAAGAGTTGCGACTCACGAAGTTCTTGAAGGTCTAACACCACGAGAAGCAAAAGTATTACGTATGCGTTTTGGTATCGATATGAATACCGACCATACACTTGAAGAAGTAGGTAAACAATTCGACGTGACACGCGAACGTATTCGTCAAATTGAAGCAAAAGCGTTACGTAAATTACGTCATCCAAGCCGCTCGGAAACATTAAGGAGTTTCCTTGACGACTAAATCTATAAACAACAACCCACACGTAAAACGTGCGGTTTTTAGGCTCCCCTATCAGGGGTTTATATTTCACAAGCCCCTATAGGGGCTTGTGAGAACTTGCAACTGCGTCTAATTATTTTCTTTGATTACCCCTTAAAGGGGTCAACATGTTCTTTTCGTTGATAAATTATCTTGAACCATATCTTCTTTTTTTCTTGGTTTCTTATATAATCCTCTACCACTTTTGTATTTAACCCTACTGTGTTTACAAAAAAACTTTTTGTCTAGAAATGCCTATTTCCATATCTATATTTTTAAGTTCACGTGCCTTTCAAAAAAATCATCAGCGCTGACTTCCCCTTCAGATAGCCCATAAAACCTGATACTGATATTTTAGGTGGGATTTTTTTAAGAGCATATATGGATAGGGTCTGACATTGCATACGCTTCTATTATCTCCATATTTTTGATAGTCACATAACAGCCTCAATATTTGCCCTATATCTGCTCTTAACTTTCTATAAATTGCTTTTCTTCTGTACTTAGGGATAAATACAATATAATACTTATCGTTCCATTTTGTGTGTGATAAACTCGAATCGTCACTGGTTTTTACTTTTACTATGATAATCCTCCTATATGTTGAATTTTTAGTTGTCAGCCTTGTTCATTATATAGTGAGGATTTTTTTCTGTTCATCGCTTGTTATTTGGCTCCATACGCATAGCGTATGAGTTTTATAGCCAGACTTGCGTCTGACTATAATGAAAAAGGTTGGCATATTTACCAACCTTTATTTTTTTCAATTTCATTATTTATTCTTTAATAAATCACGAATTTCTGTGAGCAAATCTTCTGATGTAGGACCTGCTTTTTTTCTCTTCTGGTTTTCTCACTTTATTAAGTGCCTTAATCATCATAAAGATTGCAAAAAGCAATAATAATGAAATCAATCACATTCTGAATAAATACACCGTAGTTTAAAGTAACAGCTGGAACATCGCCTTGTGCTTGAGCTAATACAAATTTCATATCTTTGAAATCAATGCCACCTGTTAAAATACCAAGCACAGGCATAAAAAAATATCACTAACAAGTGAACTTACGATCTTACCAAACGCACCGCCGATAATCACACCGACAGCCATATCTACAACATTACCGCGCATTGCAAATTCGCGAAATTCTTTAATAAAACTCATAATAATTTTTCCTTTAGAGATTGAATAAAAGAGCGCCTATTATAGTGAGTCGCTCTTAAAAGTAAATAAATCGTTAAATGAAGAATGCACTTGGCTGGAACAATTTTTCAATTTCAGGCACATTCTTCTTATCACCAAATAAATCACCACATGATCGCCTTCTTCAATCACAACTTGGCGTCGTGCAACAATTACATCATTTCCACGCAATAAAAGCACCAATAATGGTTCCCATAGGCAAACGCAGCTCACCAATTTTGCGCCCGACCACATTGGAGGTGCTTTCATCACCATGCGCGACAATTTCAATAGCCTCAGCAATACCATGTCGTAATGTAGCCACATTTTTTACATCCCCTTTACGAACATGCCCAAGCAGAGCAGAAATGGTCGCTTTGCTGTGGTGAAACGACAATATCAATACTTCCACCTTGAATCAGGTTTATATAAGCAATTCGTTGAATCAGTACCATTGCCTTCTTGGCACCCAAACGTTTTTGCCAATAAAGCGGACATAATATTCGCCTCATCATCACTACTCAATGAAAGGAATACATCGACATTTTCAATATGCTCTTCAAACAATAAATTTTGATCAGACGCATCACCATAAAAAAACCAAGGTTTTTGAAAGTTTTTTTCAGCTAGCAAATTAGCCTGTTCCTCATCACGCTCAATTAATTTTACGGTACAGACATTTTTCCAAACATTTTGCTACGCCAGCGGCAACATTTCCGCCCCCGACGATCATTACGCGTTTATAAGGTTTTTTTCTAAGCGTTGAAGTTCGCTCATTACTGCTTTTTATATGCTCAGTTGCACAAATAAAAAGTAATTTCATCACCGGCTTCAACAATAGTAGACCCCTGTGGGCGAATCGGTTTGCCGTTACGCAAAAATAGACATAATACGACAATCAATATGTGGCATATGTTCACGAAATGCGGGAAGCGCATATCCAACCAAAGGCCCACCATAATAAGCTCTTACCACAACCATGCTAATACGATTATTAGCAAAATGGGCAACTTGTAATGCCCCTGGATAAGCAATTAAGCGTGTAATTTCATCTGTTACAAGATTTTTCAGGCGAAATCAAATGATCAATAGGTACATTTTCATCATTGAATAACTTATCTTTTTTTCACGCAAATATTCTGAATTACGAATACGGGCAATACGAGTTGGTGTATTAAATAATGTATAGCCCATTTGGCAGGCTACCATATTGATTTCATCAGAGGCTGTTACGGCAACCATTAAATCTGCATCGGCTGCACCTGCGTCACGAAGCACTTTTGGTGATGATGGTGAGCCTTGCACCACTCGCAAATCATGCTTTTCTTGTAAAGCTTGTAACTGTGGAGACTCGTTATCAACGAGTGTGATATCGTTATCTTCACTAACCAAATTTTCGGCAAGCGTTGTTCCTACCTGACCTGCGCCCAAAATAATAATTTTCATCGCTTACTCCGTTCGTTCTAATACAAGAGGACGAATGCCTATTTCTGATGAATTTAGACCGCACTTTAATGCGTTAATTTGACGACAAATTTCATCTGTCACGCCATTAGCCTGTGCCATTTGTTCTTCAGTAATCTCCTCTGGCGCTTTTTGGAATAAAATCGCATCCAATAGCCGTTCTGCATGCATTCCACCTCTGCAGTAATGAAGTACGCCAACATCATTAAATAGCGTTGCAACTTTTAGCTATCTTAGTTGTTGCAATACCAAGTGAACCATCTTCACCGCCTAATTGGCGAAATAATTCATCTTGTGGGAAACCACCACATGCCAAGAAAAAAAGGCTCGACGAAAAACCACGCTCCCACCACAGGTCATTCGCATGTGTTGCCATGCAAACTCAAAATTAGGGTGTTTAGCGTAACGCGCAGGTAAATCAATCGGCTTTTAATGCTAAACGTACGACTGATGTATCTGGTTGAAAATGAAAAGTCGCTGCTGCAACTTCTAATGCGCCCTGTTCATAAGCATCATCAGCGTCTAAAAAAGCAATAAATTCATTACTTGATTGCAAAGCGCCCCAATTGCGCGCTTTAGCCACGCCACTATTTTTTTCGGCATAGACTCAACAACTATCTTTTCTGGGTACTGCACGGCCCATTCTTTCGCCAAAGCTAACGTGTTATCTTTAGAGCCATCATCAATCAACCAAATTTTCCCCAAATAAGTTTGAGACAATACGGACTGCAATGCGCGAGATAGCGTTTGTTCCACATTATAGCAAGGAATAATGACATCAATATTGGCAAACATTTTAGCCTCTAAGCACATTTACGTAACTTCGCATAATAGAACCCATCACCACTATTTGGTTGCGGAATGAATTGAAAACCCACCGCACTTTTATCATCACTAAAAAGGTAATGGCAATAACTCTGCATCCGCGTGAGCATTTAAAAAAGCTTGAATTTGTTCACAATTTTCTTCTGGCAATACAGAACAAGTCGCATAAAGCAAAAACACCATTTGGCTTCAGTTTTTTTCCCAAAGTGCACTCAGAATTTTCTTCTGTAGTTCAACAAGCTGAGCGATATCGGTTTCTTTGCGTAACCATTTTTATATCGGGATGGCGTCGAATCACCCCTGTTGCAGAACAAGGCGCGTCAAGTAAAAATTCGGTCAAATTTTACCGCACTTTTTACCGATTTCAGCTAACCATTCGTCAGGTTGACTCGCATCACCACACACTACTATCGCTTGCTGATTTAAACGTTCAAGATTTTCTTCTACTCGTTTTAAGCGATGAGATTCAACATCTAATGCAATCACATTAGCTTGAGGTGCCAATTCCAAAATATGAGTTGTCTTACCGCCCGGTGCAGCGCAAGCATCGAGGATCCATTCCTCATTTTTTTGGCTCAAGTAAAGTTGCCGCCCACTGTGCACTTAAATCTTGTACTGTTACAGCACCTTCGTCAAAGTGTGGTAATTTTTGCACCGCAATCGGTATATCTAAACATAGCGCATTAGGATGATGGCTTGTTTTCGAAGAAACACCTTGTTCTTCAAGTAAAGTGCGGTAAGTTTCGAGGGCGTTTTTTTGTGAATTCACACGTAGCCACATTGGTGGTTTCTGATTGTTCGCCCTCAATGATCTCACTCCAATTCGGATAGGCTTTTTTTAATTTATTCACGAACCATTCTGGGTGAAGCGTTTGCCAATTTTTTTATCGATAATTGCCAAAAATTTCATCTTGCTCACGTAAAAAAATCTACGCAAAACCGCATTCACTAATCCTCTAAAAACTATCAGATTTTAATGATTTTTGTTGCGTTCACAACTTCATCAACTGCCGCATGAGCAGGCACTCGCATATAAAAGCAATTGGTATAACCCTACAAGTAACAAGCAATGAACAATACGAGTTTTACCTTTTAAGCGGTTTATCCACAAGACGTTTGATAATTTGCTCTAAGCGAGGCAATACTCGGCACACACCAAAACAAATTTCTTGTAGTAAGGGCAAATCTTGAGCTTTTTACAGAAAGTTGCACTTCAGGGATTAACGCTGACAAGGATTTGCCCTCATCCAATACTTGCAAAAATTAAGTTTGCTGCAATAGCTCTGGTCGAAAGTGCGGTCATTTTTTTACTGAATTTTTTTACGTTGATAGTTTTAGAAGAAAAATTTTTTTCATTATGCAAGCACCTTACTAATAATAAAACCATTCTGCACGGCCATTTAATAAATCTTGTGCAGACATAGGTTTTTTTACCTGCAGGTTGTAATTGCAATAAGTTTAAGACGCCATCAACAGTCGCAATTTGAATGCCATTTTTTTATCCGCACTTAAAAATAGTTCCCGCTGGTTTATCTTGATGAGGCAATACTTCCGCTTGATACACTTTTTAACGTTTGAGCATTGCCATCCTTATCTTCTGTTGAAAAAAATAAGCAATCGGCCAAGGATTAAAAAGCGCGGATATTACGCTCAAGTTGCACTGCAGGAAGTGACCAATCTAATTCAGCCTCTTCTTTAGAAAGTTTTTTTCTGCATAATTACTTTGGCTGTCATCTTGTTTTTTTCAGCTATAAATTTACCGTTTTCAAGATTATCTAAAACATCGATTAATGCTGATGGAGCAAGCTCTGCCAGTTTGTTATAAAGACTTGTTGAAGTTTCATTCGGTAAAAATATCACAATAAACTTTGTGTAACATATCACCTGCATCTAAACCTTCATTCATTTGCATAATGGTTACACCAGTTTGTGCATCACCAGCCCAAATTGAGCGCTGAATGGGTGCAGCTCCTCGCCAACGAGGAAGAATAGAACCATGCACATTCAAACAACCTAAACGAGGGGCATCTAATACAGCTTTTTGGTAAAATTAATCCATAAGCCACAACAACCATTACATCTGCATTTAACGCTTTTAATTCAGACTGCGCCTCTTCTTTACGTAAAGATTTAGGTTGATAAACGGGAATGTTATTTTTGCTCAGCAAGTTGCTTGACAGAGCTTGCTTGCAGTTTTTTTACCGCGACCAGCTGGTTTATCAGGTTGAGTATAAACAGCGATCACGTTATGTTGAGAATTTAGAATGGCTTGTAAATGCTGTGCAGCAAAATCTGGCGTACCAGCAAAAAAATAATATTAAGTGATTTCATAATGTTCTACGTTATGGTAATTGATAGGAAAAAAAGTGCGGTTAAAATCAACCGCACTTTAATTAAGAATCAGAAGCTTATTGTTTCGCAATTTGTTTTTTTATATTTCAGCAATTTTTTTCTTTAATACGTTGGCGTTTAAGTGGAGAAAGATAATCAACAAATAAAAATTCCGTTAAGGTGATCGATCTCATGTTGAATACAGATCGCAAGCAAACCATCCGCATCTAAAGTAAATTCTTTACCGTCACGATCTCAACGCTCTCACTTTCACTTTTTTTCTTTACGAGGAACCAATGCACGGAACCCCGGAATGGATAAACACCCTCTTCAATTCCCTGTTTCGCCTTCAGAAGCCAAAATTTCTGGATTGATGAGGACAAGTTGATTTTGTTTATCACCTTCAACATCAATAGTAATAATACGTTGCAAAATATCTACTTGAGGTGCAGCTAAACCAATACCTTCCTCTTGATACATCGTGTCAAACATATCATCAACAATTTTACGAATTGCATCATTAACTTCACTAACAGGCTCACAAACAACCTTCAAGTGATCATCAGGATAAATTAATACATTAAGTGCGGTCATAATTTCTCTTGTTTTTTTAAGGGTAGAATCTTAGCGGGATTGTAGCACAGGTAGAAAAAGATGTGTAGAAAAAGCCCCGAATGGGGCTTGAGAATATTAAATAGGAAATCCACAAAAATTAAATTCAGTAACTATAACTAGCAAAAATATGAATATTCCTAATATATATATACTTATCTAACTCCAATCGTTTCTTATATTTCTGAACTTCATCGTCTAAAAGAAACATCATCGTTTAAAAATATAGGAATAAATAGCAGATAACATGCATAGTACCTCTTTTTGCTTCACTTATACACTCCAGAGTCAAATTCTTCGCATGTGCTACTACTAAGGGTAGCGGAAAAGAGAGGGTTTGGGAAGGGAATACCTGTTTCGGGGAAAACAGGTATTTATCTATATATTACTTATTTAATTTCAACTTTCATTTTTTTAAAAAACAAGCTTTAAAAAAACAAGTAGTTAGTGTACCGTATGTATTGCAATATGTTGTTCTAGGAACATAAGAATATGGATTTTGAACTCTCCAAGTATTTTTTTCGATTCGCTAGCAGAGCTTATTGCTGCAGCCTGTCTCTCAATGGCAGCAGCCTGCTTTCTTTGTCCATCAAATTGAATATCTATATTCTTAACACTTTTACTAGAAACATGTGTAGTATAGCTTGCACCATTAGGAGTAACAGTAAATTTAACTGGATAATCTTCATTTGCCCCACCAACCCAAACAGCTTTACAAGGTGATGTTTGAACATACCCATTTTGTAACTCAATATCAGTTATCCTATATTGTAAATGTACTCGGTGTATAGCCCTGATCTTGAAAAACACCATTAGCATTCACACATAATAATCTTGCAGATTCTGGGAATGAATTGTATTGCACATACAATGTCGGTATAGGAGGAACAGAACTACCGCATCCATAAATAGCTATTAACAATATTCCAGATAAGCATAAACGTTTAATCATAAATTCCTCCACCAAGTTCATTTCGTATTGGAATCATACATAATTTATCTCGTAATTGAGCATCAGTATCCACTGCATAATTCTGAAAAATCTATCAAGTCTTCTAAATTATATTGATATTTATGACCTAAGTTATCTTGGTAAAACTTTCTACCATTTTCAAATTTAGCTATTAACATATCTCTACCTATGTAAAAGTTTTTCCATTATGTTTTTTTATTCTTTCTGTCAAGAAAGGATAAATCCAGTATACTAGGGTTACAAATTTGAGAATGATTCTTATATATTAGAGAATATAGAAAGGAAAAATGGTGGGCTAAAACCCTTACTGAGTTCATTAATAAAAGAGATAGAGAAAGAAAAAAATTGGTAAGATTTTTTTGAGATTTTTTTACAATTTATATTTAGATCGTTATACTGAAATGCCAAAACTCCATATCTTTCGACACGGGGTTCTTCTGTTTTTTTATTTGGATTTAACTTAGATAAGTATTTGGTAACCTGGCGGTGCCCTACTCTCACATGGGGATGCCCCACACTACCATCGGCATTACAGCGTTTCACTTCTGAGTTCGGTATGGTGTCAGGTGGTTCCACCGCACTATCGCCGCCAGGATAATTCTTTGATAACTCGTCTTTCTCTTTTTATCTTTCGCTACTCAGCTCTTACTCGACCTTTCACTCGTTCTTATTGGCCACAAGCTGAACGTTTAGTTAATTTCTTTTTCTTTCACTCTATTTTCCAAAAACACTTGAGCGTTGTATAGTTAAGCCTCTCGGGCAATTAGTACAGGTTAGCTCAATGACTCACATCACTTACACACCCTGCCTATCTACGTCTTAGTCTTAAACAACCCTTACACACTTGATGTGGGAGAACTCATCTCTTGGCAAGTTTCGTGCTTAGATGCTTTCAGCACTTATCTCTTCCGCACTTAGCTACCCGGCAATGCGTCTGGCGACACAACTGAACACCAGTGGTGCGTCCACTCCGGTCCTCTCGTACTAGGAGCAGCCCCAACCAATTCCTCCAACGCCCACGGCAGATAGGGGACCGAACTGTCTCACGACGTTCTAAACCCAGCTCGCGTACCACTTTAAAATGGCGAACAGCCATACCCTTGGGACCTACTTCAGCCCCAGGATGTGATGAGCCGACATCGAGGGTGCCAAACACCGCCGTCGATATGAACTCTTGGGCGGTATCAGCCTGTTATCCCCGGAGTACCTTTTTATCCGTTGAGCGATGGCCCTTCCATTCAGAACCACCGGATCACTGATGACCTACTTTTCGTACCTGCTCGACTTGTCTGTCTCGCAGTTAAGCTTGCTTATACCATTGCACTAACCTCACGATGTCCGACCGTGATTAGCAAACCTTCGTGCTCCTCCGTTACTCTTTGGGAGGAGACCGCCCCAGTCAAACTACCCACCAGACACTGTCCGAGACCGCGTTCCGCAATCTTCGTTAGAACATCAAACGTTAAAGGGTGGTATTTCAAGGACGACTCCATAGAAACTGGCGTTCCTACTTCAAAGTCTCCCACCTATCCTACACATCAAAAATTCAATGTTCAGTGTCAAGCTATAGTAAAGGTTCACGGGGTCTTTCCGTCTAGCCGCGGGTACACCGCATCTTCACGGCGATTTCAATTTCACTGAGTCTCGGGTGGAGACAGCCTGGCCATCATTATGCCATTCGTGCAGGTCGGAACTTACCCGACAAGGAATTTCGCTACCTTAGGACCGTTATAGTTACGGCCGCCGTTTACTGGGGCTTCGATCAGGAGCTTCTCTTTCGATTACACCATCAATTAACCTTCCAGCACCGGGCAGGCATCACACCCTATACGTCCACTTTCGTGTTTGCAGAGTGCTGTGTTTTTTTAATAAACAGTTGCAGCCAGCTGGTATCTTCGACCGGTTCAACCTTCAGGGGCTAGCCCTTACAATCTACGCCGGCGCACCTTCTCCCGAAGTTACGGTGCTATTTTGCCTAGTTCCTTCACCCGAGTTCTCTCAAGCGCCTGAGTATTCTCTACCTGACCACCTGTGTCGGTTTTCAGTACGGTTTAGTAAAGCCTTTCGCTTAGTGGCTTTTTCCTGGAAGTGTGGTATCAGTTACTTCAGCTCCGTAGAGCCTCGTCATCATCTCTCAGTGTTAAGGAAGTCCGGATTTGCCTAAACTTCCCACCTACCAACTTAAACGCACATATCCAACAGTGCGATAACCTAACCTACTCCGTCCCCACATCGCAGCTTTACCAAGTACAGGAATATTAACCTGTTTCCCATCGACTACGCTCTTCAGCCTCGCCTTAGGGGCCGACTCACCCCTGCCCCGATTAACGTTGGACAGGAACCCTTGGTCTTCCGGCGAACGGGTTTTTCACCCGTTTTATCGTTACTTATGTCAGCATTCGCACTTGTGATACGTCCAGCATGCTTCTCAACACACCTTCTTCCGCTTACACAACGCTCCCCTACCCAACAGACTTACGTCTGATGCCGCAGCTTCGGTGCTATATTTCAGCCCCGTTACATCTTCCGCGCAGGCCGACTCGACTAGTGAGCTATTACGCTTTCTTTAAATGATGGCTGCTTCTAAGCCAACATCCTAGCTGTCTAAGCCTTCCCACTTCGTTTCCCACTTAATATAGACTTTGGGACCTTAGCTGGCGGTCTGGGTTGTTTCCCTCTCCACGACGGACGTTAGCACCCGCCGTGTGTCTCCTGAGTATCACTCTTTGGTATTCGTAGTTTGCATCGGGTTGGTAATCCGGGATGGACCCCTAGCCGAAACAGTGCTCTACCCCCAAAAGGTGTCCGCTCAAGGCTCTACCTAAATAGATTTCGGGGAGAACCAGCTATCTCCCGGTTTGATTGGCCTTTCACCCCCAGCCACAAGTCATCCGCTAATTTTTTTCAACATTAGTCGGTTCGGTCCTCCAGTTAGTGTTACCCAACCTTCAACCTGCCCATGGCTAGATCACCGGGTTTCGGGTCTATACCTTGCAACTAGACGCCCAGTTAAGACTCGGTTTCCTTCGGCTCCCCTATTCGGTTAACCTCGCTACAAAAATATAAGTCGCTGACCCATTATACAAAAAGGTACGCAGTCACCCTTTCAGGCTCCCACTGCTTGTACGTACAAGGTTTCAGGTTCTATTTCACTCCCTCACCGGGGTTCTTTTCGC